>SDBV01006272.1_pt1 | contig 16538 bp, 17 predicted proteins | sample 2277081 | NCBI WGS metagenome assembly SDBV01 (sample SAMN10402039, study PRJNA504765) | marine sediment metagenome | isolation source: marine sediment core GS10_PC15, 223 cmbsf | place: Arctic Ocean: Southern Knipovich Ridge | collected 2010
ACAGTCAATTGAGTTCATCAGAGAAGACGAATTTGTTGAGGTAACACCACAGTCCGTCAGAATGAGAAAAAAAATTCTTGTGGCCAATAAGAGACCGAAGTTGAAGAACTGAAAAAACAGTAACAGATTAGCACACACTCCTTATCTCACAACCCTCTCTGTTCTTAGAGCCATTGTTTGATGTCTTAAATCCCAGATAATTGAGAAAGTCGTTTTTCACACCTTTGACGGGTAAGTCATTCCATTCATCAAGTTTCTTTTTAAATCTCTTATGTTCATCCTGTGCCTGTTTGGCTGTGGACATGAATAATTTATATGAGCGGCCATTGCCTTTGGTGCGTTTACATTTAATTGTCTTATCATTGATAACTTCTGATATTTCCAGGTCAACCATTTTTTCTTCATCATTAAAGACTACGCAGAAAGGGAATATGCGGCACGTCATAGGGCGGACTTTGTAGGTTATGCATATTTTACCATTCGAGAGGAATATGCAATCTCCGTTTCGTCTCTTATTTAATTCCATTGTCCGTTTTCCATAGGAAAGTTTTATCCAATCATTTTCTTCTTCATTCTCAACTTCTGCAATTGAATTTAGCTTAACCAGTTTATCAGCAGGGATGTCTGTATGTTTTAACAGTCGCTCAATATCAGAGTCTGTTACTTCCACCTTTATATCACGGCAACATGAACTACACTGACTGCAATCTGATTTAAGCAATTTTGACAATCTTCTGGTTTTTTTCATGATAATTCTCTCTAATGCCTGAACTCAATAGTTTGTCAATTTGCCTTCAATTAAACTTGTCATTCTAGGTATAATACAGTATAAATGTATACTTTGACATATTAACCGGATTGTTACACTTTTCTTAATACCATTAAACAGTGAAAAACTCTATTTTCCATCAATTGAAAATGGTTGAGAAATGAAAACTAAGTGCCCGGCCTGCAAAAAAAAGACAGTGTGGGAAAACAATCCTTATAGACCTTTTTGCTCTGAAAGGTGTAAACTTTTAGACCTTGGTGCATGGGCAGCAGAGAAATATTGGCTTAAAGGACAAAAAATTTCCTCAGAATCAGAAGATAATGGAACATTAAAGACCAATTAACGCTATGGGGGTTAATATGCTTAACATAATCGTATCAGGTGCTTCAGGAAGAATGGGCAGTCGAATTATTGCCCTGTCGAGGGAATATAAAAATATGAAACTTGTAGGTGCGGTAGAACATAAAGACCACAAGAATATCGGACAGGACATTGGAGAATTTATCGGTCTCGGTAAACTTGGAATCAGGCTCACAAACAATATCAATGACATTGGAGAAAAAGCCGATGTCATTATTGAGTTCTCTAATCCAGAGGCAAGTATAGAACATTTAAAAACTGCTGCTGATAACGGTATATCTATGGTCATTGGCACTACCGGCTTTAGCAAAGAAAAAGCCGTGGAAATTAAATCGTATACGCAAAAAATTCCTTGTGTCCTTGCCCCGAATATGAGTATTGGCGTCAACATCCTTTTCCGGGTATTAACTGACATTGCCAGAGTAACCGGTGATGACTATGACATCGAAATTATTGAGGCTCATCACAGACTTAAAAAAGACGCCCCCTCAGGTACAGCAATGAAAATGGCACAAATCCTGGCAACAGCCCTTAACAGAAATTTAGAGGACACTGCCGTCTATACGAGAAAAGGATTAATCGGCGAGCGTTCAAAAAAAGAAATCGGTATACAGACAATACGTGCCGGAGATATAGTCGGAGAACATACAGTCATTTTCGGAGGTCTTGGAGAAAGAATTGAAATAACCCATAAAGCATCAAGCAGGGACACCTTTGCCCGGGGGGCGCTGAAAGCCGCACTATGGGTTTCTAAGCAAAAACCAGGGCTCTATGACGTGCAGGACGTGCTTGGACTGAAATAAACAGGGTAAAAAGGGTTAAGGTTAGGAAGCCCGTATAGGTTAGGAATAAGGGTTATGGTTTTACATACCAAATGATTTAACTATTAAACGAAACTGGCATCATAACCGTAACCTTTACTCATTTCAGTGATAGCTTTTTCGTCAATATTAGGTCAACAATCGCAGGGTCAAACTGGGTCCCTGCATTATCTCTCAGCTCACTTAAAACTTTATCCATGGGAAGGCTGTTCCTGTACGGCCGGGCATGCATCATTGCATCAATAGCATCTGCCACCATAACTATTCTTGCATTTAAGGGGATTTTTTCGCCTTTAAGTTCTTCAGGATATCCCTTGCCATCATACCTTTCATGATGATAAAGGATAACAGGGATTGCATCTTCAAGAAAGGGAACTGATTGTACAATTGTAGTGCCTATCTCTGGATGTTTTTTTATCTCTGCAAACTCCTCGGCTGTAAGAGGCCCTTTTTTTCTGAGGATTTTCTCATCAACCCCAATCTTTCCTATATCGTGAATTACAGCCGCATGCTCTATTTTACCCTTAACATTCTTTGGCAAGCTTAAAACCTCGGCTATCGAAGAGGATAACCTTGCAACATGCTCTGAGTGGTCAAAGGTATAATGGTCTTTTGCATCTATGGTAAGAATCAGCGCCTTTACAGTACCTTCATAGCACATTAAAACGTTCTGTCTGGCTTTACTTATCTGTCCTTCGAGATGCACTGTCCTGTTCAGTAATTTTTCATGCTCTAACTTCAAGGAATCACCGGTAAATTTCTTCTCCAATCCTTTTTCAACAACACTTATTACATCATCTTTATCAAAGGGTTTTGTCAGGTAGTCAAACGCACCAAGCCGAATTGCACTTTTAGCTGTCTCAAGACTGGCATATGCAGTCAACAATACCACTTCAGTATCAGGATACTTCTTTTTAATCTCCTGCAGAGCTGTTATGCCGTCCATTCCCGGCATTTTTATGTCAAGCACAACCAGATCAACAGGGTTTTTCGACATAAAATCAAGGCCTTCAACTCCTCCAGTAGCAATAGAGACACTATACCTGTCCTTTAATACCAGCCGGATAGACTCTCTTGGAGATAACTCATCATCAATTACCAGGACTCTTTTTTTATTGTTGTTAAGCATGTTTGTGCTCGATTACTTCCACATCGCCTCTTCTTTCTATGCCCGGCAAGCGGATAATGAAAATATTATTGCCGTTTTCGCTTTTTATATCAAGGTTACCCTTGTGTCTTTCAATAATTTTATGACTTATCGGCACATTTAATTCTGTGCCCAGGTTATCAATATCAAGCAGAGGCTTTAACAGATTTTGTTTTTCCTCTTCTGTGATTTCGTCACCCTCATATTTTATTGATATTTCCATTGACGGCAGACCCCACATAGTTGTGTTTGCACTCATCGTAATAGGCGTTCCTTCTGGAACTCTATCAACAATATTCATTACAATATAATAGAGCGCCTTGATTAGAAGTTTTTTATCAGCATTAACAAAAAAGGGTTCCTTCATTAATTCTGTTGAGAACTTATAAACCTTCTTAACATTCTTTGAGATATAGTCCCGGGCTGTTGTAAGAATAGTATTTACATTTTCCTTTTCGAAATTGTATTCTGGTCTGCTCGAAAATATAATGAGTTTGTCTATCAGGCTATCAAGATTCCGTATTGACTGAATAACAGTTGTTGAGAAAAAGTTCCTTAGTTCTTTATCTTCGCTATACCTTTCACCCAGTATCTGTGTATATGTTTGTATTGAGGTTAGCGGGGTCCTGACCTCATGGGCTATCTTAGCCATGAGGTCATTAATGGCTTCGAGTTTCTCAGCTCTTCTTTCTTGTTCCTCGAGCTTCTTGGAAGCTGAAAGATCCGTAAAGACAAGTCCAGCACCTGCAGGCTCTTGATTTTCATCAACAAGTCTAAAGCTGCTGATTCCTATAGGCATCTTTGCCGGCTGAATCTCGACTTCGTGACGTTTATAAGAAGTATCAAACTTCATTGTTTCATACAGGATATCTCCAAGAGGGGATGGGAGATTTCTCAAATCCTTGCCTACCATGTCTGAAGAATCTAAATTTAAAATTACAGATGCCTGCTGATTAAAAACAGTGATTTTTTCCTCACTGTCAATTGCTATCATACCGCTGTTCATACTTGAAAGAATATTCTTTGTAAATTCTTTTTGATAATGAATTTGATGATAAAGGTCTATGTCCTTAACAGCCGCAGCAAGATAATTACAGAACATATATATTGTCTCCAGTTCTTCACTGCAAAAAGATTCTTCTGTAATTCTATTGCCTATATTGAAAATTCCTATCAGCTTTCCCTTGTGTATCATGGGGAACGAATATGAACACCGTAGAAAATCCATTTCTGACTTGATTTGTACCGACGCTGTATCAGTAGGACTAACCGGCCTTTGCATTATTCTGCCTGTTCTTGCAAGCCACGATGCAAGTGTACTGTCTTTTTTAAGCCTCAGATTGTCAGCAATATAAGGGTCAAGCCCGTAGTGAGTCTTAACATAAAAGCTCTCTTTATCTTTAAGCATAATTGACATCTTGCTTACACGTCCAATCTCCATCACAGAATCCATAAAATGGTTAAAAAGCTTTCGCATGTCAAAACTCACGGTCAGCATTTTGGCAAGATTGACCAGAACTTTTTTCTGAAGATATCTTCCACCCATGGATTCAGACACAAACCGCGGCATTAAGTCCTCGTTAGCCGGTAATTCCCTTAACTCAGATTTGCTATCCGGCATCTGCACAGATTTGAAATCTTTCCTTGCCTCTCTGAGTAGGTTTAATTCATTTTTTAACTTTTGTTTTTCAATAGCTCGCTCCACCATAACAGAAAGTTCAGAGTCGAGTGACTGTTCATCTATACAATCATAAATACTCTGAGGTAAGCTTTCTAAAGCAAATTTATCCAATTTTTCCTTAACAATAAGTATCACCATGTCAGCATCAAGTTTATTCAGCAAATCTTCTATCTTTGATAAATTATGCGACACGGAATCTATTAGTATCAGGTTAAGAGGGATATTTGTATTGAGGTCTTCAAGCTCCTCTACTGTCCTCAGAGGGTATACTGTATATCTTTTAAGGAACTCTTTTACTTCAGCTATGATTGTGTCATCTCGATTGCTAAGTAACGCCAAAAGTTTCATTGTTTAAATTTCCTTAACAGATATTTTTTATTTTCAATATTCTGATTATCTGTGTTCACCCCGTTAGATAGTAAACATCTAACGAGGTTCATCTGTGTCCAAATGCTAATTCTGATTCTGCATGGGCAGAGAAATTGTAAAAGTTGTTCCTTTTGACAATTTGCTTTCCACTTTTATACTGCCTCCATGGTCCTCAATAATCTTTTTACTAATAGCAAGCCCTAATCCCACTCCCGTGGCTTTTGTTGTAAAAAATGGGTCAAAAATCCTGGCAATATCCTGAGAGGAAATTCCCTTACCAGTGTCAGTTATCGTTACAACTACATTTTGCCCATTCGGGATGATATTAACTGTCAACACCCCATTGTCCTCCATAGCCTGACAACCATTGCTTATTAAGTTAATAAATGCTTGTTTTAGCTTTTTTGAATCACCCAGTGTATTAATTTTAACATTTTTGTAAAATTTTTCAACATTTATTTTTCTTTTTTCCAGCTCAAGTTTGTCCTTTATATGCTCAAGTGTCTCATCTATTAGTGCAGTTATATCCAGCTCATTTATACCCGGGACAGCTTCCTCAGATGAAACACTTAAAAGGTCCTTAATAAGCCCGTCTATTCTGCCTATCTCGTCAACAACAATCTTTGAAAAAGTTTCTCTGAACTCAATATCAGCATATTTTTCAGGCATCAACTGGGCAAATGTCTTTATTGAAGTAAGCGGATTTCTAATTTCATGCGCAAAAGTAGCTGACATCATACCAATTGAAGCAAGCTTTTCTGTGCTGAATTTTTCTACATAAAGCTGAGCATTCCTCATAGCAATTGCTGTCTGGTGTGAGACTGTATTAAGCAACTTGATGTCCTCATCAGAAAAAATATCTCCTGATAATCTCTCACCAAGAACAAAAAGGATTTCTAATTTATTATCAACAAAAACAGGTATCACTGCTTCACCATTAAAGGGTTTAAGAGTGTCTGTAATATTGTCTATTATTTCCTGCCCGAGAATTTCCTTAATTGCCGGCAGTTCATCTTTAATAAGAATATCATCAGATGTTCTAAGAAGCTTAACAATCTCAGAGTTTTTATCTATCTTAAGTTCGGTACGAATCTCCGATGTTTCTTTGTCTTTTGTTCCTTCATTCTTCTTATCCTCTTTTTCCTCAAATAACCTGGAATAAACCACTGTATAATTTCCACCCGTAGCAGCAGATAGCAAATAAATGTTTTTTAAACCCAGCGTTGAAAAAATTGTGTCACCAACAAAGCTGTATATCTTTATAACATCAAACATTGAAACAAGGTCATGACTGACTTTTTGGATAATGCCATAATAATCATATGTTTTCTTATGGAAAAGTTTATCAATTAACATCTGCATTTTATTTCTTATGGGGTTAAAAAGAAGTGCAATTATCATTGCAGCAACAACACTTATTTTAAAAGAATCTGCCTGTGCATATAATGAACCAACTTTAGTTATGGTAAGAACAATAACCACAAATATTCCCATAAGCAAAACTGCAGAAATGGAATACGCCATAGTGCGCTTAAAAATAAAATCTATATCCATAAGGCGGTGACGAAGAATAGCGTATGCAAAGACAAATGGATAGATACCTACAAAGATATTTGAATAAGGATAAATAGGTAATCCAAAAACCGTCAAAAACATTCCTGCGGGACCTAACCATGCTATCACGGAACCAATTATAAGATATTTAAGATGGTTTCGTTTAACACCTATAGTACCTTTAAAAAACCTAAGCAAAAGGTGAAATGAAGTTAAGACAACTATCCAATAGAAAATTACATAGAATACTAGATAGATTGGATTTTTATTTATTTCAAAAAAGAAAAAATAAAATTGATTAAATGCAAAACGGCTATAAATAAAATTCTCATATAAGAAAGTTAGCGCTAAAAAAAACATCGCAAACAGATAAACAAATAATAAGAGAGTTTTTTTATAACTTTTTGTTAATTGGTAAATATAATGGAAGAAAAAAGTTGGGGTCAGAATTATTCCAATATGTGCAATTTTTATCCAGAACAAAGCTACATGTTGGGAACTAGTTGTTGAGAATTTAAATGCACCTAGTGCCCATATTGCTGACGCTATGCATGTTAAGCCAAAAAAAATGGAGTCTTTTTTCTCTCTTCCTTTAAGGGCAACCAATATTCCAATAAAAAGAGGTGAAAGAAAAGCCAAAATACATGTTGAAGTAAAAAAGTTCATTTGGTTATATTAGTTTTGATTGTTTTATTAATAATGATTAATAATAATTGCGGCAGCTTTTTTCCCTGACAAGGCTACAGTTGATATACCCCCTTGGCCTGCTCCCATAGTACACCAGTGGCCGGCTAAAAATAAATTTTTTATTGATGATTTTTGTGGTATTAAGGAAGCATCTATTTGATTCACTTTTGACGCCCATCCATAAGCAGCCCCTTTTTTATTCATAGTATATCTATAAAATGTATGCGGAGTTGCTGTAACAGTCACATCTATGTACTGTCTTAGCCTGGGAATAATCTGTTCTGCTAAAGATAAAATTGCCTCACTATAAGAATGCCTTATCCCATCCCAAAATTCCTTATTTTCATAGGATGCTATAGTAAAAATTTGCACAGTATCTTTATTGCCAGCTTTTAAGCTTGAATCACGGGTAGATGGTAGCGATATCATTATCCCAGGAATATTTTTTTTAATAATATTTTCTTTGAGATGTCTGTAACTGCTGTCTATATCATATGTATTAAAAAACTAAATATTGCAGTTTTCATCTAAAATATTCTTTAAAGGAACGTTTAATCCCAAATAAATAGCAAAAATAGAACTAGATGAAACAAGATGATTTATAACAGTAGACTCTCTAGTTTTAATTCCTATTAACTCATTATAGGTCTGCGTAGCGTCGGCGTTAGAAACTACCACTCTTGATACTATTTTTTCTTTAGGCGCAATAAGAACACCCGTTGCAACATCTTTCTCTGTCACTATTTTTTCAACCTTACTTGATAGAATAATTTCCCCTCCATATTTTTTAAATTTATCGGAGAGACAATCTGCAAATTGTTGTGTTCCTCCAATGGGATAATAACCCGGATCTAAAATAAATTCTCTGAAAAGTATAATGGCTGCAAAAGCTGCAACTTCGGTATGAGGCAATCCCATATTACCTAAGATTAAAACACCGATTGTTGACTTTAATTTTTCATTAATAAAAAAATTATCTAACACTTCACTGAAAGTTTGACCTTTTACTTTTCTATATATTACTAACGCATTTGTTTGCATAATGAACTGAAAAAAAATCTCAATGTTATGTTTCTCATTAGGAAATGTTTTCTGGAATTCTTTTACAGTATCATAAGGATTAGCTCTAATATAGGTTGTATGATCAGGCATTACAATCTTATCTGACGGATCAGCTTGATTGAAATTTAATTCTTTCTTAATTTCAATCTCATCCAAAATCTTGGCTAATATTCCATTCTGTATACCACCAATATAGTGAACACCAACATCGAATTTATAACCTTTTCTCCTAAATGAAGTACAATATCCTCCGGGCTTAAAATGTTGTTCTACAATTAGCACTTTAAATCCTGCTTGAGCCAAATAGCAGCCGCAAACTAACCCACCAATTCCCGCTCCAATTATAATCACATCATATTTTTTATTCATATTTTTTAAAAATTACTGCTCCATTATATCCTGCAAAACCACAAGACAATTTCACAGTTGTTTTAAGAGGATAAGGTGTTAATTCTCTTATTAAATTAACATTATATTTAGGTTCAACCTCCTCGCAATTTAATGTTGGCGGAATCAAATTGTTTTCCATGGATAACAAAAGAATAATGATCTCTAAAACAGCACATCCTCCAAGGTTATGACCGACATACGGCTTAAATGCTGATATAAAAGGCTTCTTAGAGTTTTTACCAAAAACATCTGTAATTGCCTTTGCTTCATAACCATCCGTAACTTTAATTGCAACTCCATGAGGATTGACTAAATCTATATCTTCAGGTTTTAAATTAGCTTTTATGAGAGCAGATTTAATGGTATTTTGATAAGATGGGCTTCCTATTTTTGGCATGGTTACTTTCCAGCCCTCCAGAGAAAATCCACCTCCCAAATATTCAGCATAAATATGAGCCTTTCTATTTAAAGCATGCTCCAAATTTTCTAAAACCAGCGCTGAAGCACCATCACCAAGAACTATGCCATCAGCATTTTTAGAAAAAGGTTTTGTTTTTCCATCTTCTGCATAAAGCCCAAGTTCTTTAAACCATAAATGCTTAAACATAGTACCAGCATAATCTCCACCTGCAAGCAAAACAATATTACTTCCCCCGAACTTTATCTGTCTAACAGCAGATTCTAACGCAAATAAACCAGATGCACAGGCATTATTGTTAAATAGGGAATATCCGTGAATCCCAAATACCTTAGCAATAAAAAACAAATACATAAACGTCTGAAGGTCATATCCGTTCTGCATAAACCTCTCATAAAGATGTCTAAACATTTTATTTTTAGAAAAATTCTTATCTACAGAGTGGGCTTCCAGATATGAGAAAACTTCTTTGATAAGTCCTTCACAAAAAGGTTCAAATCCAGGATGTTCAACTGTAACGAACAACCCGATATTATTATCATCTCCGTCGTAAGAAATTCCACTATCATCAATAGCTAATTTAACTGCTGCTAATAAATAAAAAAGGTCTTTATCTTCTCTTCCTTTTTTCCAGGTTTTGATATCTTTAATTACTTCTTCCTCAATATTGAAATTTTCAATATCAAAATCATCCATTTCATGAATATAAAAACTATCCCACAATTCTCCATCTACTTTAAACTCTCTTGTTTTTAAACCTACTTGTTTTTTTAAAATCCCTTTCCAAAATGCATCTTTGCCAATTCCTGTAGAAGCTAAAGGACCTATTCCTGTTATTACTACTCTTCTCTCTTCCGTCATAATTTAATATTCTTAATGAAATTTTTTAACCACTAAGCAGGAATTATTGCCGCCAAAGGCAAACCCATTGTTTAAGGCTATACGTACTCTTTTTCTTTTTGCTTTATTCGGAACACAATTTATATCACATTCTGGATCAGGAGTCTCAAAATTTATTGTCGGAGGAATGATATCTTCTTTAACAGCAAGACAACAGGCTAATGCCTCAATTGCAGAGGCAGCGCCCATAGGATGACCGAGCATGGATTTTATTGAACTAACAGGGACCGCTTTATTTCGTCCATTAAAAACATTCTTGATTGCAGCACATTCGGCTTTATCATTACCAAGTGTACCAGTGCCATGTGCACATATGTAATCAACCTCTTCTTCCTTAATATCTGCTTCTTTTAATGCCTTTCTTATTGTTTTTTCAATTCCTTCTACTTTAGGAGCAGTCATATGAAATGCATCGCAACTAATGCCATAGCCTAATATTTCTGCATAGATGTTCGATTTTCTTTTTAAAGCAGATTCTAATGATTCAAGAAATAGAATCCCTGCTCCTTCGCCAACAATAAGTCCCTTTCTATTTTTATCAAATGGCTGACATTTCTCAGAAGCCATTGCATATAAGCGATGAAAGCCACTAAATGCAACTTTTGAGAATGAATCAGCGCCTCCCGCCACAGCGTAATCTACATCTCTGTTTTTTATTAAATCAAAACCATAACCTATTGCATAGTTGCCTGCAGCACAGGCTGTTGGAATAAGGTAATTCGGACCTTGAATTTTAAAATGAATAGCAATATTTGTAGATATATTATTTGGCGAAGACTGTAATATCTTTGCCTTGCTCATCTTATCAGCACCTTTTTTAATCCAATCATCGATAGATTCTTCTAATCGTCTCTCACCCATTGTTGTTCCCATGAGAACTCCTGTTCTTTGTTTATTGATTTTTTTCAAAGATATTCTTGAGTCCTTTAAAGCAAGGGAGGCAGCTGCTATAGCCAGTTGAGATGTCCGACCTAAAAATTGAACTTTTCTCTTGTCAATAAACTCTTCAGGAATAAAATTCTTTATTTCACCAGCATAATGACACCTGAATTCTTTAGTATCAAACGAAGACACCTTACTTATACCGGATTTACTATTTATTATTGAATTCCAGAATTCATCTTTACCAATTCCTACAGATGAAACTACGCCTAAACCAGTAACTACTACTCTTCTGTTATTCATTTTTCTTAATTCCAAACACAAGGTTTGCTTTAGCCACAATCTTTATGCCAACTCGCGCCAAAGCATCAACTACGCCGGCATTATCTATAATCTTTACATTATTTGCTTCAAGAGTAAGTATGCTACCGGGGAATACCGGCGCTAAAAATTCAGCCTTTACTTTGCCTAAATAATAATCAGGGTGGGTTTTTGCTATTTCAGGTTTGCAAACAGAATAAAGGATTATTGAAACCTGCGCCATTGCTTCTATAATTAAGACGCCGGGCTTTACAGGATTATGTGGGATATGCCCTTCGAAGAAACTCTCATCTTCTTTGATATTTTTGATTGCTACAACTTTTTTAGTACCGTCAATTGCAATAACCTCATCAATAAATAAAAATGGTTCTCTATGCGGTAAAATGGATTTAATTTTTTCTTTATCCCAAAGCATAAGTTAACCTTTTTTAATATTCTTTGTATATTCAACTATCTGCCTCAGAGTCGTTATTTTTGGAATATCATTTTCCGGGATAATAACACGATATTTCTTCTCAAAAGCAGCCACTATTTCAATTGCTTTTAATGAGTCAACTCCCAGGTCTTTAAAAAAGTCTGCATCAAGCGTAAGTTCTTCAACAGGAACCTCGATAATCTCTACAACCATTTGCCTTACTTCTTCTTCAGGATTGTCAGACATAAACAAGTTCTCCTTTTCTAATGATATTTTGATATGACCATTGATGCATTACTGCCGCCGGGTCCGAAATTGTTAATTAAATCATTTTTTGTTCTGGATATCCGCGATTTATCAACCACATAATCAAAATCACAATCATCGTCTCTTGTTTTATAATTAATCGTTGGAGGAATAAAACCATCAACTATGCTACCTATAGAAGCAGCAATTTGAAGAAGACCGCCTGCACTAAAAGGCTCTCCAATCATTGATTTAATAGAACTAACCGGGATATTGTAAGCAGACCTTCCAAAAACATCTTTTATTGCCTTTGTCTCTAATCTATCCTGCTCAGGTACAGAATTTGCCGAAGCACTTATATAGTCTATGTCATTAGTTCTTAATCCAGAACTTTTAATTGCTTTTTTCATACTTTCTTTTAATCCTTTTGCATCCGGCTGATACTTGCCTGCCTTATAGGCGTCAAAATAGTTGCCCATACCTTTAACTTCAGCATAAATATTTGCCTTTCTGTTTTTAGCATATTCCTCATCTTCTATCACAATAACCGCTGCTCCTTCACCTAATATGATGCCGTTTCTTTTCTTGTCAAAAGGGCGAGATAATTCCTTACCTTTGATACCGGCAAAAAAACCCAGATTATAAAATCCAATAAAATTTGCCAGGGAAAGACTCTCCACTCCTCCTACTAAGACTGCTTTAATCCGCCCCAATCTGATAAAATCTACAGCGTATTTCAATGCATCCAGGCTTGAACTATATCCTGTAGAAACAGTTGTATTAAAACCCTGGATATTAAATCTAATTGAAACCTGGCTTGAAGCAGCATTAACTACTGTTCCGGGGAAAAGAGAAGCATCAGTAAAAAGAGGGCCTTCTTTTATTACTTCTTTATCAAATTCAGCAATACTCCAGAGAGAAGACAAAGTAGTTCCAGTGCAGACACCAATATCATCTGTATTATTGCCGTTAATTTCCAATCTCGAATCATCTATTGCCAGTTTTGCAGCAGAACACAGCAGCCTTGTAGACCTGTCAAGATTTTTTAAGCCTTTAAAGCCCAAAAATTCAGTGGGTTTAAAATTGCTAATCTCACCTGCTAACTTACACTTAAATTCACTTGTATCAAATCGTCGAATACGTTTAATTCCGGATTTGCCTTCTTTCAATGCCTGCCAGAATTGTTCCTTGCCTATACCATTTGGCGCAATTACTCCAAGACCTGTAATCACTATTTTCTTGTTATTTGTTTTCATATTTATATCTTTACTATCTGCAATAACTTAACTAATATCTCACGGGGTTAAACCATGCTCATTCCGCCATCTACAACAATAGTCTGACCGGTAATATAACTTGCACTCTCGCTGACTAAAAACTTAACTGCCTCTGCTACTTCCTCCGGTCTTCCCAATCTTTTAAATGGTATTTCTTTAATTATCTGCTCTTTATATCCTTCTTTTAAATCTTTAAGCATGTCTGTCTCAATAAAACCAGGAGCAATCGCATTAACTCTTATATTGTACGATGCAACTTCTTTGGCAAGAGATTTGGTAAACCCGATTATTCCAGCTTTAGAGGCAGAATAATTGGTCTGACGGGGTATACCTATGATCCCGCTTACTGAGGCAATATTTATAATAATGCCGCTCTTTTGTTTTATAAAGGATACAATCGCAGCTCTGGTAAGATTAAACGTCCCGTCTAAATTAGTGCTAATTACTTCATGCCAGTCATCAGGTCCCATAAGAGCAAGTGCCTTGTCTCTAATTACACCGGCATTATTAACTATAATGTCTATTCCGCCAAATAATCCCTTGGTATCATCAACCCAGGATTTCACAGCATTATAGTCCTTAATATCCACCTGAAATGATTTAACATCAACACCCAGAGCTTTTATTTCTTTTTCCAGTTCATCTGCCTCTTTGTTACTTTTCAGAAAATTAAAACTTACATTCGCACCTCCGCGTGCTAATTCAATAGCGATAGCGCGCCCTATCCCTCTGGTAGCGCCGCTAATAATAGCAGTCTTATTTTTACGTAGTGCCACTTTCAAACCTCTCTTTCATCTCGCAGGATGACTGAATTGAAGGGGGTCATTAACTGGAAAAACTGACATAGGAGGGTTTTTACCGGAGGCTGTGAATCATTTACAAACAGCAGATAAAACTGCAAGCCGATTCTCAATGGACTTATTTCTTTAAGAAGACTTCTTACACTCAATAGGCATCATCTCCTTGAAATATATTCAATATTCTTAATATATTTTCAAATAAACCTTACCCAACTTTTGTAAAAAAATTCAACACCCAGTTCCATTATCAACAAATTATTTTAAAAAATCAAGTGAACCCCGTTAGAAATGACGGGAAACATGGATTAAATTTTTACATTTCTCATCCCCGACGTACCTGTCTGCATGCCTGCCTGAGGCGTGTAAACCTGAAGCTCATAAACCGTCAGGCAGGAATGGCGGGACTTTCTAACGGGGTAAAGTTAAGACCTTGCAATGCTATTTTTTCAGCCTCAGCTGATTCGCCGTGGCGAAAAGGTAAGATATTCAGTTTGGATAGCAACATTACTGAAACTAAAGACATCTTATTAAAATAGTTATGTCTGATTATGCAGATTTATTAGGTTTCTTAACAATCTCTTTGCTCCCCTCATTTTAAAAAATAATATATAATAGTTATGTTGAAAAGCGGCAGAGAAAAAACATTATGAAATGTAGGGAGTGTCAGGGAAATTTAAGATTAGTCATTGGTTGACGCAGTGTTCTTCTGCACTGCATGGAATGCAGTAGGAAATATTCTCTTCAGGAATATATCAAAGACATAGACGAAAAAACGTGGTCAGAGATATCACAGCGCCCCTGTGATAGTGTATAGACGAAACCTCAACATATTGACAAATAAAGACATTTTAGATTATTATTTGAAGTTATGATTCCACAGATTAAATGACACACCTGCCTGCCGACAGGCAGGGATTGCAAAGATGTTAAAAAAATAGAGAGAAAATTATGAAAACTCTTCTTGCAAAAAATATGGAAATCGAAAAAAAATGGTATCTCGTAGATGCTGACAACCTGGTTCTGGGCAGACTTTCCAGTAGAGTAGCATCTGTGCTGAGAGGCAAAAATAAACCAATGTATACGCCTCATGTAGATACAGGAGATTTTGTTATTATTGTTAATGCTGATAAAATTCGGCTTACTGGCAATAAGCTCCAGAATAAAGTGTACATACATCACTCCGGATATCCTGGAGGGATTAAAACAAAGAGTGCAAAAGACCTTATGAAAAGCATGCCTGAAGAAATAATTTACTCTGCTATTAAGGGTATGTTGCCAAAGAACAAACTCGGCAAACTTCAATTAAAAAAACTAAAGGTTTATAAAGGAACAGACCATCCGCATAAGGCACAGAAGCCGGAAGTGTTAAAATTAACGAAATAATGATTTCACCGATAAAAACGCAAAAATTTAATCTGAGTAATCATAATTAGAAATCGGCTTGCCCCTGCTGCTTCGGTTTGCGAAGCAAAACGGCAGGGGCGAATAATCAGCCTCGATGCATCGGGGCAGGAGGAATTTTGGAAACAACTGAAATTCAATACGCAGGCACAGGCAGAAGAAAATGTTCCATATCAAGGGTAGTATTAAAACCTGGCAAGGGTAAAATTACTATTAATAAAATGCCTCTTAATAAATATTTTCCTTACGAAACAATGATGATGGTGGTAAGACAACCTTTAGACGCAGTTGCAGTCTCAGGTAAATACGATGTCTTTGTTAAAGTTACCGGGGGTGGTTTTTCAGGACAGGCAGGTGCAATAAGACACGGTATTGCACGTGCCCTTGTACAGCTTAATTCAGACTTCAGAGCAAGACTCAAAAAAGACGGACTGCTGACAAGAGACCCACGAGTCAAAGAAAGAAAAAAATACGGCCAAAAGGGTGCCAGAAAACGCTTCCAGTTCTCAAAGAGATAATTCAGCAAACAATCTCTATATCCGAAATTTTTCACTTTTCTTAACCTCATAAATAGGTTATTATTATTGCGGAGTTAGATATGTTAAAAGTCGCTATTATAGGTGGTAGTGGATACACAGGCGGTGAACTTTTAAGACTGCTTGAACAGCATCCGAATGTAAAAATAACCGCCGTTACTTCCGAACGTTCAGCCGGTAAGTCTATTTTTGAGCTATTCCCAAATTTAGGGGACAGTCCTAAATCCAGATCAGCCCCGGAATCTAAATTAATATTTGAGCCATTAAAAATTAAAAATATCGTGAAAAAGGCTGACCTGTTTTTTCTGTGTCTTCCTCACAAGACATCTCAAGATGCTGTTGCTTATCTCCATAAATCCGGCAAGAAGGTAATAGACCTGTCTGCTGACTATAGATTAAAAGAAAAAACGGTATACGAAAAATGGTACGAGACCCGGCATAATTTTCCGGACTTATTAAAAAAGACAGTCTATGGCCTTCCTGAATTGTACAGAGAGAAAAT
>SDBV01006273.1_pt1 | contig 16538 bp, 11 predicted proteins | sample 2277081 | NCBI WGS metagenome assembly SDBV01 (sample SAMN10402039, study PRJNA504765) | marine sediment metagenome | isolation source: marine sediment core GS10_PC15, 223 cmbsf | place: Arctic Ocean: Southern Knipovich Ridge | collected 2010
CCAGTTTTACCGCTTCCTCTCGAAACTCCTTGCTGTATCTTCCTTGTGGACCCCTTTTCAATCTGACACCTCCGTCTCTTTATTTTACCTGACTTTGGTGTCCGTTAATTCCATCCTACCTCAGACACGTTAAACCTAAGTCATGATTTCATGTATTTACACGAAAATCATGCCGATGGTTCCTTAAAGCAATCCGAAAGGTATAATCTACTCAAATACTGTGTTGTTATATTATATTGGTTGTGAATGTATCTTGATTGTTAGATTGAAACAAGCGTAGAATAGAGTGCAAATGGCATAGGAACGGCAGGGCCGCCCATAGAGGAGGGAGAAATGAAGCTTATAGCTTTCAGAGTATTCAACTACCGATCGGTGAACGACTCAGGATGGATTGAAATTGATCCCCTCACCGTCTTGGTAGGAAAGAACCAGTCAGGGAAAACAGCGATTCTTCGTGCCCTGCACAAATTTAATCCATATCATGCTGATCCGTATAGCCTAGATAGGGAGTGGCCCCGAGGTAGGCGAAAGGACAGAAGCCCAGAAGCAAGTGTAGTCAGTGTCCGTTTTGAGCTCACTGAAGAGGAGCGCAAAAAGCTCTCTGAACTGGTCGGTACGTCTGTCCCTGATTCTTTCGAGATTACTCGCTTGTACAATGGCCATCGGATTTTCGCGTTCCCGGAACCCTTCAACCCCGATGAAAAGATTTCCAAAGATCTCAAATCCCGCACTGACCCCATTGCAAAGCACGTTCACGCAGAGTCTTCAGATGCTTTCAAGACCTCGATCACTGAGTATGTTGAGGAGTTGATTACATGTGCAGACGCTACTGACTTCCCAGCGATGAGGAAGCTGCTGCAATCTGTGGAACAACGCCTGACTCCTGCCGTAGCCAAGGAGGAACCGCAAGCCACACAGGATCAGACCGCACTGGCAGCTATCAAAGCAACCACTCAGCAGATGTTAGAGACATGTCCCAGCGGTTCGCTAAGGTCACTGCTCGAAAAAGAAGTTATAAAGATGCTACCTGTCTTTGTCTACATGGACGACTACAGGATGTATCGTGGCGCAACGTTTCTAAATCAGCTCAAGGAACGCAAGGACAGTAATCGGCTTACAGAAGAAGACGAAACCATACTCATCCTGATGGAAATGGCCGGGCTAGACGTGGATGACCAGGTAGCTAAGGTGAAGGTGGATGACAGGGAACAACGCGCGCTGGATCTTAACGACGCATCGATTACACTCACGAACGAAATGGCTGGTCGCTGGTCACAGCAACAATATGTCGTTCAATTCCATGCGGATCAGCACCATTTCATGACTTTCGTACGAAGCCCTAACCAGAACGCACTGATTCCATTAGAGGAGGAGTCAAAAGGATTCCAATGGTTTTTCTCATTTGATCTACACTTCGCTCATGAGACTCAAGGGTCGCTTCAAGGGGCCGTTCTTTTACTAGATGAGCCCGGATTGCATCTCCATCCAAAGGCACAGATTGATCTGTTGGACCGGCTTGAGGCTTACTGTAGAGGAAACCAGCTGATCTTCGCCACTCACCTACCGTTCATGATTGACCTGACTAAGCCAGAGCGAATTCGTGTCATAGAGAGGAAGGAAAGTGGAACCATAGTAACCGATGACTTGTTCAGTGCTGACGAGGATGCACGTTTCTCCTTGTTCGCAAAAATGGGAATGTCGGCTAGTCAGAGTCTGCTCGTATCCAAGTATAATCTGGTTGTAGAGGGTCCTGACGACTTTTGGCATATCGTCGGGATGAGCGAAATCGCAAAGCGGACTGGCGAACAAGGGCTTGATGACCGGCTTCAGGTGACAGCTGCTGGTGGTGCATCCGAGGCTGCGTATCTTGCAACGTTCATGTGTGGTCAAGATCTAAATGTAATTGTACTGTTCGACAGTGACAAGGCTGGCGCGACCGCTGAGGAAGCGTTGATTAAGAAGTGGCTGGCCAAATACCGGAGCAAGCAAATTCATATCCTCAAGGTGGGCGACTTGTTCGCAGAGCCCCGGACCGAAGCGACCTTGGAGGACATGTTCACAGAAGAGTTCTATCTACCTTACGTAAACAGTGCCTACCAAAAAGAGTTAGGGGGCACAAAACTGAGCTTGAAGTCTCGTAAGCAGCCTCAGCTTGTCCAGCGCATCGCAGTTGCCCTCAAAGACAAAGGGATTGAGAATTTCAACAAGGGAAGACCGGCGAAACTCATCCGCGACGATCTCCGAACCAAGTCTACATCCGATCTACCACCTCAGGCAACGGAGAACTTCAAGCGCCTCTTTACGAAGCTGGCGGACTTAGTCAAGTTATGGGACAAAGCGTGATTTATGCCTAAAATGGACGGCATTAGCTAGCTTCTGGTTACGGTCTATTGCCCGCCTGCTAGGAGCGATGTAGAAAACCATTCCGAATAGCCGTTAACCTGTGGATCATTGGTACACCTTCTTGCTCGTGACCCCTTGATATATTATAGAAAACATAATAAAATCAGGGCGTCGGTACGCGAACCTGTGACGCCCTGATTAGAACTTCAAATCATTATCTTCTACACAATTCATCTTGTTGTTACCTTATGTGTTTTTGGCAAGTGAAAAGGGGCCCACTAGCATAAAGAGCGTAGTTACGACAGTTGAGAGAGAGGTGGTGCTGTCCAGATATTAAATTAACCCCTCGTTGATATAAATGTGATAAGATTATATGAAAGGGGTAGATGGCGGCTTTCACTGGCATTTACGGGGGCGAAGGCTTAATTTATCATTTAATTGATAAGAATGCGGAAGACAATTTTAGGAACCAAACTTGATATCCTTGAGTTCATAATGAAGAGGGAACTCACTTGGCCGTATGAACTTGTTGAAAAATTTGGCTACAGCCCTAGATACGTGCCTATACTACTAAATCGCCTCAAAAGGGCAGGGCTTGTGATAAACATGACGAGAGGATGCTGGGAACTGACCGAGAAGGGCTATAGGAAGCTGAGGTATTATGGCAGAAGATGAAGGGCTATCAAGACCAACTCCATGCGTGGAGACTCTAACGTGATTAAAAAGCGCATCACCTGTGCCAATAGCCACAGGGTTCTATAAGAGGCAGGGGCAAAAGTAGTCTAACCTGTGTAGTTGTTCTTGCTTCAATTCATAGCTAAACAAATCATCGATTTGTTCATTTAGTGAAAAAACTCTCTTCTTCTGAGGGTCTTGGGGATAATGTCGCAAAGAGGTTAAACTGTCCAGCTACAGCTTTGTCGTTTCCTCAGATATGAGCCGGAAGTCGTTTGTCGGGAAACAATACCCTCGTTTCTTCATATAAAAAATTAAGAAGGAGAAGCGCAGAAACAATAGTCTGAGGGTCAGGGTCTGGTGAGGGTTTGGTCAGGGTTTAGCTTTGAGGGTTTGACTAGGGTCTGCGAGAGTCTGCCATTCTAGCTTCCGAGGGTCTGACGAGGGTCTGAAATTTTAGCCTCAGCGAGACCCTCAGGGTAACCCTCAAATGAGGCTAATCCCGCCCTCCACCTGGGGTTTAAACTTCTCACCCTTTAACCCCTTAAAACAATGGCTTTATCCCGCTTAACCCCCCATTAACAGTAGCTACCGTGGTTGGTTCATAGTCTCGTCAGAGCACTGACTGTTCGATTCAAGTCGGAGTTGAGTTTTGGGTCTATTTGTGGACTACCCCGTGGAGTCCAATCGTAGCTAAAATATTCGGACTCTGGCTTGAGCCCGTCGTAGCTAAAAGGCTGGGGCTCTGAGTCCAACTGGAGTCCAGCAGGCGATGGAATAGGAAGCGACGAGATAGGCAGCAAAAAGCCCTGTATCATAATGTTGAAGATAGTTAAAAGAGAATTGAATATAAACGGCAAGGTTAGAAGGTCACATTAGAAATACCATAGAGAAAGAGTAGGAGAATTTATAGCTTCTGGAGATCACGTAGCCAGGATGGAGGCAACTGTTCTAAAACTGAGCCAAACGCGAGAGGACTGACGTATATTCCTTCACCAGGAATAATCGCCTTCGGGACCCTGTGATATACTCCCCAGCAGCCGGGAGCTTAGTGACCCCCCACCAGTAAGCTGATGGGCATCCAGCGGGGTATCAATGAAGGAACGAGGGTTCTATTTTACGACAAACGGCAACTGGATTATATCTGAGGAAGCGACAAGGCCATAGCTGGAGACGTTAACCGTTTTGCGACATTTCCCGATATTTCATAAAGAGATGGGGAAAGGTAACATTCCGATGTTTTGGTCAGCCAATAGCCGATGAATTGGCTTAGACAAGACAGGGTGAAAGTGTGAAGTCACTACTGCGATATCCCTCTAACAATGCGTCACCGTTGTTACATTATGGGATAGACGATGGATCGATTGCTTCGAGTAGCCACGCCGCTGATACCTTTAACGCTTTGGCAAGAGCAACAACTTCAATATCTGATACTGGTCGCTGACCACTTTCAATCTTGGATAAGCCCGACTGATCTATTACTATACCTAATAGTTGCAAGCGAGCTACTAAGTCCATTTGAGTAATTGGCGGGCTTGCGGCTTTTCTTGCCTGACGGACACGAGCACCAACTATGTTTCTTTTCCCCACAAGCCAAATGATAGTGGATATGCCCCAGCGAAATATTCTCATTGAGCATATATCGTGGTAAAATTGATGGTGGTCAATCTTTCGAGAAAAAGAATGTGCCTAGCTTGTAAGGGAGCTACCTATTAGGCTTCCTAGTGCGCGATGAGATAGCTTACTAAGTATTCGGCTGACTACAATCTGATTAAGGAGGAGACTAAAGTGAGGAAGTTGATTTGGGGGACACTGATTGTGATGCTGATGTTCTCGGTGTTGGCCGGAGCCTGTGATCATGACCCCGTACCGGCTCCTGCACCGGCACCGGCGCCAACACCAATGCCGACACCAGTACCAATGCCGACCCCAGTACCGATGCCAACACCAGTACTTACCAATTCAGAATCAGATTCAAGGGTCGCTGAATTAGAGGCCAAGATTAGGCAACTAGAAGCCGAGAACCAGCGCCTTAGGTCAGAGAACGAGCAACTTAGTGGAGAGAACAAACGACTTAGGACAGAGAGCGAGCAACTTAGCAGTGATCTGGCAAAAGTAAATAGCGTACTCCGGAACCTCTACAGCCTAGCGACTTCGTCCAGCTACACAAACACGATTAGCACACTAAATGACGCTCAGACCAAGGCGAGTGAGCTGGCTTACTTTGTCAAAGGCTTGCCTTACTTGCCTCCTATGCCAGTAGAGCTAGATTTCAGTCAGATAAATGATGCCATAATGGATGCCCGAGATTTGCGAAGAATCCTAAGGGACCTACCAGCGTTGCCACCGCCCGGCTGGCCACCATTTTTGCCGTTTCCACAAGAACTTGTTGAACTCGACAAAATGAGGCAAACCTTCATTGGCATGACCGAGTGGATGGAAAACTTGCAGGATTTACCGGGGTTTCTAGAGTCAACCGAAAGTCTAGAGGAGTTGAGGTCTCGCGTTGAAGGTTATTTGGGCCATGTGCAGAACACCTCGTCTGATGCCAAGGACATGCTGGAGAAAGTCAGAGATGCTGCAAGTCCGTGAAGTTGGTAGAGGATGATAATACCACTAAGTGATTGCACAAACAGATGAAAAGTTCAATTGAGGTTCCCACGTAAGCTCGCTATGAATCAGTCGGTGCTCTCAATGTTAAGCAGTTCCCATTCGCGTAAAGATTCGAGCAGTTTCAGCATCCACCAGCATTCAAGAAGAGTAGCTTGCTCAGATTTTGACTTGTGTGTCGGAACCCAATCTACTATCGCTCGAAATACTTCTTGGAACAATTTCTTGGGTGTCCATATTTTTATTCCCTCTTGTTTTATCTCTTCGTGATTCATGAGCTTGGCAACCTTGCTTTTGGTTGGCCAGATATCTACATACACTTTCTCATATTCAACTTGCTCAACCAACCCCACTCGCTCCTTGAACCGATCGACTATCTCTTGCGTTCGTTCAGGCGAGAACTTGTCTCTCAGGCGCTGGATGTTACTCTCGTAGGCTCCGCCAAGCTGCCCCACCTCGACATGATAAATCTGCAAAATTCTCCCCTTCTCACCGGTCTCTCTGATCTTCACCCCCACAACATCGGCTTCCTTTCTGCCGCCTCCACTGCCTACGCCGACCGGTACACCGACTTCAGTTAAATATCCCAACAACTGAAGCCATTCGAAAATCAACTCCTCACTCCAATTTCGTGGAATAGGCATTTTCGTCCCCCTCCTAATTATTGTAAAGCAAAGGCTACTATATCAGGCGTGAACAACGGTGACAACCCTATGGGGGTTACACAATGGCTTATTGTTTAGTGTAACTTAATTAGATTGGTGCTTGTCTTTTCCAATATTCCAAGGGATCCATATCATCCAATGTAATTATTGCCTCTGGATCAATCTTAAATTCAACGGTATTACCATCAGTTATTACAATGTTACTACCTGACTTAGGTTGCATCCTTGGGCCTTCGGCAAGCCATAGTAGAGGTTCATAGTGGGGGATAGTCTGATACATATCTTTCAAAGTAATGTCTAGAATCCCAATCTCGGGAGGGTGCAACTGTTTAAAGATTGGAGGGGAATCCGGTGTTCGATAGGAACTTGAAAATACCTGGCAATAGGCTGATATGTCTCTTCCCTTGTAGTGAAGATTAATCTTCGGTTGTAAATTAATTTCGCTAAAGCGAGTTGGCTTTGTAGGTGCGAGGCGGTCTGGTACGATGATTGTAAATGACGCAAACTCAGCCACCGTATCTGAAAGATTGGTCGCGACCACAGCAACAGGAAAAGGGGTTTTATATTTTGTCCCGCCTGCACGGGTTAAGTTATTATTACTTTGCCCCTGTGGCAACACAAAGGATAGCCGGAGATCAGGACCTATGCTCCTATTATTCACGTCTTGGACCTGAAAACCTCTCATAGGAAGCGATTGATCCTCAACACGTTGGTAATATCGTAGATCCTTAGCTTGTACGGCTACTGTCCCTTTTGGAACCCAAACAACATACGCTACCTTACCCTCGCATTCTCCACTGAGCTTCACAGGTTTTACCCTCAGGTCAGAAATTGATGGACTAATATTACTGTTAATAATTTGAACGAGCCATGTCTTGCTGAATTGTGATTCATCAGTGCCTCCATCAAAATCTCCGGGATAGTTCTTGCCTCCTTCTTCTCCCTCCACAACACCGATAACTATTACTCCACCATCAGCATTGTTGAAAGCTGACACTTCCTTGGTGAGTTTTAGTGTGCAGTTCTCTTTTCCAGCCTGCGGTATCTTAGCCAATAAAGTAGAACCCTTATATTCTATGTGCAAATCTTCAGGGATCTTATTATCAATTAATTCCTGCACATCTACCTGTTCCCACTCCCAAGGAGGTTTGGTCAGCGGCCATACACTTTCTCCCATGATCACCCCTATAACTCTGTCATTTCAAGAATACTATCAGTAAGAAGTATGCTAACACCGCCATTCTTTCACTGTCAAATATGGTTGTGAAACATGAGTCCTTTAGCTATTCAAGGAAGCATCGTAACAGAAAAGATAACAAAATGACGAAATGTTGGCCGGTATGGTGGCACTCAAACGAAGGTTACCTGGTGTGCCCCTCAAAATTCTTTAAATGCTTGCTGACAAGAGGTCTAACATTGTGTTAAATTATACATAATATAATGTGCAACTGAAAAATAGAAAACGATAATATCAGTATGGCAAGACGAAAACCTTACACCAGAGTTGTAAAAGATAACCAAGTCCGGCCTGAACACGTTAAGGGCATGGGAGGCGAGGTATTTAAGGGCTTTGGTTGTCTGAATAGCGAGGCTAAAGAGATCGTATTCGTACGATAGGATCAGATAGAAGAAGAATTCAGCATAGTGTGCCCGAGTTGTGGTTATGTACTTCTTGCAGGAGGAGAGTCAGTCTTCTATGACTATAAGTTGGTTAACATCCAGGGTGGCAAAGTAATCGAGGATGGCCGATTCGTCATATCACACGATGAATATATCGCCGAATCCCAAGAGTACAAGTACTGTATCATCTGCGGCACACTCAAACCGCTGGAATTTTTCGATAGGCATAGTGCCAGACAGTCAGGAAGGCAGGGTGAATGCAGGCTCTGCAAGACGATTTACAATGGTATTAAGAACCAAACTCGAATAATTGACCAGCACCGGGAAGCGTCTGAAAAACGGCGCCTTTATGGCTTTCTTGCGAAAGAGCCGACTAAGATTGATGCAAAATCAATATATGACAGGTTTGAACAAAAATGTTTCCGATGCGGCAGAAAACTTCCTTATCCTACAGAAGGGGATATAGATCATACATTACCAGCCAAGCTTTTTTGGCCCGTTTCAACCGGCCCAACTCTGTTATGTTCAACTTGCAATAATCTTAAGCATGGGAAATGGCCTTCCGAGATATACATCAAAGGCGAACTGAGGAAACTTGCAGTCTATACCGGCATCAAGTATGAGGTCCTAGTGGGCAAGCCTCAAATTAATCCTGAAGCTGTAAAGTGGCTTATTCAGAATGTTGACTACTTCATTGAGAGATGGATTAAATATCCTGACGAGATAACAAGAATAAGAAAACTGGTTTTTGAAATGACCGGCGAAGATATCTTTGCTTACGCCAAGACCGTTCCTGAATACTTGAAGGACTCGTAAGTGTACACCAATCTAGCCCAATATTAGATATTGATGTGCTGATACCTTACCCTTATCAGTAATACCATGCGATTCGCAGTGTGATACGCTTTCCTCGAAAATATCCAAAGTCTTGAACCAGGGTCTTGCGATTTCGTTTAGTCGTTCAGCCATATTACATTTAGTGCTTTTCCCTAAATGCAGGACGAGCACCCCGCCAACCTTCATTCTCTCCCTAGCTTGTCTGAACACAGATTCATATATTCTCATCGTCTGTTTTTGCTTCATATCTAGAAAGCGTAGGGGCTCTGTATCAAAATCGTCACGTTCCCAACCCGAGAACCAGAGGCGTATCCAATTAGCCAAGTAGAATCGCGTACTGTCAAAGAACGGGGGCGAAGTGACAATCGCATCGAGATTGTCCACTTCCACAGGCCACCAAGATGTAGCATCTTGCATGTATATGTGGCCATTTTGGAAGTCTTCAGGATATTCAACGGCTAGACTTTTCTCGACTTTAGCACTTAGGCGACTAATAAGCGACCTGTATTCGGAAGGGCCTCTAGGAGCAAAAGGGGTTACAGGGTGAGAACGGCGACTAAGAGCATAAGGTCGATTACCGTGAAGGATATGTAGCAAGCAGGCAAGCACGAAACTTGCCTCATTTGAATGAGGTTTTGACTCCAAAAAGAATCGTCGGGCTAATAGTATTTCTTTGAACGTGTCTTCATGGTAGAACTCTTCAAGACTTTTATTAAAGTCAATTCGCTTTGCATTCATATATTCGCTATTTGTTATTGCTTGGGACTTGATATAAGTGTCGAGTATATCCAGCAATCTCCGAGTATCTGTGGCCTCAGGTTGATTTACCTTAGCAATTGAGATAGGCAAGGCTGAAGGACTGATTTCAAAACCAAAAGCCTGTTTACCTTGAAGGCAAGCCTCAAAAGGAATAGTCCCAACGCCAGCAAATGGATCAAGAACTTTACCTCCCGCAGATACAAATGCTTCTACCAAGAAGTGTGCGATTGCCGGTTTCATCTTGCCTTCATAGGAACAGAGCGAATGTAACGGATGTCCCCAATTTCTTTTATTGAAAGGCAATGATTGATGTGGCAAATCATTCTTAAATTGATTCCAATGTTCTGTTGAAACTAGGCTGAGCGATCTTGGAGATGCTATCCCAATGCGTTCGGAGGCTTGATATTCGAAAACTAATAATGTCTGTTGTAGCAACCCTCCATCTCTCGATTTCCTAACTCGTAGAGTACGTGAATCTAGAGCTCGAAACCCTCGTTTAGTGAGCAATTTACTCAATAGCTTGTCGGTCTCAACATGTATACCACCATAACGAGAGTCACCAATGTCAATAGCCACTATCGCTTCTGGTGCTAACTGATACGATAGAGTGTTGAAAAACTGGTCGAGTTCCCTGAAATATGATGAGACCATCAATGGAATTCGACTATCGTAAGCTGTTATCTTGATATCTTCAACAACACCATTTACATCTTCTGGGTATGGTTTATTGCATTTTGCTTGCGTTACATCATTAATTCCTGCAGTGAGAGACTTTGATCTCCACATGGTTAAGTCTGCTGGCTTACACAAAGCTCGGAGAAACCACAGTTCCAGTTTGGTATTTCTAAAGTAATTCGTTCCATTTAAATAAGGAGGACTGGTTATAATACATTCAATCTCAAGCCCTGGCAACTTCGTTAGAGATTGCGCATCCTCAGCTACCAATATAGCTTCGCCATGAATTTGATCAAGTTCAGTAATCTCCAAAGCCATTTCTTGAAGCCTTTGAGATACTCCAGAACATAGAGAAACTCTATTTTTGTCTAATTCCTCAGGTCTCCTATAGCGTAAATCACCTCGACGAACCATAAGGGAAGCTGGGACAAGAGATGCTAATACTGCGACTACAATAACCTGGCCCAGAAGCGGACTACGAGCGAGTACGCTATCACAGAAGGTTCGTAAGCGTAGAATATCTTCGAATACATCGTCGTCGAAGAACTTGCTCTCATTGAATGTGGAGGAATGTGTCTCACGAATATGCTCATCTGAATTTTGACTCCCAAGCTGAAAACCTATGGTAAAGGCTGTATCTTGAACTTTTTCTGCAAGTTCCTTTCTCATCTTGTCGCTCAGTTGCATTATCCTGTACTTTGTCTCTGTTATGAATTGTAGGACTGGGTTAATTTCACAGTAGTATCCTATAAGCCCCGTTGACGCGACTGTCAGAGCAGTAGACCCGGTACCAGAAAAAGGATCGAAAATCTTTCGGGCTTTTGGTGCATATGTTTGCAGAACAGCTTTAACAAATCGAGAGGAGTAACCTTCAAGTAGCGGAAACCAATCGTGCAGAGGTTCGCCGTGACCATTTCGATAAGTGGCAATTAGCGGGTCAGATTCTAATGCTGGGATATCAGCTATGTCTAATGGTAATGTTGATCCTAAAGTACGGTGAAGAAGGCGAATACAAGCACGATTAATCGATAACGCGTTACTGCGTGCATGTTCAGAAAGATCCTCAAAAGATTCCATACCAAGCAAGCGTCGCAATTCTTCGCTAGAAAGATTCTGTACTCTCTCATACAATGACCGTTCATTGTCACCAAATGCCAGACGAATATGTCGATGAGCGGACGGTTTAGCCGGATGGTCTTGAAAATATATGCTCTTAAAGAGTTGCTTCATATTTAGAAGTATATACCATAGTATGGTAGCCTTGTCAAGTATTTAATATCGCTTTTTTCCTCGTGTCCGTTAATTACTATTGAACATAACTGACAAATGTGTAATCTCGCTACACGAAACAAGAAATCTTAAGGTGAAATTCCAGGAATAGCTAAATTTGTCAGCCTCCTTGTGGAACGCTGACCAAAGGGAAAAAAGAATTGGAAGCTGAGCTTGATAATATTATAGTCCAATGGTAGAATCATGCACACGAAGGCAGTGCCCAAGAGGCGAATATGGTTGATTTCGGTAAGCTAAGACAACAAAGGGCCACGTCGAAGCCGGGGGATCCAATAGAGATTTTCCTAAGGCTTCCGAAGACATCTGACATCAATGATTTGTGGAATAGTCAAGCTGAAGCGCTGAAGGAGTGGTTCAAACGCCGGGGCGAAAAAGACCTAGTCACAAAACTCAACACGGGGGGCGGTAAGACACTTGTTGGATTAATCATAGCTCAATCGATCATAAATGAGAAACATGGTTCAGTATTGTATCTCTCTCCTAATAATCAACTTGTGGGTCAGATTATGGGAAAGGCAAAGGAGTATGGAATTGATGCCGTAAGATATGTATCGGGTCAGGATCTCGATGAAGCATTTCTTAGCGGGCGATGCATCATGATTGCAACCTATACGGCGCTGTTCAATGGCCTTTCTCGGTTTGGGGTTGCTTGGGGAAAAAGAGATATCATCAGGCTAGAAGGCGTTATTCTTGATGACGCCCATGCCGCATTTGCAGATATGCGCGACAACTTCACAATATCGGTCGAGAACTCAGGTGACACCAAAGAGCTTTACTCAGAATTGGCGCACATGTTTCGAGGGGATTTCGGCGCGGTTGGCCGTCAAGGTACTTTTGATGACATAGTCTCTAGCAAGGACAGAGGCGTTTTGGAAGTTCCTTACTGGAGTTGGCTTGTCAAGTTTGAGGGAATTCGAAAGATATTGTCCAACTCATCAGAGACTTTTGCTTTCACCTGGCCATTGGTTCGCGACTGTTTTCATGCCTGCCATGCGCTAGTCAGCAGTCGCAATTTCTCCATAACGCCTCTGCAACCGATGGTAGATATGTTCCCCACGTTTGCGGAGTGTCCCCACAGAATCTACATGTCAGCAACTTTGGCAGACGATAGCTCAATAGTACGGACATTTGACGCGTCACCGGAGACAATTTCGCAGCCGATCGCGCCTAGCTCACTAGCGGGGGTCGGAGAACGCATGATATTGGCACCAGCACTCATGCAGATACCGTCCAAAGATATTGGCGATTTGGTGAAAGCGCTTGCAAAATGGATTTCCAAGCGTGCCGGTGTTGTTATCCTCACCCCTTCGAGATTTGCTGCTGAGAAATGGAAGGACGTGGCACAAGTTGCACAGGGTGATGAAGTGGGAGCCTGTGTAGAGGCCCTTGTTCAGAGAAAAAACAACGGACCATACGTTTTTCCGAATCGCTACGACGGTATAGACTTACCTGATGACAGTTGTAGGTTACTGATACTCGATGGCCTACCAACTGGGGCTAATCCGTATGATCTATACCGCGCTACTGTGTTTGAAGGAAGCAGTACCATCAATGCTACCATAGCTCAGCGCGTCGAGCAGGGAATGGGAAGAGGTACAAGAGGAGCGGGCGATCACTGCGTCGTCTTGTTGACAGGGAACAACCTGATATCGTGGATCAGCCTCGCTTCTAATCTCAATCTCATGACTCCAAGCACTCGTGCTCAATTACAGCTTGGGCTTGAAGTGAGCCGTAATATTTCCAACCCGAAGGAGCTGAAAGAAACTATAGAAAAATGTTTAATGCGTGACAAAACATGGATTGAATACCATGCAGAGGTTGTAGCAGATTCAACGATGTCTGTTGAACCGCTTCCTTTAGCTTTGAAATTATCTGAATTGGAGAGGCAGTTCTTCAGACTGAGTCGAGACGGATACTACGAAAAGGCCATAGGGAAAATTGAGAAATTCGTTACCGAGAATCGCGATTTAGATTCGCGTGCAAGGGGATGGTTACTACAATTGGCTGCACGAGGAGCCTGTACCTGGGAAGACGAGCCGAGAGCAAATCTATTGCAGCAGCAAGCCTACGGGTTCAATCATGCCCTATTACGACCTAAGGTAGCACCCGCATATGTAAAACTGGTCTCTCCAACCAAGCAATCCGAGAACATTGTCAATCTGCTGAGTCGTTATGAGATGAAGAAAGGGATTGTCGCACGTTTTGAAGAGGTAGCTGAATTGCTTGTTCCGCAGTCGTCGAGTAATCAATTTGAAGAATCTATGAAGTCTCTCGGAATGATGCTCGGATTCCATGCACAACGACCTGAACATGAATTCGGTAAAGGTCCCGACATCCTGTGGGTAATTGGGGATAAATTGGCGTTAGTAATGGAGGCAAAGAGTCGTAAGTCAGTTAAGAATGCCTTGACGAAGGATGAGCACGGTCAGTTGCTCGTTTCCTTCGACTGGTTTCAAAATGAGTATCCAACCTACAGAGGCTATAAAGTCGTTGTTCATCCAAACGCGCTCGTGACAGATGCGATCACAGCTAAAGATTGCTATGCGTTAACAATCCATAACCTTTCTTTGCTCATCACTAGCACAAGAGAGTTGTTGATTGAATTGAGTTCGATACCAATGTCCCAAGCCACACTTCACAGTAAGTGCGAAAAGCTACTTAAGGAATTGAGCTTGACTCCGAGCCTGCTTATTGAAAAGTTCTTTGAGCCGTTTCATTAGAATGACGCGGCAATTACAACGAAACCAGGGTCATTCAAAACTATACCTTCTTCCTAGTATCCAACTCAGACACGCAAATGCGACGCCTTGCGTTCACGTATTGAGCACCGATCGCGTGGTTTGGGTGGGTGCACCCCCTCAAACTGAGGCGTTGAGCAGCTCACATTGCACAATGTAGCGGAATGTGCAATAGCGATGAATGGGCGGGGTCAAGTTTGTCGGCTCTCCACGGACTGCTTCTCATCGCGTATTCCCAGTCACAGTGCTAATTGTTTGAATCAAGGAAGGGTGGTATCATGATACGAAGGGACAAGTGTGCAGTCAAGCTAGTCCATATCATTATCGGTAATGAACAGCACCTGAGCCTGAAAAGAGAAGGTCTTTTTGCAACTTGGTTAAAGAAGCAAATATTACTTTAAGGAGGCAGTATGGAGCTTGCCCTTAAACTTACCAGGAGTAAGAGGAACCCAATCTTAACCCCTACCAAGAGAGGGTGGGAGAACAAGTTTGTCTTCAACCCGGGAGTCATACAACTAGGGAACAAGATTCATCTTATCTACCGTGCCCACGGTGAAGATGGCATTGCACGCCTGGGTTATGCCAGGCTAAAGAATGTAGACGAGGTAGAGGAGCGTCTTCCTTATCCTGTGTTCTCGCCGGGCGAATGGTTTGAGCCCGATGGAGTGGAGGATGCGCGGCTAGTAGCAATTGAAGACAGAATCTTTATGCTTTATGCAAGTAAGGACAAAGATATGGCTCGTGTCTGCGAGTCCCATATTTCGATAAGCGATTTCATAGATACTATGTGGACCTGGAGCAGACACAGACTTGTCCTGCCGATAATGGTTGGCATTCATAATAGAAATGCTACCTACTTCCCAAGAAGACTTGAAGATAGATTGGCGATGTTACACCGACCTATAACGATGGCGCAGAACATATGGCTCTCGTTCTCCTACGACAGAATCCACTGGTACGACCACAAGGAGGTGCTGAAGCCGCGCCCTGGGTACTGGGACGATGCTAAGGTGGGGGTGGCTGGGCCGCCCATCGAGCTTGAAGAGGGATGGCTCTTAATTTACCACGGCGTCGAAGCTAAGACATGGACATATCGTCTTGGCTGCGCTATATTAGATAGGGATCACCCTGAAGTCGTGCTTGAGAGATGCGAGGGGCCCATCTTGGAGCCGGTGGAAGATTACGAGCGCTCAGGCAGTGTGCCCAATGTAGTCTTCTCCTGTGGAGCAATTGTCTCTGAGGGTAAGCTGGTTCTATACTATGGCGCCGCCGACAAGGTTATTGGGGTTGTCGTAGGCGACCTGCCCGGGAAAGCAGTGTGAGAAATGGGCAATATGCCGCTTGTGTCAATAACCATCCCGAGTTACAATTCGGAGAAGTTGATTCCTTCCTGTCTGGAAGGAGCTGTGAAACAGACTTATCCAAATACCGAAATCCTCGTGATTGACAGCCATTCAACCGACAGAACGAGGGATATTGCGGCTAGTTATCAGACTAGGGTTATCTTATGCGAGGGAAAGCTGCTTGCTGCCAGATACCTTGGCTATAAAGAATCAAAGGGCTCATACATAGCCTTTGTCGATACCGACCAAATACTGGAACCTACTACTATCGAAAGGGCTATAGGTATGATGCATGACTGCGATATGGTAGTCCTCGAGACACAGTCTTACAACACTGAGTGGTTTATTCCCAAGCTGCATGGTGCCTCCAAGCAGATAATTAATGCCGGCTTCGGGAAGCCCGCTGCCTTTGACCCAACCAGAGGGCCTTTTCTGCCGAGGTTCTTCAAAAGGGAGATTCTGGAGAAGGCGTTTGCTGCGATACCCGAGGAGATAATACCAGGCACAATCCATCCTGACCATGCCATCATTTACTATGAGAGTTACAAGGTCTCACAAAGGGTAGGTGGTCTGCGAAATGCCATCTATGACATAGAGCCTGACTGGAGAAAACTTTGGAAAACACAGTATAGATACGGAGCGTCACTGAGAAGCATCAAGAAATCGTATTATGGGAATCTACTTTCCAAGAAAATGGAATTCGGCCCCTGTTTTGGACGTCCTCTAGTGTCTGGTGTTCAAACTTTATTATTGGCGGCAATAATCAAGGTTATTGAATGGTTCGGGTATCATTTCGGGTAGTGCTAGAAACAGCAGGGTTCAGCATTTCTAGACATAAATGACTAAGAGAACCATAGATGCTCTTCTTTTGGGTAGTACATTATGTAGTCTGCTCATTGTCCGCTGTCAGCTTGGGCAGGGAGCACTGGCGCATACTACTGGAGAAAGTATCCTTTCTCCATAGATAGTATTGACGCATTAGC
>SDBV01006274.1_pt1 | contig 16537 bp, 9 predicted proteins | sample 2277081 | NCBI WGS metagenome assembly SDBV01 (sample SAMN10402039, study PRJNA504765) | marine sediment metagenome | isolation source: marine sediment core GS10_PC15, 223 cmbsf | place: Arctic Ocean: Southern Knipovich Ridge | collected 2010
ATTCTTTGTCGTCCCAGCGAAATGTCGGTGATGCAATATCCCCCGGGAAAAGCGTCTCGTCAAATGGATAGATAATAGTCAGTTCTTTCAGGAATAAACCGGGAGTAAAAATATACAGCAGTATAACCGCCGAAATAAAAATCGATAATATATATATGATTTTCTTTAACATAAGTTGTGTAATCTTTTTAAGATGGATGAGGTTGTATTATTTTTTACAAGCCGGAATATATTAATATTAGTAAGGTCATACAAGTTTTTTTTAGTAAGAACTTCTATTTTTTATTCATTTAAAATCAATTTATCGATGATTGATTAATAAATCAGATTCATTAAATAAGTTGCAGCAAAAAAATCCGAAATATTTATTAATAGAGTAAATATATAAAAATTTGGAACTCTATCATGTTTTAACCATATAAATAATAAAAAGTTTCATATTTATTATGATATTTTATTTCATAAAAGTCTTGACACTTTATTTATAAACTCTGTATTTTGATATGTGCTATTATAATTAATATTAATTGAAAACATTCGAGACAAAAAGGATTAATGTATGTCAAATATGACAGATAAATCGTACAAGATAAAAGTTATTATCTTGTTAATCATTGTGTTTGCCGGTATTCTTTATGCGTTTTTACCCAATTTTTCAGAAAATGAACTGCTTATATCATATCCTTATGACGGGGCACTTTTTCCCCCGGAAATAGCGCCGCCTACTTTCAAGTGGGCGGATAAAAATTCCGGCGCAGATTCCTGGCGTATCCAGGTAGAATTTGAGGATAACGGCGCGCCGATAACCGGCCGGTCCGATATGATGGAATGGACTCCCAAACGTGAAGTATGGGAAAGCATGAAAAAGAGGTCCCTTGAAACGACTGCGCAAGTTACGATATTTGGTTTAAAAAAATCAATTGGCGGGAAAATTGTCTCAAGGTTCAAGCCCCTCTCTAAAAACAGTTTAACAATATCGACATCTGTCGATTCGGTAGGCGCGCCGATATTTTACAGGGATGTGCCGCTGCCGTTTGATTTCGCCCGTGAAAAAATGGAACTGATACAGTGGCGTCTCGGAGATATTTCCAAAAGCGAAAGGCCGCCGGTAGTTCTGACAAACCTGCCCGTATGCGGAAACTGCCATTCATTTACCCCCGATGGGTCAACTCTGGCGATGGATGTGGATTCCGGAGGCGATAAGGGCTCGTATGTTATCACAACGGTCGATGAACATATATTTTTGACACGTGATAAATTAATCACCTGGAGCGATTATAAACGTGAGGAAGGCGATCCTACTTTCGGCTTGCTTGCCAGGATATCACCGGATGGCAGATATGCTGCTTCGGCAGTGAAGGACAGGGTAATTTTCCTCGGAAGAAAAAACCTGACATTTTCCCAGCTCTTCTTCCCGGTAAAAGGTATTATCGCCATTTATGACAGGGAAACAAACAAAATACATTCACTGCCCGGAGCGGATGATCCGGATTATGTTCAGGCGAACCCCACCTGGAGTCCCGATAGCAAATATGTTCTTTTTGCGAGGTGTCCGGTTACCGAATTTGTTAAGAACGATAAGACGAAAACCGCTGTGTTAAATTTAAGACAATCCGCAATAGTCCTGGGAGGTGAGGAGTATCTTGAGGAATCATCCGGCGGATCGAAATATACTTTTAACGTTTACAGAGTACCCTTTAACGAGGGCAGAGGGGGAACTCCTGAGCCGGTTCCCGGAGCTTCACACAATGGCATGAGCAATTATTTTGCGCGGTATTCCCCTGATGGGAAATGGATTGTATTCTGCAAGGCGAGAAGCTTCATGCTTCTTCAACCCGACAGCAAACTTTACATAATGCCTGCCGATTTTTCAAAAGAACCCAGGTTAATGAATTGCAACAATTCACTTATGAATTCAAAGCACAGCTGGTCTCCAAACAGCAAATGGCTGGTATTTTCATCGAAAGTAAACGGCGCCTATACCGACCTTTTCCTGACACACATAGATGAGAATGGAAATGACACACCGTCTGTCTACCTTTCCAGTTTTACCTCAACCGGCAGAGCCCGTAATATCCCCGAGTTTGTTAATATTAAACCTGACGGAATAAAGCAGATATATGAATCTTTCGTTGATTATTATTCTTATGCGAGAAAAGGCGATAAATTAATTCAGTTTAATAAATACGAAGAAGCAGAAAAGTCATTCAGAACATCGATAGATATGAATCCCGATTTTGCCATCTCACACCGTAACCTGGGCACATTGCTTAATATGATGGAAAGGGTCGATGAGGCGGAAGAAGAGTTCAAGATTGCATTAAAACTCGACCCGAAAGATCCCGCAGTTTATCAAAATCTGGGAACGGTTTATCTGAATAAAAAAGAATACGATAAAGCTACGGATATTTTTGAAGAGGCGTTGAAACATGACCGGAATTATGCGCCTGCATACGAGGGTTTGGGTGTAGTTTCTTTATCGAGAAACAATTTAGATAAAGCGCAGAAACATTTTGAAACCGCTATAAGACTCGACCCGGATCTTCAAAATTCACACTTTCACCTTGGTTCGATTTACATGGGTAAAAAGAAATACGATAAAGCGTTAGCATCGTTCGAAACAGTTTTAAAACATGAATTGGATGCCGAATCCTACAGCCGTATGGGCACTATCCATTTTATTCTTAAAGATTTGGATAAAGCTGAAAAAGAATTTATCGCCACTCTGAATATCGATCCCGATAATTCCGGCGCTCTTCATAATCTCGGGCTCGTTTACATGAATAAAAAGGAGTATAATAAGGCTGAGGAGGCTTTCCGAAAAGTTTATCAAACGAATCCCAATAATCCTAATGTCTGTTTTATGCTTGGAAATGTGCTTTCCATGGATGATGGAAGGATACAGGAAGCGATTTCAATGTATAACAGGGGATTGAAACTTAATCCCTCGAATATTCAGGGGTACATCGATCTCGGAAATTTGTATGTAAAAGCCGGCAGAAAGCAGGATGCAATTGCAGTATTTAATAAGGTGCTGGAACTCAAACCCGGCGATCGGAATTTGAGTATGCAAATTGAGAAATTGAAACAGTAATAATTATTATTTACGCAGTACGATTTATGATCGACGAATAAAGTTATAAGGCAAAAGGAAGAAGTCCTTTTCTCTAAGCCGATAGCTTCTTTTTAATGTTTTGAAAACTTTGTGTCTTTGCACCTTTGCCCCTCATTGAAATAAAGGAAAAAACCGTAAATCAAAATCCTTGAACTTCTTCCGCCTTTCAGTAATCAAAGATTAACTATCCGAATTTTCCTCCCCGAAAATTGAATTATTTCTAAAGCTATAATTTAATTAAAATCTGTAATTTTCTTTTTTTGCTTGAACATATTCAAAATATATATTATTTTAACTAACTTCTGATTTTGATTTATATATATATAAAGTAAAGGTTTTTTAGAAAAGAGGATTAATGGGAGTCGAATTCTTTACCATAAACAGCCTGGTAAAAGGTTCTTCGTTCAGTACTTCGGAAGGTGCTCAGGAGTTTTTTTTATCAATAAATTCAAATGAGGGTATTTCCTTTCCTGAAGAACTTGAGGCTTTATTCGATACATACATGCTGGCTATGGAAAAATGTGGCCTTTCTGAGGATACACTTGTTTTCGGCCGCTTTTATATAAGTGATATTGCAAACCAGAAAGCGATGTTAAGGCAGTCTAAAATTTTTGAGGTTTTAAGTAAAGGCGCCGTATCTGCAATTCAGCAATGCCCGGTATTCGGCGGTGATGTAAGCCTGCTTGTTTACCATATAAAGAAAAATAACAGCCCGTTAAAAAGGGAAGTATTCGTTTATGACAACGAAAATCTGCGTAACGGGGCGATGATTTATGGCAACCATTATGACTTATTATGGGTCGCGAATTTTAACGGTATCGGTCAGTTCGATTCCTATATGCAGTCCAATGAAGTTTTTCAGTCTTTCAATGATATTTTGGTCGGCAACGGGATGACATTAATTGATAATGCAATCAGAACCTGGGTATATGTCCGTGATGTCGATAATCATTACAAGGGGATGGTTGACGCCAGAAAAGCCTTTTTTGAGGAGCACGGATTAAGTCCAGGCACACGTTATATAGCCAGCACCGGCATCGAGGGCTTTTCGAAAGAAGTGAATTCACTTGTTTCACTCGATGCATTCGCCATAAAAAACCTGAAAAAAGAACAAATCGTCCGCATCGAAGCTCTTGAAAATCTGTCGCCTACCATACAATACGAGGTTACTTTTGAAAGAGGAACACGTGTCAGGTTCGGCGACCGTTCGCACCTGCATATTTCCGGTACCGCAAGTATAGATAATGACGGTAACATTCTGCACCCGAATGATGTCAGAAAACAGACCCATCGTACCATTGATAATATCAAAGCGCTTTTAGCCCCACATGGCGCCTGCTTAAATGATATGGCATATTTTATAGTGTACGTTCGTAACTTTAAAGACCGTAATAAGGTTATGGAAGTGCTTGAAAAAGTTATCCCGCCCGGGATTCCCCTGGTTTTACTCGAAGGCGCAGTATGCCGACCCGCCTGGCTTGTCGAGCTCGAGGGAATTGCACTGATTCCCGATTCAACAGATTTTCCGCCGTTTTTCTAAGCCCACGCGTTGAAACGCCGGGTTTAGCTTTGTCGAAAAGTCCCAGCGGACTCCTCTTTTACATTCAGACAGGTTTCAAAACTATCAGTTAATATTATCATAGTAATCCATGACAATTCCGTGCGCTTTTTTATCTTCAGGGTAATTCAATACCGGTATGAGTTTATGGCGTCTAAAGGAGAGTTTCCCGTCTTTCGATTTCTCAAGGGTAATAATACCGACGAATTGTCCGCTTTTTCCGGGAGAAACTATTAAACCGTGAGGAGTTTTTAGGGGAGTATCAATCGATTTGTTCCCATAAGTCTGAAGGATGAGATCAATTTCCGGGAATTGTGCCGAGATTTTTTTATTTTCTTCGGGGTGCAGATGAGACAGTAAAATTATGAAGTCACATTTAGATGAAATTTCACCAATTATACTTTCCAGCATATCGGCTGCGGGAAGGAATATGTAATCTTCCGGTTCGGGATTTCCGACATTTAACAGGCATGCCGAGTCGCTTACACTTATAACTCCTGCAGTATATTTGCCGACTTTCTTAAGTATGTAAGGTCTGAAAATCCGGGAGCTGTCACTTTTTGCGGCGATTGAGGCGGAAAGCAGTGGGAATTGCGCAGTACGGATCATTTTGAGTGCGCTTTCTACTCCCTTAAATATCTCATAACATCCGGTGCCCGCCGCATCGTATCCCATCAGGTTCATAAGGCGCATCACATAAGAAGCTTTCGAATCATAATCTCCAAAAAGACTTACCATGCTGCCGCCATCGACAAGAAGGAAAGATTTCTCCTTTTTACGGAACTCTTTCATCATGGAAACACGTTCGGCCAGTCCGCCGTATGGATCATTCGGACAACTGCATCCCCTGAGTTTACCCGATGAGTTGGCTGTGAAAACGACAGTAAGTTCATCGCCGTAAATAACACAGTCTCCGGCAAAAAACAATAATCCGGCAATAAAAAAAGTAATCAATTGTTTCATTTGAATTGTCAATTATGAATTGTGAATTATGAAAAAATATTTTAGTTCAATATTGGGACAGTAGTGATACTGTATAATAATAAATAAGATATACTCAAATACTAAATACTTTTTTGTATTTTTTATTGATGAACGTGATAACAAAATATGTGTTTACTTATCTCATCCCTGTGAAAAATACAGTTATATAATAATACGTTTAGCATTGATTTGACACCGATTCCCGCTTATATTCACTATATAATGAGACAGCTACGAATAACACTTGCACAGATAAATATGACCGTAGGCGGCCTGGACGGCAATGTCGACAGGTGTATCGATGCTGTGCGTGAGGCGCAGCGCTCGGGCAGCGACCTGATAGTTTTTCCGGAGCTTGCACTGGCCGGTTACCCGCCCGAGGACCTCCTGCTCAAACCGGGATTTCTAAAAAAATGCGTCGAAGCGATAGAGCGTTTTGCGGGCAGCGCGGGGGATATCTGCGCCGTTGTCGGAGCCGTCGATGGCAGAGGACCTGTTTACAACGCCGCAGCAGTTGTTTCCGGGGGAAAAGTCCGATGTGTCTATCACAAGATGTTTCTGCCCAATTACGGTGTTTTTGATGAGAAAAGGTATTTCAGTCCGGGCGATAAAGCAGTCTCATTCATGCTCGGAGATGTAAATATCGGGCTGAATATCTGCGAGGACACCTGGGTTGAAAACGGCCCGTTCGGCACACTTTGCACCAACCACGGCGTCGATGTTATCCTCAACCTTTCCGCATCGCCGTTCCATGTCGGCAAGATCAAGGAGCGGGCAGACATGCTCTCCGGGCGTTCGAGATCACTGGACACTGCTATAGTTTATGTCAACCTTGTCGGCGGGCAGGATGAACTTGTGTTTGACGGCGGTTCGCTTGTGTTTGACAGGCACGGAGAATGTATTGCGAAATCCCGGTCTTTCGAGGAGCAACTGAATACGATCGACATTGAATTTGACGGCCCCGTTCCCGATGAGCGATATTCCAGTGCAAAACTGCCTGTAAGAACTGCCGCAAAAGAAAAAATTGAACCTGTTATCGCTGAGGAATTGCCGGAGGAGGAGGAGATACTCGAGGCGCTTATAACAGGCACCCGTGACTATATCCGTAAAAACGGCTTCTCAAAAGTTGTTATCGGACTGTCGGGGGGAATCGATTCCTCGCTTGTGGCGGCAATAGCGGTTTCCTCTCTCGGTGCGGATAATGTTATCGGGGTAACGATGCCTTCGAAATATACATCGGAAGGTACACGGTCGGATGCGGAAATTCTCGCGGAAAATCTCGGTATAAAATTTATCGAACTTCCGATTTCACAGCCTTTCGACGCTTTTAATGAAACGCTCGAGGATGTTTTTACCGGCTGTGAATCCGATGTTACCGAAGAAAATATACAGGCGAGAATAAGAGGTACCCTGCTGATGGCGCTTTCAAACAAGTTCGGCTGGCTCGTTCTAACAACCGGCAATAAGAGCGAAACTGCAACGGGATATGCAACTTTATACGGTGATATGGCCGGCGGTTTCGCGGTTATTAAGGATGTGCCGAAACTGACGGTGTACCGCTTAAGCAGGCTCATTAACAACCGTGCGGAAAAGGAAATCATTCCCGAAAGCATCATCGAACGTCCCCCGACAGCGGAGCTCCGCCCCGACCAGAAGGATTCCGACAGTCTTCCGCCTTATAATATTCTCGATGGTATTCTCAGGGCCTATATAGAGGAAGACATGAGTGTCGATGATATAACTGCGCTCGGATTTGACAGTGAGACGGTTAAACACGTGGTCAGACTGTGCGATATCTCGGAATACAAACGCCGTCAGGCGCCGCCGGGTGTCAAGATCACTCCGCGGGCTTTCGGCCGTGACCGCCGGCTGCCTATCACCAACCGTTTCAGGCCGTGAAGACGGCAAATACGAGCTCAACACAAAAGCTCTATGGAAAACTATATAAAAAATGCTTATAAAATTAAATAATAGAAAAAAGGATTTTTTAAGATTCCATTAGAATGTAATAATTTATAAGGTTATAAAAATGTCAACAACAACTCTTTCAGTAAGTTATAGACCGGTAAGAATAGGTTTTTTAGTTAGAGATGGAAATATTGATGATATTGTTAAGGCAGCTGGAATCAATACACTATTATGGGGAGGTATATATAATCCGATAATTCCGGTTTCTGATAATTTAGAATTCGCTGAATGCTTAATTAAACTATTCAATGTTGATGTAATCTATCCTTTTTACCCTGATAAAGACAAAAATATTAAAACAATTTATGAACGATTTCCGTTACTGGGAAAACATACATTACGTCATCACAAATTATTTTCAAAAATTCCTAATACAAACTATAATACAACAAATTATTTTGATTCAATGAACATAATAACATATTATTGGGAGAATGAATTTAAACACTCACATGATAACAGCAATTGTATATTAGTTAATTGGGGGGTGAAAAGTACATTCAAAGATCTATATTCAGTTTGGTTTGGTTACTATCCAGATGGGTATAATTTATATAATGATTTTAAAAGGTCATTTCTTGAACTACTCTGTTCAAAAGAATACAGAATTATTAATACAAGACCTTTATCTCGAAACTTCTTAAAGAAAATATACCCAATTGAAATAACTAGGGAAAAGATACACGTATATTGTGATAGATTTGATTATGGAATATATGTTGGCGACGAGAATAATTTTGATGATTTAATTAATTTCTGGAATTTAAGAGCATCCGGTAAAAAAGTTATTTTTTTACCTCTTGAAAGAAATGAGAATTTTACCAATTTTGCAAAAAGTTTCGATAAAACTTTAGATCATAATTACTTTTTGAATATTTATTATTTTAATAAAGATAAATGTAAAATTAAAAAAACTATTCATAACCTTAATTTCAGTCGTGATGTATTATATAATGAATTGAATATAATTTCATGGAACGGATTATATATTATTCCAAAAGAATATAAATGTGATGAAGAAAATGTTCTTGCACACATTGATAATTATAGAGATAAGTACTTTGTCTTTTTAAAACTCCCTCAAAAACCTTTTACAACAAAAAAGAACCTCAATAATGATTTTCAAAGATTAGTTACATCTGTGAATTCACTTGGTGAATTTGGTTATCGTAATCATACAATCAATCCTCCCTTTATACAAGAACTAAACGATTTTTATCAACGTGAAATTGCATTATTAAGAAATGAATTAAGGATTGAAAAAGATGGTATTGGCATAATAACAGAAAAACGCAATGAAGTAATAAGCCTTTTTCCAATACCTCATCAACAACTTATAGAAAAAATATTTGAATATGTCGGTTTTAAAGCAACATTAAGCCAACCTGGTCTAATAACATTAAGAATAATTGAAAAAATGGGCGGACTTGAGGCAACAAGGATATTTAAAATAAGAGGTGTAAGAAAATTAATAAAATCTTTCAAATCTGAAGAACATGTCAGTAAAAAAACTGCAGAAGAAAAAATTTGGAATGATAGTAATTTTGAAAAATATAAAAAACTTTATATTGAAGAAAGAGATAAAAGAGAACTTACAAAAGAACAAGTTTTTAAATTTCTACTAAAAAATGATATATTTAGAGCAGGATTAGAATTAAAATGTAATTACTGTAATTTAAAGAATTGGATATCATTAAAAAGAATTGACGATTGGTGGGAATGTGACTATTGTGGTTATAAAAATCAAACAAGCATTCAATTATTAAATAAAGATACTTGGAAATTTAGAAAAACGGGTTTGTTTTCAAAAGATAATAATCAAGAAGGTGCAATACCGGTAATAATAACTCTTTTGCAATTATTAAGGACTTTAGATTTTTCAAAATTTATATATAGTTCATCGCTTAATTTATATTCTGATATATTTGTTAATAAACAAAGTGAAATTGATTTATGTGTATTACATTATGGAAGAAGAAATAAAATTGAAATTGGAATTGCAGAATGCAAAGATGAAAGTGGGAAAATTGAAAAAACTGATATTGAAAATATTAAGACAATAAGAAAGAAATTTATGCTAAAAGACATAGAATGCTATCCAATTTTTTCAAAAACATCAGATAACTTCGATGATGATGAAATAATACTTTTTCAAGAATTAAAAGAAGACGATATTCCTTTCATTTTATTTAGTAATAAAGAATTAGAACCATATGATCCCTATTAAAAATATAAAGATGATGAAATTCCATATCCGCATGCCATGTGTCTACTAGAAATGGCAGAAAATTCTAAACAACTATATTTACAATAATTTCCCGCTTATCGCCCCCTCTTAAAATCCAGAAGATGTCCGATAACCGCCTTTGCGCCCCTGGCGATGAACTTGACATCCGCAGGCGACCGTATGCTTTTGATATAGCGCCATATATATGAGGGCTGTAGAAACGAGCGGTATATGGAGTTGCAGATTTCGGTGACTTCTTCGGTTGTCATATCGGGAGTTTTAAAGACAGGCGCGGTCATGTCGAATTTTTCGTAATCCTTCGGGTCGATCAAAAGCCAGTTATTGCTGACAGCATCTGCATAGAGAGGCGTGCCCGGATAGGGGATGGCAACAGTGGACTGGAGCATGTCGGCATAACCTTTCTGCATCAGGTCTTTTGCCAGATTGAGCGTACGCTCCGCATCGGCTCGTGTCTCCCAGGGATAGCCGACCATGATTGTCAGGTGAACCTCGAGCCCGGCTTCCTTGGCTATTCTGCACCCTTTCTCGATATCCTCGACTTTCGTTCCTTTTTTCAGGCGGTCGAGAGTGTCCTGGCTTGCCGATTCCAATCCGAGCTTCATCAGCCGGACTCCTGCTTCACGCATCATTGCCGCACGCTGGGGATTGAGATAATCGAAGCGGAAATTGATTGAAATCCGCAATTTTTTATTATATCCCCGCCGGATCATTCCGCTGCAGAATCTATCAAGCCATCCGCCCGAAGGGAAAGTACCGGTATCGTCAAAAATCTCACGAACGCCGTAACGGTCTATAAGCATGCCGATTTCATCGAGCAGCCGCTCAGGCGTGCAGACCCTGAATTTCGGAAAAAGGGTGGTCCATGAGCAAAAAGTACATTTCGCCCAGGGGCAGTCACGTCCCGCCATGGTGTATGTGAAGGGCCCGCGTTTATACAGCGGTTCGCCGTACAGCTGCCAGGATGTCAGCTCGCGGTTTATCATGGGAAGAGTGTTGAGGTCATGTTCGAGCTTAAACTGCCCGGTGTTTTTTACGGTGCCTTTATCACGGTACCATATGCCCGGCTCAAGTTCTTTTCCCTCGACAAGATGGTCTGCAATATTCGCAAGCAGGAAATCAAAATCACCGCCGGTCAGAGCAAAATCGCATTGTGACTTCTCCATCGTTTCGCCGGGGAAGGCGGTTATGTGATCTCCCATCAGCACAACTTTTGTGCCGGGTAGTTCCTTTTTAATACAGTCGGCGATAGCCCAGTGCCGGCGCACCACCGGTGTTTTTGTTTCCATGGCGACAAGGTCAGGTTTTTCGGAAAGAAGGTTATCCCACCATTGATCGGATTTCCATCGACGGGCGATACCGTCATCCCAGACTGCCTCGTGGCCCTTTTCCTTTAAAAATGTTACCGCCGATGCAGCGACCATGGGGTAAATAAACGAAGGATTGTGAAACCACTGGAACTGCCTGTTCTGCCCGAGCATGGGAGTACCTTTGCCCTCGAGAGGCGGATAGCTTACAAATATTTTCATTAATCTCTTATCTCCGTTGAAAGAAGGCCGGCAATGAACCAAATACCGTAAACGATGTGAGTCAAAAAAGTTCCTGTTAATACTCCCAGAATTCCCGCAGGTTTCCATGTTCTGAGAGAAAAAATAAATGCAAGTGTCGCATAGAGCAGCATAACCGCTGCCCACATTTTGAAAAGCCCCTTATCAAGCCATAATGTCATCCAGCCGAAAATCACACACACTGCAAAAACACTCGGAATAAAATAGCTGAGCCTGAGAGATGTCGCCGGGAACTTGCGTGCAAAAAAACCGCGGTGCAGGGCATAACTTTTTATCTGGCGCAGGTGCGGGCCGAAAACATCGCGGCGGTGGTGATAAACCCTGACATCGGGATCATAGAGTATGCGCTTACCGAGATCATGTGTCAATTTCATGCAGAGGATTGTGTCTTCGCCGGGCCAGTAACCGGTGTCAAATCCTCCGGCATCCAGAAAATCGCTTTTCCTTATGATAAGACTCGAAGTTGGAAAATCATCGACATCCTGCATACGGCCGGGTACATACCGGTATATATATTTGCTGCTCACTATAGGAGACTCGTAAATCCAGCCGGATATTTTTTTCCGCAGGCTGTCATGAGGCGGTGTCATACCAGGTCCGCCGACTGCTGCGATAGAGGTATCCTCGAAATGCGGGATTGCTTTTGCAAGCCAGTCGATTTCAGGGTAAGCATCATCATCTAATATGGCAGCGATTTCGCCGAGGGATTCCTTTACGCCCCTGTCGCGTTTCTCGGCGGGTCTTACTTTCCCGGTCGGTATAACACGTATCCGCGGATTGGGAGGAGTCCAGTCCTCATCCGGAAGTACAATGATTTCAAAGTCCGGGTAGTCAAGACAGAGACAGTGTTCGATACATTCCTCGATATATGCTCCGGGTACACCGACGGCAATGATTATTGAAACTTTTTTGCCCAAAAAACAAGCTCCTTTCGTGTTTCAGCACTTAAATGTAAGATAAAATCACGAAGGAATCAATAATTTTGAGGAAATTCTGCTTTGTTGAAATAAGCAGATATGTGAATAAAAATTTAAAAAGTCGAAAATTATCCCGATTAATTGAACGGATGTCACCCGAACCATATACGCACCGCATCGGTTATGAACAACACGCTGAATCCCAGAAGGAATACCCCGCATACCGCAAAAACAATCTTCTGAAACTTTATACCGATAATAGTCCTGCCCTTGTATGCAACAGCGGAGAGAAAATACAACCACACGAGATCGCACGACCAGTGAACAAGCGCAAATATCATGGTGCCGAAAATCCCGAAAGAGACAGCTTTTGTAATCAGGCTGGCGCCGACAGTCGCCCACCATATAAGGAAATATGCGTTACCCATGCTGAGCAGCATTCCGGCGGCAATAGGTGTTTTTGAATAATTGTTCCCGGCAGGCCCGGCTGTTTTGATGCTCCTCAGCATGTCAAAACCCATGAGCAGGAGAAAAAGCCCTCCCAGCGAAAATATGGAAGCTCTAACAGGGTTCAGGCTAAGAACATGCCCTAAACCATAGTAAATCAAGGCCATCAGCGGAAATTCCACGATACCGTGACCGACCGCAACCAGGGCTCCCGCATGGGGATTTTTTGTTCCGGTACCGACAGTTACTGCGGTTATCGGCCCCGGCGCCATGACACCGGTAAGAGAAATGATGACCGTTTGGAGCAAAAAGAATATCATTTATATTTTATACCCTTATACACAGACGGGATTTTCAGCGCATGATAACGGTGTGTAATATAGTTAACGATATTGCATATATGCAAGTATATCATAATAGAAATGGAACTTGACTTGAAGGTAATTATGCGGTTATAATTGATAGTACAATTAGAACAATTTAAGATGGTGATGAAAAAATCTTTTCACAGGCATACCGGGATGAAATATATGACTTGTGTTGCTGTCAGAGGTGTGTAAATCATCGCTTCGCACTGACCAATGACTACTTAAATCCTAAGTTTGATGGCTTTTTACAGGACTTTTAATTAAAAGAATTCAACGATTCTTGCGTAGGAGTAATATAAAAGAGCCCCCTTTCTGTCCTACGGACACCCTTCCCCCGGTGGGGGCAGGAAAAAACGCGGCGCTTAAACATCCCATACCCACACCGGGGGACACGAGCGAAGCGTAGAGCCGCAAAGCGCAAGGGAACGGAGGATATGGGGTTGTCTATGATACATCGAAATTGCAGTATGAATTTTAAACTGCTTGCGGGAGTTAAGTAATTGCATTTTAAAGGCCTTAAACAGTCGTTACATAACAGCTGGAACTGTGAGGGCGGATACCGTGAGGTTCTGAAGCTTGCTTTTCCGCTCATAATCAGCACTGGAGCCGTGTCGGTACAGCACTTTGTAGACCGCATGTTCCTGACATGGTATTCGCCTGAGGCTATCGCTGCGGTAACACCGGCAGGCATGGTGAATTTCGCTATCATGTGCCTGTTTATCGGAACAGCTATTTATGTCACGACATTCGTAGCACAATATTTCGGTGCGGGACAGCACGATAAAATCGGTCCGGCCATATGGCAGGGGATTTATGTAGCCTTAATCGGCGGATTGGTGCTCCTCGCATTGATCCCGTTTGCAGAAAAATTTTTCGACCTGATCGGGCACGAAGAGCTTGTGAGGCATTATGAGACACGATATTTCCAGATTCTATGCCTCGGCGCAGCTCCGGCGATTGCAGCTTCGGCCATGTCGGGTTTCTTTTCGGGCCGTGGTGAGACTAAGATTGTTATGTGGGTAAACGTGTTTGCGACCGGTGTGAACATAATTCTTGATTATATCCTGATTTTCGGAAACTTCGGGCTGCCCGAACTTGGAGTTACTGGTGCGGCGATTGCAACGATATCATCGTACTGCTGCGTTTTCCTTATATATTTCGGATTGTTTTCCAGTCATAAAAATAATGCCCGATATGGTACTTTGAGCGGCTGGAGGCTTGACGGCGACCTGTTCCGCCGAATTATGATCTATGGTTTTCCCAACGGGGTTCAGTTTTTTATCGAAATTTCCGGCTTCACAATATTTATACTTTTAGTCGGGCGCATGGGAACAATCTATCTCGCCGCAACCAATATTGCATTCAACATAAATTCCCTGGCGTTTTTGCCGATGATAGGCTTCGGCAGGGCTGTTTCGATACTTGTAGGGCAAAAAATCGGGGGAAACAGACCTGGCATTGCGGAACGTAGCGTCTACAACGGATTTATCCTGACCTTTTCCTACATGGCGGTACTTTCAGTGTTGTATGTTTTTTTGCCTAATATCTTTCTTGCTCCATTTGCAGCACAGGCAGATGAACAGAGTTTCGTGCAGATACGTGAAATTACAATTGTTCTACTCCGTTTTGTGGCGTTCTATTCGCTGTTCGATGCGCTCAACATTATATTTGCCTCGGCTATCAAGGGGGCCGGGGATACACGGTTTGTGATGGTTGTAATTATTATTATTTCATTATTCCTGCTTATTATCCCCAGTTATATAGCACTCGTGATTTTTGAGGCGCATATCTATGTCGGCTGGGCGATTGCCACGCTTTATGTCTGTGTTCTGGGGCTGGTATTTCTGGCGCGTTTTCTCGGCGGGAAATGGAAAACCATGCGTGTGATCGAGCATTTTCCGCCATCCCTGCCATCATCGCTTCCTGAAACGCCTTTTGTGGAACCGGATGCGTGAGGGGGGGGGGATAAAAGAGTGTTAATGTGATAAATAAATTTAAAACGCTTATCGAGTTTTAACAGCAACCGCTATCAATCCCCTTTCCGGGCTATCGTCACGACTTTCACCCATCGGGGGAAACACAAAGAGGGCTAACCTCGGAGTTCTGCACCATGGCAATCCATCAATCATGATAATCATGATTCAGACAATGAATTAATCGGTGTGAACAATTACTCAAGCGCTAGCCCGTCTTTACCGTTTTTATAATTGTAACTATACGTCTTTCCGTTCCTGACAAAAGACAATTCAACATTCCCTGAACGGTCTGAGGTCATCTTCACCGTACCAGTTATTTCTTCCGCCTCGGCTTTATCCCCGACCGGAAGGATGATAGTGCCTACTACTGTCTTACCGCCTTCTGCTTTCACCACAGTACCGAAATAGGGAACCCGGTGGAACCTGGCGTTTCTCTGTGCCATCAGGATATCATGTCTGCCTGACCTCACCGTGTAATTCCCCTCAACTACCGGGATGAGCGCCATTGTGCCCTCATCGCTATTCAAAAGCACATAGCCATTCCCTATATCGAATGAAGCCCCGGAATGGAAACGCACCTCTACCTCAGCGCCTTTCACACACCTGACCTCATCTAATAATACAGTTACTACCGGCTTATCGAGAACGATATGACGTCGCCAGCTTTTCAGTTCCTTTCCGGGATAGGCGTTCGATGGGTCGAGGAGTGTATAATCACGGTCTCTGTCCTGCCTGAATTCTATTACCTCGCCGCCGATGACTTCTTTCCAGGGCTCGTTTTTTCTCTTTGCTATCATCTGCTGTTCGTTATTAACAAGCACCACATTATGCCCGTAGCTCGATGCAAGCGGGTAATCAAATCTTTCATTATCGAAATATGCTCTGTCATAACCCGCGCTCCCGTTATCGCAGAGGAACTCCTTTCCACGCCAGTACAGGCTGATGTGCCCCTGGTCGAGGTGCCCGTGATGGGGATCATTGTTCATGCCCGATTTGGTGACCAGTGCAACTTTTTCGGGATCGGTGAAATCGCTCCGCATGATAACCCAGTTTACCGCGGGGAAGTGAATTGAGGGTTCCACTGGAGCGGAGGGTTCAATATTGCTTCTGGGCTTGAAAAGACTCATCATGTCCGCAGGGCTGTCAAAGCCGAGATTCTTCCTGAGCCAGGCGGCCTGTTTGTTTCCCGTCTCGACCATGATTCTGTTAAACAGGTTGTACGAACCGACCTTCCCTCCGCCGGCATCGCCGAAATGTACTGCCTTGTCGGGTGGAAACTGGCAGTAGATGAATGTCCTGACTGCGTCTTTAATACGGGGGTGGTTGTAGAGGGTATACCTGTCGCCGGTAACACGCTTTAGAGCATCCGCAACTGTCAGAGACCCCCGTAT
>SDBV01006275.1_pt1 | contig 16530 bp, 12 predicted proteins | sample 2277081 | NCBI WGS metagenome assembly SDBV01 (sample SAMN10402039, study PRJNA504765) | marine sediment metagenome | isolation source: marine sediment core GS10_PC15, 223 cmbsf | place: Arctic Ocean: Southern Knipovich Ridge | collected 2010
CGAAACCCACTCCCAGAAGAATCCCTGCAGAGCATCATAGAAAGCACCCCGCCCGACCTATAGCCCTCACGCCACCCTTCCCGCCATTGCCAGCCCGCGCACGGCCGCTCAGCAGTTTTTTCCGAAAAACTGCCTATGGGCTCCGAAGGGAACCGGCCCTTATTTCGCAAGAGCGCACTTCTCCCCCAAAAACCAATCGCGCCACTCAAAACTGCAGCAATCGAAACATGCCCCAATGCCTGTTTCCTTGACTTGCAACGCGGTTAGTGATACAAACAACATCACTGATTGGCACAAAAAGGTGAAGTATGGATACTGACTTAGAATTTCAACACTTAAAAGCGGCTGAGGATGCAAGGCAGATCCCCATTTGGGCTGGACGATACGCCAAAAGCCGCACTATTCCATTTCTCGCGCAATGGGTTTTCATCGTCATGCTCGGACTTGGCATGGGCACAGCCTCATCTATTACGGCAATTGCGTATCAACGCGGCCACATGCCCATGCTCGCCGCAGGAGTCGTTATCCTGCTCGGTTCCATGGCATCGCTAACCTGGTTTGCCGTTCCCAGATGGGGCGGAAAACAGGTCTGGCTCTTAGGCCAACGCCTGTATGGCGAAGAAGGATACGCAGTGCCATTCGGAGAAAGCGAGGATCCCTTCGAAAATCCGTTCTGGGTATCGGCTGCGTGCTGGGGACTTGCCGTCTACCACGTTATCGGCGCAGCGCTTATGGCAAGAAACCAAAGTTTTATGCAGTATTTGCTGCCGTTTTCAGCCCAGTACATGGTTCCGTTTCTCACGGTCATGATCGTCAAACAACGACTCGGATTCTGGGCCTGGATTTGGCCTGTCTGTTATGGTCTGCACGCAGCGTTGCTCCTTGTCGGAGTACCACTAGGACTCACCGGACACTACCAGGTCTTCAACGTCGTAATAGCTGTATTTGGATACGCGCTTCTTTCGATACTCGTAGGACACATCTACAGCCGCTACGCGCTGCATAGGCTCAGGCTGCTCGTGAGAACAGGTTTGCAAGACTACGCGGACGCGGACGAGACAGAAGACTAATGACAGAACTTGACCGCATAATTCACGAACCCACACGTTTGCGACTGCTGATGATTCTGTCGGGCGTCGACATTGCGGACTTCAATTTCCTCAAATCCACTCTCGGACTCACAAAGGGCAACATCTCCTCCCACTTCGAGCGCCTGGAACGCGCCGGATACGTAGAAATCATAAAAAGCTTCAACGGCAAAATTCCCCACACCGAATACAAGCTAACCAAAGAAGGACGCGAAGGCCTCGCGCAATACTGGGCCTCGCTAGACGAGATCCGCAAGATGATGGAAGGTAAAGCTCCGGAAGAAGCCGCCAACAAGTAGGCCAAATTCCAAGGAGAAAGTCCGCGAGCGTACCATTGACCGAGAACCTGAGCGTCGATGTTTCTCAAGGATATTGCGTTTTGTTGCGATCCGCTGTAATATAGAATATGAACTGTGATTATTGCGGTCGGGACTGGGGGAGAGGACAGGCACGCTTCGGGAACCTGTGGGTGCGTTTCTGATTTATTTGAACCGTTTCCGTGGCATTAGGCGTCTTATAATTGTATCAATTAGTCGGAATACGATCGAATATTTTGACGGTATGATTGTATATTCCTTCGATATAACCGAAAACCGTCTTTAACCCAGATAATGAAGTATCTGGGTTTAACCGAGGGGATGAGCCATGAAGAAGGTCGCAATCGTTGTTCCGATCATAGTCGCCGTCGTATTGGCGACATATCTGCTGAAACTCCAGGAACCGGGAATCGAGCCACCCGTCGTCGTGCCAACAGAGGAAGTCGAGGTGCAACCGCCGGAAGAACCATCCGCACAACCAGAGGTTGAAGAACCGGTTGCTGAGGCTGATGAACCCAAACCTGCCGCCGTGGACGAGGAAGAGGAAGAAAAGGAAACCGTACACGTGATCGGTACGGTAACAGACGCACAAACCGGCGCGGCAATTGCGGGCGCAAAACTGCACACCGGAAATATGCGCAGACCTGATGAAGGCGATGCGACGGCCGAAACAGACGACACAGGGGCCTTCTCGTTCGATGTTACGACCAAGACCAACTTGGCCGCATGGTGTACTGCAAGCGGATTCGCGCAGGCGGGCCCTGAAAAAATTAACGAGCAGGATAAAGAAATTAGAATCGACTTTCAGCTTTTGCCTGGCTCGGCCATTTCGGGTAAGGTGACCAACAGCGCAACCGGCCAGGGCCTACCAAAAGTAACCGTTTCCGCCATGGCTAAAGGCCAGGGATTCGTCGCAATGGCGCAGGGAAACGTCAAAAAGGTCTCCGCCAAAACCGACGAAGATGGTGCATACAGCCTCGAGGGTGTCCAAGCGGGCAATTACAACGTCTACGTAAAAGCCAGAAAACAAGGCTATGTCTTCAATGAAAAAGACTCAAGAGTCATCAACGTCAAAGAGGGAAAAGACTACGAAGGTGTGGACTTCGTTGTTGAGCAAGGCGCGGTCGTCAAGGGAACTGTATACGATCCCGACAGGAAGCCTGTTGCTGACGCGCGTCTGAACATCATGCCCGCCAACTTAATGGAGATGTCCATTAGAATGATGGATTCGATGAATCCTGACTTGCTTCAGGGCATGGACACAAGATCCGATGAGAATGGACAATTTGAAATCGTCGGACTTGATTTCAACCAGAAATACCGGCTGCGTGGAAACGCCAAAGGTTTCTCTCAATCCAGCAGTGACGCATTCGCTATTTCAAAAGCTTCCTCCCCGGTTGTCATGGACGTGTTCATGAAACCAGGCAGCACTATTTCGGGAATTGCCGTTTATCCAGACGGTGAAATTGCCGCCGATCACAAGATTTCCCTCATGTTCAATATAGCGGATCTGATGGCGGGCAACGTAACCGAGCCAAAATCCAAAAACACCGACGATAAAGGCGCCTTCGTTTTCAAGGCCGTTTCAGAAGGTAAATACCACCTAAGTGGAAAAGCGTTTTCGCCAATGGCCTTTCTGCAAGAAAACAAAAACGACATTGAACTCGAAGTCGACGGAGTGTCCGATATTGCCAATCTTCAATTGACCGTTGAGCGTAAATCCGCTGAAGGAGGCGGAACCGGCACAGTTTCGGGAACCGTGTTTGATCCCGATGGCAATGCCGCCCCGAGAGTCAGGGTGGTATCCAAGCGCGCCGACGGCGAGTCGGGCAGTTGGAGGGGAAGGACGGATCTGGAAGGCCGATTCACCATTGAAAAGATGAATGGGGAATCCTTCAACCTTGAGGTGAAGGACAAGCTCGGAGTGGCCGAAAAACAAAATGTCGCAAGCGGCTCAGACGTCGTTCTGAATATGGAACCGCCAACTGTCGTTAGCGGTGTAGTTGTGGACAAGGACGGAAACCCTGTCCCTTCATGCTCAGTCTCAGCTAATAGCCTGGAAAAGCAGGAAGACGAAAACCCGATGGCCGCGATGATGCAAGGCATGATGGGTGGAGGCGGAGGCGAGAAAACCGACGAAAACGGATTTTTCGAGTTCAGAAACCTCGCTCTGGGCACATACAATATCGATGCAAAACATGTCACAAAAGGCTTTGCTACGTCTGAGGAAATTGTCGTAAAAGAAGGCATGGAACTCACAGGTATCAAGCTCGTCCTCATTCCCGGAATGCAATTCAGTGGGAGTGTCGAAGACCTCTCCGGCAGGGTCATATCCGGCGCGGATGTTTCCCTGCTAAGCGCCGAGGGAAGCGAAATGGAGCAAATGATGGCGCGAATGATGCCTGGCGGCATGGCAAAAACCGGAGGAAGCGCCACAACTGACGAGTACGGCAACTTCGTTATCCAAAACGTAAGCCCTGGAGCCTACACTGTCAGGGCAAGCGCAAGCGACTACGCCACGAAACTCGATGACAACATCGATCTGAGCGAAGCTGTGGACGTAACAGGCTATGTTGTCACATTGTCTAAAGGCGGAAGTCTCGGCGGCAACTGGATTGTCGACGGTGTTCCTGTTGAGGGCGGAATGGCCCAACTCATCAGCCAAGAAGGCCAGAACAGGGAAATCACCGACGAAAATGGAAGGTTCGACTTCAAGGCCGTCGCTCCTGGAACATACATGCTTCAGTGCATCGACATGAGCCGCATGCAGTCCGAGGGATTGTCAGGCATGCTCCCCATTCAACGCTCTGTGGAAATCATTGAAGGCGAACACACAGAAGTGGACCTGACACCACAGGATGGGGTCAAAATCTCAGGAACGCTTTCAGGTGACCTGGGCAACATGACGGTAGTGTCACTGCGCCGGCCAGGCGGACCTTTCCCCGGCGATATCGATCCGCTCGACATGCAGGCACAGATGGAGGCAATGAAGTTTCAGGTTGGCCAGGCGATACTAACGGGGGGAAAGAACACATTCGAAATATCGACCCCGGTGCCACCCGGAACATATTTCCTCGAAGTTCTCACCTTCGACATGGACATGGAAAACCCAATGGCCATGATGGGCATGGACCCGACACCCCAAATCAGCATGGAAATAGAAGTGAAAAACGAGCCTATGGAGTTCCCTTTGGAAGTGCCGCCCCGAGGTTGACGCGGTCACGTTTACAAAGATTTGGTGATTCTTTACGTTGTTATGTGGCAATTACGATCTGCCTCTCGGGTGCGCCCGTCCACCCTTTGCTGAGGGTCTTGGGGCCACAATAGGGTCTTCTCGACTTGTCTCAGCGGATTTGTCGGGAAAGGTCGCTGTCAGATAATGCATAGCGATATGGCCCAATTCTGCCTTTGAAGCCTGATTTGACACTGTTTCGTGAATTTATTATTATCTAGTTTCGCCAATTTTGGAATAATTGAAGATGTATGCGCATTTTTCGATGCAAGCTGGGCCGTTTGTTGCGCCGTGCCGCGCTCGTAAGTTATTATTGAATATTGCTTTGGCGGGATTTTGACTTTTTTTGATTTTACGCGCTGCATAGGCGGCGTGTTTTTCGTTGTGGCCTGAGCTGGCCACCTGGTTCCGCGGAAGATTATCTCGGGAGATTCGAAGTGAGTTTTGTTAAGGGCCTGAAGTGTAGAGAAAATGATTGCGGCAAGACTTATCCGACGGAACCACTCCACATTTGTGAGAATTGCTTCGGTAAGCTTGAGGTTGATTATGATTATGACGCTATCAAGGATGCCCTTTCTCGCGATGTAATTGCGAGCCGTCCAGCCAACATGTGGCGGTATAAGGAGTTGCTGCCGATTGATGGTGAGCCAACTGCTGGCGTGGACGTGGGTTTTACTCCGCTGGTTCGTGCGCAAAACCTCGAGAAGGCACTCGGGCATCAAGAAGTTTATGTTAAGAACGATGCAGTGAACTATCCAACGCTTTCGTTTAAGGACCGAGTGGTGTCCGTGGCGCTGTCCAAAGCGAAGGAGTTTGGTTTTGATACGGTGGCGTGCGCTACAACGGGTAATTTGGGCAATAGTCTTGCCGCTCAGTCGGTGCAGGCGGGTTTGAAATGCTATATATTCATGCCTGCGGACTTGGAGCAGGGCAAAATCCTCGGCACTTTGGTTTTTGGCGTGCATGTTATCGGTATTTCTGGAAACTATGACAATGTCAACCGTCTGTGTACGGAAATCTCGGATCGCTTCGGCTGGGGTTTTGTGAACATCAATATCCGGCCGTATTATGCTGAGGGTTCCAAGTCGTTGTGCTACGAGGTTTTGGAACAGCTCGGCTGGCGCGCACCTAAACATTTTGTGTCGCCTATGGCGGGTGGTTCGCTCATAACGAAGATTGACAAGGCGATTCGCGAGTGCGTTAAGCTAGGCCTAATCGACAGTGCAGACACGCGTGTGCATGGCGCACAGGCTACTGGTTGCAACCCGATTACGGCGGCGGTGAAGGCGGGTGAGGAGCTGTTTAAGCCAGTCAAGCCTGACACGATAGCGCGTTCTATAGCCATAGGCAATCCCGCGGACGGCTATTATGCCATTGAAACGATTAAGAATACAGGCGGCTGGGGCGAAGATGCCACAGACGAAGAAATAGTTGATGCGATGAAACTGTTGGCTGAGACAGAAGGTATTTTTACTGAGACTGCAGGCGGTGTTACGTTGGCTGTGACCAAGAAGTTGATTGAGCAGGGCCGGATACCGCGTGACGAGTCCGTTGTGGTGTGTATCACGGGTAATGGCCTTAAGACTCAGGAGGCTCTTGACGGCAAGTTGAATGAGCGTCCTGTGATCGAGGCGACCATGGATGAAGTGGAAGCTCTGATACCGAAGCTTCAAGGATAAAATGCCTGGTTTAGGGAGAGGATAACGAGATGGGTGTAAGTGTAAAGACAGGAAGCGTACTCAAGAGTCTGTTGGGCGGCGAGCTTGAGGTGCAGTCAGAAGGAAATACGATAGGCGAAGTGCTGGATTCGTTGGGCATTCGCGACCGCGTATGTGATGCTTCGGGCGCCGTAAGGCGACATTTCAACATCCACGTCAATGATGGCGAGGACGTGAGGTTGCAGCAGGGTCTGGATACGGTCGTCAAAGACGGCGATTCAGTGACCATACTGTCAGCTATAGCGGGCGGCGCGGAGGCATCTCGAAAGGTTTGGCTTACATTTCCTCAGAACCTGGTCGACAGGCCGATTCTTTGGGAAGTGGGCCAGAAGTTCAAGGTTGTCACCAACGTTCGCCAGGCGAGTGTTTCCAAAGACATAGCGGTAGTAGGTCTCGAATTGACCGGCGAAGTCGGCGAACTCGAGAAGGCGCTTGCTTTCTTGAAGGAAACGGGGCTAGGCGTGGATCCTATTGAGATGAATGTGGTCGAGTGACGATGAGCGGTTTTACCTTTAGCGATGAGCAGATCGAGCGGTATTCGCGCCATATAATACTTTCGGAAGTGGGCGGTGAAGGCCAGCAGAAGCTGCTTGAATCGAGCGTGATGATGGTTGGTGCGGGCGGCCTTGGTTCTCCCGCTTTGTTATATCTGGCTGCGGCCGGTGTGGGGCGGATAGGCATAGCTGAGGGCGACGTGGTAGATTTGTCGAACCTTCAGCGGCAGGTGATCCACGCGACTGCCGACGTGGGTAAGAACAAAGCGATTTCCGCTGAAGAGAGCATCCGGGCCATTAATCCTGACTCTAAGGTCGAGATTTATCCTGACCGATTGAATATAAACAATGCGCGCGAGGTCTTGAAGGGCTATGATGTTGTGCTTGACGGCACGGACAATTTTCCGACGCGCTTTTTGATCGCCGACACATGCTTCTTTGAGAAGATCCCTTTGGTGTCGTCGGCGGTGTTGCAGTTCGAGGGGCAGTTGATGACCTTCATTCCCGGCGAAGGCAATCCCTGCTATCGTTGTTTCATACCTGAACCGCCTCCGGCGGGTTTGGTGCCGTCCTGCCAGGAAGCGGGCGTTCTTGGCGCCATAGTTGGAGTAATGGGTACACTGCAGACGGTCGAAGCTTTGAAGCTGCTTCTTGGCGTCGGCTCGTCAATGGGTCACAATCTTATCGCTTACGACGGTTTGGATTGCTCTTTCCGCAAGCTTAAGCGCGTGCCTGACCCTGATTGCCCATTGTGCGGCGAGAATGCCACGCAGACGGACCTTGTGGAATACGATCCGCAGGCCTGTACTTTCAGTCCCGGAGGTGCGGACGGTGCATGTTGCTAGCGATGTTCTGGGTGCGGTCGAGACGCACGCATTGAAGAGTTTTCCCGCTGAATGCTGCGGTATTTTGTTTGCGGAGACGGGCGGTTCCGGCGGAGTGGTCGATGCGTTGCCCGCGGAAAATGGTGAGATTGAAAATGCCGGGCGGCGTTTTTCTTTGGGGCACAAGGCGCATATCGAGGCCGTTGAAATGGAAGTTTCGGGTGGCGTGCGCATAGTGGGTTATTACCATTCCCATCCTGGCGGAGTTGCGAAGCCGTCGGTTAGCGACAAGGAGTTTGCGGTCCCCGGAATGTTGTATCTGATTTCATCTGTTAATGATAAACAGGTGGAACATTCTGTATGGCGATTAGAGTCGGACACAATGGTGGAAGTTCCTTTTAGAATAACGAATTGAGATGGACGTAACTTTGGAATATAAGCGACTTAAGACCAACGCGGGATTGCGGCGTTACGAAGATATTCGTGATCTCATTGCAAACCGTGAAAACCCGACGCCCTTGGTGAGATGCGGCAAGATATTGCCGCCGGGAGCATTTGATTTTTTTCTGAAACTCGAGTGGTTCAATCCTTTCGGTTCGATTAAAGACCGCACGGCCAAGTTTCTGCTCGATGGACTGCTTGAGCGCGGGGAATTGGAAGGCAAGAGGATCGTGGAGCCTACTTCGGGCAATACGGGGATTGCTTTGGCGGCCTTGGCGGCGATAATGGGCAAAGAGATTACGGTTACCATTCCTGACGCAGTACCTGAGGAGAAAATACTTCTGCTACGTATGCTGGGCGCGGAGGTTTGGCCTACGCCTGACGACTTGTGCCCCATCGACCATCCCAAGGACGGCGCAATTGCGCTGGCGCATTCTTTCGTCAAAGGGGAGGCGACAAAGGGCCAGTACGTGATGCCCAATCAATATGAGAACAGTGACAACGTCAAGGCGCATTACGAGACTACGGGGCCTGAAATATGGGACCAGACTGAGGGCAGAATAAAGTATTTCTTTGCCGGTTACGGTACTTGCGGGACCATAACGGGTGTGGGAAAGTATCTTAAAGAGCAGAACCCGGACGTCAAGGTCATCGCTATTGAACCTCAGAAGGGACACCGGCTGCCGGGTTTGAAGAACCTCGAGGAATCGGCTCCTCCGGGAATCTTGGACAGGAACCTCATTGACGAGGTTATCCGGGTAGACGATGATCCTGCTTACGCTATGACAAAACGACTTTTCCGCGAGGAGGGGCTGATAGTGGGTCCATCCACTGGCGCTGTCGTGCATGCGGCACTTGAGATCGCCGATGGCAACGAAGGTGTCGCCGTTGGGATATCGCCGGACAGCGGCCTTAAGTACGCCACTTTCTTTGAGGACATTCTTGGGGACGAGGGCAATCCTCCCGCGTGAATCCAGAGGTGCGATTGGCGTATACTCTGCTGTTGCGCGGACAAGAACTTACCTAGTTCCTGTTACGGAAAGCGTTCTTGTCCCGGAGGGACATTTGGTAATAGCCCAGCAATTTATTGCTGGGATCCCGAAATAAAAAATGGAAGTCCCGGAGGGACGGCTGAAAAGGGAAGCGTTTATTGGTTTCATGGCCGTTTCAGCCGTCCCTCCGGGACTATTGTTGTCTTATCATTCGGTTCCCACAGTTGAAACGGTGGGCTATTATCGACTGTCCCTTCGGGACAAAGACGCCGATGATGACAGATTTGGGCTTTCCGCAACAGGAACTAATTATACCGCTGATGTTTTAGGGGATACCGGACAAAAACGAGGAGACAGTGATGGGTCAGTCGCAGGGCATTTACAATTTGCCAGAGACTTTGCCGGACGATTTGGAAAAACTCCGCACGATGGTTTCGTTGCTTAATGACGGGGCCATATCGGCCACCCAATTGCAGGCATTCCGTGTGCCTTTGGGCGTTTATGAGCAGCGCGAGGACGGCACTTTTATGTTGCGCGTGCGCTTCCCCGCCGGAGGCGTTTATCCTGGCCAGATGAGGAAGCTGGCTGCCGTTTCGCGCGAATTCGGCAACGGGATACTGCACGTAACGACGCGTCAGGACATACAGGTTCACAGTGTTCCGCTCGACAGCATTCATCCCGCGTTAGTGGAGTTGGCCGAAGCCGACTTGTCCACCAAAGGCGGCGGGGGCAACACGGTCCGCAATGTAACGGCGTGCTACAGTGCTGGTGTTTGCGCTGATGAAGCGTTTGACGTGACGCCATATTCCGTAGCGCTTACGGAATTCCTTTTGCCCGACCCATTATCGTATCAGTTGCCCCGTAAATATAAATTGTGCTTTTCGGGTTGCTCGAAGGACTGCGCGGGAGCAACGGTCAACGACGTTGGGTTCATAGCCAAGGAACAAGACGGCAAGCAAGGTTTCAGTGTGCATGTTGCCGGCGGCATGGGCGCCAAGAGCAGCGTTGCGCGTCCTTTCGAGGACTTCATTCCAGCCGGTGAAATACATTTGCTTGCCGAAGCCGTTAAGCGGGTTTTCGACAAGAATGGCAATCGTAAGAACAAACATAAAGCGCGGCTTCGTTTTGTGATGGAAAAGGTAGGTTTGGAGAAGTTCCGCGAACTGTATGAAGCGGAGTTGGAGGAAGTGCGCAAAGAGTATCCCGCGACTATCGAGGTCCGGGAAGTGGCCCATAACGAAAAAGCGCTGGAAGGCGCTTCTTCTGATGCTGCTGAATCGTGCGGGTACAATGTGCATGCTCAGAAGCAGGACGGGTATTTCATGGTGGACATTCCGCTGGCATTGGGCGACATAAGCGCGGACACGCTGGAGAAGTTGTCGGACGTGGTGGACGCGTATGGTGAAGGTATGTTGCGCACGACACAGTGGCAGAACATTGTTCTGCGTTGGGTGCGTGCCGAAGATATTGCACCGATTTGCGAGAAGCTTGCGGAGCTGGGCCTTGAAACATGCGATGCGCCTGTGCTGGATAATATGATTGCTTGCGCCGGGGCATCCACTTGCAGATTGGGCATCTGCCTTTCAAGGGGACTTAGTACTGCGATTCACGACGAGTTGGTAGGAAACGGTCTTGATCTGCCTGCTCTAGGCGATGTGAAAATACTTATTAGCGGCTGTCCTAACTCGTGTGGACGCCATCCGATCGCTTCGATAGGGCTGTTCGGCGCTGCGAGGCGTGTTGGTGAGAAGTTGTCGCCGCATTATGTTGTCCAGCTTGGCGGCAAGGTGGAAGAAGGTAAAACACGTCTGGCGAAAGGCATGTTCACAATTCCGGCTCGAAACATTCCGTCTTTTATCACGGATTTTTTGACATTGTTCACGCAATCGGCTGAGTTCCCGGACTTTGACGCTTATTTAGAGGCGGCTGGCGAGGCGAATGCAACAAAACTGACGGAGAAGTATTCAGTTGTTCCCTCCTACGATGAGGACAGCAGCTACTACATCGATTGGAGTTCAGACGAGCCGTTTTCGATGGCGGGCCGTGGTCCGGGCGAATGCGGTGTTGGCGTGTTCGACCTGATCGAAGTGGATCTGGCGAGTGCGCGAGATGCACTCTGCACCGGACGATGGTCTTACGCGGCAGCTCTAGCTTCGCGGGCCTTGCTTGTCACCCAGGGACTTGAGGCAAAGAACGATACCGAAGCCTTCGCATTGTTCAACAAACATTTTGTTGAGGCGGGTCTTGTTGGGGGTAAGGCTGGCGAAATTGTCGCACAGGCCTTCGCATGTGCTGATTCGCAAGATCCTGCTGCCGCGTTTTCCGCGGATCCCACCGCCGTTGGCGTCTTGGTGGAAGCAGTGACCACGCTCTATAACAGTATGGACGCTTCTCTCAGATTCAAGCGGGTCGAGGGCGCTTTGGAGAAACCCAGTGTCGATGAAGAGAAGGCATCTGAACCGCCCGGTGGTGAAACGGGGGTTGATCGTGCAGAGAATTTCCGGGGAGTGGCTTGTCCGCTGAACTACGTCAAGACGAAGCTTATTCTTGAGCAGATGCAAGGCGGGCAGGTCCTGTCAGTGCTTCTAGACAAACCTGGCGCGGACAATGTTCCCGGCAGCGTGACCAAAGACGGGCATACAGTGGTCTCTCTGGATAGAGTAGACGACCACTGGCGCCTGGTAGTTCGCAAGGCTGATAAGTGACCCTCAAAAAGCGATTAGTCACGGTATTTGACGATGGGCTCCTTCTGACCTTTTACGAGAAGAATATCCACGTCGTCATCTCCGGCTGAATCCGCTTCGGAACTGTTACCATGAGTCCATTCGTCGTTACCTTCGTTATCGCCACGATCTGTACGAAACATGTTGTCGATACTCACTCCCAAATCAAGATAGCGCTGTGCTGCCGCATCTCGGGGATGTTCATGTTCGTGTCCAGCCGAAAAGATTACGTAATCCGGTGATACGGCCTCGATGAACTCCGTGGAGCTTCCATTGTCGGCCCCGTGGTGGGGAGCGATTATCACATCCGAATCAATCGGAATTACGGCCGAGTTCTCAACCATGGCTTTCTCGGCCGCGATGCACGCGTCGTCCGGGTCGCCGATGTGACGTCCTACGGTGTCGCCACAGAACAATACGGATTTTCCGTCGTATAGAAGTCGTATCACGATGCTTACCGCGTTTCGCTCCTCGGACGGACTGAGTTCGCTTTTCCATTCTTCCGGGACCTCGCCGAGCCCGAAGACCATCGATACGAAGGAGTCGCCGAAGCGGTAAGTCGCCCCAGGCGGGTACTCGAAGTAGCCCAGATTGATGTCAATAGCATCGTCATTGTCCTTTTCGAGCCTGATTGCGTGATCCGCGTCGGCCCAAGTAGCAGTTGTGCGCGGCATGCCAGTTCGAAGTATCCGCTTCACTTGGTACGCATCGCATATCTCGTCCGTCGCGCCGAGGTGGTCGGAGTCCGAATGACTTTGGACGAGTAGCTCGATTGCGCTCCCTTCGGGAATCATCTCCTTGACGGCATCCAGAACGGCATTGTCGGTGTTCCAATGCCCCGTGTCATAGACCATAAAGTGTCCTCCGGGCATCGAAACGACACAAGCAAGCCCCGGCCCTACATCTAAGACCCGGATATGGACCTGTTCTTGCGCCTGGAGCGTAAAGGCACATAGAAGCGCGAGACCGACAGCAGCGGCGAGCCTGTCAAGTGCATTCCGATTCGCATGCATCATCACTCGTTCCTTTTTCTTAGACGCATCCAATATGTTTGGTCATGCCAAGGGACAGTTATTCCAGTGCGCTTCGGCAGATTTCGTTGAGAATTCTTCCGTCGACTTGGTCGCCGAGTTCTTTCTTTACGGCACCTGTTAGTTTTCCTGGATGATTTATTTCGGGGTGATCCGCCAGGTATGCCTTGACTTTTTCCTCGACTTGTTCCGGTGTGAGTTGCTGCGGAAGGAATTCGTTAAGAATTTCGATCTCTTTTTCGGCGATGTCCGCTTCTTCGTCTTTTCCCAGTTCGCGGAACACTTCAACGCTTTGCTGGCGTTTTCGTACTTCGCTCCGCACGGCAGCGACTGCTTGTTCCTCGGTTAGCGCGTCAGCGGACGCCTTTTCTCTTAGAAGCAAGGCCCCTTTAGCCATACGCAGGCACTCAAGACGGAGTTGGTCCCTGTTCAACATGGCTTCTTTCATCGCCTTTTGCACACGTTCTTTTATGGTCATTGAAAAATCTCCTCCTGTTAACCCAAACAATGCAGTAGGTGCGGATGAAGCGTGGTAAGACATTGGATGCAGAGGACTTGCAAAATGAGTTCGTAACACTTATTGATGTTCCGGAATCATTTTCAAGTTCTTCTGCGCCAATGGATTGCCGTGATTCGCCGCAGCCTATTGCATTATTTGGGTTTAAGTCCAATTTATCGCCAGAAGGGGGGCAAATTCAATCTTTGACGAAATCGTCAATCTAGTGTAAAGTCTATCTATTGACTTTGTTGCGCGATTTGCTTGACAGATACCCTGGGTCTTAGTGGCCTGGATTACACACAACGGAGGACAGGGAAAATGATTAATGGGAACTCGTTTGGAAATACAGGTTTTGGTGGACGACCATGCGTCTGTCTTGCGCTCGCGTTGTTGGCCTTGTTCGCGCCTAATGCGTTTGCCGAGAAGATGTATGCGGTGACCGCCTATGGCGTTGTGGATGTTGTGGACACGGACGAAGAAAAGGACCTGCCCCCCGGCGATGCCGACGAGACCTTTACAGCAAACGGTGTCACGCTCAACATTTGGTATGAGGATTCCGCCAACACGGGTTTCAATGACGGCACGGAGCGAAAGGAGCGTCTTCGCGACGCGTTGAAGTATGTCACTGGAGTGTTGGGTGAGACGGGAACCCTGGACATTTTGGTGAAGGAATCCGAGTTTGATGCAAGCGGTTTCTTGGCTGCGGCCGGCACTTGGTTCTCTCAGACCAAAGGTTTTCAAAATGGCACTGCGTTCAAGCGCTTGACAACAGGCTCGAAACCGTTCTCGACACTTGAGGAAATCTTCGTTACAGTTGACTGGGGTTGGTCTTGGAACACGAGCACGGACCCGCCTACCGGTAGTCAATTTGATTTGACCTCTGTATTGATTCATGAGATTACACATGGTGTAGGTTTCCTTTCACTCAGCAACTCCAACGGAACAAGCAGCATTTTGGGAGGTGGCGTTTATACGGGGTATGACGATGAGTTGTTTACGGGAAATGGAACGGACCTTTTCACAGGGAGCGGTGCGAGTATAGTTTTTGAAGGCACTTCGAGTTCTTTGACTGGTTCGCAAGGCGGGCTCGAATTTCGCGGCACGAACGCTGAGGCAGCTTGGACATTTGGCACATTTCCTCCTGTGTACGCGCCGAGTCCTTGGGAAGAAGGAAGCAGTATAAGCCACCTTGACGTAGGAGGAAAGATCGCCGGCGGTGCAGTGATGGAGCCATCGATAAGTCTTGGTGAGGAGCAGCGGACCTTTGCTCCCGTGGAAGTTGGCATTTTGATCGATATGGGATGGAGCAATGCAACATTACCGAGCGATACTACACCCGTAATCACTTCGGACGGCGGAAACGGTCCCGGAGTTGATTACGCAACCAGCAATCCGTCGCTAACCCTCGCGGGAACGTGCGCCGCGAACACGCAGGAAATCCAGGTCAACTTGGCGACAACAGGCGTCACCTACACGCCAGGCGAAACGACTTGGTCTTTCGCGGCAACACTTTCCGAAGGAGCGAATCCCTTTTCGGTAGTTGCCATTGATGACGTTCCCAACACTTCTCCGGCTGACACTATAACAGTCACGCTGGATACAGCCGCACCTTTGGCTCCAGTCATTACGACGGACGGCGGAAATGGGGCAGGTGTTGACTATACAGCGAGCAACTCGGCTTTGACACTTGCCGGAACATGTGACGCGACGTCGCAGGAGATCCAGGTCAACTCATCGACAGTGGGCGTCACGTATACGCCAGGTGAAACGACTTGGTCGTTCGCAGCAACACTTTCCGAAGGAGCAAATCTCTTTTCGGTAGTGGCTATTGACGCGGCACTTAACGCATCATCGGCGGACACCATAACAATCACATTGACGTCTCTTGGGCTTTCGGCTCCGATCATTACCACCGACGGCGGAAATGGAGCAGGTGTTAATTACACAACAAGCGATACGTCTTTAACTCTTGTTGGAACATGCGACGCAATTTCGCAGGAAATTCTGGTCAACTCATCGACAACTGGTGTGACATATACGCCAGGCGAGACAACTTGGTCGTTTTCGACCACACTCTCGGAGGGTGACAACGCGTTTTCTGTGGTCGCCGTTGATGGATTGACCGCATCATCGGCGGATACCATAACAATCACATTGGCGTCTCTTGGGCTTTCGGCCCCGATCATTACCACCGACGGCGGAAACGGAGCGGGTGTTGATTACACAACAAGCGAGGCGTCTTTAACTCTTGTTGGAACATGCGACGCAATTTCGCAGGAAATTCTGGTCAACTCATCGGCAACTGGTGTGACATATACGCCAGGCGAGACAACTTGGTCGTTTTCGACCACACTCTCGGAGGGTGACAACGCGTTTTCGGTGATCGCCGTTGATGGATTGAGCGCTTCACCGGCGGATTCCATAACCGTCACATTGGACACAACTGCACCTGCGGCTCCCGTTATTACCACTGACGGAGGAAACGGAGCGGGTGTTGATTACACAACAAGCGAGGCGTCTCTAACTCTTGCAGGCACATGCGACGCGAGTTCCGAGGAAATTCAGGTCAACGCCTCGGTAACGGCCGTCACATATACTCCGGGCGAGACAACCTGGTCGTTCCCGGCAACACTGTCCGAAGGCGCCAATAGTTTCTCTGTGGTTGCGATTGACGCGGCAGGCAATAGCTCGGGGCCTGATTCCATCACGGTAACGCTGAGCGTGGTGAACAGCGCTCCGGTCGCCGACGCAGGCCCGGATCAGAATGCCAGTCTGGACAGCACGGTGACGCTTGACGGTACGGCCAGTTCCGACGCCAACGAAGATACGCTCACTTATCTGTGGAGTGTTGTTTCGATACCAGAAGGCAGTTCGGCTGCTTTGGATGACGCAACTTCGGCCACGCCGTCCTTCACACCCGACGTGGTTGGTGATTATGAGTTTGAACTTGTGGTGAACGACAGCGAAGAGGACAGTGCGCCTGATAGGGTAGTTGTTTCCGTTGGCGTTTGCAGCCTTCTAGATGTAGCGATCACATTTCCGACTGACAATTCCACCATCCTGATACCTGCAGGTGCGGGCGTCATACCGCTTACGTTTACGGCCAGTACCGACTGCCCAACCGATACTGCCCAAGTGGAATATTCGTTGGATGACGTTGTTCTGGGCAGC
>SDBV01006276.1_pt1 | contig 16530 bp, 16 predicted proteins | sample 2277081 | NCBI WGS metagenome assembly SDBV01 (sample SAMN10402039, study PRJNA504765) | marine sediment metagenome | isolation source: marine sediment core GS10_PC15, 223 cmbsf | place: Arctic Ocean: Southern Knipovich Ridge | collected 2010
GATGCGGCGATTGATCAGGGCGTGAAGAAGGTTCTAGCGGTGAGTACGGACAAGGCGGTTAACCCGGTGAATCTTTACGGAGCAACAAAACTTTGCGCCGAAAAACTTTTCATACAAGGCAACGCTTATTCCACACCTGGAGGACCGTTGTTCAGTTGCACTCGCTACGGGAACGTAGTGGCAAGCAGGGGCAGCGTCATACCAGCGTTTTTGGAGCAACGTCAAAATGGCACAGTGAATATCACCGACCGCCGCATGACCAGGTTTCTGATCACGTTGACCCAGGGAGTCGACTTCGTAATCAAGTGCTTGGCTGAAATGTCCGGCGGAGAGATTTTCGTGCCCAAGATACCGAGCATGAAACTCACTGATCTTGTGGAGGCTTTGGCGCCGGATTGCACTATTAACGAAGTGGGAATTCGTCAAGGTGAGAAATTAAATGAAGTGCTGCTCTCCGAAGAAGAAGCCCGCCACGCAATCGACGCCGGCGACATGTATGTGATTTTTTCCCACGACGGCTTCCGGGCGTCGACCCCGCCGCCAGACGTCGAAACTTTGGTAGATCCGTTTCACTACGCGAGTGACACAAACCCTCATCAGTTGTCGGTCGGCGAATTGCGGGCCATGGGCGAATCCGCAGAGTTGAATGACTAAGGCCAAAGCACCTTCGAAGAGCCAAACCGGCGCCATGCATTCCGAATTTATCCCGTACGGCCACCAGTCAGTTACCGAGAATGATATCAAAGCGGTCGTGGAGGTCCTCCGTTCAGACTTCCTAACCCAGGGTCCGGTGGTGCCGAGGTTCGAGGCTGCCGTCGCCAAAAGGGTCAACGTTAAACACGCCGTTGCAGTCAATAGCGCGACGTCCGCTCTTCACATTGCGTGCATGGCGTTGGAGTTAGGTCCCGAGGATCGGCTGTGGACGGTGCCAAACACCTTCGTCGCTTCAGCCAACTGCGGTCGCTATTGCGGTGCGGAAGTGGACTTTGTCGACATTGACCCACACACGTGGAACCTGAGCGTTCCAAGGTTGAAGGAGAAACTCGCTCAGGCCAAGAAGGAAAACAAACTTCCGAAGATTGTGGTGCCTGTACATTTTGCAGGGCAACCTACGGAGCAGGAGGCAATTTGGGAGTTGGCACAAGATTACGGTTTTCGTGTATTGGAAGACGCTTCTCACTCCATCGGTGCCTCCCGAAGCGGAGAGCCGGTAGGAAGCTGCCGTTGGTCGGACATTACGGTGTTTAGTTTTCACCCGGTGAAGATTATTACTACGGGCGAAGGCGGCATGGCGCTCACCAACGACAGTGAATTGGCAGAGCGCATGTCCATGCTGCGCACGCACGGTATCACGCGCGACGACGCCCGATTTTTTTATGCCAATGAGCCACCGGGCCCGTGGTCCTACGAGCAGCAGACGTTAGGGTGGAACTTCCGCATGACCGACATCCAGGCAGCCCTCGGCCTGAGCCAACTGGGGCGGTTAGACGGTTTTGTCGAACGCCGCAACATTCTAGCTCGTCGATACGACGAGGCTCTAGAGGGGTTACCTGTGAAAACACCCACCGTACACCCTCAGAACCACTCCGCCTTTCATCTATATGTAGTGCAAATTGACACTGATATTGCAAAGAAGACCCATCGCGAGGTTTTTGGCGAATTGCGGGATCGTGGCATCGGGGTGAATCTCCACTACATGCCGGTTCACTTGCAACCCTACTATCGACAACTTGGGTTCACTGCCGGTCAATTTCCCGTGGCCGAAGCTCACGGGAAAACGGCCCTAACCCTGCCTCTATTTCCCGCAATGACCGAGCACGACCAAAATCAGGTTTTCGCTGCTCTGAACGAAGTGCTGTGAAGGTTGCCGTCATTCCCGCTAGGGGTGGGAGTAAGCGAATTCCGCGAAAGAACATTCGAGATTTCGCAGGCAAACCGATAATCGCGTATTCCATCGAGTGCGCACTCCGCAGCAATTTGTTCGAGCGAGTGATCGTCTCTACGGATGACGAGGAGATCGCCATGGTGGCCGGTGAACTCGGCGCCGAGGTACCGTTTTTGCGCCCAAAGGAACTTGCGGACGACCACACCGGCACGACCGACGTAGTCGCGCATTCCGTCGAGTATTTGCTAGGCCAAGGGGAAAACCTATCTGCTGTTTGCTGTATTTATCCCACTGCCCCATTCATTCGCCCTGAAGACCTCAAGAAGGGCCTGGCAATATTGGAAGCAGGAGATTGGCAGTATGTTTTTTCGGCAACGATCTTTGCTTATCCAATCTTCCGCGCTTTTGGCAATCGCTACGATGCTGGCCTGGAAATGTTTTTCCCTGAACATTTCGACTCTCGCTCGCAAGATCTCCCTGAGGCGCTACATGACGCCGGGCAGTTCTACTGGGGACTTCCCGAGGCTTGGCTCAACCATGTCACGGTCTTCGACAACAAATCGAGGGTAGTAACAATTCCGCGATGGCGCGTACAGGACATTGACACCTTAGAAGATTGGGAACGAGCGGAGATGATGTGGCAGACACTTCAGCGTGTCCAGGTGGGCGAATGAGTTCTTGATGCTGGTGGCATTCCGCGCCGACGCATCCCGGACCATCGGTCACGGCCACATAATGCGTTGCCTGACGCTGGCGAGCGCGTTACGCCAACACGGTGCACAAGCTTTTTTCATCTGCCGCGAACACGACGGCCACCTGTGCGACCTGGTCGAGGAACGAGGGTTCGTCGTTTCTCGGCTGCCCTCCCCTACACCATGGATTCAAGCCGGCGACGCCCCCGCACATGCAACTTGGCTTGCATCTTCTTGGCAGGAAGATGCCGAGCAAACACGTGGCGCGATTGAAACCATGGGCGATAAGCCCGAATGGCTGGTGGTTGACCACTACGGCATCGACCAGCAATGGGAAGGCGCCCTGCGCGGATCGATGGGGCGTATCTTCGTTATCGACGACCTAGCCGACCGATGCCACGATTGCGACCTGTTACTCGACCAGAATTTGGTGGCGGATATGCACGACCGCTATGCCGACAAAGTGCCTCGGGCGTGCGGCATGTTGCTGGGACCGAAATACGCGCTATTGCAACCCGTTTACGCTGAGTTGCACGACCGCGTGCCGCCAAGAGAGGGACAGATCAAACGCATTTTGATTTATTTTGGTGGAGCCGACAACGAAAACCTTACAGGGCTTGCACTAGGAGCTTTTCTGCGTCTGAATCGACCGGACATAGAAGTTGATGTTATCATCACGGGAAGCGGTCGCCATGCCGCGGGCATCAAAGAACAAACTGCCGGGCACGACAACATTCACATTCACGTTGATCTTCCTACCTTGGCGCATCTGATGGCGAAGGCGGACCTGGCGATTGGTGCTGGTGGGGCCACGAGTTGGGAACGCTTGTGTCTAGGACTGCCATCTCTCGTGATCACCCTCGCGGAGAATCAGAAGCCTGTGGCAGATGAACTACATCGCCTTGATCTAGTCGACTGGCTGGGTCATAAGGATCAAGTCGAGGCAGGTCAAATCGGTATATCGATTCGCCACCTGACAAACGAGAACTTAGACGGGATCTGGTCAAGACGCTGCAAAAAGGTATTGAACGGGCGGGGCATAGATAGCATTATCGACAAAATGTTTGAGTCATCGCCAACCTACAGAATGGCGAATTAGGAATGGGGGCGGCAGAGGTCAATCAGTCAAGGCTCGAATTTTGGAATTCCCGGGCGTCACTTGGCCAGGCTGCTGGCACTAACGACGTGACTTTGAAGGCCCTCGAGATTCAAGCCATATCTAACAATCTACGCGGATGTAGCTTTGTTTTGGACGCCGGGTGCGGAAACGGTTTTACGACCGTATCAATACTAAAGGAAATGGCTGATGTTCAAATGTATGGTTTTGATTATTCGGATGCTATGATTGAGGAGGCAAAGAGGCTAGGTAAAGAGGAGGGCGTCTCCGATCGATTAACACTGAAAATTGGTGACTTGACATCCCCGCCCTTCCCAAATGATTTTTTTGATGTTGCGTACACAGAAAGGTCTTTGATCAACCTTAACGGAGTAGAAGAGCAAAAGAATGCGATTTCCGCAATTGCACATAAGGTCAAGAAAGCTGGTAGCGTAATTCTTTGTGAGTCCTTTATGGACGGCCTCGACGAAATAAACGCCTTCAGGGTGCCAATTGGATTGGATGCGATAGAACCACCCTGGCACACCCACTATTTTAGAATTAGAGAACTTGAGAGCTTTCTTCCGGCAAATGTTGAAATCGAAAAGATTTCCAATTTTTCGTCCACTTATTATTTTTTGAGTCGCGTGGTCAATGCTTGGCTTTCTCAATCAGATGGAGTCGAGCCCTCATACGATGCTCCTATCAACAAACTGGCTTTTTCTCTCCCCAACCTTGAACTCTGTTCGCAAACCAAAATCATCGTGCTTAGAAAACATTGATTTTATCCCGGTTGCCCATGGTGTCTTGGAGTAACCGACGGGGCCCCGAACGAGACAGTGAATTACACAATGGACACTGTAAAGCATTGAGATGACCGCGCCTGCAATTGCCATAGCAACACCTCATGGCCGCAATGATTTACTGGAACAACGGGTGCGCGACCAGTTACCTGACTACCATGTGGTGCGCCTGCGAACCGAACGAGACCTATCGCTTAAAGCGTTGGAACAAATCGAACCTGACTTCGTATTTTTCCCCCATTGGTCATGGCTCATCCCCGAAGACATTCACTCACGGTATGAATGCGTCATCTTCCATATGACCGATCTTCCCTATGGACGTGGTGGAAGTCCTCTGCAAAACTTGATTGTCCGGGGTCACCAAGACACGATGCTGTGTGCTCTGAAATGCGTGGAGGATATCGATGCAGGTCCAGTGTATCTAAAAAGACCGCTCCTACTCACAGGCACGGCCGAGGAAATCTTGCGACGAGCGTCCGCACTGATGGAAGAGATGATCTTTGAAATCGTAGACCTTAAACCTACTCCGGTACCACAACAAGGCAATGTCGTTGAATTCAATCGTCGAAAACCGGAGGAAGGAAATCTCGGACCTGTGGCAGAGCTTAAACAGGCTTACGACTACATCCGCATGCTTGATGCCGATGGGTATCCTCCAGCTTTTTTGGAAACCGAGCACCTTCATTTTGAATTCAAAGAGACCCAACTGAACGACGAGTACGTGGAGGCAAGAGTGCGAATCAGAAAGAAGCTCGATGACTGACTCTGTTGCCGTTATTGCAGCTCACCCGGATGACGAGGTTCTTGGCTGCGGAGGAGCAATAGCCCGCATGGCCAGAGACGGTCGCGCAGTGCACATCTTCCTAATGGCCGACGGAGAGACCTCGCGGATTCCCCGCTCCCAACAAAATGTCATCCAAGACAAATTAGCGGCCCGAGAAGCAGCAGCCAAAGCCGCCTGCGAAATCATGGGTTGCGCTTCGGTAGAAACGCTAACGCTGCCGGACAACCGAATGGATGGGTTGGACTTGTTAGATGTGGTCCAACACATCGAGACCTTTCTGCAGAACTGTCAGCCATTGACCGTACTAACTCACCACGCCGGAGATGTAAACATTGACCATCGTGTAGTACATGATGCAGTCATCGCAGCCTGCCGGCCACAAATCGATCATTCGGTGAAGGAATTGCTTTTTTTTGAAGTGCCATCGTCTACCGAATGGCGCCCTCCTACTTCGGCTGAATCCTTCCAACCCAATTGGTTCATGGATATATCCGCGACATTAGATGTAAAACTGGAAGCCCTGGAGGCCTACCACGCCGAACTCAAACCGTTTCCCCATCCCAGATCGTTGAAAGCTGTAACTGCGTTGGCGCAATGGCGTGGAGCCACGGTCGGAGTGGACGCAGCAGAAGCTTTTATTCTCGGTCGAAAGCTCGTGGGATAGAGAAATGTCATCGGTGCGAATAGGCGACCGGTCGATTGGCCAAGGTTGGCCCCCGTTTGTCATTGCGGAAATGTCGGGCAACCACAACCAGTCCCTCGAACGGGCGTTGGACATTCTCGAGGCCGCCGCCGAGTCCGGCGCACACGCCCTCAAGCTGCAAACCTACACTGCGGATACGATGACCCTCGCCATCAATAAAGGCGAGTTTTTCATCAGTGATGAACAAAACCTGTGGAATGGCACGAGCCTCCACGACCTTTACGAACTCGCTCACACTTCATGGGACTGGCACGCACCCATCATGGAGAGAGCTCGCGAACTCGGCTTGCTGTGCTTCAGCACCCCCTTCGACGAAACGGCCGTAGATTTCCTTGAAAAACTCGACGTTCCTGCCTACAAGATCGCATCTTTTGAGAACGTACATCTACCGCTGATCCGCAAAGTCGCGGCCACCGGCAAACCTCTTATCATGTCCACCGGCATGGCGACACTGGCCGAAATCGACGACGCAGTACGGACCGCCCGTGAATCCGGTTGTACCGATCTAATCTTACTTAAATGCACCAGCACTTATCCGGCCGCTCCGACCGATAGCAACGTGCTCACTATTCCACATCTGCGAGAGTTGTTCCACTGCGAGGTTGGATTGTCAGATCACACAATGGGGATCGGTACGTCGGTTGCGGCCGTAGCCCACGGCGCCACGGTGATCGAAAAGCACTTCACTCTGAGCCGTGCTGATGGCGGTGTGGATAGCAGTTTTTCGTTGGAACCCGCCGAGTTACGGGCGCTCGTCGTGGAAACCGAGCGCGCGTGGCAGTCGCTGGGGCAAGTTTCTTATGGACCGAGTGAGGCGGAGAAAAAGTCACTGATTTTCCGGCGGTCAATTTATGTTGCTGAAGATTTGAAAGCGGGAACTGTGCTGACGCCGGGGAACTTGCGGTGCGTACGTCCCGGGATGGGACTGCCGCCGAAATACTACGAAATACTGTTGGGGCGTCGGGTCAACCGAGACCTGAAAATGGGGACGCCGATGGCATGGGATTTCGTGGAGTAATGTCACATACTCGACCAAGAAACACTTTACATTTGGGTAGGGACAATTGAAATATTGCGATCTTCGCCCTGCCCTGAAAGCGTACTCCAATGGCGATAACGTTATCTCGACGCTCAAGAATGTTCTCTCGGAATCGGAAAATACCGCCGAGATTATTGAAATTGCTTACGATCTACAGGCCGGTTCCTACGTCACACTAGTCGAATCGAATCCGCGAGATTGGAGGGCCTACTGTGACGAGTTGGTGGGTATCATCCGACCCATCGCCGCTTCTCTCGGCGGGCGGGTGCTGGACGTGGGAACGGGGGAGATGACCACTCTTGCGGGCGTTGGGCGTTGCCAACGGCGCATTCCCGAACTCCAGTGAAATATACGCGTGTGACCTAAGCTTAAGTAGAATCAAGGTGGGTGAAGATTTCATTTCCAGGTTTCTTGACAAGGATCGTTTGGCCGTTCTTACCCCGTTCGTTGGTGATCTCTTCCATCTCCCCTTTCTCGACAGCTCGATTGACTTGGTTTGGACTGCACATTCGTTAGAACCAAATGGTGGAAAAGAGCTTGAAGCACTAAAAGAGTTGTTTCGTATCAGCAGTGATTATGTTCTGCTGTTCGAACCATCATATGAAAACAACACCGCTGAAGGTAAGGAGCGTATGGAAACGTTGGGATATGTCACAAATTTACCGCAAGCTATCAGATCCGCCGGAGGTGAGTTGATTGACAACATCCCAATCAAGAATGTATCCAACGTGCTCAATCCTACCTACGCATATATCTGCAGAAAAACCAATCATGGCAGATCCGACATTGCACAAGATTCACCATGGGCCTGTCCAACCACAAAATTCAAGATGGTGCGAATGGCCGACTATTTTTTTAGTCCAGCATCTTTGCTCGCCTATCCCGTGATTCAGGGAATCCCGATTCTCCGAAAAGAACAAGCAATTTTGGCCAGCGCTCTTCACGGTTCCGTTTGAGTAATACCGAGCAGGTTCACCTGCCCAACATCGTGCGCAGGCTTTCCCTGTGGCCATTCCGCTATGGCCGGCGGCTTTGGCGTGCCCACGTGCAAGGCGGGCCCGTTTCGCGTTCCGCAGCCGACTTCATCAGGGAAAACGCTGCATTCTGGCGCGAGTATGGATCGGAGAGATCCTCCAATTCATCGTCACAGCGATACGTCCTTGTGGAACAGCAATCGCACCCCGTAGTGGTGCTGAGTGACGCGTCATTTGCGGCGATTGTGTGCCACGCGCGTAACGCGAGACCTCTCTTCATCCTTGACGAAAATCAGCCTCACCTGCAACCGGTTCTCGCTTCGTATCCGGGGAGTACGTTTTTCAATCCTCATCATTGGCGATACATCGTCGGGCACCTGGGCGCTGTCGTCAGGGCTATGAGGGCCTTCCGCCACTTCCGATCTCCAGCCGACATCCTCGCCTTTGAGAGCGACGGGATTCGATTCGGCGATATCCTTTATGACGGTGTGCTTTCTATGGGGTACGCTACGGTAAGGAGAATCGATTGGAAACTGTTCAGGGCCCTGCTTACATTCTATTCGAATCGATATCTGGTCAAGGACCTGCTCGTCCGGTATCGAATCGAAGCGTATGTCTCGCATGCCGTGGGGATACAAAACAGCACGTTCGCCCGCTACCTGCTTGCCGCAGGCGTGGAAGTTCTTAATCGATTGGGATCGCACCAAATCCACGTCAAAAAGTGGCGGAGCCTTCGTGATAACGGCTCTTACCCTCTGAAGGCCGAGCAACGGTACTTCCGCTTCTTGCTTGACAATGCAGAGGACCTAAAGATTCATGATCGGGTCGGCGACTATCTGGAGGACCGATTTGGACAGAGGGTGGATGATGTTTCCGTCGATGCCGCCTTCGATCGCGACAAGCGGATCTATTACAGCAAAACAGAATTAGGGGAGGCTTTGGATCTTGATCCGTCGCGCAAGTTCGTGTTCGTAATGCTTCATTGCTTCAACGACTACCCACACTCGCACTTTGCCCAGCCGATGTTGTTCCGGGATTACTTCGATTGGTTTGAGCAGACGTTGGAAATCGCACGTTGTGTAGACTCCGTCAACTGGGTCTTTAAGGAACACCCTGCATCGAAACACTACATTACGCGGGATCTTGACCTTGACGCATATTTCGCAAGTGTGGACCTCCCACATATACGTTATTTAAATGACGAAGCAGACTTCAACGCACAATCCGTGGGGTATATTGCTGACGCTATTGTGACCTGTCTCGGAACCGCCGGTCTCGAGTATTCATGCGTTGGGATCCCTTGCATTCTTGCCGGCGAAAGCGCTTACAGCGGTTTTGGCTTTACCATAGAGCCATCCAGTGCGGCAGACTACTGGGCTCAGCTCCGGAACATTAGAACACTAGAAAAACTGACCCAGATGCAGATCAGAGCAGCACGCGTCGTCTTGTACTTTCGGCTGATCATGATGCCGCAAACGTCCTACTATTTTTGTCCACAATATCACTACAGTGAAATTTGGTCGCTGGACCCTGACGTCGTGTGGCGCGACGCAGCATCGCTGTTCTCGGATGAAAACGGCAACCGAATGAGACGCCAGGTCGAGGTGATTTCGGAGTTTTTAACAGACGAATCGTATACACAGTACGTAGACCTAGATTCGTTCCCGTTCATGCGCCACGCGATCGGCGGCAAAAACCAAGAAGAGGGCCTCGTGAGTTGCTCTGAGCGGAAACAGAGCGGCGAGACAACGGTACCCGGAACCGCCTGATGGTACGGAAATTTTGGCTCGTAATCAGGCCATGGGTCGTAAGGCGGATTTGGCTTGGGATTGCACATCCGTCCCTCGTGTTGTGGTACGTTAAACAAAAGTTTGCCGAGGTTCGATTTCGCGGCGTCAAACGCGGCACGCGTGACCGGTGCTGGTGTGGTAGCAAATTGGAACCACCGGAGTTGCATGCGAACTATTCTACTTGCGGTGAATGTGGATCATATGTCAACTGTCGTCCACCGCTACCGTCGGAAATTCGGCGGATCTATTCCTATGATTTTTACTGGCAGATGCGCCAGAGTTGGCGTGGATGGCCCGCAATTGAGGATCGCGCCGCCCTGTATCGCGCTGACGGTCGATTGGACTATTGGATTCAGCTAATCGCTCGTTATGGCACGGGGTCGGGGCAGGTAGTCGAGATCGGTTGTGCCCCTGGAGTCCTGCTCGCGGACCTTCAAAATCAAGGCTATTCGTGCTGCGGCGTCGAACCGGACCCTAAGGTTGCTCAATGGATTCACGAACATACTGGCGCTGAGGTAATCGCAGGTGTATTCCCGGAAATAGAAATACCAAGGTGTGACATCTTTCTCGCCTTTGACGTATTAGAGCATGTGCATGCACCGCAGGAGTTTCTCGCTGCCGCGTTTCGTAGCCTGCGACGTGGCGGGATCGCCATAATTCAGACGCCAATAGAATTCGAAGACTACCTTCGACCGTTTGCAACGCGGCCAGAATTTTTTGACGACCTCGAGCATCTTGTTCTCTTTACGGACCGCACGATCCGTCGATTGGCATCCGTCGTCGGCCTAGAAGTTGTTGCTATCATGCCTGCAGAATTTTCCCTGGGCGGCTTGTGCGTGCTCCGACGACCGGACGCATAGGTCGGCCGCCGAGAGTACTCCTGACGCAGATGCATCGGCACAGTTTCAAAAAAATGAAACGCCATACAGAGGGCATTGGCCTTCCACTCTCCATGAGTGCGCAATCGAATGACCATGGTTGCCGGCACATACGATCCTACTGGACATCCGGTTCTCATCTGAGAGCGGATGCAGATTTTACGAGACGAATACATGGATAGGAGGCGGTGATTGCAGCCTTAAAAACGTTTGCTGCGTTGGGTAATTGGATTATCGAGTGTGGGAGGATCGGGAGATATCTGGCATCTGGCCGACGCCCATGGACGACCGGCTACGAAGAGTACAAGCAGCGAGCCATTCGGAGTGCATTGAACGATGACGCTCTCCTCGCGCAGTTCAGGATGAGCGGCGAATTGGCACCACAGTACGGCTATCGTATCGACGAAAGAATCATCGAATATCCATGGGTACTGTCACGCCTTGAAGAAGGTGGCAGGGGTTTTCTCTTGGACGCCGGAAGTACCCTGGCGCACCCGTTCTTGCAGGGCGCTGTTGGGCTGCGCGACAGAAGCGTCGTCGTGTACGACCTTGCGATAAATGGTGTGTTGGCGACGTCGCATGCACGCTACATTCGTGGCGATTTACGGCAAATTGGGATCCGCACAGCGAGCTTTGATCAGATCATTTGCATTTCCACCCTGGAGCACGTTGGCATGAACAACGCATTCCTCTATGCCAAACACCCACAGTTCAATGAGAACCGACCCAACGACTATTCGTCGGTGATGAGGGAATTTGCGAGGTTGCTCAGACCTCAGGGAAGGTTGCTCATGACGGTTCCTTACGGACAGCATGAAGACCACGGATGGTGGCAACAGTTTGATCGCCGAAAGATCGCGATGGCCATCCGGGATTTTGGTGCATCCGAGATACACGAAGCATACTACAAGTACTCGGAAGATGGCTGGCAGGTCGCGGACGCCGACGATTGCTCGGCGTGTCGGTATTTCGACATACATCGACGACGCGAATACGACGCGGATTATGCAGCTGCCGCTCGCGCGGTTGCATGCATCGAACTCGTGAAGTAGGGTTGCAGTCTGTGGTGGTAACCCATCGGACATCGCTCAGTTGGGATGCGGTCGAAGCAACCGGGTCAGTGTCGTTCGATTTACATCCGGTGTGTCGCCCGTCCCTCCACGACGACCTCATGAACGATGTGTTCGGCCACCTCCCGACAATTGGGATCCACCTACAGATGATTACCCCGATCGAATCGTTGATTGCCGCACGCGCCGTGCCCCATCTACACCACCTGCGGTCAAATGAGAGCCTGTCTGTCGCGCCGTGCATGTGACGACCCGTGCGGGCACGAGGATACGCCGGACGCTCACGGTGGGAATTCTCGCAGACATACCGGGCGGCGGCGGCGGCGGCGTCAACGAGTTCACTCGGGGTTTCGTGCGAACCCTATGCAAGGACTCTCCCCCTTGGCTGCGCATAGTTGTTTTTGTCAGCGAGAACGACCCGTTAGACATCGAGACATCCCAAGCCATTACGACTGTTGATGTAAAAGCCTCCCACCATCCCGGCGGATGGAGAAGGTGGCCGGAGCGGGTGCGACGATATGGACGAGCGGCGCAGGCAATACTCACAGGTGATGCCTTAACTGCCCGGGTGGCTGTCGCTCGTGGACGCAGACGACAGGTGCTTGCCGACGCAGTGTCTCGGTCTCCCTGGTCGCTAGATGTCCTTCATTTCCCGTTCCAGGATTACGTTCCCACAAGAATTCCCACTATTTTTTCACCTTGGGATCTCCAACATCGCCACCTTCCCAATTTTTGGTCGAGTTCCGAAATTGCCAACCGGGACGCCTACTACAGAACTGCCTGCCGAGGGGCCGCTCGAGTGGTCTTCGGTTCAGAATGGGCGCGAGAGGATCTCGTAACTCAATATGGGATAGACCGAGAGAAGACGTGTGTAGTGCCGGTAGCCCCCCCCACGCAGTTGGCCGACCCGGTTTCTCCCGAGTTTTGTGAACAGATTTCAAAGCGACATGGGTTGCCGCCCTCTTTCGTATACTACCCTGCCGCTTCGTGGAAACACAAAAACCATTCAGCGTTGATTACTGCCCTCGCCCACGTTAACAAGACGCCCGGCAGGGATTTACATCTTGTTTGCTCCGGACGTACCCGAAGTGATCTCGTTCAAGAAATTCAGGATCATGCGACCGACGTGGGATTCGCGAACCGTGTACATTTTCTCGGTTATTTGGAGCAAAGGGAGGTACGGGCCCTTTACCGTTTGGCCTTGATGTGTGTGTACCCATCACTTTTTGAAGGCGCCGGGCTCCCCGTGCTTGAGGCCTTCATCGAAGAATGCCCGCTGGTGGCGTCCAACGTGACTTGCATTCCAGAATACGCTGGAAATGCGGCCCGCTACTGCGATCCCAATGATTGGAAGAGTATCGCCGATGCTGTTCAAGAAGTCGCAAGTAAGCCGTTGTTGCGGGAGACACTTAAGCGAAAAGGCCAGGATCGTGCAAAACAATTTTTATGGGAAAGCGTGATCGACAGATACCTCACAATGTACCGGGAACTCGCGCCCTTACCCCGATACGGCACATCGACAAACGCGTGAATGTATTCCTATGTTGTTTCCAAGCGGCGCGGAGGTATGACATCCCGCCTTACGAACATTGGTTGGCAAATTTCACTCGTCCTATTCGCCAACTTGGACACCAAGCTCTCGAACCGCAGGGTATCGATCTCGCCTTACCGTTTTTGCACCGCAATGAACCGTCGTGGATAAAAACTTACCGCGAGGAAACCAGCGACAAACTGTTGAGCCAGGTCAAACGCGTTCACGCGACGAAGGGCATCGACCTGTTTTTTTCGTATTTTTATGAGTTTCATGTTCTTCCCAGTGCGATTGAAGAAATTGGAGGAATGGGCATTCCAACAGTCAATTTTTTTTGCGACAACCTGCGGGAGTTTCATTCCGTTCAACCTCTCATCAAGTCCTATTCGTTGAACTGGGTTCCCGAAAAAGAAGCATGTGCCCTTTATGAAGCCGCAAACGCGCCGTACGTCTACCTCCCGATGGCAGCCGAACCTGCGGATTGCCACGCTCGTACGGAGCGGGAACTGTCCCAAGTGACCTTTATTGGCTCCTCAGATGGTCTTCGAACACGTCTGTTTTCCGACGTCTTGAAAAGGGGTACAGCGCTTCAAGTCTACGGAGCAGGATGGGGGCACGAGAACGGGATTGTTCCGTCGGAACGACCTCCGATGACAATATCGCGGTTTTACCGGAGAGTACAATTGTCCGTCAGACAACATGCCCACCGGGTCCGCCACCTTGGCCCTTTCGCCGAGGTACGACATTTCTTGGACAGAGGTCTGCGGTTGGACCTCCTTGATGAATACAAGGACGCACTTCATCCTCCTGTTTCGCGTGCCGAAATGTTCCAGCTGGCCGCCGAAAGCGCCCTTTACCTCGGCGTTAACAGATGCCCGCACCCAGGGTATCCCTTGGGCGCTCCGCTGGTGTATTCGCGCCTTCGGGACATTGAGGCACCAATGATGGGTGCGTGCTATCTTACAGAGTACTGCGCGGACGTCGAGCAGTTATATGAGGTGGGCGAAGAAATAGCCGTTTACCGAGACAGTGAAGAACTTTCCGCCGAAGCCGATCGTCTATTGAGAGATCCTGTGGCCCGCGCAGGTCTCAGGCGCAAGGGCCAACAGGCAGCACTATCGAGGCATACCTGGAAACACAGATTCGAAGACCTCTTTGCTGAAATCGGCCTGCGGGTTACCTGAACATCGCCGGCGCGCTCCGCCATCCCTCTCGACCCTGACTACGGCGTCTGCCAGAAAACCACCTTAGAGAACATCATATATAGCCTTGCAAAGAATCTGCCTCATCACTCCACACCACATTTCCTTCCAACCAAGGACCGTTCGAGAAGCAGACGCACTTGTCTCTGCAGGACACGATGTACGGGTAGTCACCCGCCAAACAGATGATGGCCTATTAGAAGCCGACACGAGACTGATTTATGAGCGCAAATGGAGGCATCAGGCAATTGAGCTCCGGCGAAACGGACCAAGACACGAAGTTTGGCGACGCGAGGCGTTGTATTCCAACACGGCCCACTTTCTATTCCGCCTTGGCATCAGAACACAGGCGGTGACGGAGCGTGCATATGTTCGCGGCGGCGACGAACTCACCACGGTGGCTGCATCCGAACCAGCTGACTGGTTCATCGCCCATACTCAAATGGCTTTACCTGCAGCCGCCGCCGCCGCGAACCACCATCGCGCAAGACTAGGATTTGATTGCGAGGATTTACTCGCCGAGTCTGGCACCGATCCATCACACTTGGTCAGACGGATCGAACGAACCTACATCCCTCAGTGCGATTATATCTCAGCTGCGTCACACCACATGGCCGTACATCTTCAAGAGACGTATGGCTGCAAGAAACCCTTGGTGCTCTACAACACATTCCCCTTGCGCCTTGCGGATAAGCTAAAAGCACCCATCGATCGTCCAGCACCGTCCCGCATACGCCTCTTTTGGTTTAGTCAGACCATCGGACCCGGACGCGGCCTGGAAGACGCAATCCAGGCGCTTGGGGTTGTCCGAGCCGGCATAGAACTTCACCTACTCGGCCGTGTTAGCCAAGATTACCTAGTTCGATTGAGGAGCCAAGCTGCGGCACTGGACGTCGGAGATCTCTTGTTTTTCCACAATCCGATCGACCACGATGAAATCGTCAACTTTACAGGCGGGTTTGACATCGGCCTGGCACTCGAACAACCTCAGAATCAAAACTATAGCAGAACTGTGACCAACAAGATTTTTGCATATTTGCTCGCAGGATTGGCCGTTGCCGCAACGAACACGCCGGGCCAGCGCGAGATTCTCGACAAGGTTCCCGAAGTCGGCTTTCTCTATGAGGCAGGAGATCCACAGGCGTTGGCGCGGCGCTTGGAGCAGTGGCACGCCGATAGGATTAGGCTGCGCCAAGCGCAGGAGGCGGCCTGGCACGCAGCTCGCAACGGGTTCTCCTGGGATCATGAGCAAGACAAACTCCTGGCCACGCTTGCCGAAGTGAAGGGAAAAGCGCGACGCGCTGGATCTCAACGTGCGTAAACTCCTCATTGTTTCACCACACTTCCCCCCGATGAACACACCGGATATGCAACGGATTCGGATGAGTCTCCCGTACTTCCGCGATTTCGGGTGGGATCCGACAGTCCTCGCCGTAGCTCCACAGTTCGTGGAAGGTGTACAAGACGCCATGCTGCTTGGAACCGTTCCCGCCGACGTTCCTGTGGTTCGGGTGCGCGCTATTCCCTATCAGTGGACACGAAAAATGGGCTGGGGGAGCCTGGCGCTCCGGGCGCTACCGTTTCTTTGGCGCGCTGGACTGAAGATTATCGACAAAGAGCGTGTCGATGTCGTTTATTTCTCCACGACGATGTTTCTCACCATGCCACTGGGTCGGATCTGGCGATCTGCTCGCAACACGCCCTTCGTCCTTGACATGCAGGACCCCTGGAAGGGCATGATTGGGAACAATGATGTTCTTCCCAACCGTCTGCGGGACCGTGCGGCACGCGTACTCGACAACTCGCTGGAACCATGGACCATGCGCGCGGCGGACGGGATCGTGGCCGTGTCCGGGGACTACATCGCTGGATTGACCGAGCAATATCCATGGCTTCAGGACAAACCTGGGTTGACTCTCCCGTTCGGCGGTTGCGCGGCTGACTTTGAGCATGCACGACAATTCACAAAGCCCAACCCAACCTTCCAGAAGGGAGATGGATTTCTGCACGGAGTTTATGTTGGTCGAGTCAATAACAATATGGTGCCGGCTGTAAGGATCATCTGTCGCAGTTTCGAAATTGG
>SDBV01006277.1_pt1 | contig 16527 bp, 15 predicted proteins | sample 2277081 | NCBI WGS metagenome assembly SDBV01 (sample SAMN10402039, study PRJNA504765) | marine sediment metagenome | isolation source: marine sediment core GS10_PC15, 223 cmbsf | place: Arctic Ocean: Southern Knipovich Ridge | collected 2010
ATTCATGAGTTGGCATTTTCGCTTGAAATACTAACCCGAAGCGCAAGCGAAGGGCGGAATACAAGGGAAACCTGCATGTCCCTTCGCTTGCGCTTCGGGTTAGTATGGTTCATGAATAATCCGGGATAGGTCTGATTTATGGATATATGCAGAAGAAGGGAGTGATGGGTAAAAAGCAATAACTTTTTCGGTTGCAAAATGTTTAACGATTGCCAGAGGTGATGTCGATAAATGGCACGGAAGGCGGTCTTGAACCGTTTGACTGTACATTGCGGGGGGGCCCCAATGTGCTCTGGCTGAAGCTATGCTCCTACTGCAACACCGCTGCGATCTTACCAAAACATTTCTCTCTGGTATTGGCACTGCCCTGCGGCTGGGCGGCGTGACGATAGCCCTGGCGGTTATTTGCACCGGAGTTTCTTCGGGCGAAACGCCGGATGTGTTTGAAGATGCATTCGCGGCGGTGCCCTGGCAGACGAGTCCGCGATCTTCTCGGATTGTGCAATCTTCGCAGTGGCGCAGAGCACCACGGCAAAGCGTGCCTCGCGACGTGTCGCGGAAGGTTGCGTATGAGAAAGTCACACAAAGCAGCGACGACGAGGGCTATGTGCTGGATCCAGTGGATAAAGACCAGATTCAAGGTCCCATCGCCGAGCCCATGGAGATGTACGCTGATTCGCTGGGCTACGAGACGAGTTACGATGGTGCGGCCTGCGGCGATCCAGGCAGGGGCCATCCTTGGCAGGGTGGCGAGTATTGGTTCAATCCTCGCTACGGCCTTCCGCCGTTTATGTGCCGGTTTCCGCACTGGATGCGATTCACGCGGGGTCGGCTGTGGTTCCGCGGTGAATATTTACTCTGGTGGATGGCCGGCAGCGCTACGCCACCGTTGGTGACGAGCAGTTCGGCGGGCACGGCGCGGGCGAACGCCGGCGTGTTGGGCTACGGCACTACTTCGATTCTTTACGGCGACGAGAAGCTGAACGCGAGTTCGCAGTCGGGCGGTCGGTTTTCGATCGGTTATTGGTTCAGCGACGCTCAGTGCTTCGGTTGGGAGTTAAACTATTTGGACATGGGCGACTCGAAGGAGCACTTTTCGACCGACACTAATTCCACACCGATTATTGCCAGACCGTTTACAAACGCCGTCGGCGGCGCCCAGGATGCAGCGCTGCTGTCCTTTCCCGACGCTCTGCAAGGTTCGGTGCAAGTGGAATCGATCTCCGAGTTCCAGTCTTTCGAGTTTTTGTTGCGGCGGACCATGCTACAGCGTTGCGATCAGCGCATCGATGTAGTTTTCGGATATCGATACGGCCGCTTGAACGACCGTCTGACGATCACGGATAACCTTCAAGAGTTGGAAAATGACGAGTTGATTTTTAACGGCTACGATCGCTTCCAGACCAGAAACCGCTTTAACGGCGTCGAATTCGGCGTGGTTATGAACAAACGTTACTGTCGCTGGGGATTCGAGGTGCTGGCGAAGTTGGCCTTGGGCCGCACGTCGTCCAGGGTCGAAATCAACGGCGCCACGACGATTATCGATGACGGAGATTCGCAGACTCACCAGGGAGACGTTTTGGCCTTGCCGTCCAACATCGGCGTCTATAAGACCAAGGAAGTGGCGGTGATGCCGGAGATCGGCGTCAACCTGATGTACAGCCTCACGCCGCGTGCGTCGTTAACCTTCGGCTATACTTTCATCTACCTCAGCCACGTTGCCCGCCCGGGCGAGCAGATAGACCTGACGGTGAATTCCTCGCAATTTCCGCCGGGAACGCTCAGCGGCGTGGCCTTGCCCAGGTTCCGCTTCAGAACCACGGATTTCTGGGCCCACGGCATGAACTTCGGCTTTGATTACCGCTTCTAGCAGCCCCTGGAAAAGCTATCGCTTACTGCATGGCCAACTCTTGGCCGAACTGCTTTCTAAGCATTTTTTTTGCTCTCAGCAGGCGGGCTTTCACATTGCTCCGGCTGATCTGAAGAACCTCGGCCGTTTCCTGGGTGGAGAGACCCTCGAAGTCTCGCAGCAGCAGCACGAGAGAGTATTTCGAGTCCAAGGAAGAAATTGTTTTTGCCAGTTTTTGTCCGATTTCCCTCCTTGCGGCGATGCGGTCCGGCGTGTCTTGCCGGAGCACCAGGGTTTTTTGTGTAAGAAAATTGTCGGCCCCGCGATTCGATGGGCACGACGCCTGGGGCTCATCCTCCAGGAGTTGCACGTTTGGTGACGACTGGCGACGACGCAGCAAGCTCAGAGCCTGGTTGGTGGCGATGCGCATGAGCCAGGCGGTGAAACTGACTTCTTCACGAAGTTCATCGATGTGCTCGACAACTTTGAGAAAAGTTTGCTGTAGAACCTCTTCGGCGTCTTGCGTCTGCCGCACAATTTGCATGGCCAGGCCGAAAACCCGGTCTTGGTGTTTTTCGAAAAGAGACTCCATCGCGGCGAGATCGCCGGCTTGTGCCAAATTGACGGCCTGACGGTCTTGGTGGGAAGATTTTGACATGGGTGACGCTTTGTTCAAGTCAAAGAATTACGGCCATCGGGGGATAGTATGTGACCTAAAGGCCGCCGTTGTCAAGACGGGCTTTGCACGGCACCTAAGAGTGCCCGGAAAAACTGTAAAAAAGGTCCCATAGTTGGTTGAATCCGCTTGCCAGGCTTGGTTTGTCGGGAAAACCGACATCTTCGTCCCAGCCCGCCGGTTCCTCCTATTCCGCTTTGTCTTTGTTAAAGGTCAAAAATGTCTAACCGGTAATGCTTTCGCAAACTTTGTTGGCGTAGTATATTAGTGAGTTTGGTGATGTAACGCCAAGTGCCGATAGGACCAGTTGTAAGTAGTATCCCGCCTCATGCCAACTGGCCGAATTCTTGCGAATCCGGCTACAATTCGATGTCCCAGCAAGGAGCAAGAAATGAGCATCCAGAACCTTGATAAAATATTCGATCCCCATCGCGTAGCGGTAATCGGAGCCAGTAATACGCCGGACAGCGTGGGTTACATCATGCTTCATAACCTGATTGGCTCCGGATTTCGCGGCGTGGTCTATCCGGTTAATCCCAAGCACGAGGCCGTTCAAGGCATTCAGGCATATAAAGACATCGCCAGCTTGCCACATACTCCCGACCTGGCTGTAATTTGTACACGTTCGAAGACGGTGCCGGGGCTGATCCGCCAGTGTGGCGAAGCCGGCACCCGTGGAGTGGTGATCATTTCGGCCGGTTTTCGCGAGATCGGCGAAGAAGGCCGAGAACTGGAACGCCAGATCCTCGAGGAGAAGAACAAGTTCGAGGGCATGCGGATTATGGGTCCCAACTGTCTGGGCATCATCGTTCCGGGTATCAACCTTAACGCCAGTTTTGCCGCGGCCACGCCCAAGAAGGGCCACATTGGATTCATTTCGCAGTCGGGCGCTTTGTGTACTTCGGTTTTGGATTGGGCAATCGAAGAGGGCATTGGTTTCTCATATTTCGTTTCCATCGGCAACATGCTGGACGTGACGATGAGCGACTTGATGGACTACTTCGGCTCGGCCACCGAAACGCAGTCGATCATTTTGTACATCGAATCGATCACCGAGGCGCGGGAGTTCATGTCGGCGGCCCGTGCTTTTGCCAGAACCAAACCGATCGTGGCCTACAAGGCCGGGCGCTTTGCCGAGTCGGCCCAGGCGGCGGCCTCGCACACCGGTGCCATGGCCGGCGTGGATGCGGTCTATGAAGCGGCTTTTCAACGTGCCGGAATCGTGCGCATCTTCGACATCGACGACATGTTCGATTGTGCGGAGCTGTTGGCGCGTCATAAACCGGTTCGCGGCGACCGCCTGGCGATCATTACCAATGCCGGCGGGCCCGGCGTGATGACCACCGACGCCTTGATCGCGTGCGACGGCCACCTCGCAACCCTTTCGGACGACACATTCGAGAAGCTAAATGAAGTGCTGCCGCCCTTCTGGTCACACGGCAACCCCGTCGACGTATTGGGCGACGCCCCGCCGGATCGTTACAGCAAGGCCATGGAAGTGGTGCTCAAGGACAAGAACGTCGACGCCCTGCTGGTGATCCTCACGCCGCAGGCGATGACCGACGCCACGGCCACGGCCAAGACCGTGGCCAAGATCGCCGCCAAATCCCACAAACCGATCCTAGTCTCCTGGATGGGCGGAAAAATGGTGGCCGAAGGCATCCAGATCATGAACGATGCGGGATTGCCCACATATACAACTCCGGAAAAAGCCGTGCGGGCGTTCATGCACCTTGTGTCCTATGCTCGAAATTTGGAGGTCTTGCACGAAACACCGCGCGACGTTCCCTTGGCCTTCAAGCTGGACCGTCGTCGACTGCGTGGCGTCTTCGATACGATCCTCACCGAAGGCACCGACATCCTTTCGGAGAACGTTTCCAAGGCCTTCCTGGAAGCCTACGATATTCCCATCACCAAGCCGCGGTTGGCGCGTTCGGCCGACGAGGCCGTCGATTTGTCCAAGCAGATCGGTTATCCGGTGGTCATGAAAATCCACTCGCCCGACATCACCCACAAGACCGACGTGGGCGGGGTGACCTTGAACCTTGCCTCGTCCGAAGCCGTCGAAAATGAATTCCAGGCCATGACCCAACGGGCTCGCGAACAACAGCCCCAGGCCGACATCCGCGGAGTTTCCATTCAACCGATGGTAACCGCGCCCAATGCCTTCGAGTTGATTTTGGGCACGAAGAAAGATCCGATTTTCGGTTCGGTGATTATGGTCGGCACGGGCGGCGTGGCCGCCGAGGTTTTCAAGGATAGGGCTTTGGCTTTGCCGCCGTTGAACGCCGCCTTGGCGCGAAGAATGCTCAAGTCGCTGAAATCCTGGCCGCTGCTCAAAGGCTATCGAGGCAAGCCCGGCGTAAACATCGACCGCTTGGTCGAGATTCTGATGCGATTCTCTTATCTGGTGGCCGACTATCCGGAAATCAAGGAGTTCGACGTCAACCCCTTGCTGGTAACGCCCCAGAGCGTGGTGGCCTTGGACGCCCGCATTGTTGTCGATCGCAACCTGGTCGTGAATTCGGTACGTCCCTACGCGCACCTGGCCATTCGCCCCTATCCGGAAGAGTTTGTGACGCAACGCACGCTCAAGGACGACATTCCGGTTATATTGCGGCCGATTAAGCCGGAAGACGAGCCCATGTGGCACGAATTGGTGGCGAGCTGCTCGACCGAGTCGATTTGGCTGCGCTTCAGCTATCTCTTCAAGCATACAACCCACGAAATGGCCTCCCGCTATTGCTTTATCGACTACGACCGCGAGATGGGGATCGTGGCCGAAGTCAAGGAAAACGGCGAGCGGAAGTTGATCGGCGTGGGACGTCTGGTGGCCGACATGAACCACGACACCGCCGAATACGCGGTTATCGTGGTCGACCGCTGGCAGGGACGGGGGCTAGGCGGAATGTTGACCGATTACTGTATGGAAATCGCCAATAAGTGGGGCGTCAAGCGGGTGGTGGCCGTGATGGCCAAGAATAACACCAAAATGATGAAGACCTTCCGCAACCGTGGATTCGAGATTGACTCGGAGCACGAAGAGGATGTAGTGCTGGTCAGCAAGGCCGTGAAGTAGGCCGCAAGGCAAACATTAAAAGAGCCGAGAATAGCAAAATCCCTGTCGACGGAGCGGGCACCGCTGCCGAGGAGTTGCCTGCCGAGGCTTGCATGTTGGCGGCCATCAAGGCGGCGTCGATGCCGTCCACGGTTCCGTCGCCGTTGAAATCTCCCCGGCTCCAGTGCGGCGGTGCCGGTGGATAATTGATGTCCCAACCGATGTCGTCCAGTGCGGCCGCGTCAAGATCGGTGAGATGCTTGCGGCTGGCCCACGAGATTGCAGGAGTCATCAAAGCGTCTTGAGAATCGCTGGCGGCGAAAACCGTGCTGCTGGTTCCGGTTGTCCAATGCCCTCCGCCTTCGGTGAGGGGAACCGTGCCCCCGTGTTCGGCAACCGCGGCGGTGCCGCCGAAGCGGTCATTGCTGATGAGGTTGTCCCACGAATCGGCCGAGCCGAGGCCCAGTACGTGGCCGATTTCGTGGAGTATGACCGAATAAAGGTCCATCTTGCCGCTGACGGGCGCGACCGTGTAATCCAAATTCCAGTTGGTGTCGGAGTCGATGCTCATCGCACCGCCCCAGGGAGCGAATTCGATCGCCGTCGAGCCCTGTACATCGTCGACCGAACCTTCGCCGCGGGTTACTACATTGTTGATTCAGTCCTGCGACATACTTCTGTACGAATAGCCACCCGGCCCCGTCTGGCCCAAAGTGTTGCCACCCAGGTCATAAGCACCAACATAAATCCTGATCGTGTCGACCGCAATGTCGAGGTTCGTTATCTTCCGACTCGCACCCGTGTTGGGTTGAAAGATTTTGCCGGTGAAGTGGTTGCTCCCGGAGGACTTAATCGCCAAGAGATCGTCGGCCAGGATCGACTCATAAAAATCTCCGACTGCTTCCAGCGAGCCACGCGCTTGCGATCCGGCGGCAAAGAACGCCGAACTGTCGTATGTATAGTCGAATTGAAGTTGAATCGCCGCACGGGCCGAAAAGCCAAACCCCAAAGTAAGTAGTACGGTGGCCCGGACAATAGCAAGCAGGGGGTGAATTTTCATGGCGGTGCTCCAGAATATACGTGGTGCGTCGCGGGCGCACCCTACTTTGCGTGATAGCAGGATAGTACAGAAGGCGGGGTCATGCTTTACGCTATGATTATAACTGGATACCATGGATAAATCTGGAAACCGGTCTGCAAATTGGGCCGGTCTGCAAATTGGGCCGGTCTGCAAATTAGATCAGTGGAGATAAACACCCATGTTCGCAACAATTCTGTGTGTGGCGGCGGTAACGCTTGGTGTCGATGCCGGATGGGAACCCAATGGCCACGGGGGACTGGAGTACATCGTGCAGATCGATCCCGTTCAGCTTGAGAGCCTTAAAAACGGCATACCTTACAGGAGCGATATTCCCAAGGATCTTCGGGGTGTGCAGACGATCCGCTTCCAGTTCGGAACCGAAAAACCGCCTCGCGTGGCTTTGCCGGCGGACACGCACACCTTGCTTAATCCGCTCTCTGTTGCAGATCCAGCAAAAGCGACGCCAAGTCCTTCGGATACAGCCCCACCCTCAACGTGGCCGGGAAAGCTGGCCACCGATCTCAAAAGCAAGCCGCTTGTGGCAAACAAGGCAAATTTTGATGACCCCTTGGAGAGCGACGCGTTGAAGCCCGGTGATGAAGAAAGTACTGTGCAAAACGACCCCTCAAAGCCCTGGCCACTGCTCTGGGGCGTCGCTGCCCTGGCTGCCGGTTTGTCGGCCGCGTTCGTGTATCTGGCGTGGATTCACGTCGGCATGAGGAGCCGGTATCGCATGTTATTGGCCGAACATTTGGCGATGACACAGCCGACGTGAGTATTAGACGCCTTTTGGTTCTTGGGATAATTTAATGGGTGTTTTATAGGATAGAGGATAGATGTTAGCGGCGGGGCTAGCCTCCCCCAAGAGGACGGCAATTTGCACGAAATACCGCCCGTTCTCTTTGATGATTTCATGGGCATTCAATTTCAACATGCCGGCTTCCTCACCACTTGAGTGGGCCATAGTTGACTGCTAAGATACTCCTGGGCGAACCGCAACCAATAAGCGGGAGACCTCGTCATGAACAGGGCAATTATCTCGGCCGGTCTGATTATGCTGATTTGTTTTACGAGCATGTTTTGCTTTCCGGGTTCGTCTTGGGCCGGGAACGGTCGAAAACTCGATTCATCCGCTTCCGCCGATGTAATTTCTTCTCTCGAAGCAGTTCAATGGGTCGGTCCGGGCGTCACGTATGATGCGCTCAAGGGCAAAACCACCGTCATTCTGGTCTATGCCACCTGGTGTCCGAAATGCAACGAGTGGTCGGGCAAGTTTTTCGAGCAACTCCGCGACGCCATCAAGGGGCGACCCGTCGTGGTGCTGGCCGTCAACGCAGATGAGACGCCTCGTTCCGCGCGGCGATATGTTGCCCAGCGTAACTTTGCGGCGCCCAACATCATCCACGGCTACCACCCCGCCTTGCACACGCGCTTGGGTTTCGACAGCAACCTCTTCCGTTACGTGCAAATCTCTCCGGGTGGAGAGGTCACCCGAAGGGGCCAAGCGGGCATGCAAGATCAAGGCGGCAATTTCGGCTTGCCGGAGAGAATCGTAAAGGCCAAGAACCTGGGCGAGTTTCTCTTTATCACTCCCCAGATGCCCGAACCTCTGCAGTCGCGCTTGTGGCCATGCGAGTTGGGGCGGATGTCGGATAGCGAATTGCGCGCCGTGCAGAAGAAGCTGCCGGCGGCCGTGGCATTGTCGAAAATGTTCAAGTCCAGCCCACAGAGCAAAAAGGCCAAGCAGGTCGTGGTCTTCATGGAAAAGGACAAACAATTCAAGCAAGAGTTGGCCGCGGGTAAGGCATATCAAGCGGCACTGGAGCGAATTGCCGCCAAGCCGCAGCGTCGTAATTCTCTACTCAATGCAATCTCGCGCCGTTTCCAGGGCACGCATTTTGGAGAAATGGCAAAAGAAGCCGTTGAAACGGTCGGCAAAGAATAAAGAATAGTATCCGAGACGGAGGGCACTAGTCTATTCCGCGGGGAGCGAATCGATGGAATCGCGTCACGAACAGCGAGCTTTTACATTGGTCGAACTTTTGGTGGTAATCGCGATCATCGGCATCTTGATCGCCCTGCTTCTGCCGGCCGTGCAGGCGGCGCGGGAGGCCGCGCGGCGAATTACTTGCGGCAATCAAGTCAAACAGATCACGCTGGCATTGCAAAACCACGTCAGTTCGCGGGGCATCTTGCCCTGGGGCTGCATTATTGATGCGAGTTGGAATACGAATTATTATTATGCCCCTTTCGACGTAATCAACGAGTCGCAAAACGGCCGCCAGGGCACGAGTTGGATGTTGCAGATTCTGCCCTATGTCGAACAGCAATATCTTTTCGACCGCTGGGATTTCGGCACCAACGTGCTGGGCAACAAACCGCTGGCCAACACCGACATTGCCGCCTTCTACTGTCCCAGCCGGCGCCGCGGCATTGTCAGCTCTCAGCGGCGAATGCTTATCGCCGGCTACACCGCCGGCGGTACCGACTACGGCGGCTGTCTGGGTCGTATAAATTCCTGCATGAACGGATGCGATGCGATTAACCACGAATGTGGACACAGTTTTGTCCCCAGCAGATATTTCATCGATGACGGCAATGCACCCGTGAAGATCGGGGCTTTTCCGCCCAACAAAGCCGTGCGCTTGCGCGATATTTCGGACGGGACGTCGCAAACGATCCTGGTCGGCGAGTTGCAGCGGCTCTTGCCGGCGGACGGCACCGTCGGTTACGACAGAAGCAGCTCCTTCAGCAACGACGGCTGGGCGGTGGGCGGCATCTCAACGCTGTTTGTCACGGCAATCGCCGGCGAAGGCACCGACATAGGCCAACCCGGCGGAATCAACAACGGCTTCTTCGAGTCGGCCGGAAGCGAACATCCCGGCGGGGCCCATTTCGGACTGGCCGACGGCTCCGTCAGCTTTATCAACGAAGATGTCGACGAAAATGTTTTCGCCTGGATGGGTAGCATCCGCGACGGCATGACGTTTACAATAGCGGATTAAATCATGACGTCACCTCCAGCTAATATCCCGCTTAAACAACAACTCCGCGCCGCAGCGCGCCGCCGCCGTCGCGCGCTGTCGGACAAAAAAGAGCGCAGCGAGAAAATCGCCGCCACGGTACGGGGGTTGCCCGAATACCTCGACGCCAAGACCATCTTGTTCTATGTCGATGCCGGCAGTGAAGTTCAAACCCGACCACTCATCGATGAAGCCATGCGGGAAGGGCGGCGGGTTGTCGTGCCGTATTGTGATGACGACGAACTGAGGTTGTTTTGGTTGGAAAACATGGCGGAACTAGCGCCCGCAACGCTGGGCATCGAAGAACCCTTGCCGCAGTTACGTGATATGCCGGAAAAGTCGGTAAACCCGGCGGAAATCGATCTGGTCTTGGTGCCGGGCGTGGCTTTCGACTCGCGGGGGTGTCGTATCGGTCAAGGCGGGGGGTACTACGACCGCTTCTTGACAACTCTCAAAAGCCACACAAAACTAGTCGCTCTGGCGTATCAGTGCCAGATTTTCTCAAGCATCCCCACCGAACCGCACGACTTCCCAATTGATACGGTGGTTACCGAAGACAATATTTACCGCCGCCAGCTTGAAACCTGAAATCTGAAAAATGCGAATCGTCCTCACCGGCACCAGCCGTGGCCTCGGTCGGGCCATGGCCCAGCTTTTTATCGAGCAAGGCCATGAGGTTTGCGGCTGCGCGCGATCCGGGTCGTGCCTTGCCGAATTGGCCGCCGGCTCTCCGCCGCCCTCGACATTCGATGTTGTCGACGTCGCCAACGATGCCGAAGTCGCGGCCTGGGCGGCCCGCGTGTTGGCCCTCGGCGACCCGCCCGATTTGCTCATCAACAACGCCGCTCTGATGAACCGCGCCGCGCCGCTGTGGCAAGTGCCGGCCGACGAGTTTTCGCAACTGATCGACGTCAACATCAAAGGCGTGGCCAACATCATTCGCCATTTCCTGCCGTCGATGATCGAGCGGGGACGAGGCGTTGTGGTGAATATCTCGTCGGGATGGGGCCGCTCGACAGCGCCCGACGTGGCCCCCTATTGCACATCGAAATGGGCCGTCGAAGGCCTCACCCAGTCGCTTGCCCAAGAGTTGCCGTCGGCGATGGCGGCCGTGGCCCTGAATCCGGGCATTATCGATACCGAAATGCTGCGAGAGTGTTTCGGCGAGTCGGCCTCGTCGTATCCCGACGCCCGCACGTGGGCCCGTCGAGCCGTTCCCTATATACTGAGCCTCGGCTCGGCCGACAACGGCTGCCAAGCTTCGGTGCCGATGTGAAGTTACTTATAATCAACAGGAATAAAGCAATCATGGAACGTACCTTAATACTATTCAAACCCGACTGCGTGCAACGCCGCCTCGTCGGCCGTTTGTTGACCCGTTTCGAAGACAAGGGCTTGAACGTCATTGCCATGAAAATGATGCGCGTCACGCCCGAGTTGGCCAAGCGTCACTACGCCGAACACGTCGAGAAGGATTGGTATCCGCAGCTCGAAGCCTTCATCACCGGCGGGCCGATCGTGGCGGCTGTTGTCGAAGGGCTGGAAGTGATCCGTGTCGTGCGAGACATGGTCGGCGTCACCAACGGTCTGGAGGCCACGGCCGGCACCATCCGCGGCGACTATAGCTGCAGCCGTCAAATGAACCTCGTCCACGCCTCCGACGGCTCACCCGCAGCCGCCCGCGAGATCGACATTTTTTTCGACGAGCAAGAAATCTTCGCGTACGAACCCACCATCCGCCCCTGGCTTCGCGCGGTCGATGAAGACTGACGTAGTGCTTCTTCAAGATTTGCCGCAACAGAATACACGGCCCACATCTGACATTGAACCCCCACCCTGGTTCATCTACAATGTCTGGATTCAATAGGCGGGACAATAAACTTGCATCTTTACTCTAACGCTCATATATTCACACCCGGAAAAGGCGACGATGACGAAGGAAAAAGGCCAGGAAACGGATAAAAAGGCCCGCGGCGCTGCTATGCTGGAGGCCGCTAGGCGGGAAAAGCTTAAGAAAATCGAGGCGTTAGGCCACGACCCGTGGGGGGGGAGGTTCGACGACCATATGCCCATCGGCGAGATTCGCTCCCGCGAGGACGAGATCGTGGTCGAGCCGCTCGGCGAGGGCGAGACGGGAAAATCGCCGCAGCAGAGCGGGCCCAAGGTGCGGGCGGCGGGGCGGATCATTCTGCGTCGCAAGAAGGGCAAGCTGATCTTTATGGACATTCGCGACTGGACCGGCACCATCCAGTTGTTCCTGGGCAAAAACCAGGTGGGTGAAGAGAATTGGGAACTGGCCCAGTGCCTCGATCTGGCCGACATCGTGGGTGTCGACGGCGAACTGCGCCGCACCCGCACGGGCGAGTTGACGATCTTTGTGGAGAAGCTGCATTTCCTCTGCAAATCGATCGAGACCCCGCCCGACAAGCACAAGGGCCTGCACGATCCCGAGCTTCGCCTGCGGATGCGGTATCTGGACCTGATCCACACCGACGGTTCGCTCGAGCGGGCGTTGCGGCGGTCGAAGATCGTGCAATCGATCCGCAACACCTTGACCGACGAACGGTTCGTCGAGGTCGAAGGTCCCACGCTGCACACGGTTGCCGGCGGGGCCGCCGCCAAACCGTTCGCCACGCACCACAACGCCCTGAACATCGATCTGCGTTTGCGAATCGCCCTGGAACTGCACCTCAAGCGGCTGTTGGTGGGCGGCATCGAGCGGGTGTACGAACTGGGGCGGGTGTATCGCAACGAGGGCATCAGCCCGCGTCACAACCCCGAGTTTACGATGCTCGAGGTTTATCAGGCATACGGCGACTACCGCACGATGATGGACCTTACCGAAAAGATCATCGTCGACGCCATTGAAGCCACCGGCCAGCCGTTGAAGCTGCCCTGGGGCGATACGGAGATCGACTTCACCCCGCCGTTTGCGAGGAGGACCTACGACGAGCTTTTCCAGGAGCACGTCGGCGTAGCGCCCCACGACGAGGACGGCATCCGCGCAACGGCCGAGAAGATCGGCTTCAACACGGCCGGCAAACATCTCGACGTGGTCAAGAACGAACTGTTCGAGGAGAAGGTCGAAGACTCGCTGTGGGGACCGGTTTTCGTGTGCGATTACCCGGCCAGCATTTGCCCCTTGACCAAGCGGAAGGCCGGCCAACCGGCCATTGCCGAGCGCTTCGAGTTGTTCATCCAGGGCATGGAGATTGCCAACGCCTACACCGAACTGAACGACCCCGACCTGCAAGAACAGCTTTTCACGCAACAGCTCGCGGGCCAGGCCGAAGAAGACTCGATGGCCAAGATGGACCACGATTTCGTGCTCGCTCTGCGGCACGGGATGCCGCCCGCCGGAGGGTTGGGCGTGGGCATCGACCGGCTGGTGATGTTGCTGACAAACACCACTACCATCCGCGATATTATTTTGTTTCCGCTATTGCGACCAGAAGACAAATGTTAGCGGCGGGGCTTGTCCCCGCGCTGATTGCGGCGGGGCTTGTCCCCGCGCTGATTGCCGCGCGGAGTGCCACGCCGATACAACGCGACGGCAAGCGTCGCCGCTAACAAAAGCAACCGAATAACATAAACCGGCCACCGGAGGGCTAGAATGTACAAACTGCTGCTCTGTTGTCGCTACTTGCGAACGCGCTACATCGCCTTGGCGTCGATCATCAGCGTGATGTTGGGCGTGGCCACGATGATCGTGGTCAACAGCGTGATGTCCGGCTTCACCACGGAGATGCGCAACCGCATACATGGGATCCTCTCCGACGTGATCGTGGAAAGCCGCGGCATGGACGGCTTCTACGATCCCGACTGGCACATGGAAAGAATAGCACTCGAGGCGGGCGACTCGATCGAGGCCATGACCCCCACGGTGATCGTGCCGGCCATGCTGAACTTCACGGTTAACGGCAAAAATATCGCCCGCCCGGTGAACCTCATCGGCATCGACGAGCGGACGCAATCGCTGGTGAGCGATTTCGAAGAGTATTTACAGCACCCGGCCAACCGCAAGGCCATGAGTTTCAGCCTGCGGGACGGCGGCTACGACACACAAGACCATCAGTCCGGCCCGGAAGCGAAACCGCGGACGCCAATGGCGGGGTCCGGCTGGCCCCATCGCCGCAAGATGCACGAGTGGCGAGACATGGGCCCACTGTCCCAGCAGACGCCGTTTCCCGTGGGACAAAACGAGATTCAAACGGCCCAGGCCTGGCCGCTAACCGTGGAGAATCAAATTGCCGAAAACCAAGCACCCGATACACAATCTCACCCGCGGTTGTCCATCCAACCACCGCCGCCGTTGCCTTCCGGGCAAGCGGCGCCCGGGTCGATTGCAGACAGCGGGGGCGACCCCTTTGCGGGCGCCACGCAAGGGCACGTCATGGACCCGTCCCAGGAACAGTTCACCGGGCTGGTGTTGGGTTTCGCCCTGGGAAGCTACCGCGACAAGACTGGCACGGACAGGTTCCTGGTTCTGCCGGGCGACGACGTAAAGCTAACCGTGCCTACAAACGGACGACCGCCCACGGCCGCAAGCAGCAACTTCACCATCGTCGATTTTTACGAAAGCAAGATGAGCGAGTACGACTCGAACTTCGTGTTCGTGCCCATCCGCAAGCTGCAAGAGATGCGAGGTATGCACAACGAGCGGACGGGCATCGGCTGGGTCAACTCCATCCAGATCAAGCTCAAGCCGGGCGTCGACGGCGACGAAGTCCGCGACAAGCTGAAGAAGATTTTCCCCGCCCAATCGTACAACGTGGTGACTTGGGAGGACAAACAGGGCCCGCTGTTGGCCGCCGTGCAGATGGAGATCGTGATCCTCAACATTTTGTTGTTCATGATCATCGCCGTGGCCGGCTTCGGTATCCTGGCCACCTTTTTGATGATCGTAGTGGAGAAAACCCGCGACATCGGCATCCTCAAATCGCTGGGCGCCTCGCGCAGCGGCATCATGGGCATCTTTCTGGCATACGGTCTGCTGCTCGGCGTCGTGGGCGCGGGCGCGGGCATGGTGATCGGGCTGCTGTTCGTCGACAACTTGAACCACATCGCCGACCTTGTCAGTTGGGCCACCGGCCAGCCGGTTTTCGACCCCTCGATTTATTATTTCGACAAAATACCCGCCATCGTCGACCCGCTGATGATCGCTTGGGTGGTGTTCGGAGCACTGGCAATCGCCGTGTTGGCCAGCGTCTTGCCGGCGCTGCGGGCGGCCATGCTGCATCCCGTGGAGGCACTTAGATATGAATAACGATGAACAGGTTGCGGCTCTGGGAGGGCGAAGCTCCCGCTGAGCCGCAAACGCAGACGCAAAACCGTATTGGCGGGTTCCGGCTCAGCGGGAGCTTCGCCCTCCCGATTCTAGCTGTAGTAATGAGGTACTAGCGAAATGCTGATCGAAACCGTTGGTCTCAAAAAAAGCTTCCAAAAGGGCAGCGTTACCATACCCGTGCTCGACAGCGTAGAACTGGGCATCCGCCGCGGCGAGTTCCTGGCCATCGTCGGCCAAAGCGGCTCGGGCAAGAGCACACTGTTGCATCTGCTGGGCACGCTCGACGCGCCCAGCGGGGGCGAGATACACTTCGACGGCCGGCGGATCGACAACCTTTCGGGCTGGCGACGCGACAAACTCCGCAACCGCCACTTCGGCATGATCTTCCAGGCGTATCATCTGTTGCCCGAGCTTAACACACTGGAAAACGTACTAGCCCCGCTGATGATCCGCGAAAGCGTGTGGGGATACATCAGACGGCGGCGTAAATATCGTGCCGCGGCCACCGAACTGCTGCAAACCGTGGGGCTGGGCCACCGGCTCAAACATCGGCCCTCGGAGCTTTCCGGCGGCGAAATGCAACGCGCGGCAATCGCTCGGGCCCTGGTCGCCGGTCCCGATCTGCTCTTGGCCGACGAGCCCACGGGCAATTTGGACCACCAAACGGGCCAGGAGATCCTCGAGTTGTTGAGCCGCTTGAACCGGGAGCAAAACCTGACTATAGTTATGGTTACGCACGACCAGGGCATCGGCGGCATCGCCGATCGGGTGTTGCGTCTTGTCGATGGGCGGCTGGCCGAAGAGCAATCCGCCAAGGAGCGGATTTCGGCATAGGCCATCCCGTTTGACACAAGAAAACATTCCCTCCCATTAGAAACAAAAAAATGTCGCTGCAGATATATATCAACGGAAAGCTTTACGACAAAGAAGACGCCAAGGTTAGCGTCTACGACCACGGTTTGCTCTACGGCGACGGTGTCTTCGAAGGCATCCGCAGCTACGACGGCAAGGTCTTCAAGCTCGCCGAGCACGTCGATCGCCTCTGGGATTCGGCCAAGGCCATCTGGCTGGAAATTCCCATCAGCAAGAAAAAAATGGTCGCGGCCATCGAGGAAACGCTCAAGGTCAACGGCATCGAAGACGGGTATATTCGCGTGTTGGTTACCCGCGGCGCCGGCACCCTGGGGCTCGACCCCAACAAGTGCGGCGATCCGCAGGTGATCGTTATCGCCGACCGCATCTCGCTCTATCCCCGCGAATTGTACGAGCAGGGCCTGGAGATCGTAACCGTCAGCACCATCAGAAACCATCCGGCCGCGCTCAACCCGCGGGTTAAGTCGTTGAACTATCTCAACAACATCCTGGCCAAGATCGAAGGCCTGCAAGCCGGCTGCATCGAGGCCTTGATGCTCAACCACAAGGGCGAGGTGGCCGAATGCACGGGCGACAACATCTTCCTGGTGCGCGGCGGCCGTATCCTCACCCCGCCCAACGAAGCCGGCATCCTCGAGGGCGTCACCCGCGACACGGTTATCGAACTGGCGCGAAGGGGA
>SDBV01006278.1_pt1 | contig 16525 bp, 25 predicted proteins | sample 2277081 | NCBI WGS metagenome assembly SDBV01 (sample SAMN10402039, study PRJNA504765) | marine sediment metagenome | isolation source: marine sediment core GS10_PC15, 223 cmbsf | place: Arctic Ocean: Southern Knipovich Ridge | collected 2010
ATTTGCTCAGAAAACGCAACATTTCAATTGATATAAACACTATATCTACAGGCTAATGTTTTGTAACATATTGAATTTCTGTGACATATGCTCAATTGCGCGAATTTGGCGTTCATAGAAAATTTTTCATTTGATCCTATTTTTCTGGCATTACCAGTTTCATTTGACTTTTACGGATGGAAATCGGGTTTAAAAAAATCATCCAATAAATTTCGTTAAACAAAGCCAATTTGAGTCGTCATTCCTGCCTCGGCAGGCGGGCCTGACGAAGCAAAGCGGAGATCAGGAATCTTATCGAATATTACGTGATATTTGACAAGATTCCGGATATCCCGATTGAAGGATCGGGATTCTGGAATGACGAAAGTTAAACCCGATTTTCCTGGACTTTTGCGTTGAAGCTGTGAGTGTTTGACTTGATTACAGTTTACAGATCTCTCTTAGTTTTCACCTCTCCTCATCATCTCAGATACGAGCGCTAAAACCTGCACCAAGCCTTTTTGCTTTAGGTCGATTTTACTGCTCACATCCAAAATCAGCTCGCGGCTGACTTTGTAAACTTGATTAAAGTCAGTGGCATTTGTCATGAGTTGTTGATATATAATTCCCATCCAGTCAGTGACCCAAGATTCCTGCAACTGGCTGCTCCCTTCAATTTGCACTTTTGTAGCATGGAAATAAGCCTCAATATCGGATTGATTTTGTTTGTATATCCCCTTTCCCTGGTTCGCGAATTTATCGATGATATAGGATTGTTCTCCTGAGCGTTTCTTCAATTCCTCAATCAACTCAGTAAAAACTAAAATGGCCTCATTGCCAAACTTTTGTTCCAGCAGCACTTTCAATACAGAAAATAATTCGATAAAAACCTGGAAGCTTGAAGCATCGTCCCAGCGATTTTCAGATACAAGTTTCGACAAGCATTGCCTGGAAAGGAAGGTCATGTAGTTATCTTCTTTAGAGTTCCCCGAATTCAAGGTCTCTGATTTAAAGGGATCGTACTCCCAAAAATGAAGGGTATTGAATGGGAAATCAAGGAATAGCTTCTTGAGAGGAAGCTGGACCTCCAATACTTCTGCGCTGTGTGAGGTAAAAAAGGTCTTGAAATGCTCCACAATTTGTCTTTTTATATCATCCTTCTCACTACAGCTGATCCGGATGGTGATGCTCTCTCCTTTATAGAGGCTAAAAAAATAGTTAAAGCTCTCCTCTCGAAATGTATCAAAGAGTGGCAACACTCCATATTTTGCTAACTGGCACTTTCGGGCATGGGGATAGTAAACTGAAAATAACACCTGGTACATCAAAAAGTATATTTAACGAATTAGGCCCTAATATAACTACTCCATTTAAATCCTTCACATGGACATGCTGATATTAGTAGATTTACTAATATTTGTTAGTAAATCTACTAATAATTAAGATGCCGATTTTTATAAATAGCTGAGACTAAACACCTTACAAAATCAGGGTAAAATCTTCTTACCGAACGCAAATTTCAATTTCGTATATTGGTGTTTTTCAAAAATTATTTAACTTTAAATTTTTAAACTATGAGCTTTACAGGAAACGAAGGCGGACCTATTTCAAGAGAAACTGCAAAAAATTGGACCAAAAATTATGAAGATGCTGAAACTGCCAGGGAACCAGGCAAAACAGCAACAAAGGCACATTTTTTTGGTAAGGAAAGTATTCTGAAATTATTAAATCAGGAAGGCTGTGTAGGGATGCGCATCTATTATGCCCAGGATGAGAATGGAGATAAGAAACTTTTATTGGTAGGCGCTAAAAACGATCAGGAGGATATATTGCCAACAGATATGAAAGCTGCTTCTGAAGAAAGTGATATTATTTTGGATCTTTCATGGCCATGCCCTCCATACTGTGGAACTAATTCTTTTTAGAAGAGATGATAAAGGAGCTGGCATATATTTCAATGTTTTCGGTTCTTATCCCCATTTTTATGGGGATATTTCAGTTAAAAAGAATCCCTAACTATTTGATTCTTATTTTTATACTGATTTCTATTTCGTGCATTTCTGATTTTGCTACCTGGCAATATCCTGAATCAAGAATAATTATTTGGCCATTATACATTACGACTCAGTACATTATTTTAATCTTAGTATTCATCACAGTTATTGATGTGAGATCAATCAAAAATGTACTCTATGGGGTACTGGCTTCTTTATTCATCTACACCTTGATTTATCACATCTATCTCAAAAATGCGGATACCCACTATCCTGACTTGCGCTTAATTCAGTCATTCGTATTTATCTTTTTGAGCCTCTATTATTATTATTACATTCTTACCAGAATGCCTACCCTGGAACTTTTTACCTATCCTCTTTTCTGGATCAATACGGCTATTTTTTTGTACTTCGCCGGTAATATATTCCTACAGGGAGCTATCAACTCATTTACGATGGAAAAAGTGTATCACTTATACATTCCTATTCATAATGTGTTAAATACGATAAAAAATATCCTTTTTGGAATCGCATTTTATATGCAGTATAAAATCGCTAAACAGGGGAAGCTGACATGAACGATGAATCCGCAATTTTTATTGTTTCCGGTACAGCTGTAGTGCTGATCCTCGTATTATTTATCATTTTTTTTATTGTCATCTACCAAAAAAAATCATTTAAAACTCTACTCGATTTAGAGCATTTAAAAGCAAAAGCACAAAAGGAAGCTATACTGGCCTCCTTCCAGGGCCAGGAAAACGAACGGCAACGCATTGCTAAAGATATCCACGACGACATCAACGGCTCACTCACGGCGCTAAACTTAAAAATAGACTATCTCGGATTAAAAATTAAAGGTAACGACAATCTCAAGTGCGTAATTGAAGAAATGAGTGATATTTTAGCACACTCCATTGAAAGTGTGCGAAGTATCTCTCAAAATCTTATGCCCTACTCGCTCTCAAAATTTGGCTTGAGTGCCACTATAGAAAACCTGGTAAAAGAGATCTCTTGTCCGCCACATTTTATAGCCTCCTACAAACTCTCAGGCGAACCAATACCCTTAGACAACGATACTTGCTTAATGCTCTATCGATCCATGCAGGAAATTTTTAACAATTCGATTAAACACAGCCAGGCATCACAGCTACACGTAGAGCTGGCTTGGCCCGAAGACATGCTCCGCATTTCTATTGCAGATAATGGTGTTGGTTTTGACTACAAGTTTGTGATGTCTGAAATACATAGCGGACTTGGATTAAAAAATATTGAAAGCCGCCTTAGTCTCATTGGCGCCTCTCATGAAATCAGGTCGAATAGTGATGGCACCAAATACACTGTTGATTTAAACCTTAAGCACAACAAAACAAAAAGCTCATGAATACCATAAGCATCGCAATTGCTGATGACCACAATTTGATTGTGGAAGGATTGGTAATGTTACTCGGAGAATTTGAACACATAGGAGAAATAAAAACGGCATCTAATGGTAAAGAGCTGTTAAAGTTGCTCACATCCTTTACGCCGGATGTGATCTTATTGGATATTGAAATGCCGGTAATGGGAGGAGTTGAGGCGTGTGAAATTATTGTACAAAAATATCCGCAAATAAAAATAATTGGATTGACTCAACACGCAGAAGCAACTGCCATCGGTCACCTTATAGGAGCAGGAGCTCATGGATATCTTCTTAAAAACACCAAACCTGAAGAATTATTTAAAGCAATTTCATGTGTAATAAAGGATGATTTTTATGGGAATGAGCTGACCCAAAAGGCCCTTGTAAAGTCGTTCAAAAAAGAGCTGAAGAAAAATTATCAAGCGTGTAGTATAGAACTTACGGAAAGGGAAAAAACGCTCTTGAAATATACCTGCATGAGAAAAATAGCTTAGAAATCGGGGAACTGCTTTGTATTAGTCCTCGAACCGTGGAGCATTCCAGAAGTCAACTCATCAAAAAAATAGGAGTTAAAGGCATTGTAGGTCTGACGAAATTTGCCGTAGAGCAAGGGTATGACGAATAGTGCATGCCTTTAATCCGGAAAGTGCTTCCGGTAGATAAATATATGCGTATCTTCGCCAGGGTCATTAGTGCTTTTCTCAACTTTTTCTTTTATAAAACCCCTGCCTTTTAGTTTTTTTAATGCCGCATTTGTAATTATTTTCGAATTTACTTTCCAATACCCTATCGTATCGGAAATTAAAGGATTCGTAATCTTATATTGATCAATAAGTGTTTGCAAAACATCATCATCGTCTGTACTCAATATTCCTACACACCAATTGGCTGGGGCATCAACCTTCTGGCAACTACGTTGATAATGTAATATCACCATGCCAACAGTCAACAATACTTCAGATTTTTCTTCAGGATTCAAGATATTACTTATTTTAGTTGTTTGATTTATCTGCTTATTCACGCAAACTCAATTAGTCATTTAATATTATCTTTATTTCTACTTTACGAAATTCAATTATATACGTATTATAGATGTAAAAGCTTCAGAAATCTAAGCTCAGATAGTATTTTGAACGAAAATTAAATAGAGTTCAACAAAGCATCACCGTATGTTTTGGTCAAATAATAATAAAAGTTGCCTATTTTTTTTTCTTTGTGCCCCCTGTGGCATCCTTTGTGCCCTTTGTGGTTTTTTATTTTTTTACCACGGAGAGCACGAAGGATTACACGGAGCACACAAAGTGTAAATTAGAATGATTAGCCATCAATTTTGGTTTATTTTATGCGCCTCTTAACTTCGTAAAGTAGCATTATATAAAATCACAAATTGGCAATTAGTTCCCCCTCTGGTGGTAGCTTTCACTATGACCCGGTGAAAGTAACAATACAATCGCAATGAATACAGCCAACTTGCGCTGTCAACTTTGGGGCATCTTCGAATGGATAATTATTGTTAAGGTATTGCGGTTTGTTGTTGATGATTAGATCTTCCATGTGCTGGCTTGTTTGAGGGGGGATGTTCTGTTTGACGCCTTTATCAGTGCAAGGTCGTAGGATCGCTTCGCTTAACCTACGACCAGCGGGGAGTATTTCCCTCAGCCAACAACCATCTGGTGCCATTTATTAAGGCGGGGTCCGCTTATGTTTTCTTACCGGTACAGTTTTAGTCCCTGGTTTGGGCACATTTGGATTTTTTCTTGGACTTGGTGAAGGCGTCGATCGCTTGTGTTTCTTTACAGGAATTGTCTTCTTTTCCATAACTTAATGTTTACCATGTTTTATTTTTTCTTTCCTCCACCTTTCCCCGTTGGGTTGAGTTGTTTGCCCTTGTTGCCTTGATTGGCGGCATGGGTTTTGTTTTGTCCACTTGTCCCTTTGTTGGCATTTTTCATGTCAGCCTCGTGATTGCTTTGTTTGCTCATGACTCTTATTTTAAATTAGTGATAATTATATTCCTACAACCAGAATGTTCAGATATGGATTTCAATTATAAAATTGATTCATATTTTCATTTCTCATCCCGGATTCTCTGTACTTTATTTGCAATAACATTTCGCTTGCCATAATTGTAATTTTCAATTCGATTCCACCTGTATGCATCATTAAGCTTTACCCATCTTAGCCACTCCATCAAAGGTTTATCACCTTTACTTTGATTGCAGGTAGCGCATGCCTCAGTAGTGCATACACCTCCTTTTGTTTTGGCTCTGATATGATCGTCTTGAATTTTCCTTGTAGAACCACAATATGTACATAAATTATTCATCTTATTATTTATTTTGATTAGATATTCGCTGGCACGTAATTATATCGTGTGAACATCCTCTATACCCAAGGTAACTTTTTCCCCACCCTCAATTGTAAACTTTTCGACCTCCATAGGCGCTTTTTTTCTAATTTGGTCGTCTCATTATGATCCTGTAAAGAAATGATGTTACCGAAATACATACAGCCTTGTTGGGCTGTCAGCTTGGGCAATCTTCAAATGGATAATTATCGCCGAGGTATTGCTGTTTGTTTAAGGTTGATGACTTCTTCCGGCTTCAGGCTTTTTATTGATAGATATTCAATTTGACACACTTTTAACTTTTGCATGTTTTAACATGGTAATATTCGCTTATACTAATTTCATATTTCAATTAGTCATTTTTATTAGGCCCTTGTCGCAAATGAGGACGAATGGAGAGGATATTCTTGAATTTATAATGAATTCCAGATATTAATAAAACTCAAAGCTTCTCCTTCTAAAAGTGGAAGATGAGTTTTGTTTAGTTTTGTCTTTTCAAACATTTTCTTTCTTTCAACGTCTAATACTGCAAAAGTTGCTTCTTTAAAATCTCCTTTTTTTAGCTTAGTGTTCATTAGTAGAAGAATTAAATCAGCTTTCATTTGTGATAACTTGTCTGACTTAAAGTAAAGTTTAATGACATAAAGATTTCCATTTATGGCAAGTCCAAGTTCTGGATTTAATTTTATTCTTAAATCATTTGTTTTCCACTCTTTAAAAGGAGGTTCAAACCACTCAATTTCCTTTCTCCCAAGAAACGACTTATAACTTGTTAATAACGCAGGATAAAGATTAATTTTTTTTTTGTCAGTCAAATAATTTAATATTTTGTCAAGTTCTGATTTATCCTTCTCAAGTTTGTGAAATTCAATAATTCCGTCTCTTAAAGGTTTCCAAAAATCAAATGCAGGATGATAATCTTCTCTTGAATGTATTTGATTAACTTTTGAGAATTTGGAAGTTCCAATTTTAGAAACATAGTCAATGAAATCAGTAAGCGAAATGTTAATCATAATTTTAGTGTTTAGTGTCTTTTATAGTTTTAGGATCCTTCCCCTGGATATTCCGGTGATGCTGACCCCCATTCGGGAGCATTCGGACAACATATTAATTCGTCTTCCTCCTCATTCATAAACACTTTGTAGTCCCCAACCAGTAATGTTGCTATCGCAATGAATACAGCGTTTTTGCGCTGTCAACTTTGGGCAATCTTCGATTGGATAATTTTCGTCGAGGTATTGCTGCTTGTTAGGGATGATTACTTCGTCCATGTGCTGGCTCCGTGCAAGGTCCTAGGACTGCTTCACTAAACCTACGACCAGTGAGGTCTATCTATGTCCTGGTCCTCGTTTGTAACGAGCACTTTATGGCTTGTAGTTTTTAACTTTCTTTTCTATTTTTCTATATCTTCCTATTGCTCATCTGTTTTTCTCTCCAACTTACACATGGTCTCCTCATTGATACCCCGCATTACAAATGCTTCCTTCCATTACGTCCTCGTTGCAAACGAGGACGAGAAGGGGGTAGATAAGGGGAATTTCACAAACCTCCTATAGACTCGAATCCCGATGAAAACGGGTACTTGCGCTGTCAACTTTAGAGCATCTTCGAATGGATAATTTTCATAGAGCTAATGTTGCTTGTTGTTGATGATTAGTTCTTCCATGTGCCGGCTTGTTTGTGGGGGAATATTCCAGAGGCTTTTATCCTTGCAAGGTCGTAGGATCGCTTCGCTTAACCTACGACCAGTGGGTCTATCTACGCCCTGGTCCTCGTTTGTAACGGGGACTGTATGGCTTGTAGTTTTTAACTTTCTTCTCTACTTTTCTATATCTTCCTATTGCTCATCTTTTTTTCTCTCCAACTTACACGTGGTCTCCTCATTGATACCCCGCATTACAAATGCTTCCTTCCATTACGTCCTCGTTGCAAACGAGGACGAGAAGGGGGAAGGTGTGGCATCCGCTATGACCATGTGAAGATAATTCTATAACCACAAATCAAAATCCTATGTCAATCAACATCAACCCAATCAATCACCGTCCCATCGCATTCGGGAGCATTTGGACAACAAATAAATTCATCTTCCTCCTCATCCATAAACACTTTGTAGTCCCCAACAGTAATGATGCAATCGCAATGAATACAACGTACTTGAGTCCTCAACTTTGGGACATCTTCGAATGGATAATGATCGTCGAGGTATTGTTGTTTGTTGCTGATGATTATTTCTTTCATTTTTTAGCTTGTTTATTGTGGGATATTCCACTTGAGGCCTTTATCCTTGCAAGGTCGTAGGATCGCTTCGCTTAACCTACGACCAGTGAGGTCTATCTATGTCCTGATCCTCGTTTGTAACGAGGACTTTATGGCTTGTAGTTTTTAACTTTCTTCTCTACTTTCCTATATTTTCCTATTGCTCATCTGTTTTTCTCTCCAACTTACACATGGTCTCCTCATTGATACCCCGCATTACAAATGCTTCCTTCCATTACGTCCTCGTTGCAAACGAGGACGAGAAGGGATCTGATGGTACAATAACTAACAATTTACGTAAACGCTCGGAAACGAAAACAGAAAGCATTGTTTCTGTTTTTCCTGTTCCTGTAGGCAAAACTACAGTTCCAGTTTCAGTGCTAAAAGTCCAATGAGCAATTATGGCGTGGTATGCACCAACCTGTGGATTTCTTAGCCCTAACTTCTCACCTTTTTCTTTTCTAAGAGTAAATTGGTCATTCCAAGAATTTAGAACATCTATTGGATTACTAATATCCGTAACGTTGTCTCCGACGGATTGTCTGATTTGGTTACCTGAAATATATGTCTTTAATAGCTTCATTTTTAGGAAATTTTTCAAACTTGGGCGTACTGCTCGGTATATCGGTAGTTTTTTGGTTTACGTTTTGGCCTTTGGACGAAATTATCGATAACTAATGTTAGGCGCTTGGTTTTCTTTGGATAAACTTTTTTTTTGTATTATTAAATGACTTTTTGCAGTATCCGAAAACAATTGATAATATTAAAATTAAAGTGGATACTAGCGCAATTAGTATTGTCCAATTAGGGCAAAATGAGGCAGATTCTGCAAAAGGCAAATTTCCATTTTCATATAAATGAATGATAAGCAGAACAATCCAAGTAAGTAATATTGAAAAACTTAAAACTTGAGTTATTTTTGAAACAGAATAAAATGTTCCCTTATAATAGATTATTTTATAAATAGGTCCAGTAACAAAATCTTCTAAAATATCAATATGCTTTTCCCAATTTTCTTGCCAATATTTACTTCCAATATTTGCAAAATGCCACCCAAATGAAAATATAAATCCTAAGCAAATTGTTAGCAGTTCAATTATTTCATTGCCTAACTTCATTGATGTAAAATATGCCCCAAAAATCAATGCTATAAATCCCCAAAAAAATGCTGACCTAGTCCAAAATTTATTTATTTCAAAGTCTCGATTTTCACAAGCTCTTTTATATGCGAACTCTATTCTTTTTCGAATTTTTTTCTTGACTTTATACTTTCCATTAGTAGTAATAACCCCAAAGCTTTTTAAATAGGCTTCCTTATTTTCTAATTCACTGTAATCATTGTTTGAGTGAGAATACAAATATTCCATAAATTTAGTCGGTTGCATTAATGATTACTCTTCAAGAATTTCATCAAATATTTTATCTAATAGAAACGGATTGCTTTTTATTTTACAAATGTTCAATTCAATCAATTTGGATTTTAGACTCTCTACAGCTAAATCAAAAGAAGGATTATTTTCAGTTTTAGCCATCATTAAAATATCAGTAAAAGGTTTAAGACATTTTTTCAATTCTTCCATATTATTTTTATTTAAAAGTTACTCATAGACTTCACTGCTTCTCACTCTGGTCATAACATGTGAGCATGAGCTTGCCCATATCAATTTTATATAGGGTTACAGTAAATGCACTCAATCTCATTATAAGTTTTTATTCCATACACGCAAAAAGTCAGCAATCATCTGTTCATCATTTCTATTTAAGCTCTTCCAAATTGGATTTTTTTATATGGATGTCATTCTTTCTCTCTAAAAATTTTTGGCCAATAAAGCCTGGGTGTCATTAAAAATCATTACGCTTTTTGCTTCGTCACCTGCCAAGGTCATACAAGTTCACTATTTATTTTCAATTTAACAATTTCCCCTCCCCTTGCATCATAAGAAAAGGAAAAGTTATTTTATACCAATTCTTCCTGTGCTTCGTCATTGGCCTTGCTTCCAAGGTCATATATGGCAGGAGCATTGGTGTATGTGTCGAAAAACACTTGATTGTCATACTTAATGAGGTCGATCAGCTTAATCCGGTCAGCTAAAAAATCAAATCAACAGAGGCCACTTAGCCCCTGTTGGTAAATGGTATATTATGATGGTTCGATAATGCCCATGATTTCGAGCAGTTGCGGATCGTCCTCCAGAGCGATACGGGCGATGGCGATAAATTTTGCCATCCAGTCCTGCAATTCTTCAAATGCTTCGTCCCTTTCTATGGTTGCATTCTGAGCTTCGCCTTTTTCCCTTAATTGCTTTTTTAAGGCCACAGCCGTTTCCTTTACAAGCTTCTATCCCGCTTTCAATTTGCCTTCAGTGATGTTGAACTAAACCTCACTATCGTTCGGTAGCTTGTGCTAATTACAATAAAATTGAATCAAGATAAATTCATTCTTTTTTATTAACTTTATTGATCAGTTTTTCATTTATTCTCATGTGTGAAAAATAGCTGAAAAATCGATTCCACATTATATAAGGTATACCTTCCCAAATAATCCGGTTTAGTTCAACATGAAGCACATATTTGGCTATCGCCAAAAACGATGCTTAAATATTATGCACATTCTGTTTTCCATTTTTTATAATAATTTTGAAGCCCTTTTCTCTCACCTCCTTGAAAATATTTGCCGCTATTTAGTGTGCTAATTAGTTTTTCAACATCTTTCGCATGTTTCGTATCCCAATTTAACTGTCTTACTAAATATGATCCAACAATGTCTGCATCTAAATCATCTTCATACTTGTGTAGAGCTAGGATATATGTTTTTGCTCTATTATTGTCAGATGGATGATTTATGCCGGTACTCATGTTGATCGTTCTACTGAGTGAATTCAAAGCTTGCTTGACGATGCAACTTGGTTCTGAAAAATCTAAATCTTCATTTTGATTACCAGAGATTTCAATAGCATTCCAGGTTTTAATCCATTTTTCTGTTAACGATATTAACCATGGCATGGCAATGACATACTTTGCGGAGTAAAAGTCATCAATTATAAGAATGTCTTTTGAGTCAAGGCCGCATGTAATTACTATATCTTTTGATGATCCATACTTGAAGTTTGTATACGTTTTTAAAGTTTCAATCTTAAAGAGTGCCGGACTATCATTAAATCTTATTCCATTAAATAATTTTTTCACCATTTGATCGTCGAAAATTCTTTGAAACCAACCTGTGTTTTGTTTGGTATTCACAAGGAGAATAATACGATCGATATCAGAATCCTTATTCGATAACTCGCTAGCAAAATCCATAGCTCTAACGTAGGCATCATCATCATTCGCTTCAGCATTCACATAAAATTTAGTGTCCATATGTATTATTTTAGTTTAAGTGATCCACCTAGCAGTTGGATCAGTAATTGTAAAATTTATTTCTTAGTATATAATAAATAAAATAAGTAGTATCGTTTATAAGTCCTGTTTTAAAAATGAGCTAGGAAGTTAATATTGCAGTTTTTTCATAGGAGGTATTGCGCATAACTAGTGTAATAAAGGAGTAGGCCGATTTATAATAACGGAACTCAATTCCTGATAATAGCTTATATCTGCACCATTTAAATTATAACATTTACCCTTATGACAAATTTCCCGTTTCAGCCTTTCATTTTGTCCTTCATTTTATTTGTAAGTGTGATAGATTTCACCTGTACTTGAATTATAGACAATCACTTTTTCAAGCAAATTAGCCAAAGCGAATAATGTTGTTTTTCTACTAAAAAAATCCAACCCTTCAAAAGGGATTGCTTCTGTAAACTTGAAAACAAATAGGAGTCTTAGATTACTTCGATTCTCTTCAATTTTAAGGGCAAATGATTCCTCCTCAATCTTGAACTTAATACTCTGTCTGATGAAGTCCACCCCGCCTGCTTGGAATTGGTTTCTATCAATCGTTATGCCTGACGGGGATTTGAAAATAATTTGGTCGAATTGAAGATAATGTGGTTTATTGTAAAAGTTGTCTGTGTAAATTTCATTCATGACCGTAAAAGTTTTTGTGGTTAGATCATATTTTATCAGGTTATTCCGCTCGTAGTAAGTTGATTCAAAGTCCAAATAGTAGGTGGTTTGCTTTAACTCGGTCTTTTTCTTTTCTAAATCTGCAAGCTTTGTCTTATACTCATCACTGTCTTTGAATACTTTTTTCTTTAGGTCGCTATCATATAGCTTATTGATGTCATAGTACTCAAATACGTCCAAATTCAAGATGCTTCTTATTTTTTTGAATTGTTTAATATCATTCTTATAAAAACTATTACTCATCCGACCATCAATGGATTCAGCAGTACTTTTAATTTCAAAAATTGTTTGAGCATTTACCGAAAAAAATACTCCAAGCAGAAAACTGGTTAAGATTGCTTTATTCATGTCAGTCTGTTTTTTTAACTTGTGAATAACTAGTGTAATAACGGACATGCAATATTAAAGCACCTGCGTAATAAGGGATATGTTCCGTTTATGCTATTATACCAGCTATTTGAAGTGTTCCGCAGGATCACTCCAACTATTTTTATGATTATGGAAGTCTCTGACTTCCTGTCTTTATTGTAAACTTCCTGCTCACTGAGCGGATCACACCTGCCTAACAGGCAGGAATTCTGCTTTTCAATTGTGGTTTGAAGTCTTTCTGTCGGAAGGCTCCTAACAGCGGGGTACATGCGAGACCTTGCGCCAGTGGGGGTAAAAAACAATAGCGTATCGAACATTAGAACAAGGAATGGTGAAGTAAAGAAAAATCCCCTCCCTTGCATCAGCAGGAGGGGAAATGGTTTATTCGTCCTTATCTTTTCCGTGATCAGGCTTTGACCTTCCACCAAGGTCATAAATGACACGGGCACTGTTGTAAGTATCGAAAAACACCTGCTCCTTGCGTCTGATTCGTCGCACCAGCTTGTCGAGATGCTCGTTCAGATGGTCGGTAGCTTCCTTGAATAAGCCGGCCAAATGGCGGTTTCGCGCCACGGAGTCCTGCCCTATGGTGCTTTCCAAATTGACATGAAACAAATCCAGGGCAGCTTTGAAATTGACCAGGTCATCAGCGGTGATCAAATAGGCTTCCAGGTCAGCGGGATCAAGTTCCTGAAGTTCCTTATACACGGCAGAGGCCAGGCTATAAGCTCCCTGGTCGTCGCCATAGCGAATTTCACTGAAATTCACATCCAATACCGCCAGAAGTTCAGTATCCCCTTTATCCCTGGCATATACAGAAGCGGCAGAGGCCAGTTCCACGGTCTCATTGGCCATGTTTTCTTTCAACTCTATTTTAGATTCAAAGGTGCCTGTTGTAGAGGTGGCACCTGCTGCATCGGTTTTTTCGATCTTTGTAATCAATCCGTCGAAGCTCCCGAAGGAACTCTTGATGGGTGGGTACTTGGTCGAAATCTCCTTATTATCGGTAAATACTCCTTTTACCTTACGAAACATGCGAAGCTTATTCGATTGTTTATCATTCATACTATTATTTGTTTAAGTAATTAGAAAACCTATGGGTGTTTCCCATAGAAAATTTTGATGCAATGTTTTTTGAGTTAAGGGTTATGAGTTTAGAGTTTAGAGTTTAGAGTTTAGAGTTATGGGTTAGTTGGTTCTTCGTTATTAAGCCGAGTGATGCTATTTGTGAATTCGAAATTATTAATTCCTTACAAAACCCACCCCTAACCCCTCCCAGGAGGGGAATACGCTCCTGAAAACAAATATAATTATCACATTCAACCGTCTAGTTGGCTGACTGATCGATAAAGTTACTCGCCAAACGATACTGTCGGTTGACTGATCGATAAAGTCAATCGTCAAATGATAAAGTTGGTTGACTGATCGATAAAGTCTATCGTCTACTTGATTTTGTTTGCTGACTGACCGATGAAGTCGCTCGCCAAACGATAAAGTCGGCTGACTAATGGATAAAGTCGCTCGCCAATCGATTTTGAAGGATGACTGATCGATAAAGTCGTCCGCCAAATGATAAAGTCAGCTGACTGATGGATGAAGACGGCTGACTGATGGATAAAGTCGCTCGCCAAACGATAAAGTCGGCTGACTGATCGATAAAGTCGTCCGCCAAATGATAAAGTCAGCTGACTGATGGATGAAGACGGCTGACTGATGGATAAAGTCGCTCGCCAAACGATAAAGTCGGCTGACTGATCGACATAGTCGCTCGTCTACTTGATTTTGAATGTTATTTGCGTAGTCAGGTGTTTCCAGTTGACAATTATAAACAGGATTATGATGATTAATAGATATTCAGGATAATATTTAATCATGTCAATCATTTCATCTTTTAATAATCCTGTGCTGATAATTTTCCGCCAATCCTGTGCTGACAATTTCTATCCCTGCCCTATATCTTCCATACTCCGATGATATGTTGGATAGCAATATCCAACAGCACTTGGGAAAGAGCGCTTGTCCTGGGTAATTTATTTTTCGTAGTGGTATCGACATTGGGCAATTTCCAGATCGAATTCGCTTATTCTATACACAAAACGATGCTCAAGATCTATTCTTCGAGACCACCATCCGCTCCAATTTTCTTTTAATAACTCCGGGTTACCTTCGCCTTCATATGGCGTTCTGAGACATGACTTAATGATTTTCTGAATCTTTTTTACTTTTGATTTATCTGCTTTAATCCAGTATTCCATATCTTCCCATGCTTGTGGTGCGAATTTTATGTTCAGACTCATTTCGAATCTGTCAACTTATCAAGTTCCTCCATGGTAAGCGTGACTGATTTACCCTTGTTCAGGCTGTTGATCCCTTCTTGTAATCTGGAAGCATTTATCGGATTTTTCATGAGATGAAAGGTCTCTTTCATTGCGTTATATTCATCTTCAGGAAGGATTACAACATTGCCACCTTTCGAGGTGATTTTTAAAACCTTGCTTTTTGATACAACATCCTTTATTGCATTATAAATGTTGCTCCTAAAATTACTTGCCGTCAGAATATCAGATATATACATAAATCAGGTTTTTAGTAAATCAAATATACGTCGTTTAATTCGCACGTACAACATGTTGGTACGTTTTTGCTCCAAATCATGGAAGGCAGCAACACAGATACCATTTCTATTCATTCACGTTGTGCTGTCAGGTGTTTCCACCGGATTATTGCTGCTCCTACCCTTATTTCTTGCTATGTCGGTCATATATCGGATAGCAATATCCGACAGTACAAGTTCCTCAGAGTCCCTAAACAGGTGACTCTGAGGGGAAGAGATAAGTTGTTGACTTTGGAGCATCTTCTAATGGATTATTTTTATCGAAGAATTGCTGTTTGTTGTTGATGTTTAGTTCTTTCATTTTTAATGTCATTATTTTTGGCTTTGTTTCTGAAAGTCCGGGTTAAAAACCCTGCTTTTCAATTGTAAGGCACAAGTCAAAGACTTTCGCCAGAAGTTTTTTTCTAATTCATATTCAATATTATATAAGTCAGAATGATACCAGGTACTACCATGGCTACAAAATACCAAAAATAGGTTTCAGTCATATCTCTCAACCTATATTCAACAATTTTCCACCACTCGATTTCTTCATAATAATCACGGTGCCCTAGTTTGAATATTTTATTATTACTTTGTGAGTGATTCTCGTATTTTTCTAATACAAGTTGATATTTGCCATGTATTTTCTGAGAAAAATCTTTTACCTCGTCTTGAGTTGCTTCTTTGTTATATGACTTAAATATCTGAAGCTCATTGTAAAGTCTTGATATTTCAAGACCACAAGTATGAAATTGAAATGCTCTCAGCGAATAGTTTTTCGAATTCTCGAACAAAGAAAAAACCAGCAAAAAAATTGAAACAGACGTGATCGTAAAAGGAATTAAGTTGGCAGATATCCCCTTCGCATTGAATAAATTATATACAGATAACAAACCAAAAATTATTAAATAGGCAGAAAGAATACTCATACTTAAAAGAGAGTACTTGTTCATCGTATTCATCCTTTCGCTTGCCCTAAAACGACTTCCTCGTGTTGACCATAGTTTATGTTTCAACTCTTCCAGAAAGTCTTTATCTAAGTGAGACTTTCCTTTGGTCTTTTCAAAAGGTTTTACAGTTTTATTCATTGTAAAATATATTTTAGTGTCGTTGTTTGTGACCTTGAAAACAATCGCTGCATTGTAGCTTTTTTGTTTGGCAGCAGCTATTTATTTTTCAGTTTCATTGAAGCAGCTTCTACTTTATTAATGAAGTCTTCCAAAAAGTCACGCTTCATTCCTTTTGTTTCAAAGATGATGGGCTTTCCTCCGTCTGGAATAACTGATACCACATGTCTTTTTGATCTGAAAAACTTAATGATCAAAAAAATGCCTATTAATACCGGGGTGGTCAGAATTCCGATAATTAATAACCAAATACTGCTATTCATATAAGTCAATAGGTATAGGCGTTTAGGTAGCAATTTCTTATTTTTACATTATGGCTGACAGGCATATATTTAGAGGATTAAACTCAATAAAGTTTAATCAACGTTTTAAACAGGAGGAAGATTGTTTAAG
>SDBV01006279.1_pt1 | contig 16525 bp, 19 predicted proteins | sample 2277081 | NCBI WGS metagenome assembly SDBV01 (sample SAMN10402039, study PRJNA504765) | marine sediment metagenome | isolation source: marine sediment core GS10_PC15, 223 cmbsf | place: Arctic Ocean: Southern Knipovich Ridge | collected 2010
GATAAAACCTACCGCAAAAGTAAAAATTTATGAACCTGATGAAACTTTGAAAAATTCTTATTTAATACGTGCAATTATAGAGGTAACATCGAAGGATCAGGTTCAAATAACTTATACTCTTCCGTCATTCTTTAAGCAATTAAACCTATAAAGTACAATGGGGAAACTTTAAAATACGGTAATAAATAGGAAAGAAATTAATTTCTTCTTACAAAAGATTGAAAATTACGAGAATACATTAACTTTCCCTAAATTTCTTTAGTTTTTGATAAAATTTTGCTTTTCACTCCTTTTCTTTTAAATACAAAATCTCAATCGATCTTAAAAACTTTTTTTTAATGAATCGAAGGATTTTAGAAGAACACTACCGCCACCTCCAAACCATAACCTTTTAAAAATTAAATCGAGCTTTCTCAATTAAAAGTCATCAGATTATATTGAAAGTTTCACGACAAGAATTTATAAGCTCAATGTTAGAAACATGGGAAGATAAAAGTTCAACGATTCTTCTATGAATGGAAAGTTACTATTTCTCAAGATTCAATTGTGAATTTCTCCTATCGGTAACAATTTCCAATTCATTTCTAACCCAATTTGAGATCCAATTCTTCCGATCTTTAAATCTAAAATCTATGAATACTATTACAACTTTAACAAAAATAAACATTAAACTTGTTCATTTAAACATTATTAATAGGAGGAGATTTAATTTCCTTATTAAATGATACCCATTTAGAAATATAATTGTCAAACCACTCTTTCAGTTTTAGAGGTCTCCCTGTAATCCCTCTTAATATAATATTATTAATTCCACTTGCATACCATAATTCAGTATACCATTCACTATCGTCGTTTGAAGTTGTATTTTTTTCTATTAAAACTAAGTGATCTATTGAATCACCTCTTACGTCCGGTATAGAGATTTTAGATTGGTTGAAATTTAGTTTTATATAAATATCACCGTCAAATTCAGAAATATAAATAGCTCTAATATCATCACCAATATTTTCTTTAATCCTTAGAATTTCTTCTTTTTTTTCTAGCACTTCTACTGATTTTCTCTTTTCCCTAATTTCTTTCTTTATTTTCTGTCTTTCGGTCATCTTGTAAGTTTCATCTTGTAATTTTTCAATTTTTTTACTTTCTGCTTTTTTACTATGAATGTGTTCATAACCATAATAATATGTGTGCTTCATTTCTATAATATCCCAATTTTCCATTATTTCCTTAATAGTCTCTGAAAAATCTATAAAATTTAATAATATTTCAAATTCTTCCTTTTGGAATTTCATAAAAAAAAGAAGAAATTAAATGTTAAAAAACTTTTTGACTTTCTCAGATTTTTTCAAATATTTATTTTAGTGGAACTTTGAAAAATCAAATAAATATTAGAATTGACATCTATTAAGAGTTATTATCTTTAAAGCACCTTAGAATAAAATAATAGAGAGATAATAATTAAATAGGTAAACACCATTGCTAAATCGGTGTCTGACAAAATATGACACATATGCTGTAAAATGAATTTCAATCAAAAATATAAATTATATATATTGAATGTATTCGTTAAATAAGACCTGATTTAATGTAATTAACTAACTACTTTACTATTCCTTGATAGCTCATTAATATCAAAATATATTAGGTATTATTATTATTATCCTTATAAAATAATTTATCTTTTATGATTAAAATGAACTCTCAACCAGATTATAATATAGAATTAAATACAAGTGATTTGACAATAGAAAGTATTATTAATCAAGAGTATGTGCCCGTTGGAATAAAGGATCGTATAAGGGAAGCTAATTTATTATTTATTCCTAAAATCATTGACGGTAAACCATACTTTGAAATAGAAACTCTTGATTTATTTAATTATTTTAAAGAACTGGAGTCAGAAGATTTTAAAACTGAGATTTGTGTAGCTGACGAGGACTTTCAATATAGAAGATATGAAGCTATTGAAGATTACCTAGTTATTGGATGGTTTCTTCTTAAAAACATAGTTTTAAAACCATTTATTAATAAATTAAAAGAATATTTAAAGCGAAAACTAGGAAAAAACAGATCTATTGAATTGAAACTGACGATTAAAAAAACTAAGCAGACAAATACAATAGACCTTGAATACAAAGGAGATATTGACGATCTTGATCGTATTTTTGATAGACTGGGAGATACTTTGAATGATTGATGAAGAAATAATCAACAAACTCAAAGACTTCAAGAACCGTAATCATAATCAAGAAGAAAATGATGAAATAGCTAGTCAGATATATAATTTAAGAGAAAAATATGTTATTTCGGGAGATCAAGAAAATGCAAAAGAAACGTGGCGATTAGAAAAGATCTTACTCATTCATTTACACTACATTAACGCTTTTAGGTATATGAAAAGGAGGGAATTTTATGAAGGTTGGTGCTCCCTTGAAATGACTGAGAAAAATTTGGAGTATTTAAGTCAGCATTTCGATTTAAACGAACCTGGAGATCCTTTTTTTCTAATATTTATAAAAAACCAAGTTAAAAAATTTCAAAAAATCTACCCAAATTATTCTTTTCATAGTACTGGAAATATCATAAAGACGAGTGTGTGTAGTATTTGTGGTGAAATTATTACACCAAGAAATCACTGTGGTCACAAGCTACGTGAAATCTATGATGGTAAAAGATGTATCAGATATATTAAAGATTTTGTTCCAGATCATATTGCAATAGTTAAAAAACCTCATTGGAAATGGCGAGTTTTATTTCCAAAGGATAAGGAAACGGGAGAAAAGATTGACGATTTCGATTATTCGTTTATTAATTATTTAATCGAAATCCTACCATCTCCATTTGACGAATTTGATTATAAATGGGAAGATAGGCTAATTCCTCACTCTGAATTCAAAGATTTCAAAAAAGAGGATAAATGTCCTTGTCGTTCTGGGAAAGATTATTTAGAATGTTGTCTAGAAAAAGAAGGCATTTTAATGCCTTTTATTTTATTCGAGGGATTTAAACCCTTGAAAAAACCTACAACAATAAATAAATATCAAACAAACCCAAAAAATCCAAATAAAGATGAGGTTATCAAAGGACCATTTGTATATAAAGTAATTATAATAAAAGAGGAGTGTTTTTTCATTGATTAAGGGTGCTTTTTATCAATAAAGAATTAACTTCCGTAAGAGATTACTCAATTTGATTAAAAAAAGGAAAATACATATGTTTCTTAATCCTTCCAAATAAATTCTATTGGTGCTTTAGTAAATTTCTTTATTTCTTCATTAATGGAGTCACAAATATCTCCAAAACCTTGTAATACCATCTTATAATCTCCGTCAAAATTAATACATAATGAGTTGGGATTAATCGATTCGTTAAAGTTTTTATTATAATTCAGTAAATTAAATTTCTGATATTTTTAAATTACAGTTTTTATTTTAGGATACCTCTTCCACTTATTTATGATAATGAAGGGCAAACAAGGCCCACTTTCCCTTTTCTACAACCAAAATCAAATAGCAAAAATTCTACAGAGGAGTGGATAAAACGACTGCAGAGAGATGGGAAAGACAATTTCAGTTATTGTCCACCATTTTAGATATGAACGAACAAAAATTAAGGACGACAATAAAAGATATAACAGAATTGCTTAAAGAAATAGAGCCAAACATCGATATTAACACTGTGAATAGTTCTATTCGCCATTATCGGAAAAATGGGTTATTAAAAAGAAAACATAATCCCTATAAACGCCCATTTGAATATACTCTAAGCAAAAAAGGAATCAAACAACTAGAATGGTTGGAAGATTTCGCAGTCGAACTTCTTTTAGATATAGATAATTAAAAATAATAATAGAGTGTATAAAGAACTGAGTATATTAACAACTCCTTTCCTAAAGATTACAAATTAAAACGATGAAAAAATTATTAAATTTAAAGACCATTATTGTACTTAAGGCTATTATAACTAATATAATGTGTGCAGATTTTGAAAGATTCTTTAGAGGATTATATTTTCTTAAGTAGAGAAATATCGCTCCCTTTGCAAGCTCTCAAAAGTATAAACGAGAGAATTTCCTTTAGTCAAGTAATGAATTTTTCAGAAATCAAATTCAAAAAATTATTGACTATTTTAAAAGAACGTGAAAAAATTCCTATTAGAAAGATTGAGGAGAAAGTAAAATTTTTTACTAAAAAAAAGAATTTCACATTGGAAGAGATTAAAAAAAATCTGCAGATTTGTGAAAAGAATGATATAAAATGTTTTAGTTATTTTGATAGAGATTTTCCTCAATTATTAAAGAGTATAAAAAAACCTCCTAAATTTATCTTTGTAAAAGGAGAAATAAAACTTGGAGATGAGAAGGCTGTTGCAATTATTGGGACAAGAACTCCTACTAAATATGGTAGTAAAATGGCAAAATTAATTGCTATAAAGTTTTCTCAATTAGGGTTTACAATAGTGAGTGGATTTGCTAGAGGTATTGATACCTTAGCTATGAAAAGTGCTCTCGATAATGGTGGTAGAGCAATTGGTGTGATTGCTTCTGGTATCTTAAATCTATATCCTAAGGAAAATGAAGTTTTGGTTGATAAATTAGTAAGCAATGGGGCGTTGATTTCAGAAAGATTCCCTTTAAAGAGCGTCAATAAGGTTTCTTTGCAAATTAGGAATCGAATTACTAGTGGTATAGGTTTAGGAAATATTTTTGTTGAAGGCAAAAAATTTAGCGGTACGATATGGCAGTTTAAATTTGGTCGAGAACAAGGTAAACCCGCAATAGCTGTAGAGCCTATCAATTTAGATAGTGAACAAGCTTATATTCCAAATTGGATAATTAACGAGAAAAATGGATATAAAATTTCCACTATTGAAGATATTGATTATATTGCAGAAGTATTGATGGAAGAATACGTTTGCAGAAAGAGCAAGCACTTAAAAAAAAAAAAACTTTCTTCGAAGCAAACAAGTGTATTAAAATATTAGGACGGCTTATTTTTGCATAAAGAATGCAAAGAAACGAAAAGATATTTTTAGAAGGAAAAATACCAATAAGATTAATTCAAAAGCCCTTTTGTCAGAAGTGTATGAATTTTGTTAATCAAGGGGAAGAAAGTTGCTATAATTGTAATCATCCGCCCCCAATTGTTGAAGATTGGTACTTTAATAAAGTATTGTGTTTAGGAATATATCACAGTTATGGTAATGATGATGATGATTTCAGCAATAAAATACCGATTAATATTATTTCTAATTTATTATATCTTTTAAAATTTAAAAAGACTAGAAATTTTAAAAATTATGCTGGAAAACTCCTTGCAGATGGTTTATTTCAATTAATAATAAAAAATCCAGAAATATTCAAAAACACAAAATACATTACAGCTTCTCCAAATTTCAACAAATTTAGGAAGATTAACTGCGAACATATCATTATTCCACTACTTAAAAAGATGAACAAAAATGGTTTTGATGTTGAAAATACTTTAAATAATACAGAGAGGTTGAGAGAGGTTGGAGAAAATAAATTCAAACCTTTGGAACAGCGTTTCAAGGACATTTATGGTGTTCATAATATTGTTGGGAAGGATTTTATTGGTAAAGATGTATTGATAATTGATGATGTTTATACTACAGGTTCAACAGTATGGGATTTAGCAAGGGCTATGAAAGAAAGAAACGCTGGAGAAATTAATGTTTTAGTTGTTGGAAGAGCTATTAGGTACAACAGTTGGGAAGTGCCAGAAAATTTTGATTTTGATGAATTAATTCTTTATTTTTCATACTTAGATATTGATAGAGCACCTAAAAAAATCGATGATGTTATAGTGACACAATTAGAAGTTCGGGATGATATCATCGAAGCTAGTTTCCAAGGGTCGGAAGGAGATTACCGATTATTGATAGACTACAAGAATAAAGTAATAAAACATAACTGTAGGGATTTTATCCACAACCGAATGAGAATCAAAAAGTTTTGTAAGCATTTAACCAAAGTTTTTATTGACTTAAAAGAACAAAATACACAATCTTATGTAAAAAATTTGCTTAATTCAATTTATCTTTGTTTAGACAGATGGGAGTTTAAGGAAATTTAGGATAAATGATAATTTCATTCTTGTTAACATTTCTAAATCTTTCAATCGCCTTACTTAGTTTTAGTCCCAAATCTTCACTATTTCCTCTATGAACTATACCAAAAAGAGTTTTATAGATTAATCGCTTAAATTCTGAGCTTTTAGCTAATTTTTCTAATTCCTTATTAATATTTATTTTGTCTTCAGATATTATTGCACTAGTAAAGAGTATTTTTGGCTCTTGTTTCGTCTCTGCCTGAGCTTCAAACTTTTTTAATTTGTCTAATAAACTCACTTTATCAACCTTTCAATTGTTTCAATAATCCTAATTTCGTTATCATCTGGTTTTTCGATAAAATCCATTTTATTTATCATTATCGAATGTAATTGTTTTAAAGCCTTCAATTGGTCTATAAAATTTTTAGCCAAAGAAAAATAGCCCGTTCTCTTTTCGTGGCTGACTTTAATTATAATACCCTTTTGCATTAATCCATATTTTTTATCGAATATCTTAGTTCTTACGACATTTTCTTGTTCTTGTATCGATTTAGCAATCTCCTTTATAGTTTTTCTGTTATTTTTCTCTAAATATTGTACTATTTTCTCTCGATAAATTTCTCGATATACACTATTCGGTATTTCTTAATTTGTTATTCTTTTAATTTGGTAATAAAATTGCAAGAAACTCAAATTTTAGAAATTTTTACAAGTTTTAAAAAAAAAAATTTCTTGAAAAAAAAGAATATTTTAATTTAAGTTCTGATAGAGAATTCTTAAAGACTCTCTATAAGAGTAAATACATTCAAAAATATTTTGAAGTAATTTCTATAACTTTATTTCAAAATAAAGACATTGGTTCACTATCAATGGGTGAATGAGGTACTCTGTTTTTGCAATTAAAGCTAGCTACGGCAACATTTTCTTTACCCTTTATATTTGATCAACCAGAAGATGATTTGGATAATGATTTCATACAAAATGAGTTAGTTCCTTTATTTAGAAGAATCAAAAACTACCGACAATTAATAATAGCAACGCATGATGCAAATATTGTGGTAAATTCTAATGCTGAGCAGATTATAATTGCTAATAATGATAAGGAGGAACTCTCTTATATTACAGGAGGTTTGGAAGACGCTTATATTCGAGAAATGATATGTGACATACTTGAAGGTGGGCAACAAATACGGACTATTTCAATAAAAATTTTTATTCATGAAACTTTTTATTACGAAACTTTTCGTTTTCATACTTTATTAGCTTATCCAACGCTATTCTTTTATTATTAAGAGCATCCTTAAATTCAGGATCAATCTTAAGTGCTTTATCATAACAAGCAATTGCTTCCTCATACTTTTCTAAGGTTTCTAAGTTTAAACCTTTAAAGTACCAGGCATTCTTATATTCAGGATCGAATTCAAGCACCCTTTCAAAACAATCAATAGCTTTTTCATAATTTCCTATATTAAACATGGCTAAACCTTTGGTAAATATTGTATTTTTTTCTTTACTGAACCAGGCTTTTCTATATCTAGGATCGATTTCAAGAGCTTTTTCATAACACTCAATTGCTTTGTCATACTTTTCTAAAATTTCTAAGTCTAATCCTGTAAGGTACCATGCTTCTTTAAGCATAGGATCGATTTCAAGAGCTTTTTCATAACACTCAATTGCTTCTATATAGTTTTTTTCCTCATGCAATTTTAGTCCTTTATTAAGCCAAACGAATTTATCTTGTGGGTCGATATTAAGGACATTTTCATTACGTTCAAGTGCCTCTTCATTGGTTCCTTTTTTTTCTTTTAAAGTTTTTATTTCAATTTGATTTAATAAATCTTGCAAATATTTTTTAAAAACATTGCATCGTTTAATGTGATTACATATTTGATAAGCGTATCTATAATGCTTATTACCTCTACAATTATAATTATTACTTTCATCTTTGTATATTAATTGATTAGAACATTCTGGACAATTAATATAATGATTTACTAGATGATGTCCATGTCGATAATCTCGTCCACAAGAAGATCTATAAAGGCTGTCTTTGCTTCTGGTGAAAATAAGTTGTATTTTTTTTTTGAAAGCAAGTTCAGTTATTGATTCTTCATATCTCTCGATTTTATCTTTTTGGATTTCTTGATTGCCTTCGATGCTGAGAACTTTTTCTTGATTATCATCTGAGATATTCACATCAAGTGTCTTATTAAGCTCTCTTTTTATTTCAATATTTTTAGCTTCTTCAGTTTCTTTAAATTTTAGACTGTCTAAACTAAAATTTAAGTCTTCTTTAAAAGAGTTCCAACAATTTATAATTAAAGTATCTAATGAAGCATTTTTAATATCTTTAGTCGCCTTTCTTAGTGTTACTTCTGTAGTTTGTAATTCAATTGAGATTTCTGATTGTGTATATTTTTTATTAAATGGAGTTGGAAATAACTTATACAACTTTCCAAAGAGCCCTGCTACAATAGTCGTCTTTGGTTGGTTTGAGAGTAATAAGTTAGTTTTAAGTAAATGAGATAATTTATCAACTAGTAAATCAAAAAAGGGGGAAAAATCTTCGTTTATCTTCGGATAAATAAAATTGACAAAAAGTTGTTGAGTTCTTAGAATACGATTAGTTTTTTCCACTGTTTTTATATGAGAATTATGTTTTTGCATAAATTTCGCTATTCTTTTGGGTTTCCAATACTTATGAAATTCTCTATCGATAATTAAGAAATACCGAAACATAGGATCATTAATAACTGAATCATAACTTTTATTATTATAATGATTTTCCAAGATCTCATGTAAACCAAACCCAAGAACCAATTCAAAACTATGCCCTTCCATAGATAATGGAATAACATAATCTATCGTCTTATTCCATAACTCTTGAGGAATTATTTCGTAAAATTCAAAAACTCTTTGTATCCTATTAAAATACCTCCGTTTAATGAAAGTAATGTAATAATCTTTTTCAGCTCCTGAAAATATCTTTGTAGTTAAGGATTCTCGATATTTAATAGTCTCAACTTTTTTTAATCCTTCATCTCGCCAGATCTTTAATTTATTCAGACAATCTTTACAAGTTTTCTTAACCCTTGTATGGATCTGACATCTAGGGATATCAAATGTTCTTTTAACATGAAAATAGATACTTGGTGGATTTCTTTTCCACTCCTTCGCATATGAATCATAAGTTTTTTTGTTGTATAAATTATTTAGTAGGTCAATATCATCTTCTTTAGTAAAAAATTGGATTAATCTTGGAGGTTTAAATACATCTGATTTAATACTATCTATTTCTATTTCTACTGATCTTTTTAAGAAACCCAATTGGCTTTCAATTCTTTCTCTAAACTCTTTCGGTCTTTTTGCTAATTCTTCAAAAAAGTTGATTTTCTTTAGATCTTTCTTTTTTATAATATATGTGAGTCGTGTGTCAAAAAAAAGTGAAACAAGAATAATTTCCTTTTTAGTTTTTATTATAATCAAATCAGATTTATAGAGATTTATGAATTTTGGTGATTCTTCGTATTCAAAGTTGATTTCTTCATAATTTAAATTGATGAATATAGGAAAATAAGGTTCGGTTTCAGGGTCATTTCTTACAAAAACTCTCCCTTTTTTACATATTAAAATATGAGGGGATTTATGAGATTGCTTTACAAAATAGGAATTCTCTACTTTTTCCATATTCTCTAAAGTTAAATACTCACTATGATATTTATGTAAAAAATCATTTGTTCTAATATATATTGTATTTCTATAAAAAAAAATATCGTGAATATATGGATGCTTCTCTCTCAGACTTATAATATCAGCAAAATTTTCAAGATTATCAACAAAAATCTTTTCAAATTTTATAAACCATAGTTGATCTTCTTGTAAAAAGAATAAATGACAAACTTCTTTATAATCATAGTAAATAAATAATTCATTTTCTACGAATGTACTAAAAGATACAATATTATTATCTGGTTTTTTATAAAAGAGCCATAAATTTTCATCAATATCGACTGAATTCTCAATTAAAACCACTCCGATTAACAAGTCTCTTAAATATATTGGCTTAAAATCAAGAATATCTTTGCTTATTTCATGATTAGTTTCATTTTTAAGGTTTAGGAGATTTTCTAAATTTGATATTCTTAATAAGTTTTTACCAATTTCTTCTCCATTTTTATCAACAATGATTGATAAAATAGCTTCGTTTGAGCAGAGACATAATAATTCGTATTTTTTCCTTCCTGGAGTAATATAATTAATATTACTCAACTTATATTTATCTAATTCACTCGGTTTTAGAATTCCCAAATATTTTATTAATAAACTTGACTTTTTTGTTATTTTAAAAATTAGAAATTGTTGAATCTTCTTTATCTTTACCACAAAAATAGGATTGGAGATAAATTCTGAAGTGGATATATATTCATAATTATCATCTTCAATAATTTGATCTAAATTACTCTTTTCCGAAAATAAATAACTAATATATATTTCACCTAATTTTGTAGATTTTTGTCTCTAAATTGATTGCACAATGTTTGCATTTGAAATTAATTTTCTTTTTCCATCATAGGGAGATGGTCTTGCAACTATTAGATAAGGAACTTCCTTTGATATAGCATTTAAAATATCTAGAAATCTCGTGTCATCCATTTCAGAGGTAATTTCATCAACTAAAAATATAGGTTCATTTGGTATAATCGTCTGTTTTACGATGTATGCAATTATCAGGGTTATAAGACTCCTCTCTGCACTTGACATTTTTTTCAAAGATGTGAATGTTTTATTGGCTCTTTGAATATCAATTTTAAAATTGTCGGGATCAAAATTAATTTTTTCTAACTCTGCTAATTGAAGTAACTTAAAGAACTCCTTTTGTTTTTCGTTTAAAGAACTAATCATTTCTCTTTTAATCATATCTACCTGATTCTTGTAATGGTTAAAGATACTTTCTGCAATATTTCTCTTTTTTAGAGCTATATGTAGTTCCTGATTTTCTTCAAGGAATTTATCTCTTCTATTCTTTAGTTTTTGAAGCTCAATTTCAACATCATGAATTTGAGGTTCAATTACTTTTTCCAATTCTTTTTTTAATTCTGGATTAAGATTTTTTCTCTCCTCTTTTTTGGTATTAAGATTTCCTTCAATATCAGAAATTTCCTCCCCCAAAATTGTAAGACTTTGTTCTTTTTCGCTGATATCAGATGAGATTTTTGATTTCTCTTTCTTTTTGCTAGCAATTTCTGAACTGAGTTTTTTTGGCATATCTTGAATTTTGCCTTTAATATCTTTAATTCTCTTTTTTATATCATTCAATTCATTTTTACTGTTTTTAATTCTCCGTTCTAAAGATATTGATTGTTCTAAACTCTCATTTATCTTGGAATTCAAATCTCTTAGATAATTATTCATTTTTGTTTTATCTATTTTACTTTCACATAACGGACATATTGATCGATCTTTAAGAGGTTCCTTATCATTGTATTTTCTTAAGTATTCATCTTTTTGTTCATCTAATGCACTCTTTTCATTCTTTAATTCTTCAAATTGATCTTGTTTTTCAAAAAATAATTGTTCTAAACTTTCTTTTTCTGTAGTTAAAGTAGTTCTGGTGTTTGTTAAGCTTTTTTGGAGTTCAATTCTTTCGGAGATGTCATTATTCACAACTTCTAATTTTTCAGAAAAGTTACTTATTTCTAACATAATACCATTTTTGCTATTCACTAAAGGAGTTATTCCTTTTTCTAAATCTGAAATCTCTTTATTAAGTTGCTTAGTTTTTTTATTATCACTTATAAATTTAGGGTTTGTAGAGATTTCCTGTTTCTTTTTATTTAATCCCTTTAATTTATTCTTTTTTTGGTTAAGAATCTTTTCAATAGGCTCGATATCATCACTTTGTCCTTCTTCTAAATCATCAACTTTATTTTCAAAAAAATGGAATACGTCCTGTATTGTCATAAAAGCAATGTGAAACTTGTTTACTTGTGTCATTTCATTATACCAATTTTGGATTAATATATTATCCGCTGTTGTTATTGCTTGGTATAGTTTTGACGATTCTCGTATATATGATAAATAGCTAGTTATTTCAGGAAAGATATCACTATCAGTTTTCAACTTTTTAATTTCTACTTCTCCTTTAGTATTTTTAGATATTACAACTTCCATTTTTTTTTTGTTTAATTCTATTTTACAATAGCCAGTAATTTCATTTTCTGTGAGATAATTATTTAGTTCCGCTTTTGGGATGTTTTCATTAGCCATGACTAAATAAAGTGCATTTAAGAGACTTGACTTTCCTTGTGCATTAGGTGCACTAATTATGTTAAGTCCTTTTTGAAACTCGAAACTATGTATTCCTCTTAGACCACTAATATTCTGGACTTCTACCATCAATGACATCTTCAATAGCCTCCATGAAAAATTTTCTTAATAACGAGACAGCATTTTTTTTATTTGAATCTAAAATCTTCCTAACTTTATCATCTAATTGATTAAAGTCAATTACATCATCAACATTTATGTTTTTATCACTCATTTTTAATAAACTCTGATAGGATTTTTTTAATATTTTCATCTAATTCTAATATAGGTTCTTCTTTAAGATTTAAAAATTTTTTGGGGAAATCAACATTCAATAACTCAGTTCCTCCGTATAAATTCATAAAATCACCAAATTGTTTGAAACATTTTAAAATAATAAAGAGACCATCAATAGACTGCTCAATTTGGATGATTCGGGAAATTATCCCTTTTTTCTTTTGATTCCAGACTGAAATTATTTTAGGAAAATTTTTTCTTAAATCATTTATGAATTTCTCATCAGCCTCGTTAATAACTGTTGGAATTACTTGGTAAAAATTTAAATCACCTATTTTGGATCTCAATGTTTTAATCCTCTACAATTTTTTCAACAAAATAGGATATAATATAATTTTCAATATCTCGAAATGTTCTCAATTCAATATTTTTTTGAATTGTTTTTTTTATTATTTCAGAATATTCTTTTTTTAATTTAAATTGATTTGATAAATCTTCAGCTTTTAATAATAGAATATCTCTTGGAACTTCTGGAAATTCAATTGAATATAATCTGTCGATTACAGCTTTATCCATGAGATCGATGCGATTTGTTGTTAAAATTACTATTACTTTTGAAGTATCCATGTTATCTAATTCATGAAAAAATACATTAATTTGTCCAATATACCAAGCATCTAGTTTTTTAAAATCTCTTGTAATGAATAATCCATCAGCATCATCAAAGATAAGAACTTGATAAATTATCCCATGTGATTGTGAACCTTGAGCTCTTTCAAAAACCTGATGTATTAATGTTTCAGTTTCTCCATAACGAGCTCTCGCTAAATGAGAACAATCTAAAATTTGAAAATAATCATCAAATTTTTTAATATCTTGAATTCCACCAAGATATCTAGCAATTTTTCTAGCCAATTCTTTTGCTAAAGTTGTTTTTCCCGTACCAGGATCTCCATAAAATAAAAAGCCCTTAATTCCATTCTTAATATTATTTTCATTTTGATACTTAATTATTTTAAAACATTTCTCTAATTGTTTAGAATACCACTTTCCTACAATTATTTTATCCATATTAGCACCAAATATATAAAAAAAAAATTTGTTTATTCAGATACTTCCTTAATTAATTCCTTTGCTTTGATTAAGGCTTTTATCTTTTCATTTGTTTTTTCTAGAACATTTGCCCAAGGAGCAGAAATCACCATTACTTCCTCATCATCTAATTCTGCAGGAGCCAAGGAAAAAAAAGATTCGTTTTTGAATAATTGATATAACATCGAATTGAATCCCTTACCATATTTCTTTATTTGGTCAATATCCAAGATCTTTTCAGAGGGCAATTTGATACCTATAAATTCCGTATGTTCTTTTGTATTTGCTTCATAGTCATTTTTATCATCTAATTCTGGATGATGTTCTTTAAAATGCTTGTATAGATCCGTTCTGTAATTTGTTTTCTCATTACATATTTTACAATTAAAAAGAATTGGTTTTGAAATCACTTTACAAGCTTCTTTTATTTTTCCATCTGGTCGATAACAATTTTTTAGAGCTATATCCATTAATTTTTTTCTTATGCTATCTTTATATGGATTTCTTGCTTCAAACCCCATACCAATTAAACCATCAATAATTTTCAAGATATCTCCTAATTTCTGGTCTCTATTTGATTCTTCAGCTTTCTGTAGATGGAAAATAAAAAGTTCATGAAGACAAGAACCCATTTTTAATATTTTCTTAGTAATACCCTGCTTATCAGTAACTTCTGTTAGTTCAAGTAAATTCTTACTTGTAAACAGTGGAATTATATCCGATTCTAAATCAACACTTTCATAATCAAAATCGTTGATAATATTATCTAGGATTATTTCCTCCTTTTGAGTCAAGAAAAATCTTAAAATATAATTTTGCAGCCATCTATAAGGTAATAGGATTCGCTTTTTCATATTAAAAGTATCATAATCAAGTAATACTCTTTGATTATCAATATCATATAAGTTTGTTGTTAGCTCAGTTTCGAACTGTCGGAAAAAAATACAACTACTACATAACTCAATCTCAGTATTAGTTAAAGGATCAGTCCATTTGTAAAATCTCCTCCTTCTTTCATTGCATCCAACACATTTTTTAGGCTCTACCAACTCAATTTCAACTCCATTACTTTCAACAACCATTGTTTTTCATCATTCTATGTATATTTTATTTTATTTTATATTAAAGTGTGATCATTAAGAAGTGTTAGGACATTTTTTTTTGATCACACATATTATTTTGCATCCACAATATTTAAATGTTATCACGAGGCTATTAATAATAAAAAACGCTTAAATCCTGATTATTTAGTAATTGATAAGTTACATATTTAAATTTTCAAAGAATTTTTAAAATAGTTATAAATAAATAGAGATTTTAAATGGAATCAAAAAGTCAAGACGATAGAGAGATTTTTAAAATTCAAAACATCAAAACCATTGAAGATTATATATCCTCTATTGAGTCTTTAAATCCAAACGAACTGATAAATAAAATCTATGAAAAAGAGAAAGTAATAAACAATTTTCATATTAAAGCCCAGAATAATTCAGAATTAGAAGTTTTAAGATATAATCTAATCACATTAAATTTAATGATTGACCTTCTTGATTCATTGAATGAACCCATAAAATATCAGATAAACTGGAGAGAAGTCTTGAAAAATTTGATCTTTGAGAAAATCTCGATAAATTTTATCTTAAGAAATACAATTAGAGAAACAAAAAGAAAAAATTCTTTTAAGATACAAAAAACAATAAAAGATTTACTTTATGAAAGGAGGAATTCAAAAAATAAAAGATATGCTCAAAAGAGCATTATTGAGTTTATTTAATATATAGATAAACCTATGATTTTAATCTTCTTCTGAATCATCCTTATATTCTGGATTATTTGGATTTAACTGGTTCGATCTGTTATCCACTGCTGCTTGATGAGCAGGATTATTTAGATTTTTTGCATCTGATCTATCATCATTAGAACTACGATTCTTTCCCATATTTTCACCACCTTTCGAATTGAAATTTTATTATTTTTTAAGTTTCCCACACTTGGGGCATTTATACCAAACAGACTCTTTTATAAGGATCAGGGGTACTTTACATTTAATACAAATTTTAGTTTCAATTCTGTTTTCCGTCTTGGTTACCACAGAAGAGGCTCTCGCTTTTATTTTTAGAGAATTTTTTGGTAAAACAAATTGGAATATGGTTACTCCAGCATCAGAGAAATTTTTGTTGATTATTTCAATTCCATTTCGAGCAGCTTCTTTTAAAAAAATGTTTGAACGAATATTATCCTTTATTCGGGTACCATGCTTATGACCATGTATTATCTTTAAAGAGTTATCCCCAATTTCCACACATTCGTCAAATTTAAACATTATTTCCTCTTTTGCTTCCTCTACAGTGAGTTTATGTACATTTAATTCCATTTTACTAGGGATTTGAGATTAGGTTGTGTTTCATTTTTTTTTTTCATTCATTTTTGTCCATGTATTATTTTGACTCACTATCTATTTAAATATTAGTTTCAGATTTTCTTCATTAAACTCATCAACTAAACTAAATAATAGCAATCATTACAATAATAATGGCGATATTTCGTATTTACAAAACTTCTAAACAATTCTGAATTTAGAATCCTATAAGGAAGTTATGGAATCTTGAGTGGTCGGGCTTACAGCAAGAGGAATTGAAATTATACCTAAACGAGATAAATAAAATTAAAAATAACAAACCTAATGATTTTACTCAGGATACAAATCTAATTTCACTCATAAAAGAGCTTATTCCAAATTTTACTTTACAAGATTCAACAATTAAAATACAGCAAACCGTGCTTTACGAAGAATTCAAAGATTATGAAAAAGAAATAAT
>SDBV01006280.1_pt1 | contig 16524 bp, 14 predicted proteins | sample 2277081 | NCBI WGS metagenome assembly SDBV01 (sample SAMN10402039, study PRJNA504765) | marine sediment metagenome | isolation source: marine sediment core GS10_PC15, 223 cmbsf | place: Arctic Ocean: Southern Knipovich Ridge | collected 2010
GTGATTGACAGCTTCGTGCGAGAGATTAGAAAGGCCTTGGGAGACTTTCAGCGAACGGAAACGCCTGTTTGCTGAGATGGACTCGCGCGGTAAAAGCCTATACCGCTGAAGAACCTCAAGCGTGGAGCCCGTTTCCTGTTTGGGAGAGTGTGACATGGAGAAGAAGGTCTTAGGTGTAGCCTGGGTTGGCCAAGGCGATTTTGGCGATGAGGCAATGGCGTACGCTTTGCGATCTGCCCTGGGGCGAAGCACTGATGTGAAGAAGCTTACCTATTATCAGCATGGCGATTCATGCAGGTTTATGGGAAAGGGCGATATCCCGGTCAAACGATTGTATGGATATAAAGGGAACCCGCGGTGGCGTAATCTATGTGATTCCTTACTTCTAAGACGCTTCAATACCATTATTTATGGTGGAGGATCGATTCTTCATTCCCAGGCGGGGATTGTCCGAAAACTGAAGCTCCTCCAGAGAATGCGGGCGGGGGAGAGGGAAGTCTTCGCCGCGGCGATCGGAGTTACAGTGGGGCCATTAAATACCCCAGGGGAAGAAGCGGCCTGTGCTGACTTCATTGACGCGCTGGATCTTGTCGTCACAAGGGACAATCATTCTTATGAACTGGCGAAGAGCCTTTGCCCCAAGGCCAATCTCTACTCCGGGTTCGATATCTCCATGGCCTTGTCAGCATTGTATCCTGAAGATTTTCCTGAGGATATTGAGCGGGGGCGTAGTAATACCGTGGGGGTGTTTTTGATCGTGAAAGCCAAGGATTACCACGCGCAGGACTTCGACGAGAACATCCTTCAGCCATACTGTTCCCTGCTGAGGTTTATTCTTGGGACGGGGGCTACACTGAAGCCTTTTGTGCTTTACGTTGGAGATGACTATCCGGATATTCTGTTGCATAAGCGCCTGGTCGCACAAGTGGAGGGGCTGGGGTGGGACGATGTCCATGTTTACGACGGGAACATTTTCAGGACTGTCGAGGCCATGCGTTCCTGTAACCGAATCGTTTCAATGAGATATCATGGGATCATATTCGCTCACATGCTGGGGATACCTTTTCTGTCGCTGGAGTACGATCAGAAGAACAGCTACTTCTGTCGATCGATCGGATACTCTGAGGAAATGTATGTGGGGTTCTATCCTCCGCATAATTTGACGGATGTGTATGGGCGAATTGACACGCTTTTCGAGCGGGGGGAAGACTTCCTGGCGACCGCGAAACCACCTGAAGAGACCAGGGACATTGCCATTGAAGGTCTGAAGCGTCTCTGCTCTGGAGTACAACGTACCTGAAGCGAACAGGAGATTATCCAGTGAAAAAGAAGCCCATAAGAGACGGTAAGGCGCCTGCCAAGGGAATGGACGTTTCGGACGAATATGCCGACAGCTACGGGGAGACCCACAAGAAGCCGATCGATCTCGAATACGCCATCAGCCACTCTTCCTACCTGCTGTTGGACGGGATCCAGGACCAGTACGAACTGCTGGACATCGGCTGTGGGACGGCGGGCTACTGGCGGCTCATGGGGCGGTGGAAGCAAATTGTCGGGTTGGACTACTCGAAAAAAATGCTGGCGGTGGCCCGCGAGTTCGTGGATGAACTCGGATTGCGCAATGTGGAGCTGGTCCACTCCAGTTTCCGGGACTATGACCCCGGCCAATCGTTCGACGCCATCATATCTGGGACCTTCGGACATTATGATCCTCTCACGAAGGAGATGCTCGACAAGCTGAACGGCATGCTGCGGCCCGGGGGCGTGCTGGTACTCTCCTTTCAGACGCCGAAGTCAGTCAGGCACGCATTGCATGTCCTGCTTAGACGGGACCGTCTCTTCAGGTATCCCGGTGAGTTCGTTTCCTTTATGACTCGCAACGGCTTCGACTTGAAGCTAACCACCAGCCACGCCCCACGGATTTCATTTTTTGGCGGCAATTACAGTTGCTTCTTCCGGAAGCGTCCGTAGAGACACGAACCGCTACGGCGGATACCGGCCGATATGGGACCGTTACAATACCCGGATATTCGATACGATTCTGGCGGCGTATCTGCTAGATTACCTGGCCGTGGACGTCAAGAGGATGGTCACGAGCGAATTTCGGAAGAAAGCGGAAGGAATACTTTCGATACATAGGGCTCGCATCCGGGCTTTACTGCCGCAACGGCGTTTCAAGAACCAAAGCCAATGATCACAAACAGCAACACCACGATCGACTCGGTTCTCTTCGTTCGCCCACCGGCAACAGGCAAGCTTGAGACGCCGGTGGCGGTACTTTACGTTGCAACCGCGGTGAAGAAGGCCGGCTACGACGTGGAGATCATCGATCTCCAGGCCCATCCGCAGCGGGAGGGCGAACCTACCGAACGGCTGAGGTTAAATCCGTCCATGGTGTTGGCCATTAGCGCACTGGCGCCGCATTACCGGTGGGTCAAGCGGTTCGTACGGACGATACGGCAGAAATGCCCCCAAACAAGGATCATCATCGGCGGACATATTGCCTCTCTGGGTACGTTCTTGCTGGAGAGAGTCGGCGTGGATTATGTCTGCACGGCCGAGGGAGAAAAAATTCTTCCGCCGTTGCTGGGTGCTTTGAATCGCGGAGAGGGCCTAAAAGAGATTTTCGGTCTGTCCTACATGGAAGACGGGCGAGTTGTCCGCCACCCCAAGGGGAAACGCCTCTCGTCATTCGATATTCCAGATTACAGTCTCGTGGATATGGATGACTATCTGATTCATCCCAACAGGGACATATTCTTCGCCAACAGCCCGGACTATCGGCGACGTGCAAGACCTGACGACCGGCTGGGCGTGATCATGTTCTCCCGCGGCTGCACTGGATATTGCGGGTTCTGCTACAGGCACGTACCCGGGTTTTGCCAAAGCACGACCGACTGGTGTATCGAGCACCTGAAGTTGCTACACGACCAGTACGGAGTGCGATGCTTCCGGTTCGACGACGAGTTGTTCACCAACTCACAGGAGTGGCTGGAGGAGTTCTGCCGCCGGGTGAAGGAGGAGAAACTCGACATTCTTTTCCGCATTACCGGCCTGCGGGTGGACATGATTTCCCCGGAGCGGTTGGCGCTTCTGAAGGGCATCGGGTGTATCGCCATCAACTACGGTATCGAGTCGGGCTCGCAGGAGATCCTGGATACGATGAAGAAGGGCGTAACGGCCGAACAGGCCCAAAACGCCATCCGCCAGACCCTGGAAGCCGGGATGCAAGTTATGGCCTATATCATTCTCGGGTACCGTGGCGAAACGGAACAGACCCCCCGCCAGACGGCTGAGATGCTCATGCACTGCGACCTGCCCGTACAGTACGTCTCCATTTTCTATGCCGTTGCCCTCCCGGGAACCAAGCTCTACCGGGACATGCTGGCGAGCGGGTTAATTCGGGAGGAAGAGGCCTACCTCGAACAACTTGCCGTGTACATCGAGGAGTCCCGCCCCGCGAGAGATTACTACTTCGTCAACCTTTCCTCGATTTCTTTTACGCGTCTGATCCAATGGGAGCAGATTCTCCTGCTGTTGCTGCGGGCGGTACAACTCTGGGGGGCGGAAAGTCTCCGAACGCGATTCGTCAAGGCCTGTGTTCTGGGTCTTCCGACGGGGGGTATCTTTCGAAGGAGCATACAGTTCACCAACCGTGCGCTGGACAAGTTCCTCCGCAGAAGCCCGCAAAGGAGGGGTTGGAAATGATCGCCAAGCTCCTGCGCGCCGCTCATCTTCGCATGCTATATCGTTTTGCGCCACTGGCCCGCCACCGGTACGCCCGACTCTGCGCAACGATGCTGGATCAACCCGTATTGCTGCTGTCGTTCGACTGCGATAACTTCGAGGACATCGACGCCCTGGATCGCATCGCGGAGTTTCTGGGCGAAATGAATATCGTCGCTACGTTTGCCGTCCCCGGCGAGATAATACAATCGGCCCGGGGGCAATTCGCCAGGCTGTCCGAACGGGGACATGAATTTATGTCCCACGGATATCGCAGGCACTCGGAGATACAGTCCGGTCAATATACCAGCACGCTCTTCTATCACAAACTCAGCGACGCCGAAATCGCCGAGGACATCCATGGCGGTAACGAGGTTATCGGCGAATTGACAGGCCGGAAACCAGCGGGTTTTCGAATCCCGCATTTCGGGCACAGCAGTGCACCCGCCGAACTGGCGAGGGTCTACGATGTACTGATTTCGGCTGACCTGAAATACAGCAGTTCGACACTACCGCGATGCGGTATTCTCAACGGTCCGATCTACCTGACAGAAGAAGGCCTGTGGGAACTGCCGGTCAGCGGAATGTATTCCAACCCGTTTTCGGTGCTGGACACGTACAGCTTCGGGTTCAACCACAAAACTGCCCGAACCGCCGCCGAGTTCCTCGGGAATGTCACCGGGCTGCTCGACGCCTTTTCCGGGCGACCTGTATGTCTGAACCTCTATTGCGACCCCTCGCAGGCCGTCCGGATGGATGAGTGGTTCCAGGCGATGAGGCGGATTGTCCAAAGCGGTTACAGGGCGATGAGATTTGACGAATTCGTCAGCCAATACGCCGATAAACAGCGGGTGCGACCATGAAACAGCTTCGACCACTATGCCTGAGCTTTTGGATACCACCGGTCATCCGCCCGCAGGCGATTCTTATCGGAAAGATGCTGCCGGAGTGGATCGCCCAAGGCATGGCCCCGGCGGTGATTGCCTACAAGACCGACAGCCCGTGGGATATCAACGCGCCTGTGAACTATATCCCGCCCAAACCCCTCCGCCGGGTTACCAGACGCTTCCCGCGCCTCTGCCGTCTGCTTGATAAGATGTACATTGAAAAACTGTACCGCCTCGCCCGGTCGGTCGTTAATAGTTACCGACCGAATGTGATCTTCTCCTTCGCCAATCCCCAGGACAGCAATCTGTTGGGGGCCATGCTGCACGAACGTCTTGCCCTCCCGTTCGTCTCGCATTTCAGTGATCCGTTCTACGACAATCCATACAAGTCGCTCCTGTCCGCACAGGTCGACTCCATGCTTGAAATGGAACGCTATATCATCGAGCAAAGTGATCGGATCATATTTGTCAACTCCCGCCTGCTTGAGCTGGTGATGCGAAAATATCCCCCAAAATTTCGCAGCCGGGCCATCGTCGTGCCGCACTGCTTCCAACGGGCGGGGTATCCCTCACCGCGGGGAGGGAAATCGAATGTTTTCGTGCTTAATCACATTGGCGCATTTTACCAACAGCGCAATCCGGAGATGCTATTCCGTGCGGCCAGGCGGGCAATGGAAATCCATCCACAATTGCGGGACAAGCTGAAAATCCGCATGGTCGGCGCTGTCAACGACTACACGAACTACTCCTCTCAGGAGATGTTCGCCATGGTTAAAACCTGCGGTTTGGGTGCAATTGTCGAATTCCTGCCGCTGGTCGGTTACGAGGAAAGTCTCCAGGAAATGGTCGATTCAGACGCCCTCGTGGTGATCGACGCCGATATTCCCGAAAGCCCGTTTTTGCCATCAAAACTGATTGACTACATTGGTTCAAGGCGGGAAGTGATTGCTATAACGCCCGCTGGGAGCCCTACTGAGGAGGTAGTGCGTGGTCTGGGCGGGAAAGCCTTTAGTTACGGTCAAATCGAGCACCTGGCCGCCTGGTTTGTCGAGCGGGTCTCCGGTCAGCAGCCCGATGCCCGCGACGAGACTTACGCCAGCCGGTTCGATGTCCGCCAGACCACCAGGCAATTCGCTTCCACTTTCCGCCAGTTGGTATAAACTAAGGGGCAGAGGTGTCTGGTGAAGATTCTACTTATTATTGGGACGCGCCCCGAGGCAATCAAAATGGCCCCGGTGTACAAGGCATTGAGGGTTTTAGCCGGCGTCGAGCCGGTTGTCTGCGCAACTGCCCAGCATCGCGACATGTTAGACCAGGTGCTGGAACTGTTCGACATACAACCGGACATCGATCTGAATATCATGCAGTTGGGACAGGACCTCTATGACGTCACGACAGCGGTTCTGGGTGGGATGCGTGACGTGTTCCGGAACGTCCAGCCGGATAAAATCGTCGTTCAAGGCGACACCACCACCGTCATGGCAGCATCACTAGCGGCATTTTATGAGCAGATTCCCGTGGGCCACGTCGAGGCGGGCCTGCGAACGGGCAACATGTTTGCACCCTTCCCGGAGGAAATGAACCGTCGGGTGACCTCCGTAATCGCCGCCCAGCACTTCGCTCCGACTGATCATGCACGCAACGCTCTGATGCGGGAAGGCGTGCCCGAAGAGAAAATACATGTTACCGGTAACACCGTTATCGATACGCTCAAGAGCATTGTCGCCCGACTGGCTGGTGACCAATCGCTTTGTCGTCGCATGGAAGAGCAATTCCCATGGGCAACAACGGACCGGGGCATCATCCTTGTAACGGGTCATCGGCGGGAGAATTTCGGGGAGGGTTTCAGGAACATTTGTGATGCGTTGAGGCGTCTGGCCGAGAGGGATGACGTGGAAATCGTCTATCCGGTCCACTTGAACCCTAACGCCCGGGGCCCGGTTACCGAACGGCTTTCCGGGAAGGCGAATATACACCTGATCCCCCCGCAGGATTACTTATCGTTCGTATATCTTATGGATCGCAGCCACCTGATTGTGACAGATTCCGGCGGGGTGCAGGAAGAAGCGCCTTCGCTTGGCAAACCCGTATTAGTAATGCGGGAAGTAACCGAGCGTCCCGAAGCTGTCGAGTCCGGGGCGGTTCAGTTGGTCGGTACCGACCCCGACCGTATCGTCGCCGAAACGGTCCGGCTGGTGGAAGATGTCGAACATTACGAATCTGTTGCCCGGGTGCGGGATATTTATGGGGACGGCCGAGCCGGAGAGAGAATATCGCGTCTCCTTGCCGATCCATCCGCCGAGGTGGCGCCGTGGCAGCCGACCGAAACGGACGACGCGATAAAGAGATGCATCCGATGAATATCCTTCATTTCACCCGCGACATTTTTAAGCGATATCCCGGAAAGTTCTTCGTGTTGTTGCTGGCGATGTTCCTGTCGAACACCCTGGGGTGCATAGGGTTTACCCTGTTCATCCCGGCGATCGGTACGTTCATGGGGGACAGTTCAGTCAAAGACAGCGGTATCCTGTCGGTCATCAAAAACATCCTCATCTCGCTGTCCGTCCCATACGACCTCCAACACATTTTCATGTTGATAGGGGGGATGCTTCTCCTGAGCTTCCTGGTCATGTTCCTCGAACGTCTTCTTCGAGCCAACATCGGCGCTGCGATACAGGTGCAATTCCAGCGGCAGCTTGTTACCGGTCTGATGGAGTCCGACTGGCGGTTCGCCTCATCACAGAAGATTGGAACCATCCAGAATATCGTTAACACCGAGACAATCTATGCCAGCGACGCCTTTCGCTTCCTGTGCGACTTTTATGCGGGCTTATTTACGTTTCTGGTGTATCTCGGCGGATCGTGCCTGATTTCCATTCATGCCCTGGTGGCGATTGGCATATTGTCTCTGCTGATCTTTCCGTTCACTGACTTTTTCATTCGGCGGGCGGGCCGTACCGCCGAACAGGTCGTCACCAACAATAACAGTCGCAACCAGCGAATAATCGAAATACTCCAGGGTCTGCGGTTCATCAAGAGCGTCGGCATCGGAGATTTGTGGCGTGGTATTGCCGAGGAATTTATCGATCGAGGCGGGCGCTTGGCCCGCAAAAGCCAGATTTATCACGCGATGATACAGATCGTCCCGATGGCTATTGCGGGCATCGGAATGCTGGTGGTGCTATACCTGGGATTGAATGTCTGGCATATCGCCATTGCCGAACTGGCGGTCTTCATGCTATTGATTAACCGGGCGTATTCGGGCGTTGCGGCAATCAAGCAGAAGCAGGGCTCGGTCGTCCGAAACATACCATCGTTCTACGCCTGCCTGGAACTGCTGCGGAAGCTGGATGACCACCTCGAACGTCGCAATGCTGGAGACTACCCCGGCCTGAAACGGGAAGTGAAACTCCAGAACGTAAGTTTTTCCTACGGTCACAAACAGATTATCGAAAAAGTCAACATTACCATTCCTGTCGGGAAGACAATCGCATTGGTGGGGCGTTCCGGGTCGGGCAAATCCACGGTAATAGACATTCTTACGGGCCTGCTCCAGCCGGATTCGGGCAGCGTTACTATAGACGGGCGACCCCTGAAGGAAATCGACGTCCAGCAATGGCGGTCGCGCATCGGTTATGTCTCCCAGAACACCTTCCTCAGTAATGACACTGTTTTGCGGAATATCGGTATGTGCCGCCAGGACGCCACGCAGGAGGAAATCGTTGCCGCCGCCGAAGCCGCCTATGCGAAACATTTCATAGAGGACAAACAGGGCGGCTTCGATGCGGTCCTGCACGACGCGGGCGGGGATCTCTCCGGTGGCGAGCGGCAGCGGATATCGCTGGCCAGGGCGCTGCTCCGGAAGCCCGACATTCTGATACTTGACGAGGCCACCAGCGCCCTTGACAATGAATCAGAAAAACGGATTCAGGAGGTAGTACAAAATCTCTCCGGGAATCTGACCATCATACAGATTGCCCACCGGTTGAGCACTGTAAAGGGTGCGGATCGGATATATGTCATTGACGAAGGCCGAATTGTCGAGTCAGGCACTTTTCAGGAATTGCTGGATAAGCAGGGATACTTTTTTGACATGTATTCAATTACCCAGTAAGCGTAGGGATTATCTTTCCATCTCCATCTGCTCGATGATACGTTCAGCCCGCTTGATCCAGGTGTACTGCTTAACGTCCTTTTGCGCCCGGGCTGCGAGAGCTTCCCTCAATGGCGCGGCGTCGAGGATGTTCTTTACCGCCTCAGTCCATTCTTGCACATCGGTTGGGTTGCAGAATACTGAGTTGGTCTTGTTAAGCACTTCGTGCAGGACGGGCAGGTCGCTGGAGATGATAGCCCGTCCGGCGGCCATATATTCGAACATCTTCATCGGGCTCATCCAGCGACAGGTGTTGCAGCCTTCGTCGCGGTCCGTCTTCTGTTGGTAGGGCATCAGTAACACGTCGCACGCGGCGAGATACATCGGCAGGTTCGGGTTGGGTATGAACCCTGCGAATTGCACGTTAGACAGCCTCTCTCCCCGGGTCTGCCGAGAGAATCGCTGGACGTCTTCAGCATACCCACCGATAAGTACGAAATGGTACTGCTGCAGAGAACGAGCGATTTCGAGAATCAGTTCGATACCCCGGCCCGGGTAAAAATGTCCAGCGTAGCCCACTGTCGGGGCTTCTGCCAAGCCGCAGATTTGACGGGCCTGTGGCGGGGTAGGCAGGGTGGCGAACTGTTCGGGGTTCACTGCATCCGGGAGGACCAACACCTTCTCGTCCGGCGGAAAGTCCTCATATTCAGCACAGAGAATCCGCTTGAGGGCATCACTTATCAGGACGATTTTTCGCAGTCCCTTGGCTCGGAAGATCAACCGCAACAACCACCTGCCATGAGTGGGGTGATGCAGCTCGACAATCGTGGGGATGCCCCATTTGGCAGTTAAGGTACCGGCGACGATGTCCCGGCAGAAGACCCAGTCCGGGCGACCCCGGATCGCTCGCAGGGCTGATCGCAGCGAACAGTCGTATGTCCGCCCGAAAGGTAACCTCCGCATCCGTTGGACTGTAAATCGTTTCGACAGGCCGTAGTGCTCCCATATGTCCGCTTTTCTGCCCGACCCGCGAATCCCGAAAAGCGTCACATCCTGGCCTGCTTGGACGAAGGCCTCGCACATCTTCATAACCTGAAAACTGTTGGCTTGACAGGACGGAATAATCGAGTTGGACAGATAAAATATCTTCATGTTTCTTCCTTGCGCCCTGTTTCTCCTCCAGGCCGATTACTGCCGTTTCTGCGCGTCGACAACCAGAAACTCAAACCGCTCTGTTCGATTGCCGTATGTCCTCTCGACCGTTTCGAGACAGTCTACTTCCAGGCCACGCTGGGTTAACATGTCGCGATAAACCTCCGAATCCGTAAAACGAAATGGATAATTGTTGCCGTAAAACGGCGATGACTTGCGGCGGATACCGTCCAGTGTCCATTTGTCGATTTTTCCAGCCGGGCGATAATTTTGAAACGCGTCTGAATTGCAGGACGGGGTGTACGAGAAAAATCGCCCGTTGTTCTTCAAAACGCGGGCGACCTCGTCGAGGCAGATGCCGAAGTCGTTCTGCCCGAGGCAGTAGGAAGAAAAGACATCCGCGACAACGTCAAAAAAACCGTCTTCATACGACAGGTCGGTCATGCTGGCCTTGGTGAGCTTCGCCGTGACGCCCCAACGCTTAAGCATCATACCTCCCAATTCCAGCGACGCGGCGCTGATATCCACCCCGTAAGCGTCGAACCCTTCGTGCGCGATCATCCAAAGGTTGCTGCACGATCCACATCCTATCTCCAGCACACGAATGACCTTGCGCTCATCCAGCGGGACTGAGCCAAAAAAATGACGTCCGAAGAAGCGAAGAAGCTCTTCGTTGGGATACAACCGCTGGGCATTAAACCCCTTCTCCGAATAGCTCCGATCATACCAAGCCTCGGTGACTGTTTTATTGTTGCTCATCGCCATAATCTTTTTTCGAAGAGTGTCAATCTGGGGGCATTATGCTCCATACCGAGGGGTTGTCAATCACGAACAGGGCTGAATCCAGGGCAAACACATCTATTGTGGGTGGGATCATACCACGCACAAGTCGGAATTCTCAGCTTTTTTCGCCCTTGCGTTGCAGGCGGCTGAAGTGTTGCAAAAATTCTTGCGAACCAACGGTAAATAACTATAATTGCGAGCATTGTGCTTAATGGAAAAACCATATTGATTACAGGCGGGACAGGGTCTTTCGGCAGAAAAACAGTAGAAACCCTACTGACGCGATATAAACTCAACAAACTCATCATTTTTTCCCGTGATGAGCTTAAGCAGTTTGAAATGTCGCAGGTATTTTCGCCGCAGGAGCATAACTGCCTGCGATATTTTCTTGGTGACGTTCGCGACAAGGAACGCCTCAATGAAGCCTTCTACCGTGTGGACTACGTTATTCACGCGGCGGCTATTAAACAAGTTCCCGCAGCGGAGTATAATCCGTTTGAGACGGTTCTGACCAATGTCATTGGCGCCCAGAATATAATTCGCGCCGCGATTCAGCAGGGTGTCAAGAAGGTCATGGCGTTAAGTACAGACAAAGCGACTGCTCCGTGCAATCTCTACGGCGCTACCAAGCTTTGTTCCGACAAGCTGTTTATCGCCGGTAATGCAATGAGCGGCTTGCACGGATCGATCTTTGCCGTTGTACGCTATGGGAATGTTCTGGGCAGCAGGGGTTCGGTCATTCCGTTTTTTCTGGCACGGCGAAAAGAGGGCGTTTTTCCGATTACCGATGAACGCATGACGCGTTTTTCCATCACACTTGACCGTGCGGTAGATTTTGTCCTGCAGTGTCTGGACAACATGTACGGCGGGGAACTGTTCGTTCCGAAAATCCCCAGCTATCGCATTATGGACGTTGTTCGATCTATCTCACCGGAAGCGCGTATCGAGGTAATCGGCATTCGTCCCGGCGAGAAGCTTCACGAGTGTCTGATTACTGAGGACGACGCACGGCAGAGTCTTGAATTTGATGACCACTTCATTATGCAGCCCAATTTCGGCTGGTGGGACAAGGAGTCGCATCTCGTGAAATCCAAAGGACGGCCCTGTCCGGAAGGCTTTTCCTACACCAGCGTAAACAATACGGAATGGCTGAATGTTGAGGATATCCGTGCGATGATCAACGGGTACTGTCAGGACCATGGATTGGAAAGTGTATGATCCCCTATGGGCGACAATCCATCGACGAGGATGACATTCGCGCGGTCGTCGAGGTTTTGCGGTCGGACTGGCTGACGACCGGTCCGGCGGTTGATCATTTTGAGAAGGCGATGGCCGAACTGGCCGGGACAAAATACGCCGTGGCGGTTTCCAGCGGTACGGCAGCCCTGCACGCAATCATGTATGCTATCGACATCGGCCCTGGAAATGAGGTTATCGTCCCGACCATGACCTTCGCCTCAACCGCCAATGCAGTGGTGTTTCAGGGCGGAAAGCCCGTCTTCACCGACGTGACCGCTGAGACGTTACTGCTCGCCCCTGCCGCCATCGAGGAGAAGATAACCTCACGCACCAAAGCTGTCATCGCCGTGGACTACGCCGGACAGCCATGCGACTATGATGCCCTCCGAGCCGTAACCGATCGCCACGGGCTGATTCTCCTGGCCGACGCCTGCCATGCACTGGGCGCGGCGTATCGGGGCAAACCTACCGGAGCCCTGGGCGAACTGACCGCCTTCAGCTTCCATCCGGTCAAGCACGTTACCACTGGCGAAGGCGGAATGGTGACCACGAACAACGAAGAATACGACCGACGGATGCGGAGATTTCGCAATCACTGCATCACCACCGACCATCGCCAGCGGGCAGAGCAAGGATCGTGGTTCTACGAAATGGTGGACCTGGGTTATAACTATCGCATTACTGACATGCAGTGCGCCTTGGGCAAAAGTCAGTTGAAAAAACTGTCTCGGTGGATAGAAAAGCGTCAGATGATCGCCAAGCGGTATGACGAGGCGATTCGTGAAATTTCCTGGTGCCGCCCTCTTCGCCTGCGGGACGACGTGACCCATGCCTATCACCTGTACGTTATTCGTCTGGCGGAGGATTTCTCACTGGCCCAACAGGAGGTTTTCTCGCGGATGCGCGCAGAGGGAATTGGCGTGAACGTCCATTATATTCCGGTTCATCTTCATCCCTATTATCGCCGGCATTTCGCCACTACGGCAGGGCAGTGTCCCATTGCCGAAGCTGCTTATCAGCATATCCTTTCCCTGCCCATGTATCCCGGTCTTTCCGCAGAAGACCAGCAGCAGGTGATTGAAGTGATGCGGGGCATCGGTACATAAAGCGGGGGAGGCAGATTTTCTCGTGGGCGTGAAAATGGATACGAGAATGCAGGATATTCGTTGGCGGGACGAGTCGGTCAGCCGTATGGTGCTTGGCACGGCCCAGTTGGGCATGACTTACGGGATTGCCAACGAAAGGCAGAAAATCACTCCCCGCCAGGCTGGAGAGCTTGTGAATGCCGCATGGGGACGGGGGGTCAGATTTTTCGATACCGCCCAGGCTTACGGCTGTAGCGAAGTTGTGCTGGGTGAGGCGCTGCGGGCGGCGGGGATTGTCAGCCAGGCCAACGTTATCACGAAACTTTCTCCTTCCGGGGACCCGCACGACGCCGAATGGATACGCGAGTCAGTCGATGCCTCACGGCGGAAGCTTGGTACCGAGCAACTATGGGGGCTGTTGCTGCACCGCGAAAGCTGGCTGGATCACTGGGACACCGGGCTTGGAGAAACGTTGAGAAGCCTGCGCGAAAACGACATTGTGCGACATGTCGGGGTTTCCGTATATTCCGTCAGTCGGGCGATGCAGGCGCTGGAGCATGACGATGTCGACATTATCCAACTATCTTGCAACGCCTGGGACCAACGAATGTTGCTGGAGGGCGTATTGAATAGGGCAACGGGGAACGGCAAACTGTGCTTCCTGCGGAGTATTTTCCTGCAGGGGCTTCTGACGATGACCATCCAGCGGGCTACGGAACGACTGGCGGGGACCGAGGAGGCCTTGGTTCGCTGGGAAGGCCTGGCGGCGGAGTTTTCATGCACGCCGACAGCCCTGGCGGTTCGCTTCGCCCTATCCCTGAAGCTGCCTCTGGTAATCGGAATGGAAAAAATCGAGCAACTGGAGGCGAATATCGAACTTCTCGAATTGTCTCCGCTTGGAGATGAGGAAACAAACCATATCCGTCGGACCATGTCCGATGTGTTGAACGAGCGGATTTTGAATCCCGACTTATGGGAGGTCCAACCGTGATATTGGCAGTGTTACAAGCGAGAGTTTCATCGTCCCGCCTTCCCGGTAAGGTTCTCATGCCGATTCTTGGGGAGCCCATGCTTACCAGGCAGATCGAACGCGTATTACGGTCCGGGCGGATAGACAAACTCGTAATCGCCACGACCACCGAAACCAGTGACGATCCGATCGAGCAGCTCTGCACCGAGTTAGGAATCCGATGTTTTCGTGGCAGCACGGACGACGTGCTGGACCGCGTCTATCGCGCGGCGGGAACCTTCAAGCCCCGGACAATCGTTCGCATCACCGGCGACTGCCCCCTGTTCGATCCGGTCCTGGCCGACGCCGTTATCGACCACCACTCTCGCAGCGGGGCAGACTTCACCAGCAACGTGCTAAACCCGACATTTCCCGATGGTTTGGACGTGGAGGTAGTCCGGATGAAGTCCCTGCAAGAGGCGTGGCGGAAGGCCGATAAGCCCTCTGAGCGGGAGCATGTGACACCATATATTTGCAACCATCCCGAACGGTTTCGGCTCGAATCGTATACAGGTTCGCGTGATCTGTCGGCCTTGCGGTGGACGGTCGACGAACCGGAAGATTTCGTATTTATCCGCAGGGTTTACGAAGAGTTGTATCCCGACAAACCAGCGTTTACGACGACGGATGTGCTGGAGTTGCTGGGTCGTAACCCGGACCTGAAGGCCCTCAATGCAAGGGTCAGCCGGAACGAAGGATATACCAAATCCACTCTAGCTGAACAACACAGGATCCGAAGCAATGACCAATAACGCCGCTCCAAAGACACTAAAGGCAGCAAGGGATGCCCGCCAACGGATTCCCGGCTGGACTCAAATACTCTCCAAACGTCCGGACCAGTTCTCCTCGGGCATTTGGCCGGGGTATTTCAGCAGGGCAAAGGGTGTGGAGGTATGGGACCTCGACGGGAATTGTTACGTGGACATTCACCCGGATGTCGCGGTTTTTTCCAAGGCGATGGGAAATGGCTACGCCATCGCCGCAATCATCGGACACCCCGACGTCATGGATGCCGCACAGAAGACGTTCATCAGCAGCACCAACTGGAGCGAGCGGGTCGGTTTCGCCGCGGGTCTGGCGACAATACGCAAGCACCGCAGGCTAAATGCCGCAGACCATCTGATCGCCATCGGCCGGGAGGTTAAAACCGGCTGGAAGCAGTTGGCCGACAAACACTCCCTGTTGCTGGAGATCGGCGGGATCGACCCAATGGGACACTTTACCTTCATCACCGACGCGCCCCAGACGGCCAAGGCGTTTTTCGTGCAGGAAATGCTCCGCCGCGGATATTTGGCCTCGAACCTCTTCTACGCCATGTTCGCCCATACCCCCGAGCACGTGGCGGGTTACCTCCGCTCAGTTGACGAGGTCTTCGCCGAACTCGCGTCGGGCTTGCAGGGCGGCGACCTCCAGCAGCGTCTGGAGGGCCACCCGGCAGCGGCGGGATTTGTGAGGTTGACATGATGACCGGGCAGAAGACGGCGAACCTGCTGATTCGCGCCGACGCCTCCACGGCGATCGGCGCGGGGCATGTCATGCGATGCATGGCTTTGGCGCAGGGGTGGCAGGATGTCGGCGGCGAGGCGTGCTTTGTCATGGCCGAGGGCGGCGAGGTGTTCTGTGAGGTGCTGCAGGCCGAGCGAATCCGTACCCATCGCATCAATGCGACACCCGGCGGGGTCGACGACGCGCGCGAGACGATCCGCTTGGCGCAGGAGCAAGGCGCCGCCTGGGTTGTCGTGGACGGGTATCATCTCGGGGCGTCCTACCGTCGGGAGTTCGTCGCCGAGGCCCTGCACCTGGCCGTGCTGGACGACAACGGCGAGCAGGAACAATACGTCGCCGAGATCATCGTCAATCACAACCTCCACGCCGACGAGACAATGTACCCCGACCGACCGCCGGAAACCCGTCTGCTTCTCGGACCGCGATACACACTGCTGCGTCGTCAGTTCACCGAGCGATGTGGTCTGGAGCGAGAGTTTCCCGCGACTGCAAAAAAAATTCTCGTCGCACTCGGCGGGGGAGACGAGGACGACGTTACCGGTAAGGTGCTGAATGCCATTGGCCTGCTGGGGCGGGCGGACCTGGACGTGCGGGTGATTCTCGGCGGCGCCAATCCGCACGCCCCATCCCTCCGCGCCACGGCCTTGGAACTGCCTTGTAAGGTCCGCTTCGAGCGAAACGTTTCGGACATGGCCGGGCGAATGGCCTGGGCGGACCTGGGAATCACCGGCGCGGGCGGGACATGCCGGGAGTCGGCCTGTATGTCTCTTCCGGCAGTGCTGCTTTGCCTGGCGGAGAACCAGCGGCACGTCGCGGAGGAACACGCCCGCCACGGTGCCGCGGTCAACCTGGGCGACGCCGCCACGGCCACGCCGGAGACGATTGCCCGAACGGTGGAAACGCTGCTCCCCGATGCGGCGCGGCGGGAGGCGATGGGGCGGGCGGGAAAAAACCTCGCCGACGGGCGCGGCGCGGCGCGGGTCGTCTCGGTTCTGCGAGGGCAACTGCTGCAACTGCGTCCCGCGACGGGGGACGATGCTCGCC
>SDBV01006281.1_pt1 | contig 16522 bp, 10 predicted proteins | sample 2277081 | NCBI WGS metagenome assembly SDBV01 (sample SAMN10402039, study PRJNA504765) | marine sediment metagenome | isolation source: marine sediment core GS10_PC15, 223 cmbsf | place: Arctic Ocean: Southern Knipovich Ridge | collected 2010
GTAGGATTGAATAAGGTGTTGTCACTGAAGGTGATGTCACCGGGATTGCCCACCGTTACTGCCCAGCTCGCCGTGCTCCCTGCTACATTCTGTACCCCGGCCAGGTCGATCGATAAGTCGCACTCCTCGGCTGTCGCTGCTCCCGCATCAGCTACAGGCTGCTCATTGAAGTTCACAGATACATCTGCAAAATCGGTGCACCCCCCATTCGTCTCGGTCCACCGGAAGACATAATTGCCATAACTCGTTACCGTTACCGTCGCTGCCTCAAGGGCCGCATTGTCATAACTCTCGCCCGCAGGGCCGCTCACTTTACTCCATGCTCCCGTGCCTACCGTGCTCAACGTTGCGCCAAAGGTGAAGTCCAGGTCACACTCATTGCCGCCAGCTCCCGCTGCGGCTACAGGCTGATCGGTGTAGGTGACTACGATATCATCCGTAGAACTGCACACACCCTCAGTCTCGGTAAGCCTGAAAGTATAGGTCCCGTAAACCGTGCTCGTGGCCGTGGGATTGAATAACGTATTGTTACTAAAGGTGATGTCGCCGGGATTGCCCACCGTTACTGCCCAGCTCGCTGTGCTGCCGGCTATACTCTGGATTCCATTAAGTTGGATTTGAAGATCACATTCCTCCGCAGTTGCTGCACCTGCATCTGCAACCGGTGATGTAAATGATTCAAGGTCTCCGTGGTTTACATTATCAGCTGGATTATTTAGGTTTATTACCATGTTGTCAGAACCCGAGCCGGTTCTTCTTATCTCCGCTGTTCCAGTACCAATATCATCTTTAACCCTTATTCCGGAAATTGTAAAACTATTGATTACTGCACTTGAAGCAGGATTAACGTTAATAGAAAAAGTAATAGCCGTAGTGGTGACTGTTATGACTTCTGATGCCAAACCACCTCCCGTGGTAGCAATTGATCCTACTCCGGCTTCAAATTCAAAAGTTCCCGCAGTGAAACCTAAAATAAATGATACGGTACCAACACCGAAATCGGTAACTGCTCCTTCGGTAACTACTATGTCGGTGAGGTTTACATAGTTGCCAACACAAATAATTTCGCCTCCTGTTGCTTTTGTTACTGTAGCTTGGGAAAAGGCAGATACGCTGATTAGCATGAATGCTAACAGAAAAAGTACGATTTTATTAAAACAAGAAATATGGCTCAGATTAAAGCCAGCTCTGTAATTATGCTTCATTCAAAAAATGGGCAGTTTTGTGTTTAGATTAATATCAATATCTTTCTTTTGGTAACCGAAAGATCATCATGTAATTTTTAAAGTTTTAATTCTCCGTTGGCGTTTGTCTTGATCAAAGTAATCTTCCGTTGCCCGCTAATATTCATTGTACCGGTAAAAACAATACTTCCATCCGGATTCTGAACCAGGCCGGCGCCATCATCAAGCCCCTCACTTCCAAAGGTTTGCGACCACTGCTCTATACCTGTTAAACTGGTTTTACCCAAAAAAATATCTTTGTCTCCGCTTGTATAGGTTATTCTCCCTAAAAACAGGTTACCTGCATTAATATCCCGAATTACCACCCGTCCTTCAAGACTTAAATTTCCAAAAATTACATTGTTAACAATGGATACTGATGAAAGTCCGCTTAAACTTTCAAAATACATCCGGTTATCAGCACCTTGTTGTAGAGTGCCTACCATTAGGTATCCATCAATGGTTTCTGAGACATCTTCACAAATTTGACTTTCAGTAGTTCCATAATAAGCATCAGAACCAGTTACATTTCCAATATATTGCCAGGAAGTAAACGTATCGTTATCGAATTCGGCAACATTTTTTTCAGGCTTATCAACATACCCAAACATTACCAGGATATTAGGATCATTTGTTTTCGGATAAATTTTAATACCCTCATCCCTGGAATCCCTCCCGGTTATTTTATTTATATTCCACGTGGTATCTTCACTAAAATTCAAATCGAGTTTTAAAGCATAAAAATCCTGAGGGTCTTTCTTATAATTAGGATCATCTTTTGGGAATGCACTTTTTGCTGCCGTGGTTGAACCTGAAATAAAATAATAGTCAACTGTTCCATCATTTATTATAGAAATATTTTTGCAGGTTTCTTTTCCCGGTAGCCCATCCTCATCAATTTCGCCAAACTGAAAAGGACCATTTATAATGGCATCACCGGTTAAACTAAGTTCAAAAACAACAACATCGATATCGCTGCCCATGTAAATATTGCCAGCAACAACATAACCGCTGGATGTCTCTAAAATCGACACTCCCTCTTCTTCGATATTTAACCCCAAATTTAAATCTTCAGTCCATGTCCACTCTTCATTACCCAGAGCATCTGTTTTAACAACAATTATGTTTTCATCTCCGGAGCCAACACTTTCAGACCCGGTAGCGAAGGATCTATCAGGGTCTGATGTTCCAACGATTATATAACCCCCGTCACTTGTCTGCTTTACATCCGCAGCATATTGATCACCGTCCTGTCCGTAATATTTTATAAAAAATTTGTCATTACGAGGAGTTACCGTTTCTTCGGTATCGCAACCTGTGAAAAATAGAACTCCGAAAATAATTCCGAAAATTTTGCCAACATAATATTGCTTTATCACCTCCATTTATTCCTCAATCTCTTCCACACTTCTATTCCTTGATTTTCTTCGTTTTTTCTCAATTTTCCTTGGCTTGTAAAGCGGATGAACAAATCCGAGATTAATGTACACATTATCAATCCTGAAATCATCGTCAACCTGGGCATATCGATAACTGTAAGCCCGGATATCATTTTGAGTATCACCGCTTCCAAAGTTGAATTGGTCATTCGCATTCAAAACATTTTTCAGTCCCAAAGCGTATCGAACTTCAAATAGAAAGTACTCGTATTTCAATCTATATTTAATACCCAGTCCTCCCAAAATACTGTGATTAAAACTATTCCTGATAGGATTTAAATTGAGTATTCTTCCCACATCAGGGTTGACTGTCTGATCAGTACCTTTAACATTAATATCGAAATATGCGGGTTTTCCATTAAAGCTAAATGTATAAGAAAACATGTATCCTAAGTAAGCAAATGGGTACCACTTTTTAAACTTATGTGTATAACGGACAAACACGGGGACTTCAAATCCATTGTTGGTAAAATCAATTACCAGTGAATCCCCAGGCGTTTCTTGTAATGTTGAGCCAGGCGGATTAGCAAACAGGTTATTATGATACTGGTAATTTTTCGTTGTGAACAACACTTCTCCCCCAAGGCTTATATTTTTGAAAATATTCCAATCCACCCCCGTTCCAACCTGAAAACCAAATTTTTGCGTATATGATTGCTTTGTAGTTGCGGGATTATCTACACCATTTATATTTATCACTTTCACAAAGGAGTAATTAACTCCCAGCTTAATAGGATACAATGTGAATATGGGTGTGGTCTTGAATTTTTTACTCAGGTAGTCAATTTCAACTTCCGATGCCGAATCGGGAGCCCATTCCGGATCTGCTTTTAGCAAATTCAAATAACTTTCCTCAGCTTTTTCAGGTTCATCAATGTATAAATAAACAAGGCTTAAAAGTTCAAATGCCTCTACCTTTTGCTCGGTGGAAAATCCATCTTCAATACAAGACTCAAGTATTTGTGGAATATCATACAGTTTCCCACCCTGGAAACTTGCTTTTGCAAGGTCCAAAGAACTGACACAATCCTGCCCATATCCATATATACTCACAAATAAAAAGACACAAAAAAAAGTGTATCTTCTATATCCCTTGTACATTTTATTAAGCTCAATTCTCTTCTTCACCACCACTTCCATTATTGTAAGATGAACAGGTTGTTTCATAGTTAACACCATTTGGAACATAGCGTGCCCAATCCTGAACAGACATATCTCCAGACAGGTTCTCACATAAATCTTTCGCAAAGTAATCGGACTGTGTAGGCCAAATTTTTATAATGTCGTTTTGAGTGGCAGCAACAATAAACTGCCCGTCATTACTAAAGCTTAAATCCCAGACATATTCTTCATGATCACTCATAATAATTGGTAACTCATCCAGTTTACTCATACCATAGAGTTGAATACTTCCATCATAACTACCCGTAGCAATCATTTTGCTATCGGGGCTAAACTCGATATCGTTAATCCTTGCCGTATGGCCACGCAATACATTAATTTCAATATTTTGATCAAGATCCCATATATGTGCCTGCCCCTCTTCATCACCAAATGCAAGATACTTACCATCCGAGCTTATTTCCACTGCCTGAAAAAGAGAACCTTCTTCCTCAAATATCACTTCTTCCGTCCAGTCTGAAGTATTAATTTTAACAATTTTGCCAGATAAGCTACCACCAATCAAATAAGTATTATCAGGACTGATCGCTAAAGTTTTCAAAGGAGTTTCAAGCCGTTTTACAAGTGTGCTTTTCTTAAAATCATAATATCTCAATGTCTGATCAATAGAAAGGCTGTAAAATCCGGAATTATCTGTCTTAAACACAATATCAAATACGAATCCTTTATGACCCTTTATTTGTCTTTGTTCATTCTCATTTTTCAGGTTGATAATTTGAATATCCGTAGAATCACTTCCAATTGCCAACCACTGTCCATCAGGACTTATTTTAGCAACCCTGCTTGAGTATTTTCTATCGGCAATCAATATTTTCGAACTTTTACTGCTATCAGGGTCCCATTGTCTTACCGAACCATCCCCACCTGCACTATAAAATTTAAATTCATCGGGTGCAAATACAACAGATCTAACGGAACCAACATGGCCACTAAATTCATTATAATCTGATCCGTTGAACTCCCGCATGGCCCCATATAATCCTTCATATATGTATGTGTCGTACGGATTACCGTCATAATCACGATTGAAAATAAATGCCTGTTGTGCCAATAAACCCTGCAGGTTTTTATCACGTACTTTCCCTGATTTAACTGCCATTACTTGAGATGCGGACAAATGCAGCAGCCGGTCAATCTGATCGCTTTTGGCCTCGACCTCTTTTCTTGCATCTATTTCCGCGGCTGTTGCTGATTTTTGTCCTTCCAGTGCTTCCTGAGTAGCTTTTTGGGCAAGTACAGCTTTCTCTTCGCTTAATTGGGCAAGTCGTAACGCTTGCCGAGCCTGTTCGGTTTGATAGTCGGCATACATTTTATTACCCAATGCCACATGCCATTGGATGCGCGAACGAGCCAGTTGTTTTTGGGCCTCTTTAAACTGAATAGTAGCATTATCCCTTTGGTTTTGAGCATCGATACGTAATCTGTTCGCTTCATCTCTTGCAATCTTTGCAAGTCGCTCACCATCTTCCGCTGCAAATCTTTGCTGCAAACCAAACAGGAATAAAATGATGAGTACTATTGCAGCGACACCAAACATTAATGCAACGTTCTTTGCCCTTTTTAATATTCTTTTTTGAAGTAATTCCTGGTTTTTTTGTTCAGCTTCATAGGTAATGCGGCTGGTATCAAGAAATACCACTGCCCGCTCAAATGCTTCATCGTAGCGCTGAGCCCAAATGCGGGTAGGATTCTGCTTTTTTTGCCAGTTGAGGGCCAGTTGTAAATCCGGAGGTCTCCAAAGCCCTGTTCTACCCACCTGATACATCGCAGCAGCATCTGATATCCGCTTATACATCTTGGAAGATTCATTTTCCTCTTCCACCCAATTCTTTAATCTTATCCAAATCCTGATTAAACTCTCATGAGAAATTTCAATAATTGAATCGGACTGCAGTGGTATGCCGGCAGAAGGCATCAGTAATGATCGTTCCGAAGTTCGAAAATTATCAACCACTTCTATTACCTCTTCCTCATCAGCGCCTGCTATTTCAGCGATTTCGTGCAATCGAGCAGGCAGTCTGATTCCAATATTCTCATCACTTTTTTCAGTAATGGTTTTAAACAGAGCTTCGCAAATTTGTTTTTGCCGGTCATTTAGTTCATCATAAGCCTCATTTGCATGCATTGATAAAGCCTCGGAAATTTTACCAATTGCATTGTAATGCCGAATGTCAAGAGGTTCGTCCTCTTCCCTGTTCTCCAACCAATAATTCCACGACCTCATTAAGGCATGCTGCAAAATAGGAAGTTGGTCCTGCTGATCCCCAAGATCATTAAGGAGTTGTTTTACCAAAGTTTGAGTAACTTTTCCTCCCCCTACAGCCACAGGCCCTTCAATAGCCATCCGCTTCTGTTCCCTGGTCATGATGGGCACAAGGTAATTACTCACGTTAATCATCTCGGTGAGTCCCGGGTACTTTGCGCATTCACCAATAAACTCTGAGCGCATGGTAACAGCAATGTAAATTTGGGATTCCTTCTGTTTAATAGCTTCCAGAAGCATATTAATAAATAGTACGGACTCATTTGTTCCTACCTGATCTACTTCATTTTTAGTAAACCTGAACAATTCTTCAAACTGGTCAACAAGGATCAAAAGATTTTCCCCGGTTTCTTCCTTTATATTCTTAACGATGTCTACGAGGCCTTTTACTCCACTTCTCAGGATGGAAGAAGTAACAGTATGCCTGATAAGCTTGTCTTCTTCTGAAAGGGTTTGATATTCTTTTCCAGCCAGTAGAATTGATTCTGCAAGGTTATCAATTGGAAAAATTCCCGGACGGGTCACCACAACATTCCAATTTGGACCGGCATGGGTCATAAATCCACCATATAATATAGGTACCAACCCACAATACATCAGTGATGACTTACCGCTTCCTGAAAAACCCATGACAGCTACAAACCGGTTTTGAGAAAGTTTTGTTAAAATCTCATCTACCTGGCCATCACGTCCGAAAAAAATATGGCATTCATCTATCCCAAATGGTCGAAGGCCCGGGAACGGATTGCCGGTGATACCTGCACCCTTTACTTCGGACTCAAGAAGTTCAATTTCTTTTTCACCCCTATGGACATCATAATTAAGCATAAATGAGAAAGACGATTGTGCCCATGTAATATTAAAAGTTGCTGGTAATAATATATTTTATCCTAAAAAATTTCAAGTAATTGAAAAATAGACAATTTGGTTCATTAAGTAGTACCGAAATAAGTAAAATATTTGCACAAAATAGCTAAAAAATTGAATTAAATCAAATTTTTTATACTATGCTACTTTAAGTTGATCAATAACCTTTTGAGCAAAACCTATATCATCAGACATTAATCCATAGAATTTATCTTTGCCAATTCTCCAAAGTACGGTATCTACTTCCGCCAAAAGTAAGTTTGAATTTATCGCATCTTCATCTTCAAATAGCTCTCCGATAAATTGTGCTTTGTTAAATTTTTTAGCTATTTTACCTTTTCTGTAATAGCTGACCAACCCCGTATAGATACAAAAGAAATTCTCACCATATTCACCCTCAATCGAATAAGTCGCACCTTTGAGTAATTTTACTTCTTCCATTTCATCAACGATCATACTTAAAATTAAGCCGTGTACTGTTGAAAACGGTTTCATTCCCATTAAAAAGAGTGTTTTTTCATATCTTAATGATCGGTATTTTTTTAAATCATTTTTCATTTTTGGTAAAATCACCAAATCAAATTGACGTTTGGATGCATCATCAAGCCGGGCAGTATTTTCACTATACAGATCAGGGTTTATTTCATATAACGACCACGCTGCCATTTCGCTAACAATTTTATCAGGGTTAAATAAATTAGCAATCAGGTCATATGTGTATTCAACTATTTTCATGGTACCTATCATATGTAAAGCACACGCCTTTGACCATCGGTTTGTTTGTGTAAAATCACGATTAATCAAAAGTTTGATAACTTCTTTGGAATCTAGTCTCCCTCTCGGATAGAAGAATTCCAGTTTTTTAAGTTTCTCAGAATCAGATACATCATCTAATACAGGAATAACTTTTTGCTTGAGGTCTTCTGACAGTAATACATCCAATAGTTCGATAGCATAGGTGACACCCTCAGATGTACCGCTATTGATGTTTTCCTTAACCAGAGCTATCGACTGTTTATCATATAGCATTCCCAATAATGTATATATATGCTCAGAATCATGTTCATTTTCCTCCTTAATTGCCTTTTTAAGTATATTACCGTCAATAGTATTTTCTACTTCATTATAGGCAGCAATATTCCAGGATATGTCCTGAATATCTGATTCTATAGCAAATTTTATCCTGGTAATTTGATTAAAATCAGCCCTGAATTCACATTCACCTAAAGCCACCAAAACTTTTGAAGCCAATACCCTGTCAGGGTAATCAATTTTATTCCATAGAATTTGCTTTGCTCTGGTTCCTCCTATCCTTCCAATTACCTGGATTATTTTTTGCATCACTATGAATCCCTGCCCCGTTTTATAGAATGCTGAATCGAGGGAATTTAGTGATTTAGATCCTAAAACAATCAGAGAATTTGCAACAAGGTTACTATATCTTGAATTTGAAAAATTATCAATCAAATTGCTTAGTACTTCACTGTTATTTCGTTTTTGTGTTGATTGTATGGCAGCTATTCGTACCCGAGGTTCAATATCATGTAATAATTCAATCAAATAAGAAAGGGTGTCGGAATTATTGCTGTTACCTATTAATTCAGCGGCATATTGCCGGTCTTCTCGTTTACTTGCTCTGCTCAACCTTGAAATCCGCGCTTTTGAAATATCGCCGGTCTTGAAGAGATCTTCAAGGTCATTACCTTGAACCAGCGTTTTATCAGACAAATCTTCAGTAGGTTTAACCTTTACAACATACTTTTCAGAAACACTTACCCCTCTAATTTCATTCATTTTTGTCTGCGCATATTCCCGGACATCTGCATAGGGGTTTTGCATCATTTTGTTGATACCCTCTCCAACAAAAGAAGGATTTAGCTTTTCCATAAAACGAAAAGAAAACACTGCCCTATCAGGTCTGGACTGATTGAGTTTCTCCTCAAGTTTTTCGAAAATTTTCTGAATTATCGATTGTTCTGATTCTGTTCCTTGTTTTGTACTTTCAAGCTTGGATTTAATCTTTGCGCGGTATTCATTATATAATTTACCTGTTATATATATCCAGCCTGCAATAATCAATGCCAGCATGTAGTAGTAACTTAACAGGTTTCCGGCAGCAAAAAATCCAAGTAAGAGAATGAACATACCTGCCAGCGCTTTTGAGAATTCATTGACAACCCCTTCAACTTTCGCTTGAATATCAAATCTGATTTTTGTATTCAAGGGCATGAAAAAGAGTTTGTAAGCCGGATTTTCCATTGCATCCCTTAAAAAGGTGATAAACAATTTGCTCAGAGCAACGGATAAGAAAAACAAATAAAAACTTGATGAATTAACATCCGTACCGATCGTAAATCCGAGAAATACAGTTGCTACAACAAAAACTGAAAGGACTACCGGGAGAATGAGCAGCGCAACTTTTAATCCATAATTAGCAATTATCGCGTCATTGAAAAATGTCTGGAAAATAAAGCTAAATATCAGGATACTGCCATTAAACCAGGTAATAAATCGAAGGAGTTCGGCTTCTTTACCAGCATACTGATCATTTAGTACGGTTAAGTAGGTACGTTCAACAAACAGGTAGGCTGTAATTGAAAGTGCCAAAAAAATCGAAAGTAAAATGACATATTCGTTTTTCCGAAGAGCCATGAACTTTGTTTCCGGTTGTTTTGTATGATGAATAACTGCAACTTCAAGGTTATACTTATTAATAATCATTAGCAGAAACACCAGGGAAAGTGCGATACTAGAAACACCGATTATAAGATAATTTTCAATATTTTCGATCCTGAATAATCCCATTAGGAAAAATGCAATAATTGCAGCGGTAAGTTGCCCTGTATCAATGCCACCAATAATCCTTTTTGATTGTCGTAGATCAAACATCCTTCCAAATACTCCCCAGAATCCTAATAGAAAAATTGCAGTTATGGGTCCATTCAGGGCAAAAACAAAGAATACAATATACGGATAATATGAAGTCTCGCTATAATTTGCCAGTAAATAGTAAAGCAGGGAAGAAGACAAAAATATTACTACAAGATTAATAACTGCTAACCTGCTGTATGATATTTTACTCTGAAAAAATGCAAACAGACTTGTGGTAATTATCCCCAGAATTCCTGCTGTAAAGATCCCCAGGTTAATGGGATCAAAATCAGGCAGGTTAAGTATTCCCAGGTTTATTTTTTGAGATGCGATTGTGTTCAGGAACAGCGTCTCGGATGTACCAACATACGTTGCAAAAAACACCCCCATGAAAAAACCATGACCAAGCATGAGCACTACCTTGCCACGCTCATCATCCCTTACATTTAATGCCTTATATACAATCGAGAGCATACCCAGACTAATTAATAGAGGGAAAATTAATGTTTTTATAACAAAAACATGCTTTTTTGATGGGTTACTGCTTCTTGCGGTAAATATTATATGAATACGTCCTTCTTGTATTTTTCTTTGGCCGGTACTGCAGTTTGAAGCTTTTATTTGTAGTAAAATAATTAGCTGTCTTAAATAAATCCACATCTTTATCTTCGAGAAAACTATTTTTCCCGGCAATAACAACTGCATTTTTAAAATAAATTGCACAAAATAATCCTGCCAACATTCCCAGGAAATGTGATTCCCAACTTATCTCTGGATTTCCAGGAATGACTCCATAGACCATGTTACCCCCATATAAAACCATCACAGCAAATGATATTGAAAGAGACGGAATATCCCTGCGAATAAATCCACTGAAAAGCATAAAAGAAATTAAGCCATAAACCAAACCACTTGCACCTATATGAAAAGCTTCCCGCGCCGCAATCCATACCCAGATCCCTGTCATGAAATAAAGCAGAAAAAATACTTTTATGGCCACTTTTTTATAAAAATAAAATAATCCAATTGTAAGAATTAAAATGGGAATTGAATTAGATAACAGGTGTATAAAATCGCCATGAATTAAAGGCCCTGTAAAAATCCCAACAGATCCCAGCATTGATCTGGGATAAATGCCTAACGGGGCAAAGTCAACAGCTAATGCCACTTCAACAATTTTAACCATCCAAAGTATTGCAACAAATCCAAATGCAAACCGTACGCCCTGTTTTAATTTTAAAATTTCCTTTTCCAAAATTTTATTTTAAAATTCGTATCCACTCTGAAATGAATGTAGTGTTGGGTCTAAATCAACCGCTCCACAATTGAAGTCATTGATAAACTTTGCAATTACATTATCGGTTATCTCTTCAACGTTTAGCCCGACATCCAATCCGACACCTGTTTTGTTTATAGTGTCCATATCAACATGTTCCTGCACCTTAACTGTTTCCTCCTCTTCAAGTTCAAGAATAATTTCTGCCATGAAGAGTCCTATTTCTTCATCCTCCGAGTCCATACTATCAACATCGCCAGGTACTTCTTCTGAACTTAATCTTTCAAAATCCGGATATTGTTGCATTGCTTTACTTTCCGCAATTTCATACAATTCACTTGAATGATGCATCCTTAATGTGTATAAAAAAGTATCATACACTGTCTCATTACCTTCATATATCCCTACAAAATAAAAGTGCGCAATCTCCCCGGTACGTTCTTCATCCTGATCAAAAATATAATTTGAATTCGAAGATTTTATTTTAGAAATAAGACTTCTTGTTTTATTTCTATTATTGACTGATCCCAAATCTTTCATAATATTTTAGTTAAGATAAATATTTACAAAACATGGTTCAACAGCTTATGTTACTTATACCATTCCGCGTATTTAATATAATTCATGGCGGTCTTGTCAAAAACTTTTTCAAGTTCTGGCGAGACTTCATTAACCTTTTTTGCCGGTAATCCTGCAAATACACTCCCCGATTTTACGAGGGTACCTGGTAGCACTACCGCACCGGCAGCTATAACACAACCTGATTCTACAACCACATCGTCCATGATTATTGATCCCATTCCTATAAGCACCCGATCATGAATAGTGCATCCATGTACTATTGCGTTATGTGCAATCGATACATTATTACCAATAATTGTTTTGGCCCTTTGATATGTACAATGAATAATTGCCCCATCCTGAATATTGGTATTATTTCCAATGTTAATTGAATGCACATCCCCCCTGACTACGGCATTGAACCAAATACTGCAATTATCGCCCATAATAACTTCACCAACAACCACAGCATTATCTGCAAGAAAGCAATTTGTACCAAAAACAGGATAAAAGTCTCTGACTGCTTTTACAATAGCCATTTTGTTAATTTAAAACCTGACATTTTGTCATATAATTTCTATATGTTCGCTATCTTTGTATTTTTAATTTATAAAATTAAACAAAAAAAGTATGACTGCATTGATCCCTGATATAGCGATCATTGATGAAAACGGTATTGAAAGCACTGAAACTGATCAGCGCATTTCCGGTAAAGTTTCAACCTCTCGTAAAAAGCTTTATATCGAAAGTTACGGATGCCAAATGAACTTTTCAGATAGCGAAATAGTCACAAGCATCCTAAAAAACGAAGGATTCGATACAACTTCGGAAATAGATAAAGCAGATGTTGTTCTTGTAAACACCTGCAGTATCAGGGACAGGGCCGAACAAACGATCAGAAAAAGGCTTTCTGTTTTTAAAAATGCAAAAAAGTCAAATCCGGATTTGGTGATTGGTGTTTTAGGCTGTATGGCTGAGCGTTTAAAGTCCAAATTGCTTGACGAGGAAGATATGGTAGATATTGTGGCCGGACCCGATGCTTACAGGGATCTACCAAAACTGGTAGAAGAAGCTGAGGATGGCCGGAAAGCAGTAAACACCTTTCTCTCAAGGGAAGAAACTTACGATGATATTACTCCCGTCAGGCTCAACTCCAATGGGGTTACTTCTTTTATTTCTATAATGCGTGGGTGTGACAACATGTGTGCATTCTGTGTAGTCCCGTTTACGCGGGGCAGAGAACGATCAAGGAATCCGGGAAGCATTTTAGAAGAGGCCAAACAACTGTTTAAAGAAGGTTATCGCGAAGTTACACTTCTTGGTCAAAACGTTGATTCATACAAATGGAGGTCAAAGAATATTGTATCCGTTAATTCGCAGGATTTAAATTTAGTAGTAAATTTTGCTGATTTATTAAGGATGGTAGCAGATATTGATCCGGATTTGCGTGTACGTTTTTCCACCTCTCACCCTAAAGATATTACGGATGATGTCCTTTTTGCTATGAAGGAATATGAAAATATTTGTAAGTCTATTCATTTGCCTGCGCAAAGTGGAAATACCAGAATTCTTGAGTTAATGAACCGGACATATGACCGGGAGTGGTACATCCAGAAAGTAAAAAGGATTTGGGAGATTCTGGGTAATTCGTGTAGTATTTCCAGTGATATGATCACCGGATTTTGTACTGAAACAGAAGAAGATCACAAAGATACTCTTTCACTTATGGATTTTGTGAAGTACGACTTTTCCTACATGTTTTACTACTCGGAACGGCCGGGCACTCTTGCAGCAAAAAATTACAAAGACGACATTCCGCTTGAAGTGAAGAAAAAACGACTGCAGGAAATAATTGACAAGCAACAAAAGATATCATTGGAGCAAAACAAAAAAAGTATTGGAAAGGTTTTCAAAGTTTTAATAGAAGGTACATCCAGGAGGTCAGAAGACAACTTTCAGGGTAGGAATTCTGCCAATAAAGTAGTGGTCTTTCCCCGGAATAAATTTAAGATTGGAAATTACACCAATGTATTAATCAAGGACTGTACTGCAGCTACCTTACTTGGTGAAGGTATTACAACAAACGAATAAAGTAAATTGAACGAAGCAGAAATACAGAGCATAAAGCAGCGGTTTGGCATTATTGGAAATTCACCAAAATTAAACCATGCGATAGAGGTTGCCGCACAGGTTGCCCCTACTGACATGACGGTACTTATTTCCGGGGAAAGTGGTGTAGGAAAAGAGTCTTTTTCTAAAATCATCCACCAGTTGAGCCATCGAAAACATGGACAATTTATAGCCATTAACTGTGGAGCAATTCCTGAAGGCACTATTGATTCGGAGTTATTCGGACACGAGAAGGGATCTTTTACCGGTGCACATGAGGCCCGCAAAGGATATTTTGAAGTTACAAACGGGGGCACAATATTTCTCGATGAAATTGGTGAAATGCCTTCCAGCACACAATCAAGGCTGCTTCGTGTCCTTGAATATGGCGAATACATTCGTGTAGGATCTTCCAAAGTAGTAAGGACCGATGTTAGGGTTGTTGCGTCAACCAACAAAGATTTATTAAATGCAGAACAACATAGCAAATTCAGAGAAGATCTGTATTACCGGTTAAATACGGTTCCCATTTTTGTTCCGGCACTAAGGCAACGGGGAAATGATATTGATTTGCTTTTTCGCAAATTTTCAGCTGATTTTAGCGAAAAATATCGGACAAAACCATTATCACTTACTCCTGAAGCGAAGGAAATATTATTGCGTTATACATTCCCGGGAAATATTCGGCAACTTAAAAATCTTGTTGAACAAATGTCTGTACTGGAAATGAAACGGGAGATATCTTCTGAAAAATTATTAAAATATCTTCCTGCAATAAATACGCTTCCAGCGCTTGCTAATGCATTTAAAACAAACGATGAATCATTGTCGGAAAGAGACCTGCTTTACAAAGTATTGTTTGACCTGAGAAAAGATGTTAATGAACTAAAAGCAGTATTAAGTCATCCGGAATTTAATTATCATATTGGTGATTCGTCCAGTATATTTGAAAAAGTTAGCACCCTCACTCCTGAATCTCCTGAAACTGCTGAAAAGCAGGTTTTCATTAATAACGAAAAAAACCAGGGCTCACTGGAAATCAATCCCGTTGTTAACAAAGACATGGATGTACAAGACATAGCGCACATTGCGGAAGAGGATGACTCATTATCCCTGGAGAAAAGAGAAAAAGAGTTGATTATCAAGGCACTGCAAAAAAATAACAATAAAAGAAAATATGCGGCACAGGATTTGGGGATATCTGAGCGAACTTTATACAGAAAGATTAAACAGTACCAAATTGATGAATAGCAACCGTTCCATCATCATACACATTTTCTACCTGATCGCATTACTGGCTTCAGGAAGTTGCGGGGTATATTCATTCACGGGAACCAGTATTTCCGCTGAGACAATATCTATTCAAAATTTTTATAATGAAGCTGACCAGGGGCCTCCTAATCTCTCGCAAACATTTTCTGATAAAATGAGGGACTATTTTCAGCAAAATACAAATTTGACACTCATTACCGCAGAAGGTGAATTGCAGTTTGAAGGGTCCATTGTGAGTTACCGGCTTTCCCCGGTAGCACCTACAGCTTCAGGTGATCCTAACGTTGGAGATGTTGCGGCTTTAACCCGATTGACTATCACCGTAAAAGTTGTTTATATAAATATTACCGACGATGAATTTGATTTTGACAAATCATTTTCCTTTTTTGCAGATTACAAAAACGACCTGGCACTTACAGCAGTTGAAGACCGCCTGATCGATGAAATTTTCGATCAAATTATTCTAGATATATTCAATAACTCAGTTGCCAATTGGTGAATTTTGTCCTAGATTTATTTCCTCGATTTGAATTTTATCAGTGAAAAAAAAGAAATTTCTTCGATTACTGCAAAATAATCATTCTATCAAGGATGATGATCTGAATAAAATTATTGACCTCGAAAGCATGTTTCCATACAGTCAGGCAATACACATGTTGTCTGCTATTGGTGCCAGAAAATTACAGTCTGCTGATTCGAAAAAGAAGTTAACAGATGCGGCAGTTTATGCTGCAGACAGGTTGGTCTTAAAAAAATTGATTCTGTCTTTAGACGAATCTGCAGTTGATGTTGTCACTAAAAAAATACAAAAAAAGGATAAAAAGGCTAAAAAGGCTAAAAAAATAAAGAAGATAAGTCCATCCTTCAGTCTACCTGAAACCAGGACAATAGAAATACAAGAGAAACCTGATAAAGATCTTACAAGCAAAATAGTTATACAACCAAAGATTGAGAAAATCCAGGCAAAGTCCCCCGCAGAATCTGTACTACGACCCTCCAAACCAATTGTGCATCAGGCAACTGATCATCCTGGCTTATTAAGTGAAAAGAAGGCTGATCAACTACGAGCTGAATTGATGAAGAACCTTGAAGATTTGATAGAGATTAAAAAATTGTTTTTTAGTGTGAAAACTGAGTCTGGAATGAAAACCTCGGAAAGCAAAAGCAGTTTGAAAAGTGATGCAACGGACACACCTGCCATAAAGCCCACTTCAAAAGCAGTAGATGGACCTAAAAAGATGAGTGTTACAAAATCTTACAAGAAACCACCGGTAACCACAAAAAAGGTTGTTTCAAATTCAAAAGGATCAAAAAAAACAAGAATAACAAAGAAAAATACGCAAAAGGATATCATTGATAAGTTTATTAAATCAGAACCAATAATCACGAGGAAAAAGAAAAAAGAGTCTGATGGAAACCAAAATGACATTTCAATAGCAAGTGTTTCATTCGGAGATGA
>SDBV01006282.1_pt1 | contig 16521 bp, 15 predicted proteins | sample 2277081 | NCBI WGS metagenome assembly SDBV01 (sample SAMN10402039, study PRJNA504765) | marine sediment metagenome | isolation source: marine sediment core GS10_PC15, 223 cmbsf | place: Arctic Ocean: Southern Knipovich Ridge | collected 2010
AACCAACCATTACATTTTTAACAGTATTGTTCATTGCGGCCCTGATTAATCTTCAGGCCCATGATCAAATTGTCAAAAGGGACGGAGAAAGTATTTTCTGCAAGGTCAGCGAGGTAAGTACCCCTTGCATTTAACTGGGGCTTCAGGATCGGCATATTGTTTTAAGAAAGTATGGGTTCGGAGGGCGGGACTTTCAAAGGATTTTCATAATTTCAGTGATTATAAAAACCATTACAATGAAGAAGAATATTATTCTACCTGTCGTTATCATTTCCCTTTTGTTGATTTTATCATCCTGTTTTGCAGAAGGTAATCCAATGGAAAAGGTTCCGGATGACCTCGGAGATACTGCCGGGTTAATCAGGGGACTCTGGCATGGATTTATTGCTCCATTTACATTCTTTGTGTCCTTGTTTACCGATGGAATCCATATGTATGAAGTACATAATAACGGAGGCTGGTACAATTTTGGATTTGTGATCGGAGCCGGTATTATTTTCAGCGGTAGTGGACGTGCATCCAAGATGAAAAGATCCGCATAACTCCATTCCAGTAAATTCCGGAACCAGGGATTTTAAAAGAAATATCCTTAAATAGTTTGCTGCTTCAATAAATATGATTATAATATAGTCATTGTTTTTGACTAGTATCTAATCATTATGATGAAACGCAGCGGCCTGGCAGAACTTCCTTTACATCCCGGAAAGGTACCTTCATGGTTATATGAACGCATGGCAAAAATGGCTAGAGCCATTACCGAAGCAATTATTACAGAGTATGGCAATGAAGAATTTTTAAGAAAAATAAGCGACCCTTATTGGTTTCAGGCCTTTGGTTCGGTACTCGGAATGGACTGGCATTCGTCAGGAATTACAACTTCTGTTATGGGAGCATTGAAACAGGCTATAAATCCGATCTCAGAAAGCCTGGGTTTATATGTTTGTGGTGGTCGTGGGGCTTATTCCCGCCGGACTCCTTTCGAACTGCTTGAATATTCAGGGCGCAAAGGTCTGAATGGGGAATCCCTCGTCAGGAGCAGCAGGCTTTCTGCAAAAATCGACAATACTGCAATACAGGATGGATACCAGATATACCTTCATTCATTCATAGTTTCTGAGAAAGGCAACTGGTCAGTTGTACAGCAGGGGATGAACGGACCTGCAGGTATGGCAAGAAGGTATCACTGGCATTCTCCCGACCTGAAATCTTTTATCGAAGAACCTCATACATCAGTTGTTGGAGAGAATATGGGACCAATACTAAACCTCACAGATCCCAAAGCAAGGGCCACAAAAAATGGAATTCTGCAAATAACTCATGAATCACCTGAAAAAATGATTGATGAGATACGCCTTATGGTTCTTCCTACTCACCATGATATCACCTACCGTGATGTTGACCTGAAAAGACTTGGGGCGGTTCTGGCAATTGCCTATGATCGAAAATTCCAGAATTTTGAAGACCTGTTATTGCTTGAGGGACTCGGCCCCAAAACTCTCAGATCACTAACCCTGGTAAGCGAAGTAATCCATGGTACTCCTTCAAGGTTTGAAGATCCTGCAAGGTTTTCGTTTGCAAATGGAGGCAAGGACGGAAAGCCATTCCCGGTTCAAACCAAAGTATACGATGAAACCTATCAGTATCTTAGAAAAGCAATTGACCGGGCCAGGCTTGGAATTTATGATAAGCAGAAGGCTGTCAGGGGACTTGTACCTTTGCTGTACAAACTTGAGAAAAACTTTGTCCCAAAGGTGGAACAATATCAAAAATTTATTGATAATGAAGTAAGGGATTCTTCCTCATTTGGAGGAATGACTGCAAAGAACAACCCGACCGGAAATAAAAACAAAAAAAGAACAGAGCCCAGTGATAAACAACTGAGTCTGTTCTCTTAATATTCAGTTAAGACCGTTTCTTTCTATCCTAACGCTTTCTCTGTTTCGCGGTAGATTCATCTGTCTTCTGGGTGCTGCTTGTTCTCGTACTTTTTGTGCTGGTGCTTTTTGTTCTGGTGCTTCTTGAGGTACTGCTACTCCTTGAAGAGGTTGCACTCTTAGTAGTTGGCTGCCTGATCTGCTGGTAATTATAACTACGCTGGCTGCCCTGGCTACGTGCCTGTGATTCCCTGTTCAATTCCTGACTGCTTCTGCTGCGTGTGGCCGACGTAGATCCGGTTGAACGTTTTGTCGTTGAACTTGTTCTTGTAACACCGGCATTCCGGGTCTCGGGATTGGTTGTTCTCTGTGTGGATGTACCTGTGCTTTGCCTGGTTCTTGTTGCCGTACCGGTACTTGATCTGCTTTCAGAAATATCACTCTTTTTCCAGGAAGTTCCTTCCCTTGTTTGCCAGCTATTACCTTTCTTTCTGTATACATTTCCACTTCGGTCGGTGTATACATTGTTTTTCTTGTCGGTAGTAGCCGGTTTGCTGTACGAAGAGCGTGTTCCACTTGATTTGGTCCTTGAACCGTAGCTTGTACTTGCCCTTGCACCTGTATGAATCACCCCCGTTGGCCTGCTCTTATAAACATTATGGCTGTGAGAATAATGGTGTTTACCGTCGTAGTATCCGGACCTGTACCCTGAACGGCTGCTGGTATAGACTCCGTAGCCATATCCATGATAGTAACCCTTGTAGTAGGAACGGCTGTAACCGTGGTAGTAACCATGTCTGTAACCGTAACGATATCCTGCCGGTCCCCACCATGTGGTGTAATAATAGGGACTTCTGTGATAGGTGTAGCCAATCCAGCCATAACTTATTCCGGTTGAGAATCCCCAGCCAGTATAAGGATTGTAATGCACACCATATCCGTAGGTAACGGGACGTGGGTAATAATGTGTCCTGTACCATGGTTTATAGTAGTAACCCGTACCGTATACAACAGTTCCATGATAACCATATGAATAGGTATATCCGGGTGTGTACCCAACATACACAACATCGGGTGTATAGTCGTATACATGTACGTATTTTAAATTGTAAACCGGGTATTCCGGGGGGATGGACTGTACATCACCTGGGACAGAAACACATACTTCCCAGGGACCAGTGGCATGATCTGAAACAAACCATACCGCATTGTCTACCGCGTAATAACGATTATCTATTAATAGAACTGATTTGTCAGTATTGACAGCATAAGCCATTTCCGTTCCCTGCATCCTTTCAAATTGCGGATTTCCGTCGTAAGAAACTTCAATGCTGGCATTCCTGCGATCAATCTCCGCCGTTTGGGGTATCTCATTTTCCAGTATGGCTTCTCTTGCCTCCCTGGTATTGGGAACCGAAGAGCGTACACTTCCCATTTCAGATTCGGTATCAATACCGGCAAAGTATTCAGGCAATTCATCCGGATTTACGAATTCCCAGCCCTCTTCATCCAATGAATTTGATTTATACCAGCGTCCGGCTATGAGTACGAAATAGTCCTGGGAATTAATATCCATCAATATTTCACTCTCTGTGTTCCGTACATAAAGTAGATCAGTACCCTCCAATGCTGCAAAATCAGGCTGACCATCGGTGATGATCAACTCGGCTGGGACCTTGCTAAAAACAACCTTGGGTGGGAAATCAAGAGTCCGGGCAATGGAATCAATATCCGTTTCATACTCCTCTCCTGCCGGTACAATCTGTGCAACGGAATTAGGGGGTGTGGATATATGTCGCCAGGTATTTTCAACTCGTCCTGCTCTGTACCACCAATCTCCTCCTTTCAGGTAAAAGAATCCGTCGGCCTTATTGTACAGAATAAAATATGGAGTATTAACAACGTATTGAATATTGGTTTCCTCTATATCTTCAAGGATTGGCTCACCATCAATAAGGACGAGTACAGAGGCCTCGTCTTCAAAAATGATTCTCGGAGCGGCATGGTTCAATTTCTCAGACATTTCGCCAGACTCCTCAGACATTTCCAGGCTTGTAAGAAACATATCCAGTGAGAAAGTCAGGTCCATCTCCGGTATAGCTGTTTCAAGCATTGTGATCATATCTGCTTCACCCTTGTCATCTGTATCCGGAAATTTAACAGCTTCTATATTCAAATCTTCAAGACTGACAAGCCTGGTATCAAAATCAGTTACCAGCCGGCTGGTATACCACATTGCCCCAAATACCAGTTTTTCTCCTTTTTGCTTCACTGACAGTGCAGATCTTGCATCCAGCAAATCCCCTTCCAGAGTATTTACCTGTGGTTGGTATATGGAAATTTGTACACCCCCTTTATCTAGCTTTTTAGGCCATTCTGGTTCATCCTTGCCAGGTACTGCAGCATTTGCTCCGCCTGTTGCCAGGATCAGTGCCAGTATTAAAATTGCTTTTAGTGTTTTCATGACTCTTTGATTTTGTGAGAAACAGTTTACTGCATACATTAATCCAAATACCGTGCCATTGCTCTGGCTATTTTCGGGTATCCCGGTCCCAGTGAGTATCACAGCATATTTTCTTATATAACTCACAAGGTAGTAGCAGGATTTTTCTATATCTGAATTATTCAGAGAAATTCCTTTTATCTAACCATTCAAACCGTATAAAATTATGCAAATTTCACCTGCCCGGAGGGGATATTCATCAAAAACATATCCACACTGTGAATATTACTTCTAATACATTTTTAATTCATGTTAAGATTTATGAATATTGCATTAAGAATCAGAATCTAAGTATATGATGCATCAGATGAAAAATATTTTCAGGGTTTCAATTTTACTGCTGGCGGCTGTTAGCATGCACTCATGTGAGGACCTCGGTAATCTTACCAATAAAACATTTGCTTTTGTTGATACAGATTATTACGATTTGGATTTCAATGTGGACCCAACGGACGACGCCGGATTCCAGATTTTTACCGAAGAATTTATCACAGGAGATATAACAAATGTGTTGGAGGAAGCGGGATTCAGCAGTGACAAGGTTGAATCAATCCATATTTACGAAGCACTCGTAAACCTGAGGGAAGTTGATACTTATAAAGATTTTGATCTTCTGAAATTTGTTGAACTCACCGTCTATACTGATGATCAGGGAGAGACTAAGGTTGCCTGGTCAGATCCTGTTCCGGAAAATAAAATTTCTCTTACCCTTGATATTTCTGATTCCAATATTTTATCATATTTTAAAGAAGATCAGTTTATTCTAACTGCACAGGGATTTCTCAAGGAACGGATAAACAGTGAGATGAAATTGCATGCCAAAGTTAAATTCCGTGTTAAAGTTAACATAGACTAGCTAATCAAAAATATGTAGGATATATTATGAAAAATCAATAAATTATAAGTTATTTGTAATAAATACTTTAATATCTTAAATTCTCTGAAATGAAAACCACAAAAATTCTCATCATAATAATTGCACTGGCCGGTATTTTTGCCACGGCCTGCGATGAACTTCTTGGAGATCTGTTAAAATTCAATTCCGAATGGTTTTCGGTAGAATTTACCATCGAACCTTCCGATGAGGTGGGAGACCTTGTTTTTTCAACTGAGGAGTTTGAAGCTAATCTTGATTCTGTTCTGGATGCAAATGGAGTTGACAGAGAAAACATTGCCTCAGCTAAACTTTCTGACGCAAAGATCAGCATACTCACGGATGGATGTAATTTTGATCCTGTAGAAAGTGTTGAGTTATTAATTGAAACCCCCGGTCTTGGCAGTACACGGATTGCCTGGCTCGACAATATTCCTGATGGAGTTACAATGATTGAACTTGAACTGAATATGGATGATCTTCAGGCCTATCTGCTTGAAACTCAGTTTAAAGTTACGGCAGCAGGTACCCTCTCAGAAAAAGTTGACAAAACAGTTGAACTCGTTGCAGACATTCGCTGGATTATAAGGGGCGACCTTACTCCGTAATAACTCTTATCAAAACATTAAATATTATCAAGTCGGCCCGGCAATACAAAGCCGGGTTTGTCTTTATATGTCACAATGTATATATTGCAAAGCACAAAGAGTCTTAAAATTTAATCAACTAACTCAATTTTAAAATGAAACAACTAATAAAAATCTCAATGGTTTTTACTCTCCTGATTATGTTCGCTTGCCAGAGCGCTGATAAAACAGCGGATACAGGTGTAAAATATTATCGGCACCTGAAGTTTTCTGAAACTCCTTTTGACCAGATCGACGGTTTGCACTCCATCACTGCTGACCAGGCAGAAGATATTAATCATTATAAGTTCAGCCACGATGAAGATGGAAGGGTTATAAGTATTGAGTATTGCCGTGGAGATCAACTTCTAAACGGGTCGCGGACTGGTGCTTCAATGATAAAAATCTCATACGAAGTAGATAAGGAATTACATAATTACTTCGATATGAAAGGAGAACCAAGAGATCGATCGGGTTATCATACTGCTGAATATTTGCTTGATAAAGAAGGTGTACGCAGAGAACTCCGCTTTCTTGACAGCGAAGGCAACCCTGTAGAAAACCGGAATGACATTGCATGGTTTGAATGGGAAATCCTTGCAAATGACCAATTAAAAGAGAATCGCTTTAACCTTGAGGGTGAAGAAACTGTTCTGAATGAGTTCTGCCCCTTTTATGAGCTCAGGTTTACCTATGACGAGAATGGATTTCCTATGAATATGGCTAACTACCAGGGAGATACCATGTACAATTGCACAGTTGAGAATTGTGGCGATATTGGTGTTTCCTATTTTGCATTTGAATACAATGATGCGGGTGACATGACTCAATTCACTGTAAGTCATTTGAACGGTCAACTGTCTAACCTTTACTGGGGATGGGCAAAGTTTCAGAACAAATACGATGAACATGGGAATGTTGTGGAAAGGTTTACGTTTGACCAGGACAATGAACCGTTTGGAGGAATGAATGTTCCTGTAACCCAAACTGTATATGATGATCATGGTGCCGTTGTGGAACTTAAATCAATGGACCCTGAAAGAAACCTTATGGACCACCCCCGCAGTGGTATTGCAGTTACGAAATTCACCTATGATGAAGCCGGTCATCCGAAGGACACATTGAAGTTTAATTCTGCAATGCTTGAAATATGATCCGGACTTTCTTTTTTCTGCTTCTCCTGATTTTGGTTTCCTGTAAACCTTCAGGAGAAAAACAATCCGGACAAAGCACTGAATCAATCCCCCAGACCGCAACAGTTATTTCCTCCTTTGATGGATCTGCAGCCATTCTGCTTCAGCAATTAAGAGACCAGGGAGATTATGTGAACAGCCGGCAGTATCCGAGTATGATAAAACCGGAAACAGTTTACTCAGAACTTGAGGGAAATATCCTTATTGTTGATCTCAGAAGTGAGGAGAAGTTTAGTGGGGGACATATTAAAGGTGCTGTAAATGTCACAATGGAAAAGCTTCTTCCATATTTTGAGAACGACATCATTCCGTTTCAGTATGATAAGATAGTTCTTGTGTGTAACGGGGGACAAAGAACCTCCTATTCTACCCAATTATTGCGACTTATGGGGTATGGGAACGTTTATTCCATGCGCTGGGGCATGAGCGGCTGGCATTCAGATTTTGCAGGATATTTGTGGGAAAGGGTTATTTCAAGTGATCACCAGGAGCAGTTGGTGCCTGATGTCTCTGAGAAACCTGCCACTGCAAATCAACCACCCTTGCAGTCCAATCTCGAAAATGGTGAAGAACTGTTAAGAGAAAGGGTTTCCACTTTGTTATCACAGAGCCCCAAGGATATATTTATCAGTAAAACAGAGGTATTTGAAAACCCTGGCCAGTATTTCATAATTAACTGGGAGAGAAGGGACAAGTATAAAGCAGGACATATCCCTGATGCAATTCGCTATAAACCCCAGGGTACACTTGGCATTCCGGCTGAGATGGGTACGCTGCCCACAGATAAAACCATAGTATTATACTGTGGTACCGGAATGTCCTCCGCCTTTGCTACGGGATATTTAAGGCTGTTTGGATACGATGCAAGATCTCTCTCCTATGGGAATAACAGTTTTATGCATCAGAAGATGCTAGACGAGCAGGAAGTATTGTCCTGGCATCCATATACCAACGAAATGGTGCAGGATTTGCCGTATGTGAAAGGTAATAATTAATTTCTCAGATAAAATCAGAAAAGGTTGTCTTCTCCGGAGACGGCCTTTTTTATTGATATAGTGAAGTATCAGGCTGAAATTTATAATTGGGTGATTCATCGAGAAGTTTATTGCCGTCAACCAGTACAAGTACATTTTCAAATCCCATTTGGGAGACCAGTATCCAGACCTGGTTTGCAACATCACTCCCACCTGAATATAAAACATAAGTCCACGGGTTGTCAAATTGATCATGAACACTTTTAATGTCTAGATCTCCAAGGGGCAGGTTAATTGCACCCGGCAGATGATCCTGATTAAATATTTGAGAATCCCTGAGATCAAAAAGCACCGTCTTCTCCTCCCCTCTAAGGATTTCATACTGATCAGGAGTAATCATATACTCCTTCTCCACAACTCTGCCGACAAGATCCCAGGCGCTTAGCTTATAAATGGATTTACCCTGAATGCTGATCAGAATTATTACCACAGCAGTTATCGATATAAGAGGTAGCAGATATCTTTTCATTATTCGCATCCTCCAACCAATTCTGCCTCTTTTTTCTGTTTAACTAAAAGGTATGCTGTTTTGAGACTATCCGGCAAACTGTTCATTGAAATAAAGTATTCCCTTGCCCGGTATCTCATTTCGAAACGGGCATTTTCAGCCGTGGAAATCCTCTCTCCCTGAAATTCTGAATTCATAACAAGGGCAAACCATTCATTCATCCCACCCTCCATTATCTTTACACCCGGGTATCCGACCTGTGTGCATAACATCCAAGCCTCAGCAGCAAGAGTGTTTCCGTTAGCATAAACTACTGCAAATCTTTCAGGATCATCGAAGTAGCCGGACCAATCCGGATTCAGGATATCTTCAAAGGGTATATTAATTGAACCGGGGATATTGGCTGAGAGAAAGTCGGCTGGTTGTCTGATATCAACCAGTTGTATTGAATTGTCCTCATTCACAAGTGATCTTGCAATTTGGTCAACCGGAAGGAATTGGGGACCCTCAATAAGCTCCGAAACCATTTCGGCAGGAGTCAATTCACCTGCAGACCGCTGCCTGTCCGGAAGTATCCAGGCCAGAAGGGCAAAGGCCAATAATAGCACAGAAACCTGTACCCGAAATGAGATTCTGTTATTTTGATTATCTGACATTTACAACTCTTTTGTAATATCCGGCCTGGCAAACCTTTTTTCAGCTTTCTCAGCAAGCCAGAACATTACTGCCGCAATCACCACAACCAGTAATATAAAAATAGGGTCCGGTAAACCAAGGGATTCAGAAAGTTTGACCTGGCCCCTTGATCCACTATTATGAAATGCAGATATCAGGGGGTAGGTCTCAGCAAAGAGCAGAGCACCTACTCCACCTCCAAGTAGAAATACAAATGCATCAATCTTACCGATGGCGGCAGCGCTTATTCCTGTACCTGGACAGAATCCTCCAATTATAAATCCTGCTCCCATGATAAATCCACCGATTATTACTGGACCAGGATAAAAAGTATTATGAAATACAAGGCTCATATCCAGCATGCCCAGTGAAGAAAGAATCTCGGCACCAATCATCGCAACAATTGCAGCAGTAAAGAAAACCTTGAGGACAGTGGCATCGTAACCATAAAACATGCCTGCAAGTTTCCTGCTGGATGAAAAACCGGCCTGTTCAAGTGCAAAACCAAATCCAATGCCGATAATAAGGGCAATCAAAAGGTTTAATCCCTGACTTGTTTCTAGTATGCCTGCTACAGGTCCCATTTTCTATAACCAGTTTTTTCTGAAAAACCATGCAAAAAGATATCCTGAACCAAAGATCGCCATCATCGTTACAAATCCGGCTGTAGTTAGTACTGCCATCCCTGACAGCGCTGCTCCGCTTGTGCATCCGCGGGCAAGTTGTGCCCCGTAGACAAATAAAACACCTCCAAGAAAAGCCATAATCATTCGTTTCCTGTTGCTGATATTTGGAGACTTTTCAATCCTCCAGGTAAGTCGTCCTGAAATGGCCCCGGATATAAATCCCCCGACCAGCATACCCAAAACCTCCAGGACCAGCCAGTTTTTCAAAGGGGATTTGCCATCTGCATAATATTTACTGTAATAGGGAGAGTTCTCAACATGCTCCTGGCTGCCTGCCCCGATGATAGAGACAACACAATACTTAATACCTCCGCTTGCTCCCAAACCCCTCCCTGACAGATACATAGCCGAAAGCAGTACGAGTCCCAGGAGCACCCCGGCAAGGTATGGATTCATGTATGGCTTTCTTTTTCCCACACCCAAATGTAGAAAATTCTGGAAATCCTTGCTATTTTTATTGTATGATCAGGGTTATTCTTTTCATTTTTTCCTTATTCAGAAGTATATGAATTTCTTACAGACCTGGAATACAGGCCTGACTGGGTAATTAAATGTATGGGACTTGAAATAATAGATACAGTCGAGGACCACATCCGATATCATACTGGCTATGATATACCATGGCCCGTGGCTGACAGGGAGATAGTTGAAAAAAAGTAAAGCTGCCATACCAGGAGTATTTTCCCGGAAACAACAGCTTTATATTCAAGGTCCGGAATTATTCCATAGACTCCTTGCTGCCTGCATCACCGGTAGCACCTGAATCTTCCTGACCGGTTTCAGGTTCGCATCTCCCATTCATCTTCTCCTCGAACTTCTTCTTCCAGTGAGATTTATAGTGTTCATGTCTCCCTGACCTGAATTTCTTCGAGGAACTGCTTTTATGATTGCTTCCCATTCCTGTGAAAAGAATTTTCGAGAGAAGGAAGATTCCCAAAGTCTGCCAGTAGTTTATTTCCGGACCGTGAAACAATTCCGGTACTAACCAGTTCCACAGCAACATGACTACATAGGTGAACAGCACAAAAAGGGCTATTCCCAGTACAACAAATTTCCCATAATAAAATACTACTCTTGCTTTCATGACATATAAATTTAAAGTTGATTATACAATTCTCTTAGTTCACTCCTGAGGAAAAGGATTGCGTAACGTTTTCTTGAAAGGAGAGTATTAACACCCTCGCCGGTCATTTCAGAAATCTCCTTAAAACTCCGGTCCTCGAATTCGTTCCATACAAATACATCCCTTTGTTCCTCAGGCATCTCATCAAGCGCCTGATCAATAGCATTCCATATCCATTCTCGCATCATCTCATCTTCCGGGCTCCTTGAAAGTGCCGGCAGGATATCTTCCAGCATCAGTGGTGCGCCATCCTCTTCTTTACCCGCGACCTGCCGGTCTGAAAACGAAATCGGCTTTTTCTTTCGGAAATAATCGGTAATCTTATTCCGGGTTACCGTAAAAAGCCAGGATGTTATTCTCTCCGTAGACCGTATATCGCTGAAACCTTTCAGGAATTGAAAGAGAACTTCCTGCAGGATATCCTCGGCATCTTCCCTGTTGCTGACTTGCTGCCTGATATAGTTCAGCAACCGTCTCGATTCCTGGTTTGTTACCTTTTCAATAAAGCTGCTTTCTTCTGCGGTCATGGATCTGAAAATGCTTATTTGCTATTGAAGACGAATTGAACTGTATAATATTTTAAAAAAAAACGGGGATCGTTATGAACCCCGTTCTTGCAATGATTATTTTATCTCGATTGGCTCATAATCCTTGAACCACTTGAAATCGGTTTTCTCAACCTTTTCCCGATAGGCGGGCCAGGTGTCCTGGTAGAAAGAGTTTGTCATATCAAGTGCTTTACCCACTTCGACGTCTACCTGTTCCATCAGTATTTCTTCGGTTGCAGTTGGACCTGATGGTCTGGACGAAATATACCTTGATGCCCCAAACAATCTCATTACAACTGTTGCCTGGCTAAAATCTGATATTCCCTGTTTTTTCTCTTCCTTACCCATAATATATTCCCAGATGACATTAAGAGAGTCCTGAACAGCTTTGGTCTCTTCACCCAGTTCCTTTAACTCCTTATCCTTTGAATCCTTGACCTGGGATGATACTTTGGTAAGCACTGCCTTGGATTCTGTCAGGCGGGTAGTTGCAGTGTTCAAAGCTTCTGCATGCCTGCTCAGATCGTTAAACATTCTTTCATTGGCTTCAAGATCTGCTAAGTTTACTTCCATCCTGGGATCATACTTTACTGATACCATTGTTGAATCTTTCTGATCACCGCAACTCATGACAATTTTATAATCACCCGGAATCACAGGAAAACCTGAAGGTTCAGCCTGGGGATTGCCCCGTCCGCCTCTTCTGCCATATCTTGCAGCATATGGATTGGGATATTTCACTCCCTTTTTACGTAGCCTCCAGGTTACCTTATTCAGTCCTGTTTTAGCCCCATACTTCAGGGTTCTGATCAGTTCATCATTATCATATACCTGAATTGTCAGACTATCGAATTTTACAGACTTTGTCTCAGGCTCCTCAGAATCCGCTGGAGGAGGTTCTCCCCTACCTTTTCTTGATTTGCCACTGGCAGCCGTTGCGGTTTTCGACTCATCTTTCTTGTCTTCCTTCAGATAGTAGGTCAGTATAGCCCCACCGAAAGGTTTATTTTCACCTTCAAAGGTGGCATCACCCGGAAAATGGTTACCCAGGGGTTGCTGATATGCATTTATTATATAGGCTTCGGGAGTATCAAATACTTTAAATTTCTGATCGAGGACTTTGCCATTGGTAGCTGCAATCTCCCGGAGGGGACGAAGATCGTCAAGGATATAGACTGCCCGTCCGAATGTACCAATAACAAGGTCAGCCTCTCTTTCCTGGATAACCATATCCATAGTTGAGACGGAGGGAAATCCGTTTTTCCATTGTGTCCAGGTCAATGCATTATCGATGCTGACCCAGAGTCCGTGCTCTGTTCCCAGGAAGACAAGATTTGGTTCAACGGGATCCTGCAGAATTGAAAGTGCATAACCGTTTACATCAGAATCATCTGCAATTCGTTCCCAACTCGTTCCAAAATCCCTTGTCCTGTAGGCATATGTTGTAAAATCTCCCATTCTGTAATTATTGGCCACAACAAGGACTTCTCCTGCACTATAACCGGAGGGTTGAACCTGAGGTATCCAGCAATTGGCTGGCAGTCCTGTCAACTTTCCTGCAAAATTTGTCCAGCTTTTTCCACCATCCCTGGTCAGTTGCAGGTTACCATCATCGGTACCCACCCAGATCACATCCTTCTCCACCGGGCTAACTCCTATAGCAATTATGGTTGTATGGTTTTCAGCACCTGTCACATCAAGTGTGAGTCCCCCGCTCTTACCATAGGTTTGTTTTTCAGGGTCATTGGTTGTCAGGTCCGGAGAGATTATTTCCCATGTAAGTCCCTTGTCAGTGCTCTTATGAAGAAACTGGCTCCCGAAGTAAATAGTGGAATTATCAAATGGATCCTGTTCTATGCCGGCATTCCAGTGAAAGCGTAGTTTTGTTTCCAGATCAGGTGCTATGGGCTTGACAGAGTATGTGTATCCTGTTTCATAATCATACCTGCCTACACTTCCTCCCTGAGACATTGCATAGCCGTATCTTGCATCGTCAGGGTCAGGAACCACATCAAATCCGTCACCGAACATCACTTCCTGCCAGTATTCATTTCGAATACCTCCGGTTCTCCAGACATAGGCCGGCCCCCTCCATGATCCATTGTCCTGCAATCCTCCATATACATTGTAAGGCATTTCATTGTCAACATTGATGTGGTACCATTGACCAAGGGGCAGATTTTCCATGAACTGCCAGGTTTCTCCACGATCACGTGATATTGCCATTCCACCATCATTTCCTTCAATAATGAAACTGGGATCCTCCGGATGCATCCACCAGGCATGATGATCTGAATGAATATTATTTCCTACTGTCCGAAAGGATTTCCCTCCGTCCTCACTTACCCCTATCCTGCTGTAAATTGTGTAGAGGCGGCTTTCATTTTTAGAATCAACATAGATATCATAATAGTAGAATGGCCTGTTACCTATATCGTCCTTATCACTGATTTTCTTCCATGTATGTCCCCCGTCAACAGACCCATACAGCGCATTTTTATTCGATTCGACAAGAGCATATACAATTTTCGGATTACTTGGGGCAAATGCAATACCCATTCGGCCGAGATCTCCTTCCGGAAGACCTTCTTCAGAAGTTCTTTTTGTCCATGTCTTCCCGGCATCCATAGTAACATACATCCCGGACCCGGGTCCCCCGCTCTCAAAATACCATGGCATCCTGCGATGCTGCCACATGGCAGTTATAAGCTTATTTGGATTGGAGGGATCCATGACCATGTCTGCGACTCCGGTTTTCTCATTAACATAAAGGATCTTATCCCAGGTTTTACCTCCATCGGTTGTTTTATATACTCCCCTCTCAGGATTCTCCTCCCAGGAATTACCATGCGCTCCTACATAAACGGTATTCTCATCTCTGGGATCAATAATAATCCGGTGGATATTTCGTGTTTTTTCAAGTCCCATAAGGGTCCAGCTTTTCCCTGCATCAAGAGATTTATAAATCCCCGCACCAATATTCATGGAGTTCCTTGGATTCCCTTCACCTGTACCAACCCAGACTACATCCGGATTTGATTGTGTAATGGCAACTGTACCAATATTCATGACCTTTTCATCATCAAAAATGGGCTCCCATGCCGTACCCCCACTGACAGATTTCCATACTCCGCCTGAAGCCGTTCCGACATAAATAATCGATGGATTGCTTGCGACTGCTTCCACTGAGGTAACCCTGCCACTCATTCCTGCGGGACCGATACTACGGGCTTTCATCTCCTTGAGTTTTTCAGTATCAAGCTTCTGGGCATTGATCTGGGAAAACGAAATGACAGCCAGAACTCCTGTTATAAAAACAGTTCTGGAAAGAAAAATGTTCTTCATTTATTAGCTTAGATTAATGAATAATTATTCGAATGAAACGGCAAAATAGTAATAATATATAATGCTTCTTCTATTTATTTCAAGGCCAGATCAATATCCTCAATCAGGTCATCAATATCTTCAATCCCGACTGAAAGCCTGAGCATTGTTTCATGCACACCCATCTCAAGGCGTAGTGCCTCAGGGTATTCAAAGTATATGGTTGACCATGGATGTATAATAAGGCTTTTGTTATCATTCATATTGGTGGCTCTGCGAATTACCTGAAGCTTATTCATGAATGAAAAACATGCCTTCTCTGACTCAAGATCAAATGTCAGGATGGTACCGGGTACTCCGCCGAACTGATTCTTACTCAGATCATAAAACTCTGAGCCCGGCATCCCCGGATATTTTATCTTTTTAACATCAGGATGCCCAGTGAGGTGTTCTGTCAAATTCAGACAGTTTGTAAAGGACCGCTCAACACGGAGGGCCAGAATGTCTAGTCCCATGCTCTGAAGCTGTGCAGTTCGGGGCGACATGCAATTACCAAGATGACGGAAAACCTCCTTTCTGAGCTTGGCAATAAATGCCATCTCTTTCTTTTTTTCATAGAAATTTGATAATATTTCACTGGACTCCCAGCTATTATTACCGGTGTCTACAATAACTCCTCCAACAGAAGTTGCACCCCCTGAAATAAACTTGGTGCTTGACATCAGCTCTATATCTATACCAAATGATTTTGCATTAAAAACATTCGGTGGAGTAAGGGTGGAATCCGCTACAACCAGCATATCATTTTTCCTGGCAATTTTTACCAGCTCCGGAATGTTTACCACTTCAAGCTGGGGATTGGTTACCGTTTCGAAAAAAAGCATTTTCGTCTTTTCATCGCAAATCTTCTCTATTCCGGCCGGGTTCAGAAGATCTGCAAAACGAACCTCAATGCCCAGGTCCGGGAGGGTTTTGCTGAAGAGTCCATAGGTATGCCCGAAAAGATTTGGTGAGCATATTATATTCTCCCCTGGCTTTACCAGTGCAATAATTGTATTTGAAATTGCAGCCATGCCGGATGAAAGGGCCAGAGCGGCTCTTCCACCTGTTGCAGAAATAATTTTTCTTTCCAGGTATTCCACCGTTGGATTCGAAGAACGGGAATATGCATGTGCAGCCTTTTTATCCTGAAAGGCCTCAGCTATATCTTCCGCAGAATCAAACTCAAATGCAACCGTTTCATATACAGGCATATTTAGGGAATTGAACGGATCTTCTTTTAAAAAAGCCGCAGTCAACATTTTGGTTGTGAATCCCTTATCATTTTCTACCATGTCCCATGATTTTGAATTGAATTGGTAAATATAAGAGATATACTAATATCAGCCTCGGATACATAGTTTTTGACATTCATTCATAATTGTCTAACTTAAGTTCCAATTCTAAACCTGATCCGATGACAAAACTTTTTCTAAGTCTGGCTGTCAGTTTTATTTTTGTGGGACTTTTTGCCCAATCTCACATTGAACTATTCACGCTTGCAGGAGCATATGGTTTTCCCAGTAATTATGAAAGTCCATATGAAAATGAGAAAGCAATGCCTGCCGGTGTGC
>SDBV01006283.1_pt1 | contig 16520 bp, 21 predicted proteins | sample 2277081 | NCBI WGS metagenome assembly SDBV01 (sample SAMN10402039, study PRJNA504765) | marine sediment metagenome | isolation source: marine sediment core GS10_PC15, 223 cmbsf | place: Arctic Ocean: Southern Knipovich Ridge | collected 2010
GGGGTATGGGTAGCCAGCTTCAGTTTAGAATAGTTCGAAATATACTGCTCAATACACCGCACATACCAACGATGTTGTCCGAGCTTAATGCCCTGCTTTTCAAGTAAAATTATATATTTATCCCAAAACCGCTGAATAGCGGGCTCAGCTCGAGAATCCCAGGCAGGCATAATTCAATCTCCATATTGTGTGTGCTACTTTCCATAGTAGGGTTGCAATGCTAAAGGGTCATGACTGGAAATACCAGAAAATGGCCATGTTTTCTGAACTATACAGCATTCCGTATAACACCCTGATTTGGGGGTGCTATACAGAATTCCGTATAACATACTGTTAGGCCTTTAAAAAGGATATGAGCAACCAATTAATCGAATATCGTTCAGTACTTCACCTAAACAGTGAGGTGTTCCTCTTTAATTATAAAGAGGAGTTCGCTGCGTTTGGTGTTACAGATCAATATTTTGAAAAATTTTGCAATGTTATATCCACTAGTCATATGAAAAATGGAAAGACGTTAATAGGCCTAATACCTTTACTCTTAATTATGCAGCGTCAATATAGAAATGCGTTTCAGAGTATTAGCGTATTTCAGTCGTATCAATCTTGGGTGTTATTGAGGCCAGCAATTGAATCAGCGTTGGTGATGGGGAAATGGTTAGATGACTTGAGTAATTTTGAAGTCTGGAAGGATCATCAAGATAACTGGAAGAATTACCAAAAAATATACCAAGGCAAGAATTTAATCTCCGATAGTTTGCCTAATTCGACTGATATACAAAAAGTATTAAAGCGAATTAATGATGACTTTATGCACACAAACCCATCATATTATCGAAGACATTCGCAGATTGTAGATATAGATGAAAAAAACGTATTTATGTATGTTGACTTTAATGACAGTGAACAAGATCATCGCGCCCATACATACGCATTTTTATATTTGACGTTATTTATACTAAAACAAGTTGGCGTTATGCTGTCAGATAAATATGAGGAACAAGAATCGTTTGCAGTCGATCTTGATAGATTGCATGATTGTTTTATTGACAATGCGAGAGAAATAGCAAATGAAAATGAGGAGTACAAAAAATTACTTCTTGAAATTGGTTTATGGCCTAACCAATCGCTCAACCAGATTGGCGCAAAAAACGCGCCTCCTGGTTAGCTATCACGTTAGGTAACAAAATTGGAAAATAGCAAAAATATACGGAATGTAATTATGGTGCTGTTATTAATACAGATAACACCAACTGTAGTTAAAGCTGAGTACGTTCTCCCCGAACCTGATTATCGACCTAGTTCAGTATCACAGCCATGTGTGTCAGGTGAATTTAGTTCTATTACGCAATCTTTTATTCTAATTAAAAGTCACAATAAGATAATTAAAGTTGGTGTTACTTCTGATACGTCGATATTCACTGTATATGGAGGTTATATTAACAAGAAGCAATTGAAACCTCGCCAGAAGTTAAAAGTTTGGTATAAAGGTAGAAGCTGTAGAAAACCAGAAGTACCTATTACAGCGGCGAGAGTAATTATTGCTTCAGAGTCACCGAATGATGAATGGCCAAAGTAAATTGTTACCTAACAACACGCTCAAGTTCGTGCTGCGCACGGGACCGCGAAACCCGCGCGGCCCCTTAGCTTATCGTTAGGTTTTGCAAACTTATAGGATAGATTGTAGTGAACTGTATTGAAAATGACCCGATCAAAGTAACCATAGAGGATTACTTATGAAAGCAATTGTAGCCACAAAATACGGACCACCAGATGTTCTTCAGCTCAAAGAGGTAGAAAAACCTACTCCCAAGGACAATGAAGTACTGATAAGAATACACGCAAGCACGGTAAGGACAGGGGACGTGAAAATTCGAAGTTTCACATTCGGTCCCTGGTTTAGTCTCCCCGCGCGAATAATGTTTGGTCTCATAAGACCAAGAAAAAATATACCGGGGGATGAGCTAGCCGGAGAAATTGAATCAATAGGCAAAGACGTAACACTATTTAAGGAAGGTGACCAAGTTTTTGGATTTACCGGTGGGATTGGTTTTGGTGGTGCTAATGCCGAGTATAAATGTCTGCCTGAAGACGGGATGGTGGCAATAAAACCGGCCAATATGACCTATGAGGAAGCCGCTGCCGTTCCTGTTGGGGCAGGGACAGCATTGTATCTTCTTAGAAAAGGAGATATTCAGAGCGGACAAAAAGTTCTTATCAATGGCGCTTCCGGAGGGATAGGTACAGCTGCAGTACAGCTTGCCAAGTACTTTGGGGCAGAAGTTACCGGCGTATGCAGTACCACCAATTTGGAATTGGTGAAATCTCTGGGAGCCGATAAGGTCATTGATTACACTCAAGAAGATTTCATCAAAAATGGCCAGACCTATGATGTTATTTTTGACACGGTAATCAAGACTTCGTTCTCAGGTAGTAAGAGCTCACTAAAGCAAAGAGGGGTTTATATTACAATGGATTGGCCTCTTATTGGCTACGGAGGGATATCCGGGCTTCTTCAAGACCTACGGGTTTCAATGGTTGGTAGCAAGAAAGTAATATTTGGAATGGCAAGAGAGAATCCTGAAGATCTGATTTTCCTCAAAGAGCTTATTGAGGCAGGAAAGTTAAAATCGGTCATTGATAGACGCTATCCATTGGAACAGACTGCCGAGGCTCACAGGTATGTCGAAAAAGGGCACAAGAAGGGAAACGTGATCATAACTGTGCAACATAGTAGCAAAACCTAACAAGTGGGTCGAGAACGACGCGCAAAAAACGCACGCGTCTCACCCAACCGTTAGAACTCATCGATATAGGACATAAAGTTATGAGAAAAAAGACTGTTAAATTTAATAAGTCTGGTATTGTTAATTTGCCAAATGACAAACCCGTTGTTTATAAAATAATGTCAGAAAGAGGGGAAACGGTCTATACGGGTGTGGCAAATCGCGGTCACGTAAGAGATCGGCTTGAAGAACATCTACGCAGGGGTAAAGATCGAATTCCCGGCACTAAGGTTCAAATTGAACAGCTGGATCACATATCTCAAGCGCGTAAGAAGGAATCAAATATTATTGCAAGAACAGATCCTAAATATAACAAACAGCGTACCGTGTCCTCTTTCTTCGAGCCTGTCTCTTTCTCAAAGTCCAAAGGACGCAATGCGGTTAGGAAAAGGACAGTAAAAAAGTAGATCCGAATTATGAGCAGCAACCGCCTATCTTATAAAAAGTCTGTTTTCATTAATTGCCCATTTGATGGTCACTACAAGCGTATTTTCAACGCAATTGTTTTCACCGTATATGATTGTGGTTTTATTCCTCGTTCAGCGCTCGAGGCGGCGAATAATCCTGTTCGCTTGTCACGAATCATCCAGATCATAAATGATTCGCTATATGCAATTCATGATCTTTCTAGGGCTGGAGTTGATAGTAAAACTGGACTTGCACGATTCAATATGGCGCTAGAGTTAGGGATATTTCTCGGTGCGAAAGAATTCGGCAGTAAGCAAAACGCTATGAAGACGTACTTAATGTTAGATAAAGATCGCTACAGATACCAAAAGTTCATTTCCGATCTAAGTGGCATAGATCCTAAAGCTCACAATAACAAACCTGAAACAGCAATTATCAAAGTAAGAGATTGGCTTAACGATGTAACAAAATTTGATTTTAAAATTCAAAGTGGCAGTATCATTGCAAACAGATACGATGAATTCCGCAAGGATCTACCTAACCTCGCAACTGATCTTGGGCTAAAAATGAAGGATCTGACATATCGTGACTACTGTTATGTAGTCCAGGAGTGGCTTAACCAGTTTCCAGCATGGCAACGTTTCTAATAGATGAGTTCTAACAAATCACTCCAGCCGATCACAAAAAACTCCGTTTTTTGCTCCGGCTGAGCTCAACCGTTAGGCGAATAATTTAGTGATGGAAATAATCCTTGCAATAGCGACCATTGTCGGAGGCGTAGCTGCTTTATGGTATTTCTGGGACAAAATCATATCGTGGTTTGGTCAGCCGAAAGTTCGTTCGAGTGATATTTCTGCTTTCATACTTGAGGGAAAAAAACTAAAAGAACGGAAAAATGAAAATCCACTATCTATAAAAGAACATAATGACTGGGTTGAAAAAGTGAACTCGTATTTTCAAAAACATAAAGGCGCTGGCTACGAGGTTCGGTTAAATGATTTCAGTGGGATGACATTTTTTGGTGACGGTTCTGAAAAGTCAAAGTATGCAAACTCTATTGATGGCCGTCTTAGGAGGCTTCATGAATTTATCAAGGAAGTATAAAGCAATCATAATTTCGCCTAACAAGACTGCTCAAGCCGATCGCTTTGTCTTCCGCTGCGCTTCAGTCAAAGCTCCGGCTTAGCAGCGACGTTAGGCATTATATATGGCAACTCCAATGGAAAAAGGAAATGCTCTTGAAGAAGCCGTAAAAGCTATTGAGCATACAATTTTGCAATCTTCAGCAGGGTTGGACAAAGACGCTTTCTTAATTGAGAGCAAAAAGATTGTTATCGTTGACGGCGTTCGACACGAATTCGATGTTTGGGCAGAAATCGATCATGGAAAAGGATATAAGTCCGTCTTTATCTTTGAATGCAAAAATTGGAAAAACAAAGTAGGTAAAAATGAAATCATTGTATTTTCCGAAAAAATAGATTCTGTTCAGGCACAAAAAGGTTTTTTTGTAGCAACTACATTTACAAAAGATGCTCAAGCACAAGCTAAAAAAGATAAAAGAATTACATTATTAAATGCTACTGAGCATGCTGTAGATAATATTCCAATGCCTTTTAATTTTCACTTCATTTCCAAAGAAAATGAACATGGTGAATTAACTGTTATGGAAAAGAATCACGGCAATAAAAAGAAAAGAAAGAAAATAAAACTTGATTTAGAGAAAGTTAAATGCAAGCTCAACAATGAACCACTCAACTTAATTGAATACACACAAAAGTGGGTACAAGATTGTGCTGACAATCGACTAAAGACATTTCCCTCTGCTCATAAAGAGGAAGGACTTTATGAGTTGGATGCTAAGGATGAGCGTGAATTCTCCGAAAATGAACTACTTATTGATGGTAATGAGATAGAGAGCCTTGTACTAAAAGTAACGTTTAAAACCAGAATAATAAGACCAGGCATTATCTCAAGCTACGAAATCGAATCCAGAGGTCGTATTTTATCCTTAGCACCAGTACAGATAGGAGACGGATCAATACAAATGAGCCTAATAGGTGGTACGAATAATACCTAACAAATCAATCAACAGGACACTCAGCGCTATCGCGCCTCGTGCCTGTTATCTCAAACGTTATGTTTCAAGGTGGAATAATGGGAACAGTTAGTTACTACATGACGATGGTGGCCTATCCCTTGGCCATAATCCTTTTTGTTTTCGGTTCATTAATAGGTTACAGGCGAACCAGGCGTATATCCGCTGTCGTAATGGCGACTGCCTTCTTGGTAGTGTTTGTTGGGTACATCTTCCAAAACTATGGCCCTAAAAAAATCACATACACTGAAACTGGCAATGCAATTATCGATTTCACCAACTTATTTACTGTTGGTGGCTTTATGAGTCAAATTGGTATAGTTATCGCCTCCATTAGTTTCGTAGTTTTCTGTAGGAATAAGTCATGAAACATAACAAGTCGCTCGTTGGGACGCTTCGCCGCGTTGCGGCTCGCGCTCCACAGCTCTAACGTTATGTTACAAGGATAGAAACGTGCCAAAAGAAATAAATACAAAATACATTGTTCAACAGGCACGGTATGCTGGCGAAGAGGCCGGGGCGAAAATGGTTGAAGTGCATGGTCGCCTTTGGGAAGGCCGAGAGAATCTAGCCAAGTTAATTATATCGTTATCTTCAGCCATGCTAGTTGGCACCATAACATTCTCTAGTAGTTTGCTTGGCTCCAATTCAGCCGCCACTTCTTGCCCAAACCTTCTTGTAGCTAGCTGGGTGCTACTATTCCTCTCAATGTGTTTAGGTGTTTTGTCACTTTGGCACTCAAATACCTTAAAGAGTTTTAGAGCAAGGTTTTTCAATTCTGAACCTGATATTGAGCAAGAAGCATCGCAATTAAACCCAGAGGCAAGTCAGGAAGAATTAACACAAGAAATTTTAGCTATTGTAAAGAAATATAGTGATGCTTCATTAAAACCATTAGGTAGCGCAGATCGAAATGCGCACTACTCACTGAATACAGCCTTAATATTGTTTGGGCTGGGTGTAGGTGCCTTTTTGGTATTTGGTGCATTACAGGTAACATAACAATCGGGTCAATTAGGACGCTCCTTACGTCGCGCCTATCACCCAAAACGTTATAACTTAAAGGAAAATTAATGCTGGGCAAGTTGTTTAAGAAGAAAAGTAATTACTTGTTTTCCGACACAGAAAACACGGCATGTATGGTTTGTAGCCATGTTCTTGAAAACAAGGCGCCAATTTTACATGTCACTCATGACGAAGATGATGGAATGTGGCAGTTTCTTTGTGGGGCAGAAGGTCATGATTCCACGCAAGCTAAAATAATTGCACTTATTGAAGCAGTAAATATTGATCCAACTATTAATGAACTTCATGAAATGCCATTAGGTGTAGGTGCAACAAGACAGACACAAGGTGAAGAATGGGTACCATTCAAAATTTAGTTATAACAAGGCGCTCAAGTAAAGTGCTTCGCACGGGACCGCGAAAAGCGCACGGCCCCTTAGCTTAATCGTTAGGCGGTAAAAATATGTTCACTGTAAGTGCAGATTTCATGGGTGACTTTAAGCTTGGTGATAATATCAATCACAATTTAGAAATCATTACATATTTCTATCAGCGTGAAGACGACCCGCATGACACTGATTCCTGGCTAGTAAGAAAACCAATAATCATTATTCTTGCTTCAATCTGTGAAGCCGTTCTCCATGACTTACATATGCGCATAAACACATATACAACTGAGGGAGTAAAAGGTATTGCAGTTTCTGTACTCAGTTACGTTCGTGGTAAAAAAATTGATAAATTCGAAACTTATATTTCTAGTGCGCGCAAACACACGCTCTTGGGTGCGGCTACTGATCCGATATATAGCGATCTCGAAGACCTCCGTAAACTGAGAAACCGAGTACATATTCAGAACGAAAAAAATCATTTTGAGGCTAATGATTCACAAGCATTTAGCCTGCGTCGCATCAAGCAAGCCGAGCAAACACTAGAGAAGTTAGTTAAAACAATCTCAGTAAATCATCCGCGCGCAATACCAGCGACCGGACATGTTAATGATTTCCAGTTTCCTTGGGATGAGCATTTTCCATAAAAACTAGAGGAGCTAATTCAATGTATCGCCTAACAAATCACTCAACGCGGACGCGCAATAAGACGCGCGCCGGTTAGCTCAAACGTTAAATGTTTTGGATAATTATGCACGTGTTTGGACAGTTTGAAAAATTTGCGTATAGAAGCTTTTCAAAAGAGGAATATGCTAGTAGCTTTCTTGCGGGCAAGATTAGATTTGGCTCTATTTCGTACTATGCAAGGTCTGAAGATAAAGCAAGGTGTGATATTAGCGAAGGAGAAGCCCGTTTCTTAGTAAACGCTGTTCGTAATAGTCAAACGTATATTAGCAATAACGTATATATTTTCTGTTTTCATCGTGATCTTGTTAGTGCGAGAAAAAGTAATTTCGGTGATTTTGTTGTCAAAATAAATGACCCAAAAAAACTGGCTGAATATGTTACTGAACAAATTAGTAAGTTACAAATACATTTTTTCGGTGGTATTGAAGGTGTTATTGTTGAATACACAAAGGATGAAGAATTTGACAACAAGTTAGGACAGTTAGAATTAGCAAGATTAGTATATTCTCAGAAACCTAGATTACCTTTTGCTATAGAAAACGAATACAGGTTTATTTTAATTACTGAAATGAACCTAGGTGAATTTTTTGAAATAGATTTAAATAGAAAACTAGAATTTGGTGAATTAGTTGTAAACATTTAACAAGGGCAGCAACGGCGACGCTCGTACCGCGCGCGCGTTCTCCCGGCGTTTTGCATAAGCAACCATGAAGCTTAGTCAAATACAACAATCCAAATCCATTCGTCCGGATGTAGATCAAGATGGCGGTGGCTCATGGGGTATATTTTTATCTCCAGAACAGCCTGATCATGTGATTAAACTCTTTTACAATGAGCAGCAGTTTAATGATGAGAAAATGGGGTACGATAGGGTTTTGGGAGAGTCCAGCCTCATGCGGCTCGCTAACCAATACATCGTAATTTCCGTACAGTTAGATACATCCACTTACCCCAATAATCGCATAAGCCCACCATTTGATAACGCTCTTCTAATACCATTCTTATCGAATCCACCGTGGGAAATAATCGGAAAGTTAGGCAGCCATGAAACGGATGATAAACTTGCGAGAATCGGAATTAATGTCGAAGAGCTTAAGGATAATTTCTGTCGAATTGGGCTTGCTCCATGGGAAGCAACATTTTTTATGCATTCCATTTCGCACGATATCAAGGCAATAGATTTTACTTACAGCGAGGTCGTACTTAATAGCAACGCCGATATGGAAGAAAGAGAGTGAATGTGACCGCTAATAATGCATAACAAGGCCATTAACTACGCGCCTATCGGCGCCGGACAGCCTACGCTGCGCTCCGGCAGCCGGTTATGGCTACGTTAGGCGAATAAGAAACCATATGGAAAAGTTATTTAAATATGTAACCGTTACAATAAATTCTTGCCTTCTTATAAGTGCACTGCTGCACATTGCTCTATATGCATCAGACAGTGAAGATTACAGGCGCTGGGTAACTGCGCAAATCAGCATCCAAGTGTTTGGTGTATTTTGTCTACTTTTTATATTAAAACGCAGTTTAACTGCATTAATATTATTTTCTATTGCTTCGGTAACTTTTACTTATATAAATACAATTTACACGAATTACGCGCATGAAATAGAAAACGTCGTTTCATTTTTAGTGTTTTGGATGGCTTACGGGTATGTGCTATTTAAAAGTTGGGCAGCAAACACGCCTAACAAGGCGTCCAAGCCGACCGCAAAAAGCGCGTCGGCTTAACTTAAACGTTAGGCTTCTAAAGGACTAAATTTAATGAAGGCAGGTCAATTAAGCTTTATTGAGTATTTGGCATACGAAGAACAGAATTTACTTACTAGTATTGTAAATTTTAGAGGGGACTTCGACGCATTTTATAATCTAGATGTCGCATATCAGAAGCCATTATCAACTCTTGAAGTAAACGTTGATGAGGACATATTGCCAAGCCTGTATCTTTTTGTTCATTTTCATTTGTACTTTTCCATTTCCTCTTTATTTCGTTCGCATTTTTCTGAGTCACTAGCTTCAACAAGAAAAGCTTTAGATGCTAGTTTTAGTGCATATAGAATAATTTTAGAACCTGAAACAGTTGAACTATATAGAAATAGAGACCGATCTTTTCAATTTATAAAAAGTTATATTCAAAATGAACGAAAGAAAGATCCAGAAAAATATCCAATTGCTGAGAATCTACTTGAGCTTCATGATTTATGTAGTGAATATGGCTCTCACTCAGATATAAGTTCATTTGTACACAGAGTTGAGTCAAGACCTATACCTAATACAAAAAAAGACTTTATGATGTTTCATTATTTTCAATTTCCCAGAGACATGCATGAATATGCAGTATATTTAATTGACACTCTTTGGGCTTATTATGGAATGTTGCTGATATTTAGACCCTTTATAGAAGAAAAAATCAAAGATTCTGATAGTTTGGGGGAAATTATTGATGAACTTGGTGCATTAATTACTGATAGAAGAAATGAATTATATAAACACTTTCAAAGAACTAAACCAGAAGTAATTAATGAAGAAGCCTAACAAGGCGCCCAAGCGGACGGCGTAACCGCTGCTTGGCTTAAACGTTAGCCAAACATAATCGTTATATTGGAAGCTGTGCATGGAAGAAAATATTAAACGCAAATTTGATGCATTCGCGAGTATACGTGATCACGCGTGGCGCGAATTTAAAGATAAGGCCAAGGCAGAATGGCGGTTAAGCTTCGGTATCTGGACAGCTCTACTTGCTGCAATTGGCGCATTAATTACATCAAAACTAAAGCTGCCAATTAATGTATGCATCCTATCAGCAGTTCTTGTCTTTATAGTTATCCTGCATGGATATTTTCTATATTGGGTTCAATGTAAGTTAGACAGTGCCAGAATAATTCTCCATGAATGTCAGACGGAAATGCGAAAATATTTAGATTTATCAGTTAATTCTTACGAGCGAAACAAATGGAAACAGCCAGCCCATATATACAAATTATGATTACACTTATTATTGTCATTTTATTGTTTACGATTGCACGTAAATAATTCTATGGCTAACAATAACATCCAATGGATTGCCAAAAGCGCCGTTTTTTTGTGAGTCGCTCCGCTCCATTGTCACACAAAAAAACGTCACTTTCGGCAACCACTGATGTAGGCGTTAGCTGCAAAAAAGGTAAACCAATGAAGCGTACAATCTACTTAATGGCTATGCTTTTCGGCATATTTGTATTCTCATCGAATGCAATTGCAGAGATAAAGCTCACGAATGCGTTGGCCAAAGATGTTGGGAAATCTTATGGCTTTTATCTAGGGCAAGATTATTCGTTAAACGAAATATCTATGAAATATCCATCTTTGTCCGGATTGGTGATGATTGCAGAGAAAGAATTCTCAGCTAACTTCAAATCTTCTATCGAGGGTATGGACGCAATAATGCTGAAATATGCCAAAACCGAATGGAAGAAGATTAAAAATCAACTATCACAGAAAATTACTAGCTCAATTAATATCAATCAAATCACCGAAGCACAAGCACGCCAATTCATTAAGCTTGTCCGTCAAAGAGCAAAAGGAAATATTGACTCCCCTATCCTCGAAACATTGCTGCTTTTTAAGTCGGGCTATGATAATAGTCCAGAACGTGAATTTGTTGATGGTTATAAGTACAAATACACAACAAATGGCTCAGGAAAAGCCAAAGGCGTTGCATTTTCTATCGAATCACCAAAAACTTGGAAAGCAAAAGAAGGTAATCGGCCTAACATAGTGCAGAAGTTTGTAAGCGAAAACGGCAGAGGTCTTGAATTGATGCTTGTTTTGATAAAAGAAATTCCATTGCAGCCAGGAGAGAAGATAACAGAAAAGGACGTGTTAGGAATGCTTAATCCAAAAGACATTAAAGACTTTCTGCCAAATGGTTCTACGTATATAAAGAGTGGAAAATTAACGCTTGAAAACCTGCCCGGCTTTTGGGTGCAGTTCAAAGTGAGCATGTCTAGAGTAAGAAATACTATAAGCATGGAAATGATTATGTATACGATATTTTACAAAAATAAAATGATTCAAATCCAAGGGCAAGTTTCTACCTCTGTAAATGGAAAGTCCTTAGATAGAGGTGGAGTAAAAAAATACGAAAAGTTGTTTGATCTTATGGCGAATAGCTTTGTGATTTCCAATATGTATAAATAGCAGCTAACAATCGCATGCACTCAAAAGGAGAAAAGCATGAACGCCTTTGCAAAATTAACCACCGTATTATCTGTGCCGCTCGGATTAATCAATATGCTTGGCGGAATCGTTGCTGGTATTTGGTTGGCAATTTTAGGAGAGTGGGGAATTATAGGTTATGGAATTGCCGCATTGTTTGTCTCAGGTATAGGTCTAGGCTTTGCCATGATGCCGGGCTTATTATTTGCTGCTCCTGCTGCCGCTCTACATGAAAAAGGCAACAAAATAGGATTTTACATATTCGGGTTTCTAGGCGCACTTTACACAATCGCAGTATTAACAGTTTGGTGTATTGCAGTTTTATTCTTTTTCGCAAAACAAGCTAATGCAGACTCAATAATACCAATATTAATCTGGTCATATGGGGTAGCAACTGGCCCTATTGCGTGGATGGCTCAAAAAGAAATGCAAGGTGGTAATGAATATTCAATGATCTCTACTTTTTTTGCACAAGTAGCTTATCTGTTGGTAATTATTGCAATTCTCTTATTTAGGGTTTCTCTGCTGGAGGTAACAATCTTGTTTGGTGTAATCATGTTTGTTGGTCTTATTATCCAGTTCAGAATAGCATCACAAATAGAAAAGGAAGAGGCCTATTATTAATTAAAGTGCTAACAAGGCAAATGCACTCGGACAGCACAAAGTGCCGCTCCTCGTTCCTCTGCTTTTTACTGCCGGTGATTTGCGATGTTAGACGCCACTACCATGAAAATTACGAGACTTAAACTTTTTACGATTGCGGTCATAATCGCTCTCAGTGCGACGGGTATATATATACTAATAGGCAATTCGGCACATCTATCAACAAAACAACAAAAAACTTCTCAACTATTCCCTAGCAGATACCAGAGCCCATTAGGATTTAGTGTCCGACTTCCGACGAACTGGGCTGTGATCAACAGCGATGTTATTAGGGAACGATTCCCAGAATTATATTTGCCGGAAATAGCAATGGCACAATACAAAAAATATCCAGAGCGTCGCAAAGAACTGATTGAAAAATATTATAACCATAACGTGGAGCTATATTATCCAAAGAAAAGCAATACCGATCGACAATTCATGGATAGTATTCGTGTAAGAATTGTTCACATTCCAGATGGCAAAATCCCTCAATGGAGTGTTCGTTATTTACAGAATGGAAAGTCTGTTTTTTGTGATAGTGCATTAGAAGGATATCGCATAGCTTCTGCCGGACCGGTCAAACCTCGGTCCTGTACAGTGATTCAAATCAACCAGAAGTACGGCTATCTTTATGTGATTAGCTTTCCTGATGTTAATAGAATGCAGTTTACTGTTGCTTTAAGAAAGTCTGACCGAGAGATTATTTATTTTACATTGTACACTTATCTTAATACTGAGAAAAAATATTACCCCTTGTTCCTTGAGATGTTAAGGACGGTTAGTTCCGATTAAATTGGAGCGCAAGGAAGATACGCATAAAAATGTGCCGTCTAACCATTCACTTTAGCCGACGCACTACGTGCGCGACTAAGTTCAGCCGTTATATTTCTATAGGAAACTGGTAGCCACATGTGAATAATCTAATCCTATACAAGTACAGGTCATATAATTGTAGGTCTTTATCAATGCTGAAAAATAGAGAACTCTATTTTTCTGATCCAAAACATTTCAATGATCCGGTTGATTGTCAAATCGGAATTTATAGTGCTTTAAAATCTGCTGTTGAACTCGCACAAAAGGAAGATTCAACAGTAAAGGGAAAACTTCAAAAATTAGGAAAATTAGAAGAAATTTATACCAAGATTGAGAATGACGTTAAACGATCAGCGGTGTTTTCTCTCTCAAAAGAAGAAAACAATATTTTAATGTGGTCACATTACACAGATAGCCATACTGGCTTTTCACTAGGTTTCACATTATCCAATACATTCACCGAATATAACGAACCAAATGCAATTATTGGTAAAAATGACGTTCACTATTTTGAAGACAATCCGTTTGTTGATTATTTTCTAGAATTTGCAAAATGCACTCAACCGCCTGAATGGAATGAGTTCTGGGTATCTCTATTATCAATGGGGCTAGTTGTGAAATCTAAAGCCTGGAAATATGAAAATGAGGTGCGCATAATAAGAGGAAAGCCAGGTAAGGTTCAGTTTTCACCTTCTGAACTCAAAATTGTAATTTTTGGCTTAAAGATGAAGCTAAAAAAAAGGGATAAAATACGAAAATTACTATCTAGTCATGAATGGAGTCACGTTCAAATGAAAGAAGTTATTAGAGAAGATGATGGTTTTAGGTTAAAGGTGGTAAATTGTTAATGAAATATAACAAGTCACTAAACCGGATCGGCGCAAAAAACGCGCCTCCCGGTTAGTTCAAACGTTAGATTGCATAAAGGATTAGTGATTAGTTTATATTGGGAGAATAGGCTCTGAAATGACAGAACGAAATAGTATCGTAGCTTTCATTGATGTCCTAGGCTTCGAAGAGGTAATGCTATCCGACGATAAGGAAAGAAGAGAAAAAGCTATTCAACTACTAAAGAGGGTTTCTAGTTATGGGGCAAGTCATGGAGTGAGGACTGAGAGCCTTGGCATTGGCGAACAGATAATTATGAACGCTGAAGTTACTACTTTCTCTGATAATGTAGTTTTGTCTATTCCCATTTGTGATGTTAAATACAATGGACTAGGTGGCGAAACTATTAAGTCAGCATCCTCATTCTTAACACAATTAATTACATTGCTTATTAGTATATATTGGCAAGGACTCCATTTAGGGATGCTATTTAGGGGTGCAATTACTACTGGGCGTCTCTATCATGATGGCGATGTAGTGGCGGGAGAAGGCCTGGTGAAAGCTGTTAGCATGGAAAAGGAAACTAGGTGGCCAAGAATTGAAATAGACGCAGCCATACTTAATAAAAAAGATGACCGAGGGGAAGCACTACTAGAACAGAGAGTGAGGGAAATAGCAATCGTAGAAGAGAATGTCCACTATTTTTTGAATACCTTGGGTTTTCATATCGGTGTATGGCGGGACTACAATCATTTTTCTGGAAAGACCGAGAGCTCATGGGAAGAAGTCAAACAAGCGCTTGACCGAATTAGAGAGCAAACTCAATCCTGCATCGATAAATTAGAGCGCTTAAAGAAATCTAGAACAGGGGAAGCGTCGAGTAAAACTGAGGAAGCTCAAAATAAATGGATTTGGTTTCGAGACGCTTTTGAGGCAGCTCAATCAGGGGAGGATTGGCAGCGCATATGGAGCACACAAAAAAGTGAAGGTTAAGTAAATGTTGCTAATATGCAATCTAACAAATCACTCCAGCCGATCAAAAAAAACTCCGTTTTTTTCTCCGGCTGAGCTCAACCGTTATGAGTCATACGATTAATCATGGAAATTGATACAAATATATTCCCGGAATATGAGAACTATCACGATGCTCACGTGGCGTTTATTGATATATTGGGGTTTGGCCATAAGGCCAAAGGTATCGATTCAAAAGAATCATTTCATGAGGTAGCAAAGTTGCTTTATGCAGCCAAACATACCGCTGAAACATATAACAAAGCCGGAGATATATTAGAGAATTTTAGATTTACAGCTATTTCTGATTCGATAATTATTTCTGCGCCATATTCTGACCCAGCATGCACAGTTGGACTTATACACATTCTCCAAGAGCTACAGTATGAGTTTTTGACGTGTGGATTTAAAACACTTATTCGCGGTTATCTTGATAGAGGCCCAGTCTATAACAAAGATGGTTTCATCTTTGGCGAAGGCTATATAAATGCTTATCTCGGAGAGCAGAATATTGGGAGCGCCCCCCGTATTGTTATATCTCCTGAAATAATTAGGGATGCTGAAGCGAGACTCGGGGGAAAACGCAGCAGAGAAGGATTTGTATCAATTTATGATTTTATTACGGAAGATCCAAGTGATGGGTATTATTTTATAGACTTCTTAAAGCCCGTTGGTTATTTATCGGGAAAAGATCATGGTCAATTACTCAGTGATCGCCAAGAAATTGAAAAAATTATTGTAAGCAGTCTTATCGGTTACACAACTAACCAAAAAATAAGATCAAAGTACAAGTGGTTAGAGTCATATTTTAATTATAGTGGCGTATATTTTGAAAATGACTCATAACAAGACGCACCAGCCGGCGCCAAAAAGCGGCGCGGCTGATTTGCAACGATGTGTTAAGGAGTGCTCATGGATAAATTGACAGAAGGCGACGTCACTAGCCCAAAAGAAAATGACGAAAAGCCGTCTAGGTGGTGGATGCTTTATCATTTTTGGGCCGGGATTTGTTTAAAGGCATATGTTGACGTAAGTGGCCTATCAAAATTTGTTCTTGGCGCTCCTGACGGAGCAGACCCAGCTTCTGCTTCGAGCTATGCTGGAACCACTGCCATACTTGCAGTCGGAGCGGTCGCACTTGGATACTTTCTATCTAAATCACTTATTAAAATAATAGATGGAGGTACTATGGCAAACAGCGGAAAAACAATTCTCAAAACCATATTGCCTATTGCTTACTTCGCAGGCGCAATATTCCTTGCTATGGCAACAGCACCATTATTTGCGGCATCTGACGGTCATAAAAAATCAGCATCATCCGTTCCACAGAAATCAACCATGAAACTTGTTAAGGCATACACAACAATTCAAGATGCAGAAGGGGTAACTGAGTCTAGTCTAGATCAAGCAGGACTAAATAATTTAGAAACATGGATTGTTCAAACAATGCTACAGAAGGGTAGAAACAATTATGCCGAAATGGGATATAACCCAAAAGACTTCAAGCCAAAGGTATCTACAAATTCGGTATATATTCGTGCCGGAGGAAAGAAACTCGCTGTTATCAAAATCAATATGGATAACTCCATGCGCTTAGTCACAATAATAGGTATCAAAGGAAATGAGCTTCACCGGGTAAGTTGCATTCGAGCAAGCAAC
>SDBV01006284.1_pt1 | contig 16519 bp, 13 predicted proteins | sample 2277081 | NCBI WGS metagenome assembly SDBV01 (sample SAMN10402039, study PRJNA504765) | marine sediment metagenome | isolation source: marine sediment core GS10_PC15, 223 cmbsf | place: Arctic Ocean: Southern Knipovich Ridge | collected 2010
CCGTACACGGCGGGATGGGCTTTAGGCATGCCATACTTGCATTCAGAATCGATGACACCAATATCTATGACTTGACAAAGTTCCAGGTCACCGGCTGCAGGCCGGATTTCAACCCGGACGACAAGGCAATTACATGGGGCATGACTGACTGGGACCTGTGTGTCGCCAAAGTCGACCTGGCGTCTGAAAAACCCCACGTAACCGATGTCAAATGCGTCGTCCAGTGTGATGAGAAATATGAAGTATATCACACAGACTTTTCGCCCGACGGCAAATACATAGCCTTCAGCTACGGGCCCAAAGCACAGGAGATGGTCGGCGGAAAGGCCCCCGACTGGAACATCTGCATCACCGACCTGGACGGAAAGTGGACACAGATAACAACCGACGGAAACCACAACAAGGAGCCCGACTGGGTGCCGATCGCAGCAAAATAAGGATGCCGCAAATGACACAACTCAACACAATTGCAAGGCTGCTTGTGGTTTTCGTATTGATAGCCTGTCCCGGCTGTCGGAAAAAGCCCGACACAGGCGCGACAGCGCCGACGCCTGCGATCGTCAAGAGCAAAACCGGCGTCGAAATGGTTTTGATCCCCGCAGGCTCCTTCAAAATGGGCTCAAAAAATGGCTCGCCCGATGAATCGCCGGTCCACACGGTGCATGTCAGTTCCTTCCTGATGGACCGATACGAGGTTACGCAGGGATTGTACAGCAGGTTCCCTTTGCCGGACCCGTCGCACTTCAAGGACCCGACCCGTCCCGGCGAACAGATGAACTGGGCCGACGCGATCGAATACTGCAATGAGCGGTCGCTTAAAGAAGGGCTCCACCCCTGCTACGACACCGAGACCCACAAATGCGACTTTGCGGCAAACGGCTACAGACTTCCGACCGAGGCCGAGTGGGAGTATGCCTGTCGGGCGGGCACCACCACAAAATACAATTTTGGCAACAATGCAGGCAAGCTCAAAACCAACGCATGGTTCAGGCAAAACTCCGCCGGCAAGACACAGCCGGTCGGCCAAAAGAAACCTAATGCGTGGGGCCTGTTCGACATGCACGGAAACGTCAAGGAATGGTGCAACGACTATTACAGCGAAACGTATTATAACGATAGCCCTGAAAGGGACCCGCGGGGACCGGCCGACGGCGAGGAACGGGTTCTGCGCGGCGGGGCGTGGAACTCCAGCGACGACAGTTGTCGCTCATCCTATCGTGCAGGTGACGCCGCGATCAACGACACATGTCTGGCCAGCGACGCCATAGGATTTCGCTGCGTTAGAACAGCCGAATTGGAAGACGAGGGAAAATGAGCGCCAAACAAGAAGCCAAAACTGGATTTCTTTACGATGACATTTACCTGAGACATCTGACCGGCGCCGGCCATCCGGAACGGCCGGAAAGGCTGACCGCCATAGTAGACCGGCTAAAGGACAAAGGCATATACCAGCAGTTGCACAGCTTAAGCCCCGTCCGTGCTGAAGAAGAATGGCTCACGACGGTTCATACCTCCGAATACATTGACCGGGTAAAGAACAGTTGGCAAAAGGGCGTAAGGTATCTGGACACCCCCGATGTGCCTATATCGGAGCATTCCTGCCAAGCGGCGTTTATGGCTGTCGGCGGAGTTCTAAAAACCGTCGATACCGTCATTACCGGCACGATCAAAAACGCATTCTGCGCAGTCCGTCCGCCGGGCCATCATGCCCTGGCCGACACGGCCATGGGATTTTGCATCTTCAATAATATCGCCATCGCAGCTAAGTACATTCAAAAGAAGCACAAACTGTCTAAGGTGCTGATTGTCGACTGGGACGTCCACCACGGCAACGGCACGCAGGCGGCATTCTACAACGACCCGACCGTTCTGTACTTCAGCATTCACCAGTACCCCTTCTATCCGGGTACGGGAGCAGCATCGGAGAAGGGAACGGGCAAGGGATCGGGTTTCACGATTAACGTCCCGTTAGCTCAGGGCTCCGGTGATCGGGACTATATCCGAATCTTCAAGGAAACGCTGCAGCCGGCCGCGATTGATTTTGATCCGGATTTCGTGCTCATATCGGCGGGATTCGACGCACACGAAGACGATCTGCTCGGCAGCATGAAGGTGACCACCGAAGGATTCGCAACGCTTAGCCGCATTGTCAAAGATATCGCCGAACAATGCTGCGGAGGGCGCCTCGTCTCGCTCCTGGAAGGCGGGTATCATCTTGAAGGTCTGGCGGCGGCGGTCGAAGCCCACATAAAAGTTCTCCTCTGACACGATAGAAAGGCCCGCGGTAAATGCTCTTTCATACATGGATATTCCTGCCTTTCTTTCTGATTACCTATGCGGTCTACCTGGTACTGAAACGGTCTTCACTGCGGAACGTCTGGATACTGATCGCCTCGTACGCCTTCTACGGCTGGTGGAATCCCCTCTATCTTATCCTCATAGCGTATTCCACGGTGGTCGATTACATAGTCCTGGCCCTGATGGAAAAGTCAAACTCCAGGAAGACATGGGCAGCCATAAGCATCCTGAACAATCTCTTCCTGCTCGGCTTTTTCAAATACGGCGCATTTCTCACCGAAAACGTAAACCTTCTCCTGACCCGACTCGGCAGCTCTTATGCAATCGAGGCGCCGTCCTGGCTGCTGCCCGTCGCTCTGTCATTCTATGTCTTCAAGTCCGTCGGTTATGTCGTCGACTGCTATCGCGGCGATGTCCCAAGGGAGACCAACTTCATTCGACACGCCGTGTTCGTAAGCTTCTTTCCAATCCTGGTCGCAGGCCCCATCGAAAGAGCTGCAAACCTCCTGCCGCAGCTTCGCAAGCCGGCCCACATCGGACTCGGCGATATCGCCGACGGCCTGAGCCTCTTCATTGTCGGTCTCTTCAAGAAAGTGGCTCTCGCCGACTGCCTGGCTCTTTACGTCGACAGGGTCTATGACGCACCCGGCCAGTGGCAGTCACCGGCGCTGATATTAGCGACGCTTGCATTTACATGGCAGATATATTTCGACTTCAGCGGCTATACGGATATGGCCAGGGGGATCGGGCGCATGATGGGCTTTCAAATAATGCGCAATTTCAACCATCCGTATCTGGCGACCGGTCTCGGCGATTTCTGGAGAAGGTGGCACATCAGCCTGTCGACATGGTTCCGCGATTACGTCTATATCCCGCTCGGCGGCAACCGCAAGGGCAAATTCAATATGTACAGAAATCTCTTCCTGGCAATGGTAATCTCCGGATTATGGCACGGCGCTGCATGGACATTTATCATCTGGGGCGCCCTGCACGCCGTCGGCCTGATGCTGACAAGACAACTGGAAAGAAACGCATTCTACAGGGACTCCCTGCCGACCGTCATCAAGCAGGCATGGGTCTTCATGTTCGTCTCGTTTGCATGGATCTTCTTCAGGGCCGACAGTTGGCCAACCGCATGTATGATTGTGTCGAAGATATTCACCACCGGCTGGTCCGACCCCCGCTTTCCAATGCTGTTTGCAATCCTGATATGCGCTGTATGGTCATACCAGGCTGTGTGTGAGTCGCGGCTAAAGCACATACTCAAAACCACCCCCGTGCAAATCAGCCTGGCGGTCCTGATGATAATCTATCTGGCCTTGTTTGCCCCCGCAACAGGCCAGCCGTTCATATACAATCAGTTTTAGAGGTTGCTCGATACAGAGGCAGAAAATGATGGCCCGACAAGACAACGCAATGAGCTTTGCATCACACCAGATGCGTCTTTCAGCCAGGCAGTGGCTTGTCGTGGCGGTCACTATCGCGTTGCTGTTTGCCCTTATTCCCCATGTGTGGCAACGCATCGAGCGATTCGAGCCGAATGCCGATTATCGCATCCCCTACGAACTCAGCAGCGATTACTGGCTGTATGATCGATACTGCCGGCTTGCCGTTGATACACATGAAGTACTCATTGTCGGCGATTCCGTCGCCTGGGGCCATTACGTGCCGCCGGACGAAACGCTGTCGCATTGCCTCAATGAAATCGCAGGCAAACAGCGATTCGCCAACATGGGTATCGACGGCGTTCACCCCGTCGCGTTGGCGGGCCTGGTGAAGTATTACGGCAAGGCCCTTTCGGATACGAAGATTGTATTGTGTTTCAATCCTCTATGGATAACCTCCAAAAAGCACGACCTGCAGGACGACAAAGAGTTCAGTTTCAACCACCCACGCCTGGCGCCGCAGTTCGTTCCGAAAATCGCCTGCTATTCGAATCCGACACCCAACCGAATCGGCATCGTCATCGAGCGAAACACCGGTTTCCTGAGCTGGGTATCCCACCTGCAGCTAACGTACTTTGACAACATGGACCTGTCGTCGTGGGCTCTCGAACACCCCCGGGGCAATCCTCTCACTGCCGTAACGCTCCAACTGCCCGCCCCCAAGACATCAAATGATCAACGCCCGACATGGAATCCCGACAGCACCGCCCGGCAGGATTTCCCCTGGGTGGACCTGGAGACATCGCTGCAGTGGGAATTCTTCAAACGCTCAATCAACACACTTGCCAGGAGAGGAAATCACGTTTTTGTCCTCGTCACTCCGTTCAACGAGCACATGATGAGCCCCCGGAGTCTGGCGACTTACAAGTCGATCAAAAAACAAATGGCCGCCTGGCTTGAAAATGAGCGGATAGAATTCCTCATCCCCCCCACGCTGCCCAGCGAACATTACGCCGACGCCAGCCACCCACTCGCCTCAGGTTATGCCCTGATCGCAGAACAACTCTGCGGGCATGAACCTTTCAGATCAACGATTCTCGATTCAACCGCCAAATCCAAATAACCTTGCATCCATCCCGCACAAGTATAGCTGCAATCCAGGGAGCGAAGGCAACGTACATTGAATCCGTTGCACAGATCTTTCTGTTCGCATAACTGGTTTACAACACAGTACTTATGAGATGAGCTTTCTTGACGAATTGGCAGATAATGGGTTGCGCGGTTGTACTCGGGTTGTAGGCGCTGACAGACCAAAAGGGGGTACTTAAGGGACTGAAAAGTAGGGCTACAGGTTGCCTATTGATCTGTATAGATACGGGGCTTATAATCACATTATGGTTGAAGAATCAGAATTCTTATCAGTTAGATTCTTATCAGTTTATCAGTCACACTCTACTTATTTAGGAATCCATGATGAATCGAATTGTGATAGCTGCACTGCTTTTGGTTCTTGCTGGGGGCATCCCGGCCCTTGGCGCCGACACAGCCGACGGCCCTGACTTAGGAGGAAAGGATAAGATCCTCAAAAAGAGCCCCGTGGACTTGGGTTATACCAATGTGCCGAATTGGCTGAAGTTCCCCCCGGCAGATCATCAAGATTGGGAATGGGATGACACCGTTGCAGGTGTCTGTGTGGATTCGAAGGACAACGTCTACGTGTCGCATCGCGGTGATCGCACGCCACGGCTAACCGTTTGGAAGCCGGACGGCAGCTTTCTGAGAGTCTTCCCTGGCCCGAAACCGAAGTGGCCGCACTTTGTGAATGTCGACAAGGACGACAACGTCTGGCTGGTGGATGCCGGCGCTCACTGCATCTACAAGATGAATCAGAAAGGAGAGGTCCTGCTAACACTCGGCAAGCCGGGAGTTAGCGGGCATGACAACTATCACTTCATGTTTCCTTCGGATGTCAGTTGGGATCCCGGTGGCAATGTGTACGTCACTGACGGAGGCACCACTACACCACGACCGAAGAATCGCAGGGTCTTGAAATACGATAGGTCTGGCAAGTTTATCAGGAAGTGGGGAAGTATCGGACAGGGCCTCGGGCAGTTTGATTACGGCCATTCCATTCTCGTAGATTCCAAAGGGGCTGTATTTGTCTGTGACCGCAACAACTGGCGAATTCAGGTGTTCGACAAGGACGGCAACCAGGAGGCAAACTGGACGCACATTGGCCGTGTCTACAAAATATGCGAGGACAAACACGGGGACTACTTTGTTTCCGACGGCTTCACCGGCAGGATCACCAAGGTTAGACGTGATGGATCGGTCATCGGTTTCTTTGAAGCCCCCGATAAAAAGTCAGGTATCCGAGGAAGATTGATTAACGCTCATAGCTTAGCTATTTGCAGCAATGGCGACCTCATAACCGGAACCTACCAAGGCTGGGTAGAACGATGGAAAGCGCCGGGTAACGACTAATATCCGCGTTCTGTCTTTTGGAGGCAGATTTGAAGCGACGAGCGTTTGATAGAAATACACTGCTTGCCATCCTGTATAAGAACGAAGTGATAGCTCACATTCGCGGGCCCTATTGATTGACCGGGAGGCGATACACATGAACAAAGCGATTGTCTTTCTGTGGTGGATGGCCGTTTGGAGTTGCAGCCAGGCTGCAGTGGCCCAGAGCGAGTCGGTCAGGCATGCATGGATGCAGCAGCACCGTGAGCTGAAAGCGGATATTCAGGCTTGCCAGGCCGGAAAACGGTTGGCTTCGCCTCACCTTCTGGATCGCCAGGCAGCAGTTCATAAGGAAGATCGCTTCGTCTGCGATATTGCTCTTCGGCGGACAGCGGCCTTGCTCGAAGATGTTCAGGCTATGCCCAATGCAGCCGAGATCAACGGTTTTGAAAAAGAGTTGGCCGATCTCAAAAAACGCTGCGAAAAAAGCTCGTCGGACCGCAATGACCTCTATCTTGAGATCTGCCGGCTCCGACGCAAAATCGCCTTGTCCAATCCGCTCTTGGATTTCGACGAAATGGTTTTTGTAACCAAATCGGGTGCCCTTGAGGCGGTACTGCAGTGTTGGAACTACGGCTACAGTGTCGATAGTGGCGGCGGCCTCTTCAAGGTCTCCGGCATCAAGACAGGCAAACCGCGCATCCAGGATATTATTGAGAATTCAGTGGTGCAAGAGGGCCGACTCAAAGGCAGGAAGCTGACAACCCGGGGCGCGTTCAACCTGCCGGCACTCGATCATGATGGAAAGACCATTGTTTTTTCATACGTAGAGAGAACGGGCATCAAGCTACCGTGGCCGCGTGAGGTTTTTGAGGCCTTCACAGAGAAAACCTGTTTCCACCTCTTTAAAGTGAACGTGGATGGCTCAGGACTTGTCCAGCTCACCGACGGCAGACGAAATGACTATCACCCCTGTTTCCTGCCCAACGGACGCATCGTATTTGTCTCTGACCGTCGCAACGTCATGGACCGCTGCCAGGGGGGCGAGGCCTTCAAGTCGGTCTCGCAGCCCTGCGGCACGATGCATTCGATGAAGCCCGACGGCAGCGACTTGATATGTATCAGCTATCATGAAACGACTGAGCTTCAACCCAGTGTCGACAACAACGGCATGCTGGTTTACACGCGATGGGACTATGTTGACCGCGATTTCTCCGCAGCACACAATCTCTGGACATGCTATCCTGACGGCAGAAATCCTCGCGCACCACACGGCAACTATCCTTACCCGCACCACACATTTGACGGCCAGTGGAAAGACGGAAGAGCCGACCGTCCGTGGGCGGAATACTGCATAAAGAGTATACCCGGGTCGCGTCGGTACATCGCGGTAGCGGGAAAGCACCACATATCCGGACCCTGGGGCACCCTGGTGCTGATCGATACTGGTATCGAGGACGATAACAAGATGTCGCAAGTCGCGCTGTTCCACAACTACGAACTCATGGATGAGGCCCAGGACTATCATGGCGCCATGGACGAGGGATTGCCCGAGTCCCCCTTGTACACGGATCCATGGCCGCTAAGTGAGGAATACGTAATCGCGGCCCAGGGAAACAAGGTCTTCCTGCTTGACAAATTTGGCAACCGGGAACTGCTGTTTTCCGCATCGAACGCCGCTTGTGGCGGGATAGACAGCATTCGCAGCCCGATTCCGCTGAAGGCCCGCCGGAGACCTCCTGCTCTGCCGACAATGACCAACCAGGGCGAACGATACGGAACCGCGGGCCATCAGCGTGCAACCGTAGCCGTTATGGATGTTTACGAGTCTGATTTTGGTTGGCCTGCCAATACGAAAATCAGTGCCATTCGCGTCATCCAGCTCTTTCCCTATCCATGGCACAGTCCCTGGGAGGACAAACCAAGGGTTGGACCAGGAAATGGTGCCAATGCCCGGGGCGTGCTCGGTGTGGTTCCCGTCGAAGACGACGGCAGCGCCTACTTCGAGGCACCGGTTGAGAAAACGATCTACCTCCAGGCCCTCGACCAGAACGGCATGGCGGTGCAATCCATGCGCTCTGCCACCTATGTACATCCCGGTGAACAACTGACTTGTCTCGGTTGCCATGAGAGGCCAAGCCAGGCGCCTGCCCCAAACAAGGTGCCCATGGCGCTGAAACGACCCCCTTCAAAGCTGACTCCCAATCTTGAAGACGGATCCTTGCCCATTAACTACGCCCGGCTTATTGAACCGCTCCTGGTGAATAAATGCAATCCATGTCATGAAAAGAGTAACCAGCCGGAGCCAGATCTCCAGAAGTACCAGTTCTTTTTCCATGGGACAAACCGCCATAGTGGCCTCGAACCTGTGCACGGTGGATATCGCACCGTCGCTGGAAAATTCGGGGCGATTGCCTCGGGGTTGGCAGCAATCATGCTAAAAAAACACCATCGCGAGGCACTTACCATGGCAGAGATCAACCGCATCACGCTCTGGGCAGACACCAACTCTAATGAACTCGGCGCCTACAGGGAGGAAGACAGGCAGAGAGCAGGCGAGGTTGTCTGGCCCCTTATCGACATGGATCCCGAGAATCCCGCGGGCTTGGACCTTGTACCGGGGCGTCCGGCTCCGCCAACGCCCAGCGCATCGGTTCCCCTCATGCAGCAGAGCGAGGAGTTCATCAAGGCCCGTTGGCCGGACGTGCAGGCGGAGAGACGAACTCGTGAGGGGGGAGGCAAATAGTCCCAAAGAGAACGCCATGACAAATGGAGACACCCGAACAATCGCATGGAGAAACGACTCCGAGATCGCCGCCATAAGCGGCGGCTCCTCAGAGCGTCTCATGCGTGACGTCAAGAGTTTTGTGTTTGAACCCTCGGATGACGGCGTTGCCCGTTTGAGATTCTTTTTGAAGATGTTCGTATGGGGTGCGTTCTTGGTCAAATTCGCATGGCGCTTTGACCCGGTCATTGAAAATGGTGCTGAATTTTGACGTTTTCATAAATTGCTGATTATACAGGACTTATGAAGTGTGGTCTGCAACGTGAAAAACCCGCTTGTAAAGTCCTTATGCAGTGGCTATGATAGTGGGTTGCAGGGCCTGTGCAATGTTTGAGCCCATGGGCAATAGCAATTCCCGGAGCAAAGATACGTTTGAAGTTGAAAACCATTCAGTCAGGAGGAAAACCCTTATGAGCGAAATAACCGACAAAAGCACCTCACGTCGTGAATTCATGAAGGATACCGGCCGCATCGCCGCTGCATCGGCTTTAATAGCCGCCGCCGGTCCGCGTTTGTACGCCGGCGAGAACAACACTATCAAGGTAGCCTTGATAGGCTGCGGCGGCCGGGGCTCCGGCGCTGCATCCAACGCCCTGTCCGTAAAGAACGGACCTACCAAACTCGTCGCCATGGGCGACGTCTTCGAGCATCGCCTCAAAAGCAGTTACGCCAATCTCAACAAGATGCATGCCGACAAGATGGATGTGCCGAAGGATCGCCGCTTTGTGGGCTTCGACGCTTACAAACAGGCGATGGATTGTCTCAGTCCCGGCGATATCGCGATCTTTGCAACGCCTCCGGCATTTCGCTGGGTGCATTTCACCTACGCAATCAAGAAAGGCCTCCATGTCTTCATGGAAAAGCCCGTTACCGTGGACGGCCCGACCAGTCGGCGGATGTTCAAACTCGCAGAACAGGCATCCGCCAAAAACCTCAAGGTGGGAGTGGGACTAATGTCCCGCCACAGCCGGGCGCTGGAGGAACTCTCCAAGCGCATCCAGGACGGCGAAATCGGCGATATCATTCTCCAGCGCGGCTACCGGATGCATGGACCGATCGGATCCTTCTCCTCGGTGTCCAAGCCGGCCGGTATCAGCGACCTGCTTTACCAGGTTAAACGCTTCCACAGTTTCATCTGGGCCAGCGGTGGAAGCTTCAGCGACTTTTACATCCACATCATCGATCATCAATGCTGGATGAAGAACAACTGGCCGATCAAGGCCCAGGCCCTGGGCGGTCGCCATTACAAGCAGAGTTCCGACGGCATCGCTTACGTCGACCAGAATTTCGACACGTATTCGGTGGAATACACCTTCGCCGACGGCAGCAAATTCTTCCTGGACGGACGCTGCATGGCCGGCTGCAAAAACATTTTCTCCAGCTACGCCCACGGCAGCAAAGGAATAGCCGTCGTCTCAAAGAGCGGCGACTGTGGAATGCCCTCCAGCACATACAGGGGCCAGAATACCACGCGAGCCAACCTGATCTGGGAATCCAAAGTCAAGCCCGACCAGCGCAATCCATATCAAAACGAATGGGAGGACCTCGTCGACGCCATCCGCAGCGACACCCCCTACAACGAAACCGCCCGCGGCGTCAAAACCAGCCTCGTTACGAGCCTGGGCCGCATGGCTGCGCACACCGGCCAGGAAATCACCTACGACGAAATCCTAAACTGCGACCACGAGATGGCCCCCGGCCTGGACAAGCTGACGAAGGATTCTCCCGCGCCCCTCCAGCCCGGACCTAACGGCAGATATCCCGTCCCCCAACCGGGCATAACAAAACAGCGCGAATACTAATCGTTCATTCGGTTTACTCGCAGGCACCCAGTGTCCTGGAAACTGATTGAGAGAAAAGTCGTTTGGGCAAATGCACAAATTTGGGGTGCGCCTCGGGGGAGGGGAATTTGTGCATCCGGGGCTCCGGGGGCGATCTTAATCGTAAGACTCGACACGAAGCAACTTACAGCAATACGCCCGGCAGGACTCGAACCTGCGACCTTCGGTTTAGGAAACCGATGCTCTATCCTGCTGAGCTACGGGCGCCTGAAATCTTAACTGTTTGCAGTATAAGAATTTCCGGTTCACCTTGTCAACTCCTAAAGCACTCAAAATGAGCAAAATCAGCAACTGGTGTCAGTTTGCATGAGATTTGCCCGGGATATTGTTCACTACCTTGTTTGCAGAAACCAAGGTCCCTTTGACGTCTGGACAGCGTAACACATTATTGGTAGTATTGTTGATGTTGGAACGGACGGATTGTGTGTTTTGAGCATTTTATTGGGAAAAATCAATTGAAAATCTTAGTTACAGGCGCATCAGGACTATTGGGAAGAGCAATATGCAGCGAACTGCATAAGTTCAGTTGTTTCGAGACTGTTGGGACTGCTTATTCACGAACGACCGAAGAGTTGGTCAGGTTGAACGTGCTCGAAAGGCGCCAAATTGAATCGTGCATTGAGAAGGTAAGGCCGGATTGCATTATTCATTGTGCTGCGACGCGCAAGCCCGATATATGCGAAAAGGATCCGGAATTGACCACACGCCTTAATGTCGACGCCACCAAATGGATAGCCGTCAGTGCATCGAAAATCGGTTCGTGGATGATCCATATTTCCACGGATTACGTCTTTGACGGAACAGACCCGCCTTACCACCCGCATTCGAAGCAAAATCCTCTGAATGCTTATGGAAAGAGCAAGCTCCAAAGCGAAATGGTTCTGCCGGAGATACTCAAAGATTTCTGTATTCTGCGAGTGCCGATTCTCTACGGCCAAATCGAATCTCTGGAAGAATCGGCCGTGACAATTATTGCCAAACAACTCCTGACGCCGAAGGAGCAAACATTCGACAACTGGTCAACGCGGTATCCCACACATACCGGCGACGTCGCTTTCGTCCTGAGACAGATGATCGAACATAAGAAAAACGATCCGACATTTGGCGGTATATGTCACTGGTCAGGCAACGAAGCTTATACAAAATTCATGATGGCCCGGGTCATCTGCGACATTATGAGTATCCCAAGGCAAAACGTTACAGGACAAGACACTCCGGCGCCCGGGGCGATAAGACCGAAAAACACGCATCTGGACTGTACTTTGCTGGAGTCTCTCGGTATCGGCAGGCACACCGAGTTCGCCAAAGGAGTAGCCGATTCGATAAGGCCTTTCCTCACCACCTGAGATGCCCATGAGCAAAGCGTCAAATCATCCACCACTGCCCCGGACTGATGCCCTTGAGGCTGAATGATCGTTTGTCCTTCGGCAGCGACTTGAGAAGCTCCCTGGCTTTGGCGCCGATAGCCTCGGCGGCAAGTTCAACATTTCGCCTGCCCACCTCGGCGGATGCGTGCACGCGAGGGTCCAGGCCGCCAATGCCGTCAGGCGGTTTCATCCTGGGGGCCAATGGACCCGTGCCCAGCTTTGACATATCAACACAGTCAGCGTAGAAAAACATCATGTCCGAGGTTTCCCATTTTGCCGCGTGGTCGGTGCCCGACTCGGGGCCCCTGCTCAAGCTTATTTCCCAAAGACCGATGCCGGCGACGGTTCCATCGGCCACGACCGGTTCGAGGGCCTGGTTTATCATGTCGATCTGGCCCTGAACGTTGTGGCCGGATACGCCGATGATGACGCGAAAGCCAGACCTCTTGAGGCGCGCAAACAACTGGGTGAGCACGGGAACAAACGTCTTGCGGTCGAAGCCTTCGTGGAAATAGACGGAAGGATACACGACGCCCCCGAACCGTTCGGCGGTCTTTACGAGGATGCCGTGGGCCTTGAGAGCGTCGGTGCCGAGGGGCAGGTGTCTGCCATGCCACTCGATCGGACCAAACGGCACATATACGACCGGGAACTTTCGAGCAGCCGCTTCCAACTGACCCGGCCGCATGAACTGCATCTGGACCGACCGGGAAAGCTCGCCTGTCATATCCTGCTTCTTCGGCGCAGAGGGCCCGGCATCAATCCGCTCAGTAGAACTGGCTGCCCAAGCGCTTGAGTTATTCATCAGAGATGCAGCAATAAACCCCGCGCCAGCAAACGGCCCCACATTGCGCAAAAACTCTCGCCTGTTCATAGCTCAACTCCTTTATACATAGTCAGCCTCCCCATAAGTCTATAATACCACTGCCCAACGACTGAGGCAAGCTTTTCCGGGCGACCGCAAGGGTCGCCCCTACGACGCTTGTGCGGGGCCGTGGATCAGTTGGTTGTAGGTGTCTTCTATAACCCGGAGCATTGTTTCGGGTGCGAATTTTTCGATGACCGACTGGCGGGCGCTTTCACCGAGGGTGTGGCGCAAGTCGGCATCTTCGATGAGTGCCCGGCAGGCGTCTGTGAGTTGGGCGGTGTTTTCAGGCTCGATGAGCAAGCCGGTGCCTTCGTTAACAACTTCGGCGGCGCCGTCGATGTCGAAGCTTACCACCGGCTTGCCGCAGAGCATCGCCTGGGGCAGCACGCGCGCCAGGCCCTCGCGGAGTGAGCAGTGGACGAGTATGTCCGAGGCGTGTATGGCAAGCGGTATCTCGTCGGGCGGCAGGAGGCCGGTGAAGCGAAATTTGTATCCGAGGCTTGCCACGTGGATCTTCGATTTGATCTCTTGTGTGAGGTGGCCGTCGCCGACGAAGAGCCAGACGCAGTTTTCATGTTCCCCGGCCAGCGTTTTGGCGGATTCGATGATGTAGTCGTGGCCCTTGAGTTCGGCGAGCCGTGCGATGGTTACAAGCACAACGGCCTGCTCGCCAATGCGATACTTGCGGCGAAAGGCGGCGATCTGCCGGACGTCCGGCTGCTGGAGAAACGCCTGCTCGTCGACGGCCGAATACGCGGTAACAAAATCACCGGGTTTGCCGATTCCCGCGGCAATCGCCTTTTCTGTCATGGCGTCGGCGACACAGATAAAACGGTCGGTGCGTTTGGCGGCGGCTTTTTCGACGGCGATATAGAAGCGGTTGAGCATCGTGCTTTGATAGGGATGAAAGGCAAGACCGTGGATAGTGTGGACGATGTAGGGACGCCGTCTTCGTTTGGCCCTGTGGCGAATGGCGTGGGCGGCGAAGCGACCGAGGATACCCGCCTTGGCGGAATGCGTGTGGACGATGTCGGGCTTGATCTGCCCAAGGAGCTTCTTGATTTCGATGTAGGCGGCAACGTCGTGCAAGGCGTTTATTTCGCGGCGGAGCCTGTCGACAACGATAGTCTCGTAGGGCGCCCCTTCTGTCTGCTCAAACAGCGCACCTTCCGGACCAAGCGCAGGACCGGTGATGAGCGTCACCTCATGACCGTGCTCAGCCAGGAGCCTGCACGTGATGAGCGTATTCTCCTGCGCACCGCCGAGTATCAACCGGGTTATTATATGTACAATCTTCATGCTCTTGCCAATCGTGAGGTTATTAAGCCACAGGGCCGAGTAAAAAGCAAGAACTTTAACGCAGGGTGTGGCTAATAATCAATTCGCATGAGGCAGAGGCCTGATGCCGGCGCGATTGGGCCGGCGGCACAGCGGTCCTTGGCTTCGAGGATGTCTTTCATTTTTTCGGCGGCCCATCTGCCCCTGCCCACTTCGACGAGCGTGCCGACAATGTTGCGGACCATGTTGTAGAGGAATCCGTCAGCAACGACATCGATATATATCCGGTTTTCGTCGGCGACGACAGAGCAATGTGTGATTGTTCTTATCGAATTTTCGCGGTCGTCGGCTGCGCTTGCCAACGACTTGAAATCATGTTTGCCGATGAGGAACTTCGCAGCCGCGGCCATTGCATCGGCATCGAGCTTGCCGGGACGATGCCAGCAGTAGCGGATATCCATAACGGGGCGAACAGGTGCGGTATAAATCGAGTAGCGGTAGAGCTTGCTCTTCGTATCGGAAATAGCGTCGAATGTGTCGGGCGCGTCGACGGCTTCGATGACGGCGATATCGTCGGGCAGGCGATCGGTCAGGGCCTTGGCGAGATTAGCCGTTGGAACCGGACTGTCGATTCTGATATTGGCGACCTGGCCGAGTGCATGAACACCTGCATCGGTCCGCGAGGAACCATTGACTTTGACAGACAAGCCGGTCAGCGTCTCGAGCGCCTCGGCGATCTTGCCCCCAACAGTATCCAGCCCCGGCTGGGCCTGCCATCCGTGATAGGCAGTTCCATCGTAATGGATTGTCAATTTGATATTTCGAACAGCCATAGGCTGTGCTTACAAAAGTTTTTCGGCAATTTGTACGGCGTTCAGTGCGGCGCCTTTTCGAAGCTGGTCGCCGGCTACCCATATGTTGATGCCCCTGTCGTCGGGGATGGATTCGTCCTGTCGGATCCTGCCGACCAGGCAATCGTCCTTGCCGGTGGCGTCGACGGGCTGAGGAAAACGGTTGTTTTCGCGGTCTTCCATAACAGAGACACCCGGCGCCATGCTGAGCAGTTCGATAACCTGCTCGGGCGTGATGGGGTCGCGGAATTCGAGGTTGATGCTCTCGCAGTGCGTGCGCATAACCGGGACGCGGACGCAGGTACACGTGATCGCAATGTCGGGACAATCGAAGATCTTGCGGGTTTCGTTGACCATCTTCATTTCTTCTTCGTTGTAACCGTTGGCGCCGATCTTCGAATCGTGCGTGTAGAGATTAAACGCGAGCTGATATCGCAGTGTGTTGCAGGTAACGGGTCTGCCTTCGAGGACCTCTTTGGCCTGCTGGATCATCTCGAGCATCGCGCTTTGGCCTGCACCGCTTGCCGCCTGATAGGTGCTGACAATCATACGTTTCACGGGGTTGGCTTTGTGGAGGGGCCAGACCGGGACGTTTGCGACTATCGTCGAACAGTTCGGGTTGGCGATAATCCCCTTGTGGCCGGCAATCGCCTCGGCGTTAATCTCCGGGATGACCAGGGGCACATCGGCGTCCATCCTGAAGGCGGAGGAATTGTCCACGACGACGGCGCCTGCTTCGACCGCGGCGGGTGCAAACTGTTTGCTTCGGGCGCCGCCCGCCGAAAACAGCACGATATCGACACGCTCGAAGCTCTTTTCGGTGAGTTCCTCGACGGTATATTCTTTGCCCTTGAACTCTATTTTCTTCCCGGCGGACCGGGAACTTGCCAACATCTTCAGCGAATCAAACGGAAAATCCCTCTCTTCCAGAATTTTCAAAAATTCCTGTCCAACAGCGCCGGTTACGCCGGCAATAGCTAAATTCGCACCCATTCTGTAACAACTCCAATCAAGAAACTATGCCATTAAGACCGACACTATAGCATTCCCATCGTAATAAAGCAATAGCCTGATACCAATAATCCCCCACAAACCTCCACAGGCACAAATTGGAGTCGCCGAAAGCCTGTTTTGTCGACTATTGGATCGCAAGCGTCAGGAACCTTTTATTCTTGATTTTAGGGTATCTGCCTTGGAGGGTGGTTGATTGGGTGTGAGGTGATGAAACTTATTATAATGTAACTTAAGCAGCTAATCTGCTTTTGGCTTTTAACGGCTGGGTGGAATCTTCGAGATTTAACCTACAAATTACACTCAGCCTCGTTGAAATTCGGCTATGAAACCTCAGAATTTCAAGCTCAATATTCGCATCATTGAGTATCG
>SDBV01006285.1_pt1 | contig 16516 bp, 21 predicted proteins | sample 2277081 | NCBI WGS metagenome assembly SDBV01 (sample SAMN10402039, study PRJNA504765) | marine sediment metagenome | isolation source: marine sediment core GS10_PC15, 223 cmbsf | place: Arctic Ocean: Southern Knipovich Ridge | collected 2010
TGTATATAAATTCACCATCATCAGAAACCCATGGGCTCGTGCCGTCTCTTTATATCACAAGTGTGACGCCAAGTTGGACTTTGTCAAGTGGGTGTTGAGCGAGGATCTAGACCAATCTGAATTTTTCACGCAAGACAACGAAATTTTAGTCGATGATGTTTTCCGATATGAAGAATTGCATCAGTCGCTACAAATCATCTGTCAGCGTGCTGGGTGGCCCACACTCTCTCTCGATTTATGGCTTGGCAAAAAGGCAAATAGACGCTATAATGATTACTATTCGTCATCACTTGTGAGTCGACTGGAAGATAAATGGCATACGTTTAACACATTGTATGGATATGACTATGAAAATCTTGATTAGTTATCGGGCCGCCCCAAGAATCAGGAAATTTGAGACCGGCTGTTTGGTGGCCTCCGCATTTCGAAGACTTGGTCACGATGTGGATGAATATGCTCGTGTCTACGAAACTTGGGATTGGTTGCCCATGAACAAAGAAGGCATACATCCAGAGCGTGTCTTTGAGTTTGAGTATGATTTCATGCTTAACTTAGAATGCAATGATCAAGAAAATCAGTATCATGAGATATCTGATCCATTACTAGCTAAAAAACGTGCTGTATGGCATTATGACACCAGTTATTATGTGTCAACCGCACTATCGCATATTGCCGCATACAAACCTGACCATGTGTTCTTTGCGAACGCAGATTATCGCAAGTATGGAGTAGCCAATTCTTCTTGGCTTCCGTACGCGGCGGATCCACGTTTCTTGCGTGGCCTTGACCACGCAAAGATGATTGACGTTGGTCTCGTGGGTTCTGATCGACCCGCTCGACGCAAGTTGATTGCCGCTTTGAAAAAACAAAACATTGATGCACAATTGATCAGTGGTGTTTTCCAGGAAAAATATATTGACGCTTTAGCAAGCTGTCGTATTGTAATCAACGAGAACCCACCAGAGGGGCGGGGTTTACTCAATATGCGATTCACAGAAACTATGGCTGCTGGTAGTGTACTCCTTAACAACGATGGTGATGGTCATGTATTGATGGATGGACTGTCGGAAGGTATCCACTTTTTGGTGTATCGGGATATTGATGATCTTGTTGGCAAGTGTAAATATCTGTTGAATGATCCAGTGGAACGTATAGAGATGGCTAAGCGTGCCCAGGATATTGTTGAGGAACTCCATATGTATGATCATAGAGCACAGGAAATTTTGGATGTTTTATTTTAGGACAAAGAACAATGACTGAGATCATTCGAGCAAAATGGACGATTGATGACGCCAAGACGCTTTCGGAGGCGGCAGAGAAATTGCGTAGTTTTGCCAATTATCTGGAAAAGATTGAGGCCGATGGATGGCAGCTTACCGAGGTAGTCAATGATGATTATGGTTTTCTAAGACATTCCGACAAAACGAAGAGATTGTAGCATGAAGCCCGACGACACAATCTCAATTCTTGTATGTGTTCATAGTCAAGATCAATTACATGATGACCTGTTGCATAGAGCACTTGCGTCTCTTGAAAGACAGACATATCGTAATTTTGATACTCATGTTGTTCTTGATGAATGTCACCAAACAACAATAAAGATAGTAGACGATTTTTCCTCACTGAATATTCAGACACATATACGACACACAAAACACGGATTGGCGGCAGCTAAGAACTTTGGTTTATCCAAGATTACATCTAGCTTGGTCGGTTTCTTGGATGCTGATGATCAGATTTTGCCGACCAAAATAGAACAACAGATGCAGTGTTTACGTATAGAACCAATAGACGTGCTTGGAACACAAGCATTTGATTTATATTCTGATGGTACACTGACTGATAATTGTTTTGCTATTGGAGAGTTTAATGAACACGAACAGATTGTAGCCGAACTGCCGAATCAGAACTGTCTATGTCACGGGTCACTTATGATAAGGTTAGATTTGTTGAAAACTGTAGGCGGTTATTGTGAAGGCAAGGCTTATTTTGGTCGTGAAGACTGGGCCACCTGGATAAAGCTCATGCATCACGGTGCCAGATTTGCAGTCATACCAAATAGACTTTATGTATATAGCATGGACACTAGCGTTCCGAGATAACATGACACACGATAGATTTGTATCACGTTTTATCTACCAACGACGTTACAAGATTCTGGAGAAATGTTGACAAAACGTTGAACATTTTTGGTGAGAGTGGGCAGTATAAGCACGGTGTCGTCAGTGTATAAAGATACGAAGGAAAAGAAACAAATGAAAATTCTATACATCGGTCTCAAGTGGGACTATGGTAAAAAAGAACAAGGCCCCTCATTTGAACAAATGAACATCGAAGCGGGCCTGCGTCAATGTGCCAATGATGGCATGTTTGACTTGAAGGTGTTGCATCCTGATGATATGTCCAAAGACGAACTTCGCCAACGCATGGCGGATCTCATTCTTTCCAGTGCTCCACCTGATATTATCTGGCAGGTACCATTCAATGATCATATTGATGTGCCTCACGAAATGCTTCGGCTTGCTAAACTCAAAGATATCATTTGTATCGACTGGGAGTGTGATGCGAGTTGGAAGTTTGACAACTTCATTTTAGGTCGACGCGATCTTTATACACATTTTATCACAACACATTCTAGTACCATCCCGTGGTATCAAAAGCACGGAATGAAAGTAATTAAGTCACAGTGGGCAGGTAGTCCTATCTATCAACGCGACCCTTCAATTGAAAAGAAGTATGATATTACGCTCATTGGCCAAAAACACGGCATTCGACCACAGATTGTCAGTGCCATACATAATGCCGGTATTGATCTACATCTGTTCGGTCGCTATTGGGACGATGGTTTTCGTAACAATCACGGATATATTGATTTTGAGGATATGATCAAGATTTTCCAACAAAGCCGTATTTGCTTAAACCTGTCAGCCCCATGGTCAGGCCAAGGACTCGCCCAACTAAAAGCGAGAGTGTGGGAAATCACTCAACTTGGCCAATTCCAGCTTACCACTCCTGCCGATGATCTGGAAAATTATTTTATTCCAGATAAAGAAATAGTGATTGCAAATTCTATCACTGATCTTATTGACAAGATCAAATATTATTTGGTTCATGACGAAGAGCGAGAAACAATTGCTCAGGCTGGATACGAACGCACACAACGTGATCATCAGTGGTCCAATCGCATTGTCGATATTCTCAAGGAAGTTGGTCTTTCATGAAGTATGTATTTTGTATTTTACTGGCACTAATTGTTCTAATGCCTAATGCAACACCCACAGGCTATCAGTATCTCAAAAATAGACAACAACAGAGACAGATTGCTAGATCAATTGAGTTACAGCAATCACGCGAACGAACTCGTAGAGCGATAGCTAAAATTGGACGTAGGAGTGTTGTTCGGACGAGAGGGAGGCAATCGCGAAGGCGGGCTACGAGAGGACGATGAGGGAGTATCAATGGAAGCATAGACTGGAACAGATATTTAGTGAAGCGAGATTGCTATGAATGATAACCAACATTACATGATTACTCACGGGGCTTGTGGTACTACCATGTTTATTAGCCTATTGAAAGAATTGGGATCTTCCGGTCCTACCGGAGGACATTACTGGAATCAACACTCTCGCATATGTCGCGAGACTAATCGTGGCAAGGTGCAGTCCTTGATTGGTTTAGTGAAAAACTTGGACATTCCCGATCACGCCAATCTTGTTTATCTTTACTCAAACCCAATGAATGCACTCATATCGTTAACGAATAGAGGGTTTCTCAATGTTCCAAACGCACACTGCTTGAATATGGACGGAGACATCGAGGGGTTGGGGTCTCGGAATTCGTGGACTCTCGAAGAATATCTAGACAATGGCATTGATTACTTCAAATTTCAAGATCATTTTGCTACATGGTTTGAATATTCACAGCGGCGATATAACATAATGTTTGTAAGGTATGAATCCCTTGATAGGTTGTTACCCGAAGTTATGGAATGGTGGGGGTTTGATCGTAGCAATGCTATGCGATTGTCGATCCATGCTCGAAAGTCTGATTGGACACAACAACCAGAAAAGATTCGCAAAGGTTTAGTAAACATGTTCAATCATCATAACGATTACTTATTGGGATTGGATGACAAGATCGTATTGGAAACAACAATATGAATAGACCTTGGGTGACATGCATGGTGGAAATCTAATGGCTCATGTAGGCGAATTTATTTCATGGCTGCATTCCCACAACTGGGATGAGTTTCCTGAATTCACTTTTCCTGGTGATATTCCAGGATGGTGTACTCCACAAATGGGAGCTATGCTGAACTATGCCGTATCCGAATGTCTGGATGATGGCGAATCATATCTAGAGTTAGGTTCGTTCTGTGGTCGTAGTCTAGTTGCGGCATTATCCAACAATGACGCACACGCTGAGGTTATTGATCCTCAAAACCTCAAGGTCGCCGACAAGGACTCTGCCTTTTTCTGGAATCGTACAGTGGACGACAACGGCTTACGTGATCGTATCACCTTACACCGCACCACATATCAATCTCTTGTAGATGATTTGCCAACCATTGGTGTTTTCCTTGTGGACGGTGATCATAGTTCTGGACAGACATATGAAGCTGTAACAAAACTACAGAGGTATCTATCCAACAACACTATTGTTATTTTTGACGACTACCTAATCTATGGTGGTCATGGACAGAGTGTTCATCCCGACCATGATGTGGAAATGCAATGGCCTGTAAAACGAGATGTTGATCGTTGGACCATGGAAAACTGTCATAACGTTGTACCCAATGCTCACACCCCATGGGGTACATCACAACTGATTGTACATTTCAAGAGGTAATATGGACACGAACAAGCCTTGGGCTACACGTAAAGATGATCATGATCTCTTAACGGACGAACAGGCTGATAATTTTCTACGTAATTATATGACTGGTCCGGATAACGCTGGACGTCGTGCGTTGGGATCATTGTTAATGTTGTATCCCGGAGGAAAGGTTCTTGATGCTGCATGCGGTGGTGCTATCAATTATGAGACCTTTACTAAGATGGGGCTTGATATTCATTATACTGGAATTGATCGTACTCCAAAATTGTTAGAAGCAGCTAGACGTAGATATCCCAATATAGATGTTCGCCAGGGGTATGTTGAAGAGATGCCATTTAATGATGGAGAGTATGACGTGACCATTCTTCGTCACATCCTCGAACATCTTGAAGAGCAGTATGAGGTGGCTGTTAATGAAGCGTTGCGTGTTGCTAGTAAAGAAGTTATTGTTGTCTTTTTTCTGACGCCTACCAACGCCGAAGAACATCAGTTAGAGGAACGTCCCTCTGGGGATAATACTGGATTTACACACCACTGGAATACCTATTCCTGGCCAAAGTTCCGCAGGTTTGTTGAACCACTTGTTGCAGAGATCAAGACTACTCACGTTCAGACTCCTGGTGCCGCACACGTTGACACCATTGTTAGGTTGATCAAGTGAACTGGACATTTGGGATTATTACGGCGGGTCACGCCCCATATCTTCGCGATGTGATTACATCAATTGGAGTCAATGGTCCCCCGCTTGACAAATTCGAGATTATCTTGGTGGGCGGCCAGTGTCACGAAGAAGGTGTGGATATATGGATTCCGTTTGACGAAACTATTAAGAAAGGGTGGCTTACAAAGAAAAAGAACCTCATTGCCGAGGTGGCTCGCAACGAAAATATCTGTTTCATGCATGATTACGTTGCATTACAACCTGGCTGGTGGGAAGGTGTGCAGGGATTTGGATATGATTGGCTCACCTGCATGCACAGAGTTTTGAATAATAATAACCAGAGACATCGAGACTGGTGTGTTATCTTTCATGAAGCATGGATGGATACTCCTATTGATGATTGCGAAATCCCGGCCGGTACAGGGCGACTGCTTAACTATGACAATAATGGTTGTGGGCGTTGGCAATATTATTCAGGCACATATTTCTGTGCTAAGCGATCAACTGTGTTGCAGGTACGAATGAATGAGAATTATGTTCAGTCCGGCGGTGAAGATGTTGAATGGTCACGACGACTGTTTCAGCATTACGGGCAGGATGTTTTCACAATGAATACGCAAGCTTCAGTGAAGCTATTGAAACAGCAAGTTCCTGCTCCTTGGCAAGCCATTGTGCCATATGGTCCTGGGATGCGACTATGATCAAAGCAATTTTGTTTGATCTAGATGGGGTATTGATCGATGCGTGTGATTGGCACTATGAAGCCCTGAATCGTGCATTATTGGAAATAGCTAACACCGAGATTGTTCGTGATGAACATATTAGTACATTCAATGGTTTACCAACGAGGACAAAACTCAACATTTTGGTTGAACAAGGTCGCGTGAACGAAGATCAGGTTGAACGAATCTGTCAACAGAAGCTGCAATATACTCTTGAGATTGTTGAAAAAAGCACTGAACGTGATGACAAAAAGGTTGCCATGATATCCATACTTAGGCTTGATGGTATCAAGACGGCGTGTGTCACCAATTGTATCAGGCGAACAGCGGAAGAAATGCTTATCAGACTAGGTCTATGGGGCAAGTTGGATCTATTGGTGACTAATGAAGATGTTGATTTTCCAAAGCCACACCCCGCAGGGTTTTGGCGAGCCATGTCTGTATTTGGTGTTACTGGCGAAGAAACGCTTATCGTTGAGGATTCCCCAAAAGGCAGGGAAGCTGGTAAAGCATCTGGTGCTGCCGTTCTCGCCATAAAGGACGCCAAAGATCTAACGTGGTTGAAGATTGCAGATAGATTGTTGGAGCATGAGAGATGAAAGTGTTGATTCCGATGGCCGGTGAAGGTCGACGTTTTCAAGAAGCCGGATACACGTTTCCCAAACCGTTGATCGAAGTGGGTGGTAAACCCATGATGCAACGAGTAATTGAGAATCTATTACCGCTCAACCCATCTGAATTTGTGTTCTTGGTGAAAAGTGAACATGCAAAAAAGTATGCAATGCGAGATATGTTAAGACAAGTTGTTCCGCCGAGTTGTGATATTCGCTGTTTTTTGGTAGATGAGCTGACGGAGGGTGCCGCATGTACTGCTCTTTTAGCAAAAGAATTTATTGATGACGATGAAGATCTTTTGATCGCCAATTCTGATCAATTGATGAACTATTCAGCTTTGAACTTCGCATTGCTACAGAAATATAGTCTGTTTGATGGTATCGTTTTTTGCTTCAACTCCACACACCCCAAGTGGAGCTTTGTCAAGGTAGATCCGACAACCATGTTGGTTACCGAGGTTGCCGAAAAGAAGCCCATTAGCGATATTGCCACCTGCGGCGTGTATTACTACGGTACCGGCAGATTGTTTGTCAAAGCGGCTGAGAATATGATAGACCGAAACATTCGCGTGAATGGTGAGTTTTATATAGCCCCAGTGTATAACGAAATGATTGCGGCAGGCAAAAAAATCGTTCCGTTCATGGTAGAACAGATGCATGGTCTTGGTACCCCCGAAGATCTTGATAGTTATTTGGACAATTGAGTATGTTTATAGATAGCAATCGTCAATTTGTGTTTGTTGCTGTGCCTAAAACGGCAAGCAAAAGCGTGAATACGATCTTTGGTCACAACACTCATCCAGAACCATCACTATATCATATGTCTGCTGCTTGTCTGTTTGAACAAAGACCAGAGCTGTTATCGTGGTTCACATTTGCTTTTGTTAGGAACCCTTGGGATAAATTGGTTTCTTTGTATCATGACTTCCAGAGACGTGGTCGTGACTATTCTGCCAATATCAAACTAGAAAAGCCATTGTTGCACGAGTTCGCGGACTTCAAAGACTTTTGTCTTCGTCTGCACGAGTGGCCAATGTTTGCTGATGTTCATGTCAAACCACAATATCATTTTGTGACACGTCCAGACGGTACCCAGATCGATTACATTGGTAGGTTTGAGAATCTACAGAGCGATGTAAAAATTGCAATGGATCGTATTGGGATTTCTGGTTACAGATTACCACACATTAACAATGGCAATCGTGACAATTACCACGGGTATTATGATGACGAGTCTCGTGAAGCCGTAGCCAAAGTTTATACCATAGACATACAGGAGTTTGGTTATGAATTTTGATTGTATTGTTTCCCAGACACACATTGGCGATCATGACGTTCAGGGTGGATTGAACACCAAAGAGAAAAAAGTCATTGTTGCTCTGTCTATCGCACACTTGCGAAAGTGGAATCCAAATGCATACATCATATTGACCGGTCATGGCCATCGCCCTGATCAACAGACGTTAGATCTTTGTGATCATGTGTATTGGGAAGACAAACTTCGTCCAATGAACGCTGGTGGTTTTGTAGAGGGTATGCCAGCACAGTTCTTTTTTGTGTCTAAAGGCATCCAGCACGCTATTGAGCAAGGATTTCATCGTCTACTTAAAACACGAACAGACTGTGTAATTGGTATTCCAGAGATCACAAAGCACTGTAATGATATCATCGATTCCGAAAGTAAGCGTATGCTACTTACTCAGCAGACCGGTGACGGTTTTATGGGTGACTGTTGCATGTATGGAGACATCAACCTTCTAGATAAGACATGGGATATGAATAACCCTGTACTACACCCGGACGGACTAGTTAACACGGCAAAGAACTATGCCAAGTGTTTCCCTGACTATGATGGTGACTGGCGAGCATTGCTTAAACGCACCATCGCTATGCGAGATGTGATTGATCTGAAGTTTTCATGTCTACGATGGCACTATCGTAGGTGTCAAGATTGGCAATTGTTTCGAGAAATGGTTATGGATAACACGATAGATTTTCGCGGTTTCCATTGGGGGCTTGTGCCTGGATATAATACTTTTGATAATCAAGGCAATATGACCAGTGAATACAATCAGTCCTTATGGTCCAAGAAGGAGTTTTACTCATTTTGAAGTTGCTTATTTGCGATGTCGACGGGGTGTTTACTGATGGTACCAAAATCTACGACTCAACGGGTAAAGTAATAGCCAAGAGATTCTGCGACAAAGATTTCACTGCTATCCAACGTTTCAAAGAAGCTGGCGTGGACGTGTGTTGGCTTTCGGCAGATATCAAAATCAACCATGCCATTGCCAATCGTCGCCATATTGACTTTTTTAATGGGCGAGATGATGATGGTACAATCAGTAAAGAAATCAAGCTACACACAATCTTACAAGAATACAATGTCGATCCGTGTGATGTGGTGTATGTTGGTGACGACTTTGTAGATCTTCCTATCATTCAAGAGTTACTTGGTCTTGGCGGCAAAGCTTTTTGTCCGGCAGACGCTGTGGAAGATTTGGTTTCTTATCCGGGCGTATTGAAGTTGATGACCAAAGGTGGACACGGCGTCGTTGCTGAGCTATACAAAAGGACGATGCAATAATGGCCAAACCTATAGTAGCATTACACGGTCATAGTTTTCACGATTCTGTTTGGTTGACAAATACATTCAATCAAAATGAAACAAATACCAGCCTTTGTCATTACAAACAGTCCGGTGGATGTGGTAACCTGACGAGGCTTTTGTTCAGTAACTTTTACAATCGCATTAGCACGCTTGATGATTCATCTGCTACTCCACACGCATTGATAGTATTAGAACGTGATGGTGGAAAGACTAGTGTAGTTCAATGGCAAGACATTCCCTTTGATGGTTTCTGTCATAAGAAAGCTGACTGGCATCACATTGCCTATCTAGATAGCATTTTGAATCTTGAACCTAAACACCTAGATGCTTTGGATGGTATTGTTTCGGCAGACATTTGTGGTCGTCAGGATATTGACAGCATTAGACATTTGTTACCGCACATTGACTATCTTTTCATGTCGGGTGATGCGATTCCTCCTTGTGATACACTACACAACTTTTTACCCACCATAGGCCACCTTGTTCGCAAGCATGTCATTTGTCATTTGGCATTTGGCAGTTTCTTTACAAACGGAGATGTTTGTGTGGAGGTTAGTGCCGCAGTTTTTCACCCAGATATCAATCCACTTGGTGCGGGGGACTATTTTGCTGCTGCTTTTATTGCGAACCGTCTTGATGGAGGTAATAGTGTCGGAGAAGACATTGTTATCGCTCACGAAAAAGCTGCTAGTTACTTACGGAGATATCAATCGTGGCCAAAATGAACATCGTTATACCTATTGCGGGCAAAGCACAACGATTTATTGACGAAGGGTTTAAACTTCCGAAACCATTGATCATGGTCAAAAATAGACATATGATTGATTGGGCGATGGATTCCATTAACCACTCGTGCGGACGTCTCATTTTCATTGTTCGTAGAGATCATATCAACGCCCATTCCATTGATAAGATTCTCAAAAACACATATGGCAGCGATACAGAAATTGTGGTTGTTGACCAAGTCACTAGGGGATCTGTGTCGACATGCTTACTAGCAAAAGATCTCATCAATAACGCGGATCCGCTTCTCATTTATACTCCAGACGTATATTTTGAGCCACAGTTTGATCCAGATCAGATCGCCAATCGTTTTGATGGTTTCATTCTTACATTCAAGGCTAATAGTCCAGCACATAGCTATGCTGCGTTAGATAATCATGGCAATGTCATTCGTACTGCTGAGAAAGAGGTAATTAGTCATCATGCTGCCGTAGGAGTGTATTACTTCAAGAGAGGTAGTGCGTTTGTTAGTTGTGCTGAAAATATGATTCACAATGAACAGACAACCAATGGTGAGTTTTACATTTGTCCACTGTACAACACGCTCATCCAAGATGGTGCATTAGTTGGCGTACAAGAAGTAGAAAAGATGCATGTTCTTGGTACCCCCAAAGATTTGGATTTCTTCACGGATAATGTGCTATGTCGTTTTGGTGACAAACCTGTAGCTCTATGCTCAGACCACTCTGGATTTTATGCCAAAGAGGAAGCCAAGAAGGTTTTAGGTAAGTATAACATTCCATTCGTGGATTTCGGCACATATGTTGATACAGACTGTGATCATCACGACTTCCTATGGCAAGCCGCACGCCAAATCAAGAGCGGGCTCTGCGGGTTTGGGATGGCTTTCTGTCGCACTGGCCAGGGGTTCAACATAGCGGCCAACAAGATCAACGGCATTCGTTCCGCATTGGTATTCGATGAATATACTGCGGAGTATGCTATTCGACACAACTGTGCCAACTTCCTTTGCATTCCGGAAAAGTATGTGACCAACGATGATTTCAATGCCATGGTTAGCATTCTCAGGACCACAACTTTTGATGGTGGTCGTCACGCTACACGTATTCAAAAGGTGGAGGGGACATGCAACCAGAAGACTTGACCATCATAGTGCAGGGGCCATTAAATTCCGTTTCGTTAACCCACCTTGACTATTATCGCCCCTTTGGGAAAATTATTGTTGCATGCTGGGATAATGATGATTTCTCATTACTAGACGGATTAACAGGTATAGAGGTTGTTCATTGTAAGTTAGAACAGCGTTGGTCATATCCGCAACAAACACTCAATTATCACATACTGTCAATGTATAATGTTTTGTCACATGTGAAAACCAAACACGTCATTAGAACTCGGAGCGATGAATATTGGGGAGATGTTAGTCGATTAGTACAAAAGTTTGAGGAAGATCAGACAAGGGTGGTATTTGGCAATATCTTTTTTCATACATGGAGAACGCGTGGTTTTCACATTGGAGATCATTTATTCGTTGGAGATACTGATGTTATTCGTAACACATATATTCGTTTAGCTGAAGAAGCAGCAAAGTACGAACCAGAATACTGTTTTGAAATTTCTTTGGCAAAAGCTATGCTTGATCAAATGCAACTACCGCACACTAAGGACGGCCTCATACGTGCTGCTGATGTGGTGGATATCAATTTGCTCAAACCGTTTGTAGCACAATACCAAAGGGCTGGTATCAAATATGAGAATAATTTTGCATGCGAAAGCGTCATCACTACGATGGATAACTTGTAAATGAATCCGCACGATTTGACTATCGTTATTCAGGGGCCGCTAAATACCATTTCGTTGGAGCGTGTAGAATATTATAACACTTTAGGTAGAGTGATCGTTGTATGTTGGAGTGATGGGGATTTTTCACTTTTGAATGGGTTAGACAATATTGATGTTGTGCACCGCGATATTGTCAAAGATATTGGATATCCACAAACCACATATGATTATCATCTGCGGGCTATGGAACTAGTCTTGCCACGCGTTCAAACCCCATATGTGATGAGAACTAGAAGTGACGAATGTTGGAGTAATCTTGAATTACTCATTGAGAGATTTGAGACCGATACTTCCAAAACCACCTTTGGCAACATCTTTTTTCGACCATGGAGTGTTTGTCCGTTCCATATAGGTGACCATATTTTCATTGGCACAACAGACACGGTACGTGGCACGTATGATAGATTGATAAATGAAGCTGGTCGATATGTGTTGGAATATTGTTCAGAAGTTTCTTTTACCAAAGCTATGCTTGATCATCTGGACTTAAAATATACTAGAGAGCATTTTGAACAAACTGTTAACATCATTGACATTAACATTCTTGCCCCTTTTGTAGCACAGTATCAAACCATCAGATTGACATTTAGAGATCGTTTCGAATACAAAGATACTATCCGTTCCATGGAGGAGCTATGATTATCATAGCACATCGTGGCAATCTTGCTGGTCCTAATCCAGATCTGGAAAATTTGCCCAAACACATCCTTACCGTTTTAGCGGCTAGATTAGATGTTGAGATAGATGTATGGCGGATAGGATCACAGTGGTTTTCCGGACATGATGGCCCGAAGTATCAGCTTGATCCACACATTCTTGACTATCAAGGTTTGTGGATACACTGTAAAAACAAAGAGGCGTTGTCATTCTTGTCGGAATGTGTTGGGATAAACTGTTTTTGGCATCAGGAAGACGCATACACACTAACCTCGCAACGATATGTATGGACGTATCCGGGCGTGGAACTACCAAACAATAGAGGGATAGCTGTCATGCCCGAGCGTCACCCCACATGGGACATTTCTCAGGTAGCAGGAATTTGTACGGACTTTCCATTACTTCGCAGGGAGAAATCATGCCCAATATCCTGATTACAGGAGCGTATGGCTTTCTGGGTTACCATGTGTTGTCAGAATTTTTAGACAACGGTTACATCAACATATTGTCGCCACATCGTGAGGCACTTAACTTACTTCATGTAGGTGCCATGGAAGATTACTGTGCCGAGCACAACGTCAGTAGCGTGATCCATTTGGCCGCTGTTTGCGGTGGCATTGGAGCTAACGCTGCTAGTCCAGGAAGATTCATTCATGACAATCTGGTAATGGGTGTCAATGTTCTGGAGGCTGCACGCAAATTGAAAATGAATAAGGTCGTGTTGTTAAGCACTGTGTGTGCATACCCCAAGATGGCTAACATTCCATTCAAAGAAGATGAAATGTGGGATGGTTATCCGGAAGAAACCAACGCACCATACGGCATAGCAAAGAAAACCCTCATGGTGATGGGTAATGCCTATCGTGCCGAGTATGGTCTCAATGTCATAACGTTGCTCCCGGTTAATATGGCTGGTGAACACGATCATTTTAATGAGGATGTTTCCCACGTCATTCCGGCCTTGGTAGTCAAGATGGAGACAGCTAGGCTTGCTGGAGATACAGAAGTTGTATTGTGGGGAGACGGATCTCCGTCCCGTGAATTTCTGTATGCTGGTGACGCCGCCAGGGCGATTCGTATGGCCTTTGAAAGCTATGACGGTGATCTCCCCATCAACATTGGGACTGGAAAAGAAGTCACAATTCGCGAATTAGCTGAAAAAGTTGCTCAAACTGTCGGGTATACAGGCAGTATTAGGTGGGACAAGAGCCAACCCAATGGCCAGCCCAGGCGGTGTTTGGACGTGTCGAGAGCAAAAGAACTGTTGAATTTCGAGGCACTCGTTGATCTTGATGAGATGCTATATAGAACCGTGCAATATTACAGGGAGCAAATCAATGACTAGACAAGCTATGATCTCAGGTTGCACCGGACAGGATGGGTACTTTTTAACCAAGAAACTTTTGCTTGAAGGGTACGAAGTCATTGGCTTGGTCCGACGCACGTCGCTTCCAACAGATCTTCGACTTACCAAGTTTATGGCTTCACCATGTCTCCACTTGGTAGATGGAGATGTAACCGACCTTTCCAGTATCATGGAAATTGTTGGAGATTTTAAGCCAGATCTATTTTTTCATCTAGCTGCACAATCGCACGTTGCGAAATCATGGAAGTATCCGGTGGCTACGACAGATGTCAATACTATGGGAACATTGAATTGTCTGGAAGCCATTCGTAAAAACAGTCCAGCAACGCGATTTTATTTTGCTGGCAGCTCGGAGATGTTTGGTAATACGTCGGATGGCACAACAAAGCTTAACGAACAGTCTCCTATGATGCCAGAATCACCATATGCGGTTTCCAAGTTGTCTGGATATCATATGACTCGAACATATCGGCGATCATATGGTATGCATGCTAGTTGCGGGATATTATTCAATCACGAAAGCGTTGATATCTCTACGTCTATTATCGTACGTGATAAACTTGGTATCGATGTTATAAGAATAAAAGATCTATTGCCAGATTTGACTTCAGATATTGACGGCGGGACATTTACGACTAATGACATAGAGTTGTGGGATGGTGAAGATTGGTATCCGATTAGTAGGATAACTGTTAAGAAAACTGATCCGTTTGATATTGACAATGCAGTGAGAACAGTAAACACTCGACATGGCGTGATGTCTCCTACCGGGAATCATAACATGCTTGACAAAGATAATCGAAAAGTTAAAGCATCGGATTTATCTGTAGATGATCATCTACTTCATGGAGTATATCCAAAAGCTGCATCAACACAGCATCTTGATATATCTGAATATGAAGCTTATCTGCTCGGTTATATCGCAGGAGATGGATGGGTAGATACAAAGTCTAAGAAATTCTCTATATCTTGTCTATCCGAGGATAGACTAAATGTCCTAAAAGATGTGTGGAGTCACATATCTGATAATCAAATTTGTATTGGACAAATAATAGAATCAGAGTTTGGTCATTCTAGACGCCTTGGTTTTTGTGACGCAAAGTTCTATAGTAAGTTTGACCTTCGTAATTCCTTTTATAACTCGGATAAAAAGAAGCGTGTTCCACGCTACATCCTCAACGTATCGAAAGATGTTCAATTGGCGTTCTTGCGTGGTTATAATGCGGCAGATGGCCTCAAGGCTAATAAATGCACGTATGAATTCAAGAACTTCAAAACTAATTCATCGCATTTAGCACAGGGTCTCTTGTTTCTGATCGCTAATACTACTGGTCAGGACTGGAATGTAACATACGAAGACTCTAAGGGCACGGGCGAGTATTATTACTCTATCAATTTGCTGTCCCCCAATCCTAGAATTGACCCGGCTAAATATGGCGTTGTGTCTACCGCCTTGAATCTTGGCACATCACAGCGTCAAATTGCACGAGACACTAGATATAGCAGAAGCTTTATCCGCAAAATACAAAACGGCGAGGTAGCTTGTCTAGAGCATCCCTTAACAAAGCCAAAGAATGCAATCAAGAAGATCGTTTATGAACCTCATCACGAATTCGTGGCAGACATTTGTGTTGAATCTGGCAAATTTATGGCTGGAGTTGGTACGATGGTTATTGCTAATTCGCCTCTTCGTGGCGAGGAGTTTGTAACACGCAAGATTACTACATCACTGGCACGTATCAAGCATGGACTTCAAGACAAAGTCAAGCTTGGTAATATCAAGTCTATGCGTGACTGGGGTCATGCTAGAGATTATGTTCGAGCTATGCATCTTATGCTTGAGCAGGACGAACCTGGTGATTATGTGATTGCCACCGGTGCCACATATAGTGTTGAACATTTTGTTATGGCTGCATGTGACCACTTTGGCTTAAAACCTAGTCGCGTGATTGAAATTGACCCGTCCCTTATTCGCCCAAAAGACGTCAAGATATTGATTGGTGATGCATATCTAGCTAAAAAGAAGCTTGGTTGGGAACCGGAGACAAAATTTATGGATCTTGTTAAGGAGATGTGCGAGCACGACTACATGTATTGTCATCCAGACCCAGAGAAACGGGCTATGGCTGACCAGTTTGTTTAACGGAGAAAACTTATGGATCGCGGAGCAGAAAATTATCAACGTAACAAGCACAAGAAGCGTACCGTGCCCGTGCTTGACGAGGCACAGACACGTCAGTTGCTAGACTTCTTAGCTCGTGACGTTTCACATGGTGAGATTTTTACCAAGTTGGATCTTAGTGAGATTGATCTGAGCATTATCACCGCTCGACTCAAAATTGAGTCTCGCGAAGATGCAGCCGAGCTATTGTTACAGTATGAAGGTTCTGACGAAGAGCGTGAACGTGTTCGTGATCAGTTGCGTGCGGAAGTTCGAGAACAACACAAGAAAGCAGAGGATCG
>SDBV01006286.1_pt1 | contig 16516 bp, 13 predicted proteins | sample 2277081 | NCBI WGS metagenome assembly SDBV01 (sample SAMN10402039, study PRJNA504765) | marine sediment metagenome | isolation source: marine sediment core GS10_PC15, 223 cmbsf | place: Arctic Ocean: Southern Knipovich Ridge | collected 2010
TAAAGATATCTTTTAAAATTAAACTTTTTGAGTTTTTTGAGCTTTTTAGTTTGTTTTTAATGATCATTTCATTATTAAAAATATTAATAATATGGAGATTTGTTTAAAATCTATTATAAAATTTATATACTACTAACTTGAAAATGATTTAATATAGGCATCAACAAAACTGCGCTCAATTTAATTCAAATATTTAATAAAAATAAGTTGTTATTAAACTTCTGTTTTTAAAAATAGTTATTCTTCAAAAATATCTCCTTCAAAATTTGAATGTTTAGGCTCATGAAATTTCCAATAATGCATATTAATCCTTGTTTTAATTGTTTTTTTCTCTCGTCCTAAACGGTTTTTAGAATAACTTATCATAAAATCAAATATTAGAACTGTTATTTAATTTTACTCAATTCATGTTCGAAATCTTAATAAACCTACCATTTTTGAAGAAATTGAATTACTCTAATCACTACAACTCTTTAGTAAATAAAATTTGAGCTTAGCGTAAAATCCAATGTAATCCACAAAGGATTTTAAATTTGTTTAACAATTGTTATTAATAAAATTCTTTTAAATTAAGAATCTATAAATACAACAATCATCAAAAAGAAATTATAAGAAAATCAAGTTAAAATTAAAATATCAAATCAGTTGATAAAAAACATGACAATAAGCTCGGGAAAAGATATAGAAAGTAATAACCAAAAATCATTAACTTTTAACAGAAGACCTGTTTTTTTAATACTAATTTTTACATTTACAGTCAGTTTTGATGGTACAATTGCAATTCCGATTATTTCAAATTATGCTATAGATTTAGGAGCTTCGAAAGCAATGGCAGGTTTTATTGTGGGAGTTTATTCTATAGTACATATTCCTTCCAATATTTTCCTTGGAAGGCTAGTTGACAAGTTAGGTAGAAAAGGTTTAATTTCACTTGGAATATTTTTAGATGGTTTATCAATGCTTTTTTATTCTCTAGCTCAAGACCCTTTGTTTCTCTTATTTGCGAGAGTTATTCATGGATTAGGAGGAGGTTTTGGAGGGCCTGCTACAATGGCTTATTTTTCAGATGCGACATCCCAGAGACGTAGTGGAAGGGGGATGGCACTATATGGTATTTCCATAGGTTTTTCAAATCTAATAGGGTTTATGTTAGGCGGTATGCTTGCTCAAAAAATTGGATATAGTAATTTATTCTTTTTAATAGCAATTGTATTATTTATTATGTGTTTATTTTCATTTAGTCTCCCGTCAATATATAAACCCCCTGAAGAAAGTATAACATTTAAAGAAGAATTTAAAATAGTTAAACAAACTATTTTCAGAAAATCGATGATCAGTCCTTACATTTCAACACTAGCACTAATGTTTAATCTTGGAATAATAACTGCGACGTACACAATAATGTTAAAGACTGCGTTTTATACTGATGGACAAATTGGAATGATCCTTAGCATTATGGTTATTTTTTCAATTCTTGTTCATTATCCTGCTGGAATATTAAGTGACAAACTTGGCTATATTAAAGTAATGTTAATTGGCTTAATTTTAACAGCATTAGCATTTGGAATTCTTATGACATCTTTCAAATCCCCGATACCTATGATCGGAATGATCTTTTTTGGTCTAGGGCATGGAATGATTTTTCCTTCTTCAGCAAGTGTAATTAAAGATAAAACATCAGATTCTGAGAGTGGTATAGCAACTGGAATGTTCTATGCTCTGATTGTAGCTGGTGTAGCGATTGGTGCGCCTATTTCCGGCCTGGTATATCATATTTATACCGATCAAACAACATTATTATTGGGAATTGTCGCTCCTTTAATAGTCTCTGTTATTCTTATATTTCTATTAAGAAGTTCTCAAAAGAATTAGCAATAATTTATTTCAAGCTTACAAAGTAAAAATATCAATAGTTTTTATCTTTTAATTTCTGTATCTTTTTAATCCAATGCGGATGCATATTAATAATAAATGTTTTGCTTTAATATGATCTCCAAGTTCCTTGTTTAAAACAATTCAATGTGTATAAAAAAGGCAGTTGTGGATACTCATATTCTTCTTCTGAAGACATTGTCGTGTTAAAACATAATTCTTCTTTATTGTAGTGAATAAAACTTATGACACATATCAGAACCAGATAATAGATACGAAAGGATAAAAAGCATAGAAAATTAATGTTTAATTATAGAATTATTAAAAGAAAATCGCTAATTTATTACAAAGACAACATGGAATTAAAAAAATTCAAAATTTTAGCATCAGATGGTTTAGCACAAGAGGGAATTGAGATATTAAATGAATTCAATAACTTTGACGTTACCATTAAAAATAAAACTACAAAAGAAGAACTTCTTGAAATAATAGAGTATTACGATGGGATAATCGTTAGAAGTGCTACAAAAATGACTGCTGATATTATTAAAGCGGGAAAAAAATTGAGAGTTATTGTTCGAGCAGGTACGGGTTATGATAATATTAACATTGACGAGTGCAATAAACACGGGATAGTGGTAATAATAACTCCCTTGGGAAATTCCAATGCGGTCGTAGAATTAACAATAGGACATATGTTGAATTTTGCACGTCATATTTACGAGGCAAATTTTTCTATGCGTGAAGGAAAATGGAATAAAAAATCCTTAAGAGGAACTGAATTACGGGGTAAAACGATAGGAGTTATTGGATTAGGACATATCGGAGCAGCTGTTGTAAAAAGATGTCAAGTTTTTAATATGAAAGTCATAGCTTACGATAGATTTGTGCCAAAAAAAAGAGGAAGGGATTTAGGTGTTAAACTAATGGATAAATTGGACGATTTACTAGTTCAATCAGATTATATCACGATACATATTCCTCTAACTGCTCAAACAAAGGATTTAATTAGTTATCCTGAAATACTGAAAATGAAACCGAATGTAATTATTGTTAATGTCGCGCGAGGGGGAATTGTAAACGAGGATGCATTATATGATGCGTTGAAAAATAATAGAATTGGAGGAGCATGTATTGATGTATTTACTAAGGAGCCTATTTACGCCGAAGATGCTCCCTTTATCGGTTTAGATAATTGTATTACTACTCCCCATTTAGGTGCTAACACTATCGAAGCTCAAATTGAAGTAGCAAAATTAGCAGCTGAACGAATTGCCCAAGCTCTTAATTCTAAAATTTTTATAGATGCTGTTAATATTTCTTTTAATCTTTCTGAAGAAATGGCAGATATATATCGACCTTATATAGAATTAGGAGCTTCTTTGAGTAAATTTATTACGCAAATTAACCAATCGAAAATAGTAAGTGTCAAGATTAAATATAAGGGAGAAATATTTACAAATTTTGATCCAATTAAAGCTGTGACGTTACAATCTCTATTTGACCGTCGTTTATCAGAGATTATAACATATATTAACCTAGAAGAAATTTTAATAGAAAATGAAATTAAGGTGGATGTAGGAAAGTTTAATAAACCTATTAATTTTGAAAATTACATAAAAATTTACATTAGGACTGAGGATGGCACTTCAACCAAAATTGCGGGGACAGTTTTCTCAGAGAAACCAAAGATAGTTGAAATAAATGGATTATTTTATGATCTCGCTCCAACAAATTACATGCTTGTGCTAAGAAATAAAGATGTTCCAGGTGTTCTAGGTAAAATTGGTACTTTTTTAGGTGATAAAGGGATAAATATAGCAGGTTTACAATGTGGAAGAAAAGAAAAGGGAGATATCGCTATTTCAATAGTTACGTTAGATAATCCAGTATCTAAAGATGATCTCAACGAACTTAAAAAATTTTCAGATATTATTGATGCTTATGGAATAATACTGTAATAATTAATTCTTAATATTTTTATTTGACAAGAAAATAACTAAATCATAACTCAAGATAATTGAGATAAATGTTGAAAATATATAAGTACGCTCTTTTTTGTCTTACGGAAAAAAAGAAGATAAAAGACAAAAAAATAAAGTAAAATAAATATTAAGACGTTTTAAAGAAGAAATGCGATTTAAATTACCAAAGACTCAGAATATGAAAGATATTAGAACCTAAATGCTTTTAATTAGTAATTCTTTCTATTTACTATGAGTGAGAAAAAGGGGAGCTCTAAAATTATCAGATTAGCACATGGTGCGGGTGGTGTTTTACAAGAAGAATTAATTAAATTCATTACTCAAAATATTCCCTACAAAAACGTCAATCACGGAATTGGCATCGAAGAACTAGACGATGGGGCTACAATTCCATTAAAAGCTTATGATAAAGAAATAGTAATCACGGCTGATGGGCACACAATTTTCCCGTTATTTTTTCCTGGTGGAGATTTAGGGGCTTTAAGCGTTTGCGGGACTGTTAACGACCTTATCATGATGGGTGCTGATCCTTTAGCATTGACTTCTATGATAATTATTGAAGAAGGTTTTCAATTTGATACATTAGAAAAAATAATAAATTCTCTTAATTCAACTGCAAAGGAGGCAAATATAGCAATTATTGCAGGGGATACTAAAGTTATGCCTCGCGGTTCATTAAGCGAACTAATCATCGCAACTACTGGTATAGGAATTAAGGACAAGAAAATAAAAATCTTAGATAATGGTTTAAAAGTAGGAGATAAAATAATCGTAACAGGTAGCATTGGAGATCATGGAACAGCATTAATGGCTTCAAGAGAAGGATTAAATATTTCTACAGATTTAAAATCAGATCTCTGTTTATTACTAGAAATTTATAAAGTAATTAAGGATGAAATTAATAATAATTATATTCATGCAATGAAAGATCCTACTAGAGGAGGAATTGCTGGTGCATTGAATGATTGGGCTAAAAAATCTAATGTGAGTCTCTGGTTAGATGAAGAAAAAGTTCCTATTAAAAAGCAAGTTAAAGCCATCTGCGATATGTTAGGTTTAGATCCCTATAATATTGCGAGTGAAGGAAGAGCTCTCTTGTCAGTTGTTCCGGAACAATCTGAATCCATTTTAAAAAAAATTAAAACAACACACATAGGAAAAAATGCTGAAATAATTGGGGAGGTAAAGGCTGAAAATCCTAAAAGAGTGTTATTAAAAACAATAGTAGGTGGAACTCGATTCGTAGATATGCCTTTAGGAGAACCTATTCCTAGAATTTGTTAATATAAGTGAATAAATAGTACAAAATATAAAATGAACATTCCTGGAATCAATATTTTAAGGAGTAAAAAATTTACAAATAAACTTGTACATGCAATTGATAAATTTATTGATGAAATAGATAGAACTGTTAAGTTTATGCATGTATGTGGAACTCATGAACATACAATTTCAAAATATGGATTAAGAGCCCTCTTACCTAAAAAAATAGAAATATTATCTGGTCCAGGGTGTCCAGTTTGCATATGCCCTGCTGCTGATATTGATAAAGCAGTTGAGCTTGGAAAACGGGATGATACAATTATAACTACGTTTGGGGATATGACACGTGTTCCAGCAACAAACATCTCACTCGCCGAACTTAAAGCCAAAGGCGCTGATGTTAGAATTGTTTATGGTCCTAATGATGCAATTAAAATTGCGAAAAATAATCCAAATAAAGAGATAATATTCTTTGCTATTGGGTTTGAAACCACTGTTCCCTTAATTGGTTATGAACTTCAATCTGCTCCACCTTCAAACTTTTCAGTGATTTGTGCTCTTAAGTTAATACCAGCTGCTTTAGAACTTTTAATGAGTCAATCACAGTTACAAATAGACGGGTTCATTTCACCAGGTCATGTTTCGACGATCATCGGTTTACAGCCATATGAAATCTTTTCCCAAGGATACAAGATTCCTAATGTAATTTCAGGCTTTGAGCCTAATGATGTAATGCTTTCAATATTAATTCTCTTAAAACAGGTAAAAGAGAAAAAATATGATACAATAAATGAATATTCTAGAATTGTGAAACCCAAAGGAAACATCCTCGCCCAAAAAATAATCGAAGATGTTTTTGAATCTGTTTCATCTCCATGGAGAGGAATAGGAAGAATATTAGATGGTGGATTAGATATTAAAGATAAATATAAAGAATTCGATGCTGAAAAAAAATTTGATATTAAGATCGAGAAATCTCAAGATATACCACCAGGATGTTCTTGTCATTTAATAATGGTAGGAAAACTTTACCCTTATGAATGTGAATTATTCAGAGAAGAATGCACTCCAATTAATCCAATTGGTCCTTGCATGGTTTCGCAAGAAGGAACTTGTAGTATATATTATAAATATTATAGTGATGAAAATTCCTAATAAGACCAAGGAAATGTTTTATCATACATTTCTGCATCCCAATAATCAGTAACGGGAAAATCACTACGGAAACCTGCTTTAAAATTTTTATTATAATAGGTTTTTACATGTCGACCCCATACAATTTTATCAAAATCAACCCTTGTTGCTCTTTGTGAGTTGACATTTTCTTTGTATTTTTTTGTACTATATTCAATACTACACTTCTAAAAGTAGGTGTTTTCTTTCATAAATAATACTTTTTCCCCTTTATCTTGTTCAATCCATGAAACAAAACATATGTCATCTTTACTTTTCAAACAATTTGTTAAATATTCTAATCTAGTTTCGAATCCACCTTCACTAGAAGCCCAATATCCACCCCAATAACTTGTAAGAACAATAATAATCTGCCCTTTTAATTCATTCACAGTGGGCCATTTAAAATTATCTTTTCTAAAATGTTTATAAGTATATAATCGATTTGATGAAAATGAATCAATAATGATGTTGTTTAATTTTTTAATTCCATATAGCTCATCTGGCTTGTTATTTGAATCTACTAAACTTTCTTTTAATTCTATAAAGAGCGTTATAGGAGCATGATTATTATTTTGATCATTAGACCAATTTTCTATAACTTTTAACCAGTTCGATAACATTAAATCATTTGGATTACCATTACCATTAAAAGCTACATCATAACTCTTTTTTAGATGATAAACCTCAAAATCTCCAATTTCTTGTATTTTGTCATCATGGATATCATATTCAAGTCCTCTTAAACCAAAATTAAGTTGCTGTCTAATGGACATTCCATAAGAATTGTGACTTGTTTTGAAAAATGCTTTATTATATGGAATGTCCCACTTTAAATTATTTTTCTCCATTTAAGATGCCCTTTTTAATATTATTATACTAATTATAAGTTATAGAATTTTATTTCTTAAATAAATTAATAAAAGATTAGTTTTTTTTTGCTTGTTTATTATTAAATTAAACTAATTAGGAATTAATTTTTTTTTAAGATTTTTTCTTGAACGATACAAGAATATTTGAAATTAACATTTCTGGAATTGTACAAGGAGTAGGCTTTCGACCCTTTCTTTATAATTTAGCAAGAAAACTGAATATAAAGGGCCAAATTTTAAATCGTGGAAATGCTGGTGTCCGGTTAGTTTTACAAGGAAAGCCTGAGGATATTTATAACTTAATTAAAAATATTGAAAAAAAGAGACCGAAAATTTCGTTTATTGATAATCTTGATATAAAAGAGATCCAATCTAATCAAACTTTTAAAGAACTTAAGATCAAAAAAAGTGAACAAGGAAGGGGAGTTAGTTTAACACTCCCTCCAGATATTGCTGTCTGTAATGATTGTATAAAAGATATGAAAAATCCAAATTTAATTAAATATTTTAACTATCCTTTTATTGCCTGTGCTGAGTGTGGTCCCAGATTTACTACAGTTACCGAATTGCCTTATGATAGAGAGCGTAGTACAATGAAAAAGTTTCCTTTTTGTGCCACATCAGAACCCATATCTTGTCTCCATGAATATTCAGATTTTAATAATAGAAGATTTCATGCTCAAACTTTTGCGTGTAGGTTTTGTGGACCTAAGTATAAGTTATACGAAAAATCACAAGAAGAAATTAAAAAAGATTCAATTCAAGAGATTATTGAAGAAACAGCTAGTAGATTAAAGCAAGGAGATATTATAGCAGTTAAAGGGATAGGAGGAACCCATCTAGTTAGCTTAGCATCAAATGATGATATTATTCTGAAATTACGCGAAAGAAAAGGAAAAAGGAAATATAAACCATTTGCGATAATGGTTCCAAATTTAAAATTAATTAAAGATGTATTAAAAATTTCAACAAAAGAACGAGAATTATTGACTTCCTTTAGGAGGTCTATTGTGCTTTTAGAAAAAAGTAAAATATTTGATAAGTCGATAATAAGTGATCAAGTTGCTCCTGGGTTAAATAATATTGGAATAATGCTACCTTATTCAGGTATTCATTATTTAATATTTGATTACATTGGAAATAGAGCTTTAATATATACTAGTGGTAATAAATCTTATATCCCAATGGGTATAAAAAATGAGAAAATCTTTGACCAATTAAAAAATTTAGCTGATTTATTTTTACTTCATGATAGACCTATTTTCCAAAGAGCTGATGATAGTGTTTTAAGAATCCATGATAATAAAGTGAAAATAATAAGGCGATCGAGAGGTTTTGTACCAGAATATCTACCTTTACCCTTCGAAGTTGAGATTTCAGGAGCCATTGCAACTGGTCCTGAATTAGCTACTACTGGAGCTATAATAAGAGGAAACCGAATTTTCCCAACACAACATATAGGGAATGTAACTCATCTCGAAACTTATGATTTTTTAAAAGAAGCTCTATTTCATATGAAAAATCTACTTCAGATTAATCATTCTGAGATAAAATATATTACATGCGATGCTCATCCAGCTTTTATTACCACTAAACTTGCAAAGGAATTAGCTTTAAAATTTAATGCTAAATTATATACTATCCAACATCATTTTGCTCACATCTTAGGTTTAATGGCGGAGAATAAAGTGAAAAAAGACGAGCAAATAATCGGTATTTGTACAGATGGGGTTGGTTATGGAGACGATAGTAATATATGGGGTGGGGAAATATTTTTAGCTTCTTATAGTCACTACAAACGTCTCAGTCATTTAGAATATCAACCAATGATCGGTGGTGATCGATGCACAAAATATCCTGCTCGAATGACAGCTTCTATTTTATTAAAAACTCTTGGTGTTAATGGATCAATAAAGATATTTAAGAGATTAAATTTGCGTAGTGATCTAGAATATAAAGGTACTGAATTAGAGGCCTTAATTTCTCAATTCGAAAGTGCTAACAACCGTTTTTCTTCAGAAAAAATATCTCTGACAAGTTCTACTGGAAGAATTTTTGATGTAGTTTCTTACTTATTAGGCGCATCTAAACTTAAGACTTATAGAGGAGAACCTGCCATGCGCCTTGAAGGATTAGCATCAAAAGGAAATCCTAATAATGTGAAGCTAGATGTTAAATTTAATAAAAACAATAGCAAATATATAATAAATACCTCAGATCTAATCTTAGATATCTTAACATTATTAGGAGAACCAAAAAATAAAAAACCGGATATTGCTGCGAGATTTCAAATTGAGTTAGGAAATGCCTTCAGCAGCATAGCTATAATATTAGCAAAAGAAAAAGGAATCGATAAAATAGGATTAACTGGTGGCGTTGCTTATAATTATTCTTTTTCAAGAGCAATAAAAGAAAAAGTAACCCAAGCAGGTTTAATATTCTTAGAACATGATTTAATACCACCCGGAGATGCTGGAATAAGTACAGGTCAAATTATTGGAGGTTTATTTAAGTATTCTAATGAGTAATAAAATCTTACCAAACTGTATAATTTTAATAAACACATATAAATCTCTTTGCTTTTTCAAATCATATCAGATTAATAATTTTATTTAAAAATATTGTTCCGATTAAATATATAGTGGATGTATAATGGGTGGTCTTTTTGGAGTCTTTTCAAATTCTGATTGTTTAGAGGATCTTTTTTACGGGACAGATTATCATTCCCATTTAGGAACCAGAAGAGGTGGATTAGCAGTAAGGAACTCAGCTGGTTTTCAAAGGTTTATTAAAGACATCACGACAACTCAATTTAGATCGAAATTCGAGAAAGATGTCAAAAAAATGCACGGAAATAAAGGTATCGGAGTGATTAGTGATTATGATGATCAACCATTGATAATCAACTCACACTTAGGTGTATTTGCCATTACTACAGTTGGGATAATTAATAATTTAGAAGATCTAGCAAAAAAAGCTTTAAAGAACGGCTCACATTTCTCAGAAATGCATAGAGGAGAAATTAACCCTACAGAAATGGTAGCAACAATAATTAGCCAAGGGGCTTCCTTTGAAGACGGAATTCAGAAAGTTCAAGATATGATTGATGGTTCGTGTTCCATGCTTATACTAACAGATGAAGGCATCATTGCCGCGCGAGATAAACTCGGTAGAACACCTCTCATCATAGGAGAAAAACTCGGATCTTATGCTGTTACAATGGAAACTTGTGCATTCCCAAATTTGGGTTATAAAATAATAAAATGCCTCGGGCCAGGTGAAGTCATTTTTATAAGTAAGAATGGTCTCGAACAGAAAATCGCATCTGGTAAGCGGATGCAAATTTGTTCTTTTTTGTGGGTATATTATGGATATCCAGCATCTAATTATGAGGGTATTAATGTGGAAGTTGTTCGTTATAAATGCGGCTCTTACTTGGCAAAGAATGATGATGTAGATATTGATCTCGTGGCAGGTATCCCAGATTCTGGAACAGCACATGGCTTGGGTTATGCAAGTGAAGCAAAAATTCCTTTTTCCCGACCTTTTGTAAAATATACCCCAACTTGGCCCCGGAGCTTCATGCCTCAAGAGCAATCCACAAGAGATCGAGTTGCAAAGATGAAGCTCATCCCAATTAAAGAACTCATTAAGGGTAAACGTCTACTTTTCTGTGAAGATTCAATCGTGAGAGGAACGCAACTTCGAAAAACAATTCAAAGGCTATATGAGTATGGGGCCAAAGAAATCCATATGAGACCTGCATGCCCGCCTCTTGTATATGGTTGTAAATTCCTTAATTTTTCCCGGTCTCGTTCTGAGTTAGATTTGGCAGGACGATGGGCTATAAAAGAACTAATTGGAAGGGATATCGGCAATCCTACGGAGTATATAGACCCAGAGTCTGACAACTATAAAGCCATGGTTGATGTTATATGTAAAAAGTTGTTGTTAACGACATTAAAATATCAGACACTTCAAGACCTGATTAAAGCTATAGGGCTACCAAAGGAAAAGCTGTGTACATATTGTTGGGATGGCGTAGAATAGTTGTCAACCTTGGAAAAAATAATCAGTACCTAATTCCTTTATCAAATAAAATGATTGAATGCTCAAAAATTCATTTATTAATGAATAAACTCTTATTTTATACATAGCTACTGAGTTTTACTTTATTGGTTTTATTCAATCACGAATTCGACTTTTTCCAATAGATTTTTCCATTTCTCTTAATTTTTCAACAGATTTCAATGGATAATTCCCTGTAAAACACGCCATACACAATTGATTTTCAGTTTTTCGTAGAGCTTTTGATAAATCTTCTTTAGTCTGGAATAGCAGAGAATCTGCACCGATTTGTTTTTTTATTTCTTCAATAAAATTTTCTCTATATATCGTTTGGAATCTACCTGCAATTAATTCTTCTTTTGTCGGAAAGTCTATTCCCATATAACATGGACTAATGATAGGGGGGCAACTTATGCGTAAATGAACCGTTTTTGCTCTTCCTATTTCTTTTAATAACGAGACGATCTGTTGTGTAGTTGTACCTCGAACAATTGAATCATCTAGTAAAATTATATCTTTACCTTCTACAGCGCTTCTAATTGGGTTCAATTTCTCTTTTACGGCTATTTTTCTTCTTTGTTGACCAGGTAAAATAAAAGTCCTGTGAACATAACGATTTTTCATTAATCCTTCTACATATGGAAGTCTAGATTCTTTAGCATATCCAACAGCAACACTCCTTCCAGAATCCGGTACTGGAACAACAATCAAATTATTTCTTAACTTATTATCTTTTAAGAGAGGATCTCTTTTAGCTAAACTCATACCTAATCTTAATCTTGCTTCTGCGACTGAAACTCCATCTATAATTGAATCTGGTCTAGCAAAATATACATATTCAAATTGACATAAAGCTGTAGTATTTAAATTAATGATTGTTTCGGAATGTATATCTTTCTGATGGCTCAAATGTACTATTTCTCCTGGTTTCACATCTCTTAAGAATGTACCATCGACAGCATCAATAGCACATGACTCAGATGCCACAAAATAGAGATTCCGGATGGAATTTTTTAATTCTCCAATACAAAGTGGTTTAAATCCTAATGGATCTCTCATTGCATAAATATCTCCTTCAGTTGTTACAAGTATTAAAGAATAGGAACCGTCTAATAATTTACTTGTTAATCTTAAAACTTCAGGCCAATCTTCAGTTCCTAATGCAATTGATGCGATCAATTGTGCCATTACTTCAGTATCAGTGTCAGTGGTAAAAACTCGACCCATATCATTCATCCTATTTTTAATTTCATCAAAATTGGATATGGTTCCATTAAATGCCATAGAAAATTCAATTTCATTATTTTTAAAATGAAAAGGTTGAATATAATTAGATGATTTATATCCTATTGCTCCTGTAGTCGAATATCTAGTATGTCCTATACCTATATTTCCCCAAAATTGCGTAATAATTTCATTTTCTAATACTTTTGAAACTAATCCATTTTTTTTATAAGTTGATATCTTTCCGCCAGTCTTTAAGATAGAAATTCCTGCAGATTCTTGACCTCGGTGTTGTAAAGCCAATAATCCCTGATATATAAGTTTTGAAACAGAAAATCCAATATCATTACAAGTGACTCCAAAAACAGCACAATGATCGTGCAGTTTATCTCTCATTTTTTTTCTTTTTTTCTTAAGAAGCATGATCAATGTAAGATTGAGATAAACAATTTAATTATCTTCAATTAATTTAAATCATTATTAGTTTTTAATCATTAGTTTAATAGAATATTAAATATTTCAATTAAAAACGTGTCAAGTATAAGTAGAAAATCTAAAAGAAATTTAGCCATTTTAATACTTATAGGAGGTAAAAGCGTTCGTCTTGGGAGTGATAAAGGGATTTTTGAATATCGCGGAAAACCATTAATTTCTTATCAACTTGAAACTTTATCTCAGCGACACTATGATATTTTCCTAGTTGCTAATTCCAAACAACAAGTTCAAACATATATTGAAAGGATCGATATCAAAAAAATTATGGCATTCATCACAGACGATTATAGTATTATATTAGATAAAACATTACGTACTCCAATGATAGGTTTATATTCTGGTTTTAAAGAATTAGATCTATTAGGTTATAGAAAAGCTTTTGCATTATCATGCGATTTACCCTTGATCAATTTAGAAGTCATAAAATTTTTAATAGAAAAATCGAAAAAATATGATTGTTGTATTCCACAATGGAATAATGGGTTTCTAGAACCACTCTTTGCGATTTATCCTGTTAAGAAAGCTTTAACTAAAGCTGAAAAAAACTTAAATAAAAAAAGATATAGGCTAACTAACATCTTGGATAAAAATTGGAAAATTAACTATATTTCAATAGAGAGTTCAATCCAACCTTTTGATAAAAATCTAAGCTGTTTTACACACATAAATGAACGAATAGATTTAGAAAAGCTAATAATTAAAAACTAAAAAATATAAAAGAAAAAAAAAAATTATTTTTGATTCAAAAATCTGATGTCCCCATAATTCCCCCAATCAATCCTAAAACGCCACCAGCTAATAACGTGTATGTACCTAATGAAACATTTCCAAGTGCTAGATCAAATGGAAAATATCCATCCACTATAGATTGATGCCAGAATAACCGAGTATAATTATACATGCCATCAAGAATGCCAAACTGAACTATCAATATAATTAATAGTGCCACAACAATTGGTAAGATCGAGCCTATAATAGCGACTGCTCGACTTGCTAATCCTACTAATTGTAAAACTCCAGAAATCAAGAAAACGATATAAACTATCGCAAGAATATACACAACCATCATTTCTGTCCCCATTGGAACTGCATAATTAGCCTCCGCATTTTGAAATATATCTGGAATATTGAAGGCAAATCCTAAACCAAAAGCATAGACGTCACCCACATGCACAAAAAAGGTTAAGAAAAATGTTGAGGCGATAGTTATTAGCGCACCTATAAGAATTAAAATTTTTCCAGCTCCCATAAATTTTCACTTCTCCTTAAAAATTATTTTAAAAAAATAATTATAAAAAAAAAAATAATTATAAAAAAAAAAAAAATTTTTATATTTTCTTACCAATCTTCTGAGCCAATAATACCACCGATCAAACCTAAAACGCCACCAGCTAATAAAGTGTAAGTTCCTAATGAAATATCTCCAAGTTCTATATTAAATGGCAAAATTCCATCCACTATAGAATCTTCATAGAATAATGAAAGAAACTTCTCCCAATCCTCTAAGATGTCAAACCTAATCAATATTATTAATATAGCCATTATAATTGGTAAGATCGAGCCTATAATTGCGACTGGTCGACTTGCTAATCCCACTAATTGTAGAATTCCAGAAATCAATACAACGATAAAAACAATCGCAAGAATATACACTATCATCACTTCTTCTCCCCAACCAGTTGCAATAAGATCTGCATCGCTAAATATATCTGGAAGATTAAATATAAAACCTAAACCATAATAATGGCTGTCAGCAAGACCACCAATTAGGGTTAAAAAAAACAATGAGACGAGAGTTACGATACCACCAATTAAAATTAAAACTTTTCCAGCTCCCATAAATTTTCACTTTTTATTTATTATTAATTTTTATTATTATACTTAAATAGATCGAACGTTATATATAACGTTGATCCATGTTGATATAGTAATGATTTATGAATAATTAAAATATAAAAACTAAATATTAATTAAAACCTTATGCATATATTACAAAAGTGTTCATATTTCACAACGATTGTATAAAATTAGATTTCAAATATAAGAATTGGATAACAAAAAAAAAGGTACATCAATAGTTCTAAAAAGTAAATAAATTTGAAAAATTTTACTTTATTTCATATTTTTAGTCTATATTATGATTCCTCCTTTCTAGGCAATTGTAATTTTATTTGGCGGGAAAAATTCTCGCTTTGGCACCTAAAAAGTAAAATCCTTTTTAACCACTAAATGATAATTAGTCAGCTTATTTAATAATAATGGTCCTATAGATATTGAGAAATTGCTTAAAATTTATAGTTTAAATGAATAAATTTGACTACTCGGATCTTTTATAAGAAATTCTTTGTCAACTTCTAAAAATAAATAAAGCTCAGTATTTGATAATTATTAATTCATCCATAACTTTCTCGATAGTGTTTAGTAATCTTTGCATTTTAAAAGGTTTGTCAAGAAAATCGCAAGCTCCTAAAGATAAAGCTTTTTTTTTTACACTAACATCCGCACTAGCAAAAAGAATCTTAACGTTGTTGCTTATCTCTAAAATCTCGACCATAGCATCAAGTCCATTTTTTATTGGCATACGATGATCCATTAAAATTAAATCTGGTTTCGTATCAAAACTCTTGAATTTTTCAACAGCAACTTTTCCATTTAATGCTGTACCTATAATCTCAAAACCAGCTTCTTTTAATATTAACCTGTAAAGTCCTTGGAGGGAATGGTCATCATCGACAATAAAGATTTTTATCATATTACTGTACCAATTTAAGGATAAACCGAACTTTGCTTTTATATATTCTAATTTTTCTAATTTATTTTCCTATTTTCAAAATCAGCAACCCAATTTAATAGTAGAAAGAACTTTTATTTAAGTTTAAACTTAAACCAAACAAGCTTATTTTCTTATTAAAATGTATGTATAGACAAATTTTTGTGTACACGAATTTTTTATAGAAATCTTTAAAACGCTACAATCTTATAGGAATTTTGTTTTTTCAACTTCACTCTTAAATAAAGTTTCAAAATTGGGATATTAGATAGTAATTTTATATTCACGTTTTTTTAAATTCTAAATAAAGAGAAATGAACCTATTAATTATTTTAATTTAGAGTCTTGCGTGGATTTGTCTTTTCTTGAGATCTTACCTACCTTATCTTAAAAGGAAGTCAGGTGTTTACAATTATAATAAATAATGCATTGTTCCAATAATTCAAAAAGGATTTTAATAGAAAAAAAAATTTTAGGCTCGCTTAATAATGATTTAAGATAAATTATATTGTAACACTTTAAATTTATAATAAATCTTTATAAAAATAATGGATTTTTAAAATTAATAAGTTTAAAATAACTTACTTTGTAAAAAGTTATTAAAACTAACGTCCCAACTTGAGATTTCTTCAATGAATGATTTAATTATTAAAAATGGCATAGTATATGACCCTTTAAATAATATTAATGGAGAAAAGAAAGAAATCCATATTAAAGATGGAATTATTGTCGAAAAAGTTAATGGAGATACTAAAATCGTTGATGCCTCTGGAATGATTGTCATGCCAGGAGGA
>SDBV01006287.1_pt1 | contig 16516 bp, 29 predicted proteins | sample 2277081 | NCBI WGS metagenome assembly SDBV01 (sample SAMN10402039, study PRJNA504765) | marine sediment metagenome | isolation source: marine sediment core GS10_PC15, 223 cmbsf | place: Arctic Ocean: Southern Knipovich Ridge | collected 2010
TTTTTTCTTCAATTATAGATGGATTAGTTTCATCTAACATTTCATTCAATTGAAGGTCTATCTGTTCAATTAATAGTCCAGGCTTTATTTCACCAGTTCTAATTTTCTCAATTATCTCTTTTATTTTGTCTCCCATTCTCTTTTGAAATTAGCTAGATTTTTACAAGTGGGATTATTGGATAATTTATCTTTTAATTTATAAGGTTCTCCTTTGTTGTGTTTTTTACTATCTTTTTTATAGAAACACTTATCACAATATTCAACAGATCTTGGAAAGGATCCCTTACAGTTTAAACAATACCTAACTACTAAATTATCTGTGTCTAAGTGCGGACAACGAACATCTCCTTGAACACGAATCCATGAATCATATTGTCCAATCTTCTTACCATTTTCTAAAATATCTTTTTTTTCATGTTCTAGTTTTCCTAGACAGATTAATAGATTAAAAACATCTCGATATTCTTGTCCATAAGTTCCAGCTTCTCTCTTTTGTTTTATAGTAAAAACAGTTCCAATTGGTGAAACTAATATTTCTTCTCTTCTCTCTTTAAATCTCTTTTGATCAATTGGACTTTTTACTCTGAAGCCTTCTATTCTTGCAAAGTAACTTTTAATTCTTTCTTTAGCATAAGTTTTCGGAACCCCGAATTCACAAGAAGTTTTTTCTTTACCTGACTTAATATCTTCGAAATAACTTATAATCTTCATATATTGCTTGTCTACCTTACCCAACAGATCTATTCTGAGTAATTTATCTAGAACCTTCTTGATTTCATTTAAGTGTTCATACTTAGAACATTTAGGACCGCAACTTCGACAATGTGGACATCTAAAGAATCCACACCACTTACACTCTTCTAACTTTTTCTTGTTATCTTTATCTTCAACATCGAATGGTTGTTTACAGGAATTACACCAATACCTGACTATTTCTTTACATCCATCACACCTTATCTCTTCCTCTTTTAAAGTGACATCTTTTTCACAATTCCAACATATTCCCATTTTACTTCTTCCTCAACTTATCTGCTTTCTTGGCTTCAGAAGAAATCTTTAACAACCCCTTTATAACTTCGTCAAGATCACTGGCCATCTGATCTGCTTTTAATCTAGTAAGTTCTTGCCATGTAGAATCCTCGACTTGTATTTGTTTAACCATTCTTAGATTATTAAATTGTAATCTTATATAAACATATAGATACTCAAATATACTATTTCCATCTCTTACATAACTTTTCTACTTTTAACAAACAAATTCTCTCATCAAGAGTATATTCCCCATCATAATCTCCAGGATAATCTGAATTACTTAAACAAAAGGCTTTCCCTTCAGGCTCATATTCATACTTCTCACAAGTCTTGAAAGTCGCGAACCATCCACCATTACCCCCAACATAAATAATTCCTGAAAGTACTGCGATAACTAGAAGTAAGAAAACTATTGTTAGGAATCCTCCTTTTTTGTTCATTGTTTAAAATACCTCTTCCTTAACTCATAAAGCCTATCAATTCTCTTTCTTGCCTGGATGTGTTCTATAATAGCCATAACAAATACAATTATAATAACAAGAGAACCAATTAGAATTGCAACATGATTAATTAATAAATCAATCATTCTCGCCCTCCTGAAAGCAATCCAAAAATAAAAGAGACTAATATAAAATTAAATAATAATAATTTCAACTCTGTAACATTTAATCCATATTCAAGAACTATCAAACTACCAGCCATTGAAAGAACCAGAAAGACTATGAAACCAGGAACAGCATACCTTTCAGCAAAATCAATGAATTTCATTCCCCACCTTCAAAGAACTTCTGAAGCTTGAACATCACGTCCTGTAGATCTTTACATAAGATCTTCTCTTCCTTTCCTCGAAAGAAAGTCAGGATGTATCCATTAGAGGCCTGATCTACTAACACCCTCTTGGTAATCATTCCTTTCATTACCTCTTGACTCACGTCCTTAGTCATCTTTGCAAGAGTCTTCGGGTTGAGGAGTTTCTTCATCATCCCCATCACTCCATCATTCTTATCTTCTGATTCTTTTTCCCAGTCTAGTGGTTGTTTCATTTTAATTTCCTCCAGTATACTTTCCTATCAGAAAAGTAGTATACTATTGCTAGAATAAAAACAAATATCCAATAAACAAATGCAAAAAATCCAAAATTCCAGAAGAATCCCTTTGAGTCTGGTAAAAAGTTTATTAGAAAGATAACTACTATACCACCAAGTCCGAAAGCAGACAAGGAAACCACAGAGATTTTTGGGGATTCATCATGTTCCACAACCCGTTCAAATCTTTGTTCTTTCATTTTTCATATTCCCTCTCAAGTTTTTCTAAAGTATAAGTTTTAAAATAAGCACCCACCAAAAAGCCCAACGCAGCTATAAAACTATAAGAACTAAGAAATATCTCTGTAGTTAAAAAACTAATAATACTAAACTCTACTCCAATTAAGATAAGTGCAGCTGTCCAAATCTGCTCACTCAAGAGTTCGATCCCCTGCCTAAATTTCTTTTCTGTTAATTGTTTATTTTTCATTTTCTTGAAGATAAAGTTTAATATGGTAAAGTATGTGAATATATATTGTAATCAGACCTCCAATAGACCCCCACACTAAAAAAGGTTCATTTTTAATAAACCCCACAATACCAAAAAACACAAATCCAGTCCAGAAAAATAAAGAATTCCCTGCAAGATCTTTTAGATGTTCTTTCATAACATCCTCGCTATACGAACTTCTTCGTATTTGATATTTTTTCTTTTGTTTTCTTCTATTGCGATCTCTAGGTATATTTCTGCCTCTGCTTTAGTTTGGAATTCTCGAACCCAATCGTGAGATTTAGTTCTCCCTACCACAAGCCAATCCTTCTTCGGTTTTTGTTTCATTTTGTCATAACTATTGTGAATGTAAGTATAATGATACTTAACATAATTATTGCTACTAAAAACCACAATCCATCCTGTATTTTCATTTTGATCATAAGTCCCCCCCAAATGTCTGAAAATGGGGGGGCGGGTATAATGGCCAAATCAACTAAGATTCAGCATCAACAACTGGCGGGTCGTTGATCGTTAGTAAGCCTTGAATACTAAGTATCCATTGCTGTCTTCTGTTGTGGTCATGGTTTTTCCAATAAGCCCAACAACATTACTTACTCCAGCAGATTGTAAGAATAGAGCCAATGTCGAACCTTTTCTTATGAGTCCATCTTCATCTTTGTTAAACCAAAGAGGAAAGACTTTCAACATTTCTCTTATCTCCATCTTAGCATCCGAGATCTTTATAGTCCCATCAGATTTTTCAGGGTGTTCTACTTCACACATTAACTTCTGGTGACCTTTCTCTCCGACTCCTTCAATGGCTGCGTTTACAATCTTTACTACTGCTGGTTTTAGTTTCGTAGCTTCTTTAATTCCGATAACCAACTCGTTCAAATTTGTTTGTTTTTCTTCCATTTTGTTTTGTACCTCCTTATTATGAAATAACTTGCTCTATGTTTAATCCTTCTTTACAAAGGCATTCTCCATTTTTGAAAATATTACCACTAGTATATCTATGATAATTCATATCGAGTTCTTCACATCTTATTTCACACATTTGTTTTTGACTCGGTGCGAACTCTGCAAATTTAATGAAGAAAAGCACGATTCCCAGTATAATAACTATTGCACTTATGAATAATATTACAGGCATTGTTTCTTTTTCCATTTTGATTATGATCTCCAAGAGGGATGCCGTTCACCGACATCCCCTCAACACCCTATATGGGGTGATAGCTATCTGGAGCATGATTATGAACACGAGAGAGGGGGAGATAAAAGAGGTTAAACCCGTTCTTTCTCGCACTCACCTCTTTTAAAAAGAGTGAGGTGAGTATTACTTGTCTTTACAATCGTTGCATCTAGCCTCGTATCCTTTGCTAGTGCTGATAATTCCACCACCTTCTGTTATGGATATTAATCTAGTTGCATCTTTTCCGCATTTACTACATTTCACTTTTATTACCTCCTGTCATTTACATTTAAATTTTGTTCTGCATATTTACATTTGATTGCGATTGGATCTGTACTAAAGAATCCAATCCTTTGATATGATTCATGGTGATCAAATCCATTTGTTTTACAATAATTATTTGCATTCTCTGCCGCTATTGGCATTTTATAACCATAGTCTATAAATGAACCAATCAGTGTAATCACTATAGTAATTATTAAGAGAACCCAAAAAACTAACATCATCCTCATACTTGTATCATAATCCATCATTCTTCTCCTTTAATTTAATAAACTTAACAATATCTGCCGTAGGTTCTCCCAGCAGTTCAAATCCATTCTTTTTTATGCTTTCCAAATTACCTACTTTTAATTTCTCGTGAGGAAACATCATAAGATAATCACCTTCCCTCTTTACTAATACCCAATCAGTTGAAGCTCTCGTTACAAAGAAGTTCAACAGTTTCTTAGTTTTTGTTTGTTCCATTTTTACCCTTTCTATGTTTTATTGCTAAGTGTATCTCCAAGTTAGCCAGGACATTATTCTTATGAAATCCGACTATTTCCTTATCACACTTCTGACATTTTACTGATACTTTTTTAATTAGTTCTTTCATTTTAATTTATCCCCTGCGAGTTTGTCTATTTGTGTCATTATAGTATCTTGAGGTATTCTATCACAACCACTTATTGAACCCTTCTGTATGAATTCACCACATAATTCTCTTTTCAACCTCTTAATAAATTCTTTTATATCCCCTTTTTTTAATACTAAAAGCTTATTCCCCGTTTTTCTTTCATTTCTACCAGTTATTAAGTGTGTGGTATATTTTATCTTCTCACTCAAATTAAATTCCATACCCTACTAAGAATTATCGCCTTTATAAATATGGTGGTGGTGGACTACCTACGATTAGGTATGATTAAGCGAACTAAAAGAAATAAACAAAAATAAAATAATAAGACTACCTTTCAGTAGTTACCTTTTCCTTCTTCTCTTTACTGCCTTTCTTCTTTTTGCCATCGGTGACCTCCTTTTAACAACTCTAGATCTAAACAGAAGTCCTCCTGGAGAGGAGATTGTTGCAGTGGGAGTGAAGTCTGGTTTACTGAAAGTAGGAGCAGAGAAAGTTGGACGATCAAAGACAGGAGCAATTCCATTACTTGTCCTCACAACATCAACACGTCTTTTCGGTTGCCTCATCCTAAAATCAGGCTTATCAAATCTAGGTAGAGTTATTCTAGGAGACATAGGATCGTCAGGGAAGGTATCAATAAACTTCACTTGTCTTACACCTCCTTGTGCATTAATAGCATTCATATTAGCGTTAGATAACCCTGCCCCGAGAAAAGATGGGAAAATAGGGGCAAGGGCTCTAACTTGACCTCGGGAAGGAAGTCGGGAAGAAGTTCTCTTTCTCTGGGATCTTTTTAAAGAGCTTATTTGTTTTCTTAGAGATTGTAATTCTGTTGATTTAAACTTGACTCTTTCTGTAGGAGTCCTCACTAAATTAACTCGAGGACGAAGAACTCGTCCTTTACTATCTAGCTCTGTGACTGTGACATCTGAAACTCTCTCCCTTTCAATCTCTTGTCTTAAAGCCTCTCTTTCTTCTTCTGTAAATTCTCTGTTTACCATTATTTTTGATCATGATATGTAAATAAATAAAAAAAATAAATAAAAAAATTCCTATAGGTCACTTATCTAAATTGTCCTAAACCAGATTTCCTCATTATTATCAGTCCTAAAATTACCATCATAGCAATTATAATACCGATCGTTGGAAGGAAAGTTGCTAATTCAAGAACAGCTTGACTCGCATTTCTTGTTACTTGTACCTCAGATGGATTCACGTTCAAAGTGTAGGTGTAGTTAACACTTATGTTTCCATAATTCAATAAGGACGCATTTAATATCTGTCCTGTCGTAGTTACAATCGAATAGTTTCCAACTTCTAAAAGAGTGTTATCATCTGCTGATGTAGTATTATACAACGCATCAATAACGAAACTCAGAAAATTCGTATTATTTCTAGCTACTATGAAATAGCCAGAAGCGTTAAGGAAAGCGTGTGTACTTCCATTACCTTTCTCAGCTAAAACTGCTGAAGTCGTTGTAGTCTGTAGTTTGTCTCCGAATTTAGATAGTACAAGAGAACCAGCTCCTATAACTAACCCAGCAATAACTAAGGTTAAAATTACAGGAACTATTTTGTCCATAGTTACCTGTGCTTTTTTGCTCATAGAAAATCTCATTTTCCTTTAGGAAAACAAAACTATCTACGACCTCCTGCTGCTGCGAAAGCTCCAACAACTAATCCTATGATTATTACCGCTGCAATAATTATACCGATCGTTGGGAAGAAACTTGCTAATTCCTTAATTCCATCGGAAGCATTTCTAGTTGCTTGATCCTCTACAGATCCAGCTGTTAGCTTATCTGCGAACTTACCAAGAACTAAAGCTCCTGCTCCTACAACAATACCAGCAACCACAAGTGTCAAGACAATGGGAACAATTTGATCGAGAGTAACCTGTCCTTTCTTTCTCATTGGTGATAGTCTCATTAATTTTTTACCTCCTTTCGAGCAGATACAAGAGAAATAGATTATATAGGTATGTAGACTTTTGTTACATTTTGTTACATTAATTCCTATTTTCAAATCTCATCCAGACTACACCTACTGCTATGAGTATTGAATATATTAAGAATGTTTGTCCACTAACCAGTCCTAGAAAGCCAAAGAACATAGCAGCTAACATTCCAAAAAAGGCCGCAAAGGTCAATGATTGAGATGGACTTTTACTTACAGGTAAAGCTCCCATGAATATAATGATCGAAAACATAATAACTCCTATAGAGGCAAAAGATGCGTCTGTGACACTATTTGCCCATTCGAACATCTTTGTTAAACTTGTCAGGTTTTTTGGTGGTATGTATGTCATTTATATATTTCTTGTTTTTAATACGGCTCTCACCATTGTGAATACTATAGTGAATATTGCTAACACTAATAATGAATCGACAATGTAACTTGGGATTCCCATAGTTTCAGCTAATAATTTTATTGTGTTTGGAATTATGCTAAGTGATTTGAATACAGCACTCACGACAGTTCCTACACTTTGAAACACGACAATTCCAAAGGTGGATATATCTATCAATACAGGAGCATTTTTCTGAATGAACTTGACAAATCCACTAGAAGTTTGATTACTTGGATTAAGTGTTTCTAAAGCTCTATTCGCAGTCCCATTAATTTCGTCCAATACACTCAAGTTAGCTAATTCTTGAACATAAAATGTAGGAGAGGCATTAACACTTGTGAAATTCTGATAGGGAGCGGCCATGTTAGTGACTACTTCGGCAGCTCCAAGAAGGATTAAACTAAAGATAACGAATGAAAATACCCAGTTGTAGAAAGTTGAATTACTTGCCATTATGATGATGTCCCCCTAAATGAATGAGTAATGATAGCTACACCTATGGCTAGTAATCCAAATAAGGTAAGTGCTGGAACTGAAAGTAATCCCATGAAACCTACAAGCCATATACCAACAATCGCAACTCCGATTGCGAGTCCTATATTTGCTATCCCTATCATAGCGATAGTTAAAACAAGAATAGCACCCAAGATTAATGAATCTTTAACTCCAAGTAAAATGTTACCGACCTCCTTAAGACTTACCCTTATAGATTTAACAAATTTAGTTGGACTTCTCCCAATGAAAGCATTAGCCACAAAAGTTCCTTCTTGTCCAGTCACATTACATAAGATAGTTCCAGAAGATGCACTCACTGTTTGATCACAAATTATTATTGGTTCTCTTCCAAGCTTTTCAGATTCAACCAAAAGTCTAGCAGTAGTTATCAGACCACCATTATCGGAAAATGCAAAGTGGATAATCTTGGTCTGATTATCAAAGAACAGGAAGGTATTTTCTGTTCCTGATCTAAATGTCTCTCCGAATGGATTAGTTCCATCTATTGTTAAGATAATGTTACAAGGAACTTCTTGACAAGTGATCTTACTTGCTGAAGTAGACAGTAAGATTCTGCCTTCTGAGTTCTGAACAAAGAACTTGTAATCAGGAGCATCAGCCTCGAATTTCATCGTACTTAAACCACTAGTCCCTGTCCTCCCCATTTCCACAGCAAGAAATGAATTATTCTGAATATAATATCTCTGACTTGTGATAAATACATTAGCTTGAGGCACTAAGAATTCATCCTGAACCTTCACTTCGAATACAGTATCTTCAGTATCAAGTAAATCATAAAGGAATACATTACTTGTGTTAGCTGTTATAGTTGCATTAATCAAGAAATGATTCCTATCAACATAAGAAGAATTTCCATATTCGATTATCGTATCTGTCTGGAAAGTTCCATTACCTGGCTTTATACAAACACTTGTGTTAAAGACTTGTTGAGCGTTGAAAGTAAAAGTCTTCGAGTTAGATTTATTATTAACCCAGATGTCCATTACCCAATCTATATTATTTCTTATGTCTCCTTGTCCTTGTTCATCTCTGTTATGAAGTACAAGAGAAAGATTAAAATCATCCCCACAAGCAGTAGATATATTTATTAGGTTTATGAATTGTGAAGTATTTCCTATAGAAATTCTTTGTTTCGTAATATCATTGAAGGTAATGTTAATGAAACCATAGACAGTCACAGTTGTATCTTCAGTAACATTTCCTGTGGAGAATGATTTACTGTATCTTTCTATTGTTGGAGTCACAGAGATATTCTTTCCAGTCACGTTAAGAGATTGATGCGTGAAGAACATCGAAATTCTTTCTGCATTATTCGTTGATTTGGAAACTGTAGCATTAGCAAGGATTGTCTGGCCTTCTACGATTGTAGGATTATCTACTGTGATATTCGAAATAATATATGCAAAGTTTACCTCTTGCGTCAGGGTTGTGGAGTTAACATTAAAAATAGATCCATTCTCTAAGAATATAGTAAAGTTCCATTTAGAGTCAATATTAGTAACATTATTATCAACTAGACCTATAGTTATTTCTCTTAGGAAAGTTGTGATATTATTTGCTGTTATGTTAGAATCAGGATCGAATCTTATATTATCTCTGAATAGGAACGCATTAACAAATAAAACACTCGTACCATTAATTGAAACTTCTAATCTATATGTTGCATTATTAGTTTCATAGACTGGACTGGTTACTGTATCCAAAGTTACATTATAATTATTACTAACTAAAGTATTAACAGATTCATCTCCAATAACATATTTAACTTCTACTGGAAGTCTCTTGAAGATTCTTATTTGATTGATTGTAATGTTCGAGATAGCTCCAGTAACTTGTCTTTCTCCAATCTTGAACATAGTATAGTTAGCTGAGAACTCTCTAGTGTTAGAAGAGAAACTTGTAGAAAGAATATTTGTAGTTCCGTTACTTACATTGTAGATATAAAGGTTTTGTGAAAGCAATTTATCTATCCTTCCTATAGCTTGTCCCATCGGAAATACAGATGATGATGTGTGAGTTCCGTTCTGCTTTGATGCTCCAATCCTTCTAGCTGTAGCAGCTGAAGGACATGAAAAGAATGCAGTAGAATTCTGCCTATCATTAGTATAAAGAGTGAAACCATCCGCCATTCCCATCTTCACTTCTGGTTCACATCCCCCTCCTCCTTCTATCACTTGTGTGAAATTAATGATCATTGTTGTATCATTTCTTGCATCATAGGTGAAATTCTTATAGGAAATGGTTGCTGTGGAATCTCCTGTGATACTTAACATATTATCCCCTATAGAATCAAGAGCAGATAAACTCCATCCAATATCATCTCGGAAATCCTCACCAAACAAGTAAGCTATTCTAATGTCGGAAGTACTAGACGCTCCTGTATTATTATAATACATGAAGAAGGAAGTGTTCACATTAGCAGTCAGGTTTGGAGCATGAAGCCAAACTATAGAAGTTCCACCATCAACCCAAGTTTCAATCCAGAATCCTAATTCTTCATTCTCATCGTAATCTAGGAATCTTAAATCATCTCCAGAATCAAGAGTCTTACCATAATTTATATTTGATGAATTAAGAACTAATCTAATTGTGAAATTATTAACGAAGAATTCAGAACTGATGTCAAGAGATCTTTTAGCATTCCAGTCCGTATCCCACCAAGCCCATTCTTCTAGTTTGATTCCACTCAGGGTTGAGAACCATTCGACTCTTGTTCCAAGCCCTTTCTTTCCCCTAAGAATATAATAGTTTGTATCTCCCGCGTTACCTCTTATAGCTCGAACATCTTTCCATTCATTTACAGTTCTGACATCATCCTTCCAAACCCATCCTCTAAATTCTCGACTTCCATTCGGTGCTGTTGTATAGATCGGTACTTGTGAAGGAATTGTTTCTTCTCTCCCCACAAGTTGTTGAACACTCCATTTTATTGGTTCATAAGTAAATCTTCCTAATTTTCCATTATCTCTTTCGAACGTGATCTTATTATCAGGATCATCAATGAAGTTTGGAATCTCAACACCACGATAGAAATATACTTCTAGTTTAGCATGGCAATCTATTAAACATTTATCTGTATTCTCAACAAGAGTTATATTCGCGACCTTAATCCATAAAGAAGTATAGAAAGTGTAAGTATCTTCTACAGGATCATAGGCTGCTCGGTCAAGAAATGCTTGTGCATCTCCAGCTCCAACAATGATAGTAATAACTATAGCTAGTAAAAGGATGTACCTCATTTTAGTCTTCATCTAAATCACCATCCTCAATCATTTGTTTTCTTACGTTCCTCGAGTTAATTAAATTTACGATTATGATTAAAAGGAATAAGAAAAGTGAAACAAAGAAGATCCATGCTCCGACTGTGTAAGCTGTGTTGATCATGTTAAGTAAATCAGCAGACGCATTAGCTGCCTCCGCAGACGCTCTTGCAATATTAAGGCTTAATAATAATCCTAAGAAACCTCCGATGAATAATAAATAACTCAGAGGATTCATTGGAGTCCTATCAATGATCATCTCTCCTTTATCATTCATTCTAGTTGTCTTACTTCCTTTAGATCTGAATCCTGCAAAGAAGAAAACTCCAGCCATGACTAATGTTGATAAGATCATTGCTAGATCTGGAAGTCCTTTGGTATTAGTTAATATATTCGTGAGAGTTATGTTTGCAGAGAGATTACTTCCCAGAGTGAATTGCCATATCTCATTAGCTATCCCTTCTAAAGTAAGATTTTCTAAGGTCACATTTATCGTAGAAATCTTATCCGTCAGGAGTTGATCAACAATCCTCACCTTCTGAACACTCCTTGTTAGTAAGGTTGTGTTCGTGCATACAGTTTTCATAGTGTAATCCCCAAGAGTCGTGAGACTCAGGGAGTAGTTGTAAATTCCATCAGACTTTCTAGTCATAGTCGCATTCGATAGTAATTGCACTTCAGGAACAGATGGGTCGAGAAGACTTGAGATATTGCAAGTTGTTCCTGATGAACATAAAGTATTTTTATCTTCTAAACAGAACTGGAACAACTCTACATTTCCAGAAGGATATGTTATAAATCCGTCTTCGGTTGCTCCTTGAATTAGAGGAAGAGATAGTAGACTAAGAAAAAGTATTGAGAATAAAAAAAGGTTTTGTTTTTTCATATCCTCAACTCTCCGTGTCGTAAATACGAATCCATTTTTGTACACCATTTATCTCTATCTGTATAGCACCGAACTTAGCTGAATCTTCTGTTGTATCTGATGAAATAGACCGAGAACCATCTGCTGCGGATGTTCCTATGTAGTTGGTGAAAGTGTCATCTATATCTCCTTGATCTAAGATCTGTACAGGAATAGCAGCACTTGAAGAGGATTGATCTGCATGGACTGGAGATGTGGGTGTGAGAGTTCCAAAGCCATGTAAATTACCCCCTGCAGAGGATATTGCATAATTATTAGTAGCTGCACTTTGTGCCTCAATTCTTATTCCATAAGAATTGGTGGTCTTACCAGATACTCCCTGATCCCTAATCCGTACTCCAAAAGAATTCGTTAAGACTCCTGTGCTTGTTATTGATGGAGTTCTAGCTTCAAGACTTGTCCAACTTCCTGTATTACCAGCCCCACTCATTATTAGAATAGCCCTGTAACCAAAGCTTTGTGTTATAGGAGCTGAACCTGTATGTCTTACAGCTCCAGACGAAATCTGTGCGGTAGTTAATGTTCCTGAAGTCCCTGCCCAAAATATATCTCCTACTAATGCAGATAAAGCAGATGCGGCATTTGCCCCACTCATTGTAAAAGCATAATTAAGAGCTCTCAGATCAGTAGTTCCTCCTGGATCTCCAACTGCTGATGAAGTTAGTTTTATCGGAAAAGAGACTCCTGACGGATATGTTCCGGGTTCATCGGCAACTAAGAATCTCTGGGTGCTTGATATTCCAGTTCCAACAGCCATTCTTCCTGTAGTTGTTAAATCTCCTGCTTGAAAATCGAAGTTTTGGTCTCCGTCAATTTCTAAAGCAGTAACTCCTCCACCACTTACAAGTCTGACAATTGCAGTTGCTTTTCTTGATCCGATAATAAATACATTGTTATCATGATTCCACTTTAAATCTGCTCCTAGTGGGTCTGATGGGCTTCCAAATATAATCGTAGAAGTGCTTGTGTCTGGAGTTAATATACTCATTCCTGCGTTGGTGCTATGTTCTATAACTAATTCATCTCCTGCCGCTCTAGCCGTTACAGCTCCTGCACTCCCAGAAAAAACATTTAATAATCCGTCAGGGGTTGTTGTCCCAATTCCTACGTTTCCACCTTGAAGAATGGTTAAAATATCATCTCCACTATTATTTTGAAACCTTAAGTCAGTTGAACCCGAAGGTGCTAAAATAGTCCATCTATCAACATTATTTGTTTTAATCTTAAATCCTGCACTTGTTACACCATTTCCTTCGGCTAATATAAGGGGAGCAGTTCCAAAGACATTCAATAGTTCTTCTGGTGAAGCAGTTCCAATACCGACACTGCCATCTGAAATTATCCTCATCCTTTCAGTAGCATCTGTTTCAAAATTAATGAATTTACTTGCCCCACCAAAATTAATTCCTGAGTTTGCTGTCGAAACACTATCATCCATAGAACCTACTCTTATATTTGAAAAGAATCCTGTCCCTGTTGTTACTATATTATTAGCTTGAAAGTCTGCTGTTCCTGCGTCATTAATTTGTAAATGTAATGTATCTGTTGTTAAAAAATTTAGTGAATTGTCAGAATTATCAAATTCAATTCTTCCTGCGTTTGTGTCGGCCGCATCACCAAATTGAATTTGAGCAAGACTTGAAGTTCCACCTGTTAATGTGAGGACAGTTGCACCATTAGCCTTCAAATGCAATAAAGTTTCAGGGGTTGCGGTTCCAAGACCTAATCTATTAGTAGTATCATCCCAGAAAAAATTTGTGTTGTCTTCATTCAAGGTGTCTGCTCCTACAAATAATACTGAACCTTGTGTTAATGTTGCTAGAGTTAAGTTTGCCTCTAAAGTATTGCTCCCATCATTATAGAACCATTCTATATGAACCGTGTCCTTCATAAGGTTTGCAGTTATATCCTCTACTGCCTCTATGGTTAATCCATCCTGAGTCAAGACGATTATGGGTGAGGCTGTGACTATTGGTAAGAGTAAGATCAGAAACAATAATAATATTATTTTTTTCATTCGTCTTCCTCCCTTTCCTTTTCTAATTTTCTTTCTGAAACTAGGTGTGTTATAGTCATGAGTATTAAAAAGAATGTTATTACAAAGAAAACCCAGATCCCAATAGTATAAGAAGTGTTTAGAAGATCGATTAAGTTCTGTGATGATCCATTAATCTCTGCAAGAACTGATGAAGTGTTCAAAGAGATTACTATCGTTAACATTGACATGATACCAAAGAATACTTTCAAGGCAATGCTATCCATAACTGTCGCTAGGTAAGCTAAGAAAACTATCATTCCTATTAAAGCTGCTATAATTACTAAGCCGATTGCCATTATGTTGATACTTTTACTTTGATATAGATAGCAAGGATTGCTAGAACTCCGATGATCAAGAACATTACAGGCAGATTAGCCATTATGTAATTCTGAGTTCCGAATAGAGATGAGTTGATTTGGGCACGATCTATTACTTTTTCGTATGTGTTACTGAAGATGACGGCTAACATGAGTCCGAAGACTAGGACTATGATGAATAGGAAGTAAAATATAGGATGGAACTCGACTTGGAATGCTAAGATAATGACTGCAATGATCATGAATACAAAGAAGATCAAGAAGAGATTATCTAGGGAATTCGCTAAGACACTTGTATATCCTATTGATGCGTTAGCGTTTGCATCTGCTGAAACCATAGTTATTATTCTAGGTTCTACCTTCTGCCAGACTGTTGAAAGAAATACGAATCCTATCGCTACGACAAACATAACGATAGTGATAAAGATAACATCGATGACTCCTCCCTTCTTTCCCATCTTCTTCCTTCTTTGGAAGTCCATCTTTGGAAGAGTAAACTTTGGTTGGAACTGAGCTGCACTTTCTCTTAAAGAATTCTGTAACTGTCTTCCAAACTTCCTCGTGACAGACATAACCGATCTGTCCTCTCTTTGTGCTATTTGTTTTAACGCGTCATCTAAACCTGAATCTATTCTCCGAACAACCCCATTCTTTTTCTTGACTTCCATTTCATTTTGGGAATACACTTGTTATAATCATTATCAAAGTTATTATGAAAATTGCCGCTATTACTATTCCTATTGCCGGGAATAAATCTGCTATTGCACCCACTCCCTCGCTTACTGCGGTTGTGGTGTTGTATTCTGTGGAGTCTACGACCTGAGTTGCCTTTATGTTATCAAATACATAAGAAGAAAGTCCTATTCCTATTGCAAAAACAAAGAAAATAAGAACCACAGGAATGATTATTCCTATACCTGTAGCTCCTTTCTTTTTAACAATCATATTTTTCCTGAAAATATTACCAAGAAGATAAACATTATTGCTAATGTTGCAAATCCTCCAAGCCATACTACTGCTGGTCTCCAATCTTTATTGTTATAAACACTTTCCGTAATGCTCTTAACATTCTCGCTGAACGCATCTGTATGACTTTCATCAATATTATGTCTTATTTCTCCTTCATCAAAGTCAACTAAGTTCTCATCTTCCTCAACTTTTAAGAATTGTTTGTTGTGAGGATTTCCTACTGGTCTTTTAGGATCGTATGTAGGATTAGCAATCATTAATATTTGATTCTTATTATGCTTTTTCTTTTCCGAAAATATTGAATCGTATAATTGTTCCTCAGTATTCATTACAACATCTCCATTCTTTCTTATCATAACTTTTCTTGGAGCATATCTATATGATTTCTCGCTCAATCTCAGTAGATAAACTCTTCCATCACTTTCTATTTCATGTCCCATAGGAGGTCTTAAATATTTTACCTTGAATCTTTTCATCAGATGAAAATAAGGAATTCCAGCTTTCCTAAATACTCCTCCCTTATCTTTCATTTCTCTTACTCCGATTCCTTTTCCAGTTGAATCTTGAGATAAATCTAAGATACTTACGGGATATTTATGCTTACTCCAATAAATAAACCAGAACATAGCTCCTATTAGTGGAAGGAAATATAATATCCATTGTAACGCGACTAATGCTCCTGCTCCTGCTCCAGTAAACCCAGCAAAGATTCCTTCATGTGTTGTCATTATTTGTATTCTTCACCTCCTTTCAATAATTACCTCTTCCCCGAGAAAGGACTCAGAAAACTTAGAAATCCTTTCTTTGTCTCACCTTGTGGTTGAGATTGATATGACTCAAGTCTGTTAATTCTTTGTGTCGTCTTCATGAATTTCTGGAACTGTCCGTTCCTTGCGATGTGTAGAGCGATGTCTATCTTAGCCATAACTAAACTCCAGACTCTCATCCAATGTTTCTGATCTATTCCGAACTGTGTTTTATTAGTCATTAACATTAACCTCATCTCTTCAGCTTTCTGTTTAAGTCTTGCTTGAACCTCGTCCTCTGTAAAGTTGGCCATCAGGATTGACGCATTGAAATAATCATCAACAGTAGACATGATATAAGTTATTCCTTGTTTGTTACACATCCTTAATTGTTTGTTTTCTTTTATACTCGTCTCTATTTGATTTCCAACAATATTATATTCTTCTACATAACCACTCAACTTCATGAACAAATCTTTCTTTTGATTCTCGATAGCTTCCTCTATAAACATTTTCAAGAAGTCTTTCGTGTTCTCCTCTTCCTTTGGAATACTCAGTACTTGTTGTTCTGGGTTTATGATTGGCGGGAGATATGGTTGTTCCATTATCTTTTCTTCCTTCTAGTTTTAGGTAAAAAAGGCAAACGCCTCAATTCTAATCCACTAAAAATTTCTCCTTCTCTTCCTGGAAACTTTCTAGGAGCTTTTTCTCTAAGTCCTAATGAAATTGCTGTAAGCGAGGGGACGAATCTGGTT
>SDBV01006288.1_pt1 | contig 16513 bp, 16 predicted proteins | sample 2277081 | NCBI WGS metagenome assembly SDBV01 (sample SAMN10402039, study PRJNA504765) | marine sediment metagenome | isolation source: marine sediment core GS10_PC15, 223 cmbsf | place: Arctic Ocean: Southern Knipovich Ridge | collected 2010
TCCGCTGAATCTCCAAAATGCAGGTGAACTCAGGCGATAGGTAACCTCACTAGTCCGGGCAACCACGGTCGTGAATGGAACAAACTCAAACCGCTCCTAGCGCACCCGTTGCCTCCCCCGCCTTAACCCACCGCACCGGCTCCTTGCGCAGCCACCCACCCTCCGGCTCCCTCCCTCACTGAGGGAGGGAGAGACACGCAGTGTCCAGGGTGGGTGCTTTCTGGGGCATCCGCCAGCTGGCGGAAGGGGGTCGCTGAAATGCGGGCATTGCTCACAAAGTCGGAAGCTTAATCCTAGATACACATAAGCTACCTATCCCGAGCCTCCCCCGCCTCGATCCACTCCACCGGCTCCTTGCGGAACCAGGTCAGCTGCCGGCGGGCAAACCGGCGGGTACGCTGCTGGATAATTGGAATCGCGTCCTTCAAGGTCATGGTATCCTGGACAACCTGGACCAGCTCACGATAGCCGATCCCCTGCATGGGGTGTGCCTCAGGCGATAGGCCGCCGGCCAGCAGTCCTTCCACCTCCGCCAACCAACCCGCCTCCAGCATCGCCAGCACCCGCCGGTTGATGCGCAAGTACAGTTCATTGCGGGAGCGTTCGATACCCACCAGTTCGTATGCCACCAGCCCCACCCCCGGGATTTCCCGCGGTCCAGCTGCCTTGCCAGCCTGCTCCTGCCACTGGCGCGCCTTTGAGGGCGGCTCACCGGAAGCCTCCCAGATTTCCAGCGCCCGGGCCAGGCGGGGAATATTATTGGGATGCAGGTTGGCGGCATACTCGGGATCCACCTCGGCCAGCTCCGCCAACAGTTTTTCGGGTCCCTCCGTTTTAATGCGCTGCAATACCTGCTCGCGCAGTTGCGGGTCGGACTCACCCGGGGGCGCCAGCCCCAGCCGCAAGGCCCGGATGTACAGGCCGCTGCCGCCGCAAATAATCGGTGTTTTGCCTCGGGCGATGATATCGGCCAAGGCACCATGCACCAGCCGCACATAGCGCCCGGCAGTGATTTTCTCGCCGGGATCGAGGATATTAATCAGGTGGTGCGGGACCCGGGCCTGCTCCTGCCCGCTAGGCTGGCCGGTGCCGATGATAAAGCCCCGGTATATCTGCCGGGAGTCTACCGAAATGATCTCGCCGCCGGCCTGCTCGGCCTGTTCGATGGCATAGGCGGTTTTGCCCGCGGCGGTGGGACCGACGATAGTCAGGATGTGGTGGTTAGGCATATCTATGGTGACGGGAATCAGTCATCCTGAGGCCTGTCCCTCTGGGCGTAGCCCAACGGGCGAGCCTGAGCGGAGCCGAAGGGCTCTCGAAGGATGACGTACCTCCTAAAACTCCAGCGTCAGGCCCCCCACCGGGAAAGTCTTGTACTGCCACACCTGTTCCCTGGTGCCATCGTCCCGGTAGAAATAGTCCCAGGGATTATTGCGGTCGAACACGTTCATAATATCCCAGAAAGCCACCAGGTTCATCTTCTTAAAATAAAAGCGCTGCAGAACCATAACGTCGAGGCGCAGATAGTAATCGAAGCGCTCCGTGTTTTTATCCTGAGCCTGCTTGGTATACCACCGGCGGACGTTGTGGTCATATACCTTCGGTGTGTACGGCCTGCCACCCAGGTAACGGGCTCTAACGCTGATCTCATATTCATCTGAGGGCATTATGGGGATCCACGACAATGCCTGGGCCCAGATGGTATTTTTGTAGCGCTGATACCAGTCGTAATCCATGTACCTGATCTTATAGCCGCCGATCAAGGTTAGTATATCGCCATAATCATATATCCAGGGGTAATAGCGGGTCTCATCACTGTAACGCGGGTCTATCCCCTCGGCCACCGATTTGGAATAGCTCAAAGTCCCGTACCACTTGTTTGTGAATTTCTTCTGGAGGAACAATTCCGCCCCATAGGAGCGTCCTGCTCCGGCGTTTACCCAGCCGTCGAAACTGTCGGCGGTATCCAGCGTGGTCTGGGCCTGGGTGATAATCATATCATCATAGGACTTGTAATACACTTCCAGGGTACCGCGGATATCTGCCCGGGCCAGGTATTCCAGTCCCACCACCCCCTGGTCGGCATAAAAGTTCTTTAGCTCGGGTATCTCGTCACCATCACCGATCATTTGATCGTAGTAAGGCGACTGGTAATAGCGCCCGGCGCTGGTGTTGAACGCCAGCCGATCGGTAAACTCGTATCTCAGTGCCGCCCGGGGGGATATGTTAGCCGCCTCGGTGGCACCCACGTATTCCAGCCGTCCCCCCAGGGTCAGGGTGAGCCGCAGTGCCGGCCGCCACTGAATCTGGCCATAGACACTCGTTTTGAGGAATCGCAACGGGTTCTGGCGGCTCCAGGGCTCGGCGGCCTGCAGGGTTGTGCAAGGTAACGCCACCGTCGCCGGGTTATTAAAGTAAACGCTGTCGAAAACGGTGCGCGATACCGGGACGGTTGCCGATGACGAATCCAGGCCATAGGCGTAGAGAATGACCGGATCACCGGTGGATTGATCCTGGTAATCCAGTTTAATGTTCTTCAGGTTAATCCCGGTGCTCAGTTCCAATTTCCTGGTGGGGTGATAGAACCAATCGCCCTTCAATGTGGTTTCAGATTCGATATTGTCCTTGTTATAGCTCGTCAGGTGTTCACCGCTGGCCGATTCGCGATATAATTCCAGATCAAGTTGGGTCCTGGCATGGCTCAGTGACCAGATGGTATAACCGCGTTCCGATAGGAGATTCTTATAGGTTACGCCTATTAACGTCTGGTTGGAGGCAAACTCTACGATTTCAGGGGTGCCCGCCTGATAATCGTCCGACCCGTCGATATTAATGGCATCGGTACCACTCAGGAAGTTGACTACCAACTTCTGGCGCTTGTCTATGTCATAGACAAATTTCGCCTGGGTTGCCGAATATACGGGAATCGCGGTCAGACCGGTACTTTCAATCACGAAGTCCAGAAATGACCGGTTATAGGATGCCAGATATGATCCCTGTTTGGTAAATGGCCCCTCCAGCAGCAGGCCCATACCCGCCATGTTGAAGCTGAATTCCGCCAGCCGCCTGTTACGGCTCCCTTCCCGCAAGGAAACATCCATGACCGACGATAATTTGTCTCCGTACTTGGCCGGGAAGGCGCCGGCGTAAAAATCGATCCGCTCAACGAATTCGCTATTCACCATCACAATCGGGCCGCCGCCCTCGCTCTGGTTGGGGAAATGATTGGGATAAGGAATATCAAGGTGATCCATAACAAACAGATTCTCCCGGGGCCCCCCGCCCCGAACAATGATCTCGTTGGTCTGATCAGCCGAACCCGCCACCGCCGGCAAGGCCTGCATCATGCGCATTACATCGTAGGCACCCACCGGGTCGGAGCGAATCTCTTCGTAATCCACTGACATTGCGCTGACGGTAGCCCCTGGCGCCCGCTCAAAATAACCGGCCGTTATCGTGACCCCCTCCCCTTCCAGTACTGTCGGTTCCAGGGCCACATTGATCACCGTCTCCCGTAAGGGGACAATATGGATATTGGCCCTCGATTGGGTCTTATAACCCATCATGCGAACCTGAATAGTATAGCTCCCCACGGGGATGCCAACGATCCCGAATTGGCCATCCTGATCAGCCGCGGCGCCCAGGCTCGTGCCTGAGAGCATCACACTGGCCCCCCTTAGGGGATGGTGGGTATCGCGGTTTATGATGCGCCCCGACAATATTCCCGTGCTTTGGGCCGTCGCCGCCGACAGGATCAGGGCCGTGCCAATAAGAATGTATATTATTGTTTTCATAGAGATCCCAATTAATCCAGATAGTTGAATATTACCTTGTGAGACGGGATGGAATTGAAAATGGTTGCCCTTATACCGAGAAATAGTTCGCCAGCAAAGGGGAATGTGCACACGCGCAGTTTGGCTCCCGGCACTAATGTTCTCCGGCAGATCGCTTTTGCAGATCCACCAGGGTCGCCAATGTCTCTGCGCACCATTTGGAAGCAGCTTCGCCGTTGAACTGGCCCATCCGCAGCGTCATCAGCCAGTACGGTAAGTGGTGGTTGTCCGCCTGGTCCTGCAATAAGCCCTGCTCGATCTCGGCATAAATGGTTTGCCCTCGCCCCACCCATTGCCGCAACTGCTCCACGTGACTGATATTGACTTCCAGGGGGGCGAATCCGCCAAAAAATAATCTCAGGAGCACTTCCCGGCCCTCATCTTTAGGGCTGATTTCCAGGGGACTATCAAGCCACAGCCGCAGCTCTTCCATCCCCTGGTCGGTGATGGAATAGACATTGCGGGCCGGCCTTTTGGTCTGAGTCTCCCGGCTCATAGTGGCTAGCCCTTCATCCGCCAGCTGCTTCAGTAAGGGGTAAACCTGCCCGTAACTGATCTTCCAGAAATGGCCGATGCTCCGGCTCAGAAACTTCTTAACATCATACCCGGAACCCGGTCTCAGGGCCAGCACGCCCAGAACGGCAAATTTCGTATTGTTGACCTTATTCATATATCATCATGCTATATATCATATTGGAATATAACCATATGTTATATTAGGGGCAAGCACTAATTGCCTCCCAGAATCGAAGATTAGTTTTAGTTTATAGGGAAAGTCAGATCCGCTCGAAGCGGTGATCAATCTCTGCCAGCGACAGGTGCACCACCGTGGGCCGGCCGTGGGGGCAGTAGTAGGGATGCTGGGTGGCAAACAGGCGATCCACCAGGGTGCGCATCTCCTCCAGATTGAGCGGATCGCCGGCCTTGATGGCGGCATGGCAGGTATATGTAAAAAATGAAGGGGCATATTACGGGTATTCTAAAAGGATTTTCTACTATTCTTCTATTCCCATTCCAAAAAGTGATTTTCATTTTTTTCATCTCATCCCTCTTTTAAATTTTTTCCATTGCCCAAATGATTCAGTAATGGTATTTTCAAATGGAAGTATCTCGATTGCATTTTCATATGCTTCCTGCACTTCTCTTCCGGGCCGCCTTAACCAATTCAATGTCCTGGCTAAATGAAACCATATCCAAGCAAGTTGAATATTATCTGGAGATAATTCTATTGCTCTACGCAATAGGTGTACGGCTTCCTTTTGAAGCCGCCTTATTGTTTGCCAATTGGGATTTCTTTGACGAGCAAGGTTTCCTGCTATCGAAGTCTTAGTTTGAGCGTAGTCATGTAAATACTCCGGATTTGTGTCATATGAATTATACATTCTGGATAATAAGGTGTGTGCTTTTTCAAAAAGCCTTAAACGCCTATATGCAATAGCAAGCTCCATGGGTGCATACAAGTAATAATCTTCAGGTACTGATTCGATTACTTCACGCGCCATTTGCCTTTGTTCATCACTAAAGAGGGCCTTAAAATACTTGATATATGGAGATACAGCCTCAGATTTGATTTCAGTCATGACGAATCTATCAAACACATTCTTAGCCTCACTTCGTTCCCCTGAATTATATAAATAATCAATTAATTGTCCTGCGATTGCTCCTGAACCTGTATCCTGCTGATGAGCGATCTGTAATTTGGCCATAGCTGCGTCCGTCTCACCAATAGACCATAGGTAGCTTGATTCTCTCAGAGCATGAACGAGTCGATATCTTGGATGGCTGGGTAGAATGATGCGGAAGTATGAATCATCGAAATCAAAGTTAGGTTCAGGCGAACCGTTATCAGCCATTGTTCTTCTTATTTTCGGAATTCCTGTTCCTCGCATTTCAGCTAATCGAAGTTCTTTTAAGAATTCGCCAATCCTTCTGTTGCGCGCGGGAACTGGTGGTACAATATTTCCTGGGGCAAAATGCTCTTGTTTAATACCAGCAACGGGGCCTGGATAGCTGGTTATTTCGACCCTATCAGGATAAAAATAGATCTTTATTGGTTCATTTGAATGTTCATAGCCTCTATGATATAAAGCGTTCACAATTGCTTCTTCAAGAGCGTCATACGGATATGCCACTGTTCTTTCTACTTGTGCACTCTTAGGGGTTTTTTTTAGTTGTATGCTTGTTAAGTCATCAAGATAATCTAAGACACTCACAATAATCATATCAGTTGGCCCATGGAATGATTTTTCCTCAATTAAGTTCCCTCCTGCATCATCTCCAAATTGAACGACATCGACAACAGCTCCAGGTATATACTTGTGTGGGCGCTCGTTAAAGAATAAGATGCCAATATTCTTAGGCACTTCAATCTCTTCAATAGTTGTAACAATGCCTAGCGATCTATATATATCCATATCATCAGGTATTGGAGACATTGCTACTAAAGCACTTCCAATCTCATGCAAGAACCTTTTTGTTAAAATTGGGGATAGTTCTAGAATTGTAGCATTAACACATCTACGATCATCGAATGGAGTGCGAGCAGTTAATTCAATTAACTGCCTAAGCGATTCCCCAGTAGCCTTTACCGTTTCTGCTCCTTGTCGGACGAAACGCTCCCGATTAGGTAAGTTTCTAGGGTCAGGCGCACTATAGGGTCGGTTATCCCCAGCAGGCACCCAAATTACTATTATATGTTTATCCTTATATATTTCGGGTGCTATTAGTGGTTGGTATTCCGGATCCATCTTCTTGCAATCACTACGTATTTGCCTTTGAATATCTTCAATCTGATTTTGCTTGAGACCTCTCGGCGGCAATATTGGTAGGCCATCGGGCGCATCGATCCCGAGAATAATATAACCCCCATTAAGATTCATAAGATCATTTGCAAAAGCGCATATTGTGGAGATCGTCTTAGGCCTAGTATACTTATCCCAAGTCGCTTTATACTCTATCCTAATGCTCTCAACTAAACGTGCATTTATTAGATCATCAAGATTTACTGTAAGAACATTCATGATGGACTCTCCAGAAATAAAACAAGTGTCACAATTTAAATCCGCTCGAAGCGGTGGTCGATCTCCGACAATGACAGGTGCACCACCGTGGGCCGCCCGTGCGGGCAGTAGTAGGGGTGCTGGGTGGCAAACAGGCGGTCCACCAGGGAGCGCATCTCCTCGAGTGTCAGCGGGTCGCCGGCCTTGATGGCGGCATGGCAGGCGTAGCTGGCGGCCATCTGGTCGAAGACCTCCGCCCCGCTCCGCCCTTGTTCCTCCCGGTCCAGGATATCGCGGATGATCTCCTTCTCCCGGCCCCAGACAACGTCGATGGGCACCCCGTCGATCACCACCGTGTTCTTCCCGAACTCCCGCAACCTGAAGCCCAACCGCTCCAGCTGGGGAATCAGGTCCAGCAGGCGGGAGAATTCGTCGGGGGCCAGTTCCACTACCTGGGGAAAGAGCACTGTCTGTGACGGTAAGGAACTGCCGGTCAGCGCCCGCTGGGCTTCCTCGAACAGTACCCGCTCGTGGGCCACGTGCTGGTCGATCATCACCAGCCCGGAAGCCACCTGGCTGATAATATACTTATTGTGCACCTGCCAGATGGACTCCGGGTTGTAGGGCCGGTCGGGTCGGTCCGGTACGGCAGGAGCAATAGCAACCTCCGCCCGTTGGGCCGCACGGTCCACATCGAAGGTTGGAGAGGCGTCAGCGCGATGGCTCTGCCCCGGCCGGGGGGCGGCTTCGAATAGATCGGCGCCCCGATTGGCTAATTGCGCCTCAGGGACCGGCCCCAGGCCCCCACCCGATCCGCTATCAAATGGCTTGTGAAACTCAGGCATCATGCCGGGGATATCCCCGATGGCCTCGGTCACCGCCATCTTGACAACATGGTACACCCGCCACTCATCCTTGAAACGGACCTCAGTCTTGGCCGGATGCACGTTCACGTCCAAGGCCTCCACCGGTAGTGAAATCTGCAGCACGAAAAAGGGGAACTCCCCCCGGCTGATCAGTGAGCGATAAGCCGCGTAGACCGCGCTGTTAAGCAGCCGGTCATGCACCGCCCGGCCGTTGAGGAAAATATATTGCTCCTTGGGCCGCCCCCGCACCAGGCTCAGGTTGCCCACGTAGCCTTGTACCTTGAACGGTGGTTTCTCCAGGAAAACTTCTTTCAGCGACTTCTGGTAATGCCGGTCGAACACGCCGCCGATCCGCGACTTCAAGTCGGCCGGGGGCAGGGTGAATATATCCCTGTTGTCGCTGGTCAGTGAAAAGGCGATGTCGGGATTGCACAGGGCGAATCGCCGCACCGCCTCCACAATATGTTGGTTTTCGGTGGTGGGCCGCTTAAGGAACTTGCGCCGGGCGGGTGTATTATAGAACAGGTTCCGCACCTGGATGCTGGTGCCTTTCATCGGGGGCGCCGGCTTGACCCCCTGGCCGGAACCGCCTGCCACCACAATCTCACTGCCCTCGTCATCCCCGGTGGCGGTGCGAGCGGTTACCCGGGCCACCGAGGCGATACTGGGCAGGGCCTCCCCCCGGAAACCCAGGGTGGCGATGTGGGCCAGGTCATGGGCGGTGCTGATCTTGCTGGTGGCGTGGCGCTCGAAAGCCAGGGCCAGGTCCGCCGGGTCCATCCCGTTGCCGTTGTCGGTGACCTGCACCAGCTTCCGGCCACCCTGCTGCACGATGATCTCGATCCGGTCGGCACCGGCATCAATGGCGTTCTCCACCAGCTCCTTGACCACCGAGGCTGGCCGTTCCACCACCTCACCGGCGGCGATCTGGTCGGCCAAGGCCGAGGACAGCCGTTTGATCTGGCCCATATCAGTCGTCCTTCACGGATTGCGACTCATTGCCGCTTTGATCATCAGTATCCATGAGCTGGTCTATCCTTTCCCGGGCCCAGACCGCCGGCGGCCCCTCCATCTGAGCCAGGCACAGCTCCAACACCTGCTCTCGCGGGTCGAAAGACCGCACCGCCGCCAATCCCAAACCGTCAATAGCCGCCGTCAACAAATCCTCAATTCCAGGTTCATCTCCCGCGTTACCCGGATGCAGATAGTTGCGCCCCGCCGCCAGTAACGCCTCCAGTGGGGCCATACCCACCAACTCGCTGCCTGCAACCCCGATCCCACGGCCCTCAGCCTGCTGCCGCACGGCCTCATAAGCCCGGTGTAATGCTGTCACCCGGTAGTCGGTGAGGTTCAGCGAAACCTGAGCACAACCGTAGCCCGGCATCAGCCAACCCAGCGCCCGGCACTCGGGCAGGGGGGCGGAACCACCTGCTGGGCGCAACGCCCTGGCGATCTGTTCAGCCACGGCTACATCCTCACTATCCAGGTTCACGTTGAACGCGATCAGAATATTGCGCGCCCCGACCACCGTGGCCCCCAGGCGGGGATTGAACTCCGCCGGCCCGAAATCAGGCTTGAACTTGGGGTCCTCCAGCCGGTGGGCCAATCGTTCATACCCGCCCCGCCGCAGCCAGGCCAACCGGCGCCGCTCTGGGGAAGTGGCCGCCGCACCGTACAGGTAGACCGGCAGGCCCAAATCGGCAGCCACCCGCCGGCCGAGTCCCTTTGCCAGGGCAACGCAATCCTCCAGGCTAACCCCCGCCAACCCCGCCATCGGCGGGGCCAACGGTACCAGGGGACACACATCGATGGCGCCCAGGCGGGGGTGGGCTCCCCGGTGGCGGGTCATATCGATCACCGCCGCCGCCGACCGCATGGCCTGATAGGCCGCCTCCACCACCGCCTCCGGTTCACCGGCTATCGTCATCACCGTGCGGTGGGCATCGGGATTGGGATCAACCTGGAGCACCGTCGCCCCGGCCACTGCCCCTGCCGCCCTGGTGATGGACGCTATCGCTTGCTCATCCCGGCCCTCGGAAAAGTTAGGGACGCATTCAACCAGTTTCATGGCCAACCGTCAGATGGAGCGGAGAAATTTAAGCAGGAAGAGGATAATGATCAGCAGTGCCAGGTAGCGCCAGATGGCCCGCTTGTTCCAGCGCTGCTCCCGGAGGCGGTGAAATTTGATCCGGGGACGTTCCGGTTCAGGCCTGAACCGGCCGGGCACCTTTATATCCCCGCGAACAGGAAGGCGAAGAACCGCACGAAAGGACCGATAAAGGCCCACAGGATCGAGTAGCCGGTGAGCATGCCCATCATGACCAGGCCGAACAACACCATCGGGCCGTAGCGCTCCAGGTTGTACGCCAGGTGGTCATACTGCGGCGGCAGCAGCCCGTACATGATCTTGGAACCGTCCAGGGGCGGCACCGGCAGCAGGTTGAATACCGCCAGCGCCAAGTTAATCTGCAAACTGAGGACCATCATGGTAAAGAAACTGGGCCCCAGAGCACTGGACATGAAAGCACTGGGATTACTGCTGGCAATCCGGATCACCAAACCACTTAGCAAAGCCAGCCCCATGTTGGCGGCCGGTCCCGCCAGGGCCACCCACAGCATGTCCCGCTTGGGATTGGCGAAGTAGCGCGGGTCCACCGGTACCGGCTTGGCCCAGCCGAAGTGCACCAGAAACAGCATTACGGTGCCGATGGGGTCCAGGTGCGACAGGGGATTGAGAGTCAACCTACCGGCGTGCTTGGCGGTGGGGTCGCCCAGCCGGAGGGCTATATACCCGTGAGCATATTCGTGGGCCGTCAGGGCGAACAGAATTCCCGGGGCCAGCAGGACCATTGTCTTGAGGTCAAACATAGGCACCGAAGTTAAGGTGCCGGGAGCCTTGAGAAAACCGCCGGTGTGGACCTCAGGAGGGACATATAAGCTTTTGATTACAGGTTTGGAGTGCTGCTAGAGAGGATGCTCCTAAAATCTTAATAAATATTCTCGAAGCACTTTCTGTTTGTGAAAGTACCCAGGTGGTTACCTGCTGGGGTAGGCCCGGTTAGGGGACCTAAAATCCGGAAGGTGGGTAAATTAAGCGCCTAACAAGGTGGATTACTGTCTAAAAATTGAATCACGTGAGCATAAATCCGGGATTTACTAAAGATTGATGCGCTGTTCGCTCAAGCTAATTAATTCCGCCCTGATGGTGTTTTTTTTGTTAATATCGATTCAGACGATGCCTTGCTTGGCAAACCATCTAGTAAGTGGTAAAGACTTTAGAGATTTGGCCGATAGAGGGGAAGCATTCAGATGATAGACAAAGATCAAATCTCGTCGTGGCTTAAAGATAAGGGCTTGGATCCTAAAGAAGGTACTTTTGATAAGGGCGACTGGCTTCTGACTTTCGCCTTCATAGATATCCCAATAATTATAGTGAAACCTAAGGGTGAACCGCGTGTAGTAATTCAACGCGCAATACGTGTGAGTGAGAAAACTCTCGCGTCTATTAAGGACGCTAGTTTAGAGAAAAGGATAGATTTTCTAAATTCTCTTAAGCGCGATTTAGTGCTCAGTCACATAAGGTACACGCTGGATTTCGAAGACGATAGGAAAAAAAGCATACTAAAAGGATTGGTATTAGAAAATCATATATTTGAAGATGGGATGTCCCAGGATTGTCTATTCCAACGAATCTATAATCTACATGACTCTACGATATTATTTTTCCTTTCGATTCAGAAATATAGGTTTGAATCATAATGAACACACATACAACACGCTCTCATTTCGATATGATGCTTGCAAGCATGTTCCGACCAGCAAACGATATTCAGCATCAATTACGAGCAGTTGAGGCAAAAATAAAACTTTATCATTCCGGCCCCCCCTTCCAAGTTTCCTCACTAATTAGGCTGCAAACGGATCATCAGGTAGCAATGATATCTCTAGATCCCTGGCTAGACACAGGCTTGCGAACATCGATCCCACCCCCTGATAATAACACAAATCGGGATGACGCAGTTCGATTTGACTCGAATCTCTTTAGCAAGTTGTACACACTTTACTCAATGGGTCGGGATCAGCTTCATCGTATTACCGAATATATACAAGCATATCCATCTTTGCTTCAGCCTCTACTCGAAATTCATCCTCAATTAGAAAAATTCTTCGGGGATAATTGCAGGTCTTCATTGATGATTTATATTGATCCTGAGGAAGCTTTTAAAAAACTATTCTTGGAAATTTCTCTAAGGACATCACCCGAGGATGCCTTTAATAAGAAGCGACGATTTATGCGGGAATGTTTTTCGGGATATTCCCTAAGTGTTAAGTCCAAATTGAGTGTTGATATACGATTGCAATGAGCTATGATTGGAATAAATACTTAGAATTTGCAGATGTGCTCTATAATGAGCCCTTGAGTTCTGACGATCAAACGTTGTCTCGAAATATTATTAGTCGTGCTTACTATGCTGCACACAATCTCGCAAGAATACTCAAGTATTCAATAGATAGAGTCCAACTCAAGGACGACAGAGACAAGCACTATAAGGTAATTAGTTTCTTTTCAAGTTATGACCATACTCGAGGCACAAATATAGCTGATTCGCTCGATAGCCTTAGAAAAAAGAGAGGTCAGGTTGATTATGATGAGAATATAAATTTCTCTCTTCCTGATGCAAATCTAATGCTTCTCACTGCTCAGGATGCTATTGAAGAAATGAGCAGGCATAAAGGGTAATTTTCCCTCATACTCTTCGTTACCCACCAATCAACCCATACTTCCTAAACCCACTCACTAATAAGTCGCCTGAGATTTGCGTGCTGGGTGGCACTCACCCGGTTTCGTTCCCCCTGCCGGCAAACGGGGGAAAATCGCCGCCTCCGGCTGCCCCTATTGCCCCGGTGAGAAGTCCCGGTTTAGCGCTCTATTGGACTTTCCAGCGTTTTTGCCCACAGGATCACGCCGCTGCTGGTCTCAATCAGGTTGAGGCTCAAGCTGGCCTGATCGTTCTCGACAGATAGGTAGCCCTCTATAAAACCTTCCACACCAATCAGGCTGCCAATCTCCACAGCGCTGCCAGGATCAATCGTCCCGGTCACTGAGAGACTCTGCTCATCCAGCAGTTCGCTCAGCCGCTCCCGGGAAATTACTCTAAAACGATCCAAAGCAACCAATTGGGTAATCAGCTTCTGAGTGATCGCGGTTACATCCACTGCGCTGGTTTGGGTCCGAATCTCCCACACCGCCAGGGAATTGATCTCCATTTCCGTCTCAGAAAGATCTGACACGGCTTCCTCAATCAACCGGTCAATCACCCGGGCTGTGGTCGGCTGTTGCTCTTCAATAGCGGTGGGGGGCGTTGCCGGTTCCATCATGATATGGCCCGGCATCATCCCCTTTTGCATGGGCATACAGTTGCCACAGGCCAACATGAGTATGGCCAGTGAGATCGTGCTTGGGGTAAAGCAGTTCACAGGTCTGGGATCAGGGCCTAGCCGCTCAGATCGCCTTTCATCTGCTCAAACTCCTCTTTGGTGATCTCACCCTTCGCAAACCGAGTCTTCAGTATGTCCATGGGTGTCTCCGACCCTCCACCGCCCGGACCGCGCCCGGATGATTCCGGCGGTTGTTCCCCCCTCTCATCACCGCGCATCCAGGGTGGTTTACCCCCTCGACCGAACATCCGTGACATGAAGAACATCATGATGATCATCATGATCAGCGGGAAAATAAAAAACCCGCTTGACCAGAAATTAGTGGGGTCCATGCCTTCTCCTCCTTCTAGCTGGTAGGCTTGAAAGTTAGGTTCATTTTTGCACCCTGGTAAGGCCAAACAAACCCACCAAGCCTGATTCCGCATTCACCATCGGCGGCCGAAACAATAACTTCAGAAGGTAATTACCTTATCACTCTCCTGGGTCCAGGTAGCCAGCAGGTCCATGCCGCCGCGCTCCACCCCCGATAATAGGAGACCATTCGACGCCCCCCGGGCATCGGCACAGGTGCCTCAGTAGAACACATCTTGCCCCCGCTTGGAAAGGCTTTTGAGCATTCGACCAATGTTGTAGTAGTCATCGGGAGTTTGCTGGTTTCCAAGAGCACACAGAGCGCCGTCACCAAGCAAAAATACCCGCACTTGCTCGCCCTTCTTGACCAGGGTCAGAGCTAACCTGAGGCCGTTATATGCCAGTTCCGTGCCGTAGGGCGCATTGTTCAGGATGATGGTGGTCATTATCAGGCTATCTCCGGGCCGCTGCAATTATTCCGCTCCGATAGACCTTGCCTCGTCCGCCATCAGGTAGGGTGTTCGCAGGGTCTCGTCGACAATTTCAAATTTATCGAGTAAAGGGGGCGGCGCAAGTCGATAGTACAGTTTGGCCGTAACCTTCGCCACACCCTCACCGGGGAACTTGTATATCAGCCGCCGGGTTTCTCCAGGTCTTAGACGAGTATCCTTCACAATCCTTACTGCCAACCACGGCATTGAAGGCACTTTGCCATTCTGATCGGCAAAAACGATATGAAAAATTCCGAAGGGGTCCTCAACGGCCTGATTACTCTCAAAATTGCTCCAGATCTCCCGATCGTTCTGATCCAGGGCGCTGACCTTCAGGAAAACCAGGCGGGCCGGAGGACCCGTTGGCAGTAGATGCGCTACGCCATCATTCACAATCTCCACCCGGGCGATAACCTCACCCTCGAACTCCTTTATGTCCAGGGATAGCTTGGCGGCTGCCTGCAGTTTTGCCGGCGAATAGGCCCCGGGAAAGTCATGTTGGATGATACTTTTTTCCGCCCTGAAAAAGGATTTTTCCACAACTCCGGTCATGTGACAGGCCACACAGGATTTCCCTTCCCGGGCGAATGTGGTCCCTTGCCACTCAAAATCGGTGTCGCAAATGGTGAGGTCCCCACAACTTCTGGTCCCTGGGATGTCCAGCATGTCACCATGGCATCCCGAACAGATCTTCCCATTTTCAAATATCTCCGAATAAGCGCTTTTGTGTCCTTCAGGCTCAACATCTCTGCGCGCACTACGTTTAACCTCCCCCGGCTCATATACGTTGGGCCAACTGCCGGGATGATCGCTGAGTTGCGTTATCGAGTGGCATACATCGCAGGTGACCCCTTCGTTGGTTATCTCCTGTAGTAAATCAACATCCCCATTTGTCTGGGTCACCGGGGCGTGGCACCGAATGCAGTACAGCTTGGTCTGACCGTCGGTATCTTTCTGAGATAACTCGTAAATCTTCGCGAAGAGAACGTTATTCACCGGAGTCGACCTGGCGTGTTGAGAACTCGACCATTGATCGTAGACCTTCTCATGACACTTCTTACAGCTAAGGGCGCTTTCTATCTTCCCCGGCGCCTGGCCGTACAACATCGCCCATGAACAAGTCATGGCAATAATGATTAGTGGCCTTGAAAACTTTCTTATCATGAGATTATCTCCTTAAGAAAAATACCTCTTATCTGAAATAGAATTTCCCCCAATCAGGATGCAAACCCCATAAAGGCACTGAAAGTAAGCACGCCAAGAGCGAAAATCAGGCAGGTGTCGCATAACGCCTTGCGCCGGCCCCGTAAGGCAAAGAACTCGGCCTCACGCTCGGCCTGGGGAGCTGCCGCCGGATCGAACCCAGCGAAAAGTTCCCTCAGCCTGGGATTAATCTTGATAAATATGACGCTCATAATACCCATCATGCCGAAGACGCCTGCCAGTTTCAGCATCACTGCTATCCAGGCGATGACTGGCAGCTGTCTGAAGGCACCCTCGAAGGCATAGTGATTCAACGGCATCCCCATACCCGTTATGAACAGCGTCACAATGAACGCTATACAGTAGGGTACGTTGCCCTGCAGGGTGTCCTCAACCACCTTGTCCAGCTCATAATGCAGCTTGGGGCCATACTGTGCGCGCATCAGGACGAGATTGCGGTTGTAAAACGGGGCTGCCGCACACCCCACCAGCGCTATGTTATGAAATACAAGTAGTATGCTGTTAATGATCTGTTCACCCATTTTCTCTCCCTCCTCGTTTCTTTCATTTGCATTTTACTGGCAATCCCACAGCCGGGATTAACTGGCAGCTGGTCCAACTTCGATGGGCAGGCCGGCCTCCACCCACTGGGGAACGCCATCGGTCAGACGAATCGCCCGCCGGTTGTGGCTATGAAGGATCTCAACCGCAGTGTAGGCCAATACACAAAAAGGCCCGCGGCAATAAGCCACAATTTGCTGGTCCCGGGGTAAAGCAGGCAGCAGTTCCAGCAGCCTCTCCAGCGGCATGGATAATGCCCCAGGAAGGTGCCCCGCCTGGTATTCCTCTTCAGGTCGCACGTCGATGAGTGTCACTTCCCCCCGGCGCATGTATTCCAGCAGGGTTTCACGATTAACCGGTTCGTAGACCTCAGCCCCTTCCAGAAACTCCTTTGCAGCCTGGCGTAAGTCAGCCAGGTGGCGGTGGGCAAGTTTTTGAAGGGATAGCCAAAACTCACAGACATCCCTGTCTGCCAGACTATAAAGGACGTATGATCCTTTTTTTTCGATGGTTACAAGTCGGGCCGTAAGCAGTTTCCTTAAATGATGGGAGGCTGTCGCTACTGATTGACCGACCAGGTCAGCCAGAACTTCCACGGTGCGGGGGGCTTGGCAGAGAAGATCCAACAGTTCCAGCCGGGTGGCATGCGCCATCGCTTTGGTGATGCGGGCGAACTCGGTGAATAGCGCTTGTTTCTTGGGGTCTCGGCTCATGTCACTTTCGCACACCACCTAAATTATAAAACATTCAAATGAATGCTTGAATTTAAA
>SDBV01006289.1_pt1 | contig 16511 bp, 15 predicted proteins | sample 2277081 | NCBI WGS metagenome assembly SDBV01 (sample SAMN10402039, study PRJNA504765) | marine sediment metagenome | isolation source: marine sediment core GS10_PC15, 223 cmbsf | place: Arctic Ocean: Southern Knipovich Ridge | collected 2010
GAACAACTAGTTTACCTTTCTTAATGCAGCCCTTCTCTTTTTCTAGTTCTAGTTTTTCTAACTTTTGGCTTCAAATCTCTGCTTTAGGAGGATGGACCATTACTCACCAGTACGCCTCTTTCTTTCTTCCAGTCTCTTTCATATTTGCCCTTTGTTGTCAGTGCAGTAAGCATCTGTACGGCGAATATAAAGAAATTGGTTGCACTCCTTATTCGCTGCTTAGCGTTTCTCATATAGAATCTTTTTTAAATTATGGAACACCTCTTTCTCATCATTGTTGCGATCGGATTCCCAGTTTTTCTCCTTTCTCTGTATTACTACAACAACGAGGAACACCATCCCTATTATGCTGTGCAGAGTCTGCGAAAATCCTATCGCAACTTTCAGAAGATTGCCATCCACACTCCTGAACTTCCCACAAACTGGAATTAATAGTTCTCCTATACTTGTTCCCCTACAAGACTCTGAGAGCGAAAAAATTAGAAGAATCATACTCTCCCTTCTTCAACGCTCTGCAGACCCTGAAGGAATTCTGCATAATGCACTTGATGAAAACAACCGCTACGATGCCAATATAATAAGGCAAATGTCTAAAAAGAAGGGAGAGTTAAATCTAAACTATGAATTTTCACACTCTCTCAGAAGCAAAAAAATTCATCAATGACACAATTTATGAGAAAGGTTACGTATCCAAATCATCTCATACATTTGAAATGGACCACATTGAAATAACACTCAATGATCCTCACCCAGTCTCTTCCATGTCAATTAGAAGCGAAGTTCATGCCAATATAAACTTGCTAACCTTCGAAAAGCTGCCGGTAGAAATTATCTTTGAATTGGCTGCCTATCTGGATGCTGCCTCTTTGCGGGCTTTGGCAGTGCTTTGCAAAACGACGCGAAAGGCCGCCATGCGTCGCGCTATCCACGAAGCTGGTCATGATGCCAATGAAGCACTGATGACACAAACTCAACATCACCAGCAGGAAAACGACCGTAGCAATGGCAGCAACAACTTCCTTCTTGAAGAAAGAGCGATCCACAAAGTGTGGCTTCTGGGATGGAACTCGTCAATTTGTTGATTCAATCTGCTGGGATTGACCGTGGCGGATCTATCAAATCGAAACTTTCTTCATCTGGAGTTATTTTAACGATGTTAAACATTTTTCTCTGTGTCTCTACACAAGAAGAAGATGAAGATGTACTCCAAAAAAATTGGCGCGGCTAAACTTCCCACAAACTTTAGCGCTATCTACTCCCAAAATGTCCTGCCAAGCGAAAGAAGTTGACGCTGCCTACCGAAGTGTAGCATAATGGAAAATGGAAAATTGTGCGTCTTATTTTGGTGCTCCTATTGGCTGGATGGGTAAGTTGGGTTGTCGGGAGCAGGAAATTGAAGTAAGCTTCGTGTCCAAAAAAGCAGGCTTGGCGAACTTCTTTCCCAACTTTTGGGTATACAGCGGGCCAGAACAGTACACATAAAGTGTAGTTAGAGTCATGGATCATGATGGATGAACAATAAACCTAGAGAGGGTTTCTAAATAGGGAAACTCCAAATCCCGACGGGCTTGATTCCAAATTCGCTTATGTACTCCATATTGTAAACATTGTAATAGAAATTCCAGAACCTCAATGTCATCTTAGAATTGCATTCATTCATAAAACTTTTAAAATAAATTTCTCAATATATAACATCTGAGGATCAGAAATTTCAAATGTATTTACTTATCTATTAGAAATTTTTAATCTACAGCTGTATTTGAATTTATTACTAATGAATGATTCAATGAAGGAGAGCTCAGAGCTCGGGCGACAGATAGAATTTTTAGAGAAGCAAAAACAAGATTTAATGAAAGAAAAACAAGATTTAATGAAAGAAAAGCAAGATTTACCCAGAGAATTTGTAGAGAACGAAAAACAAGCTTTAATGAAAGAAAAACAAGATTTAATGAAAGAAATACAAGATTTAGAAAAACAAGATGACATTCCTCAAGGCATCTGTAGTCTCTGTGAATGTCCTGAATATACAATCAGCATTGAAGGTAATAATAGGCTTATTTTATTTAAGGTAAACAGATGGACTTTGCGCATATTGTGGTCACAGACCGGAAAAACACGATCGTGTTTAATCTTGTTTAAAATAAAACAAGTTCCTCCGGTGCTGCTATTTCTTCTTTTTGTTCTTGTTCAAATAAGATTATATACGCCTTTTCGCATTCATTGTAACCTTTGATTCGACCACTAAGAAAAAATCATTAGAACATTCAAAAAAATACTACCAGAAATATCGATAATCATTGTCATACCAAATTCGGAATCTTTTTCCAATGTGAGAGTGATTGAAATGACCAATCTTAGAAGTTTATTCGCAAAAGAATAAAACTAACCTCGTACTTTGCATCATCGAAAAAATACATGGTTAACATTGTTTCACAAACTACTGTCTGTAGTTCAGGATAGACAACGAGATAAGTGTCATCTTTTTCGTTGTAGGTCTGGATTTTGCCTCTTTTAAATTTCAATCAAAATAAAAAAATTAGAGATACATCTGATACAGAGATGAGGTGGGGAACCAAACTTTGACAATTGATCCCACGTTACTTTTTGAACCCTATTTAAAAGATAAGATAAGATCAAAAAAAGAGATACTAGTTTTCCAAGTGGAATTTCTTTGTTTGTAGCTGCTTCTCGAAATTCTCCAAAAATTGCGAGATAAGTATAAGCGAGCAATACTTCTTCATCGTTTTTTTGTAAAGTTGGGATCTTGTGCTTTTGGCACAAGTTCGAGAACCAAAGTTTGTCTTCATTTGAGAGAGAAGGAATTTTGTATGTAGGCAGTGATACTTTACACTTGTTTCCTGTCATTAAACTGATGCTGTGAGAGAAGATACATTCGTTATGAATACCGTCTTTGAGCAGACTTTAAACTCATGAAATGATTTCCTTTGAATGAAAGCTTCTGCTGTTTCTGTTCCTCCTCCTGAGTAAATCTGGACAGCAACTTCATTTTCAAAGATGTCATCTCTTAAGTTTTTGTTTGCAATTTTGATTCGTTCGAATAAACTGACCGTTATCTGAAAGAAAACCGATTATCTGAATTAATTCATTTATTATTTTTAGAAATATTTAAAGTTTGCAAGTTTAAGTTGAAAAAAATTGGATGTTTTAAATTGAATTTGCGATTGGTTTGTATGTCATTCACAGCTTTGATCGAAGGCGATATCGAAATGTAAAATCCATATTTTTTTTAAAGAAGGAAAAATGAAGTTATTTTTAATCAAATTTTTATAATTTTCTGTAAAACATTTAAATTACTTTTTAATCTAATCTAATCTAATCTAAAAATGTTCAAGCAAATTTTCTTTTTCATGCAAATTTTCTGTGGGGTTCTTACGATAGTCGGGTTGATTATTTTGGTGTTCTGGGCTGGGACTGATATTTTATTTCCGTTGATTTTTGCGATAACCCTAATATTCATAAGAGACTACTTATGTACTCCATATTGTGAACATTGTAGGAGAAATTCAATGTCATCTCAGAATTGCATTCATTCATAAAACTAGATTAACTAAGATTATTTTTAAAAGTATTATTATCTTTTTGATGGCATTTACAGGAGGCATTCGTTCTTATGAAAAATGGTCTGTTAATGAAAAAGGGGATAAATCTGGATATTGGGGGTTTCTTCCTTCTCATGATATAAAACTCATAACAATTAAACAATATAAAGACGAAGAAAATTTATGAATGATGCGGCTAACTAATAAAATAACCCATTCAAAGAAAACAAAATTTATGAATGATAAATATTTCAAATAAATATTTAAAATAACCCAAAAAACACAAACTCAAATTTACCTTCGGCATTCAGATCTTCTCTTCTCTTTGATAGATAAAACCTAACCAGTATCTTTCAAAAAAACTCTCATCGACAATCAGAAAACAATGGAATGCTCTTATTGTTTCAATCAATTTGGAAAATCTGATCTTCAAGTATTCGGTAGGGATATTTTCTTTTCCTGTGGTTAATATATTTAAGGAGAAAATAGTCTTTGCGCGCGTTGTATTCAACGATCTAATGAAACCAATATTCCAAAAGATTTAAAGGGGGAAGAAAATGACAAAATAATCAGTGAAAGAATAAGTGAAGCCTATGAAGGCTGCGAGAAAGTGGGCGATTTTATGATGACTTTTAGAGCAATACGAAATCTAACGAGCAAAGAAAGCAAGTTTTACTAAACCCAACAAATCAGTGACGATAACTTTTTATGTATGCGATGATAAATTTTTAATACATCGACATTAGACAAATGGTTTTTTATTTAATATTCTTTTACATTGAAAAAGAATATTTCTTTTACTTTAATATAATCTGTAGGATTGAAACCTAGATATTTATTCCATTTTCCATACCAAGTAACATCACAATTAAATTTTTCCACCTCTGGTTTCCACCAATCATAGAGAAATTGATAAAGTCTAATAGATGCAAAGTTTCCGTTTTCTTCAGGATCAAAAAAACTTGGTGGATGATATGAGTTTATTTCTTCAACATCTATTGGTGCATTTTCTAAAAGTGAAGTATATACTTCACGAGTGCTTTCTCGAAAACTCGTCTGATGTGCAGCTTTTAAAATATCGATATCTTGCTGACTTGTGTTTGATAAAGGTAACCAATAATATTCATGTAAACCGTTTTTCACAATTAATAGATTGAATTTTTCTCCTCCTCGTTTTTGTGGTGGATTTACTTTTCTTTTTTTTTTGGGTGGCATTTAACTGGTGGTAACAAGAAATCTCACTTTATTTTATCCTTTAAAAAAATGCAGATATATAAAAAATTAATTTGATTAAAAAATAAAATAAAATAAAATAAAAAAACAGAATGTTACAGGATTTACTTTTTAGATTTCCAAGACATCATAACTTTTTAAATAATAAATAAAATTGACAACGTATAAAAATTCAAAGAAAGTTTTATAAACGTCAACGCAGAGTGATATCCCCGCACAGACGGACCCTTCCTCCGAATCGACAGTTCTTTTCGAAAGATGGCCTGGTTAGAAGCGAGATTTTCCGATTTGGATCCCGTTTTGTTGGATTGGAGATCAAAGTACCTGCAACGTGGAACTATTTCGACCCAACCTGTGGCGCATATTACCCTGCTATACGGTCTTGAAGTTTCGGAGGAGAATACGAATTTTCTCGAGAGTCTGTTCCAAAAGCAGCCGAAACTCGTTCTTCGCACTGGCAAAATTCGTAAAGGGGATCTAAGTCGAGTCATTCTTTTGGATATCGAACCGGACGCCAAACTGACCATTCTCTTTTGGAAACTCCATTCGCAATTTTCTAACAAACATACTTTCATAGATGGAAAATATTCTCCCCACCTTACGGTGGCATGGATGGACGAAGAGAGTTTTTCAAAAACCAACGTCGCTGACCAGGCCGAAATGTTGCAAAATATTAGACTCGATCTCACAGAAGTCGACCTCTACACAATGGACGATAAACTCGTGCGCAGGTTTAAATTGAATGGATAGAAGGAACATCACCCTGTAAAACAACTTGCCCCTAACTATATGTGGAGTTTCAAATATCGACTCGTTTCTATTCTCATTCATTCCCTTATTGAAAACAGGAAAATATGGTCTGTGTCAACACTGAGTGTTTTTATTTTTGGTGATGAAATAGTTTTAATGTGTAAATATCTTGACTGTGAGTCACGCGCAGCCACGGAATGCATTTTGAGGTCTTTTAATCTAGGAATAACAACTTTTACAATAAAGACTAATATCGTTCGTTTGATTCACATTGTTAGTCAATTGGAATTTGGATTCCAGGTTCCAGAATTGTAAGGAAAGTGGAATGAGAATGCCTCTCGGTGAATTGAGTTCAGAATGTAGGTTCCTGGGAATGTTTCTATAATTTCTGTAAATGCTCTAGGTTTTAGAGATTTTAAATCTGCAATATCTTCATCATCATCTGTTCCTATAAAATGAGCAAGAAGTTTTTTTATAGTTGCTTTTGCCTGTGTTATTTTTTGTGCAAAATCGTTGTCTTTAGTAATAAAAATTTCGTCTATTAATTTTAACATTTGTTCTGGCTGTACATGACTCATTTCAAGAGCTAGGATAACATTTCTTAAGTTTGATATCGATTCACCTGAATAATACATTGGATATTGATAAATAAATCCTAACATGGAATTTCGTATTTCAGCTGGTGATCGAAGTGGTTTTAATCCTTTATAACTATTTGGATTATTAATAACTGTAAAAATCTTACAAAGAGCTTCAATTGAATTTTTACCCATCAACAATGAGAAACCTGTGAAAGGTTTGAGAGAATCCCGCCATATATACTGTGGAATATTACTAGTAATAATCGGTAGTCCAATTTCTTTAAGAGTTAACTGATCTAGAATTTTCGGATTCTTGGCTAAATTATTCCATCTTTTACAGACTCTGGCTACAGTTTTTAACAGTTGTGCATACGTGTCAAAGTAATTGAAAATAACAAGTAGTAGATCATCGGGAAAATGAAGACTAGACATATATGTCAAAAAATAAAACGGGATCTCTTAGTAGATTAAATTAGTCCTTGATATATATTTTGTAAAATGCTAATTTAGGAAATTAGAAAATAAGTTCTACTTTTTTGTCTTGATAGGGTTTGTTTTGGTCTATTCTTTGAAAAGACATTCTTTGAAAAGACATTCTTTGAAAAAAATATTTTAATTTTGAAACTAAACAACACAGTCGCGATTTGTTTACTTCAAACGTTCTTCTTGATATTTCGAAAGAAATTTATTTCTTCAAGTAGCCCTATGTCATCGTTCGAAGAAGAAAATAAGGTTTGTGAAAGCGTTTTAGAAAGTGAAAATGAAGAAGACAATGATCCAAGGAGCTCACGTTTACTGATTACCAAAGGAATCTACTTGTTCGAAACTACGGAGGTGGGATCAAACAGTTGTTCTTCAGAACGTGAATTTTTACAGAATATCATTGAATCTGATGTTAAATTTGGTCTAATTTTAATTCCATCTGGTTGAAATGAAACCCTTGAGGTCCACATACGCAAAGTGGTCAAAGAGGGCACTATGTCTGCAAAATTTTGTCACACAAATGATATGAGAGTTGGGGTTTGCTATGAAAAAAGCCCTGATGAGATTGACTGGGTAAAGGTTTCAATGAACGGGATCTTTTTTGATGGAAATTTTGTCAAATCTCCGACGATTGGTTCTCTTTCTGAATACATTAAAAATCAAGAAGGTATTAACTCAACTTCCCAAAATCGTTTTTATGGAATAGGTGAACTAGAAGTATTACTCGAGAACTCACGACTTCATTATTCTATGATTTCAATCGAGACGGATCAGAAAGAGATTATCATTGAAAAAAATAGTCATATTAGTTACGGAATCGTAATTAAAGAAGATGGGAAATTGTTTAAATTCGATTCTCATGATTTTGGTCAAGCTATTTTCAATCACACCTCCGATCTTGTTGAAATCAATTCAAACTTGCATCGTATTTATGTTAACAAGTGTTGGTTATGGGGACAACCATTGCCTGAAATTATAAATAATAAATAAAATAATCAACATAACTTGTTTTTATTTAATCATTGTAATAAACAACCTTTGCACCTTGGCTTTCAAATTTGATTTCAGTTGTGACTGTCCCGTATTCTGTTTCACAGAATAAAACAGAACATCTACTAATTGTTTCATCGAGAAGAGAATTTAAATTTGTTGAAAGTGATAGATATTCTGCAGACAATCGTAACATCATACGAATACATTTATCAAATGGAACAGTTTTCCATTTTTCATTGTTTGCAATAACACAATAATCATAAACTACTTTGTCCATTCCATTCAACTCAATTTCGAGACGATATTTGTAATTCGTGCTGTTTATATACCTCGAAATTTCGGTCATATCTTGTTCAGTAATAACAATTTTTGTTATATCTAATTCATCGTCGTCTTGTGAATAACAAGTAGGAATAAGAAAGGTTGTAAATAAAATGATTTGGAACAGCATAGTTTTAGAGGAATTCAATACATTATGATTTCATTTTTTAATAAATATTTATTTTTTTTTTCAAATACATACAGTTAAAATTAAAAATTATTCTTTCCGTTCTCTACCGTAACTTTGGATATGACAGTCAGTCAGTCAGCCCAAAAAGAAAAGTCCAGCAAGAGAAAAAGCTAAAAAATAAATAGATGAATATTTATTAAGAAGAAGTGTGTCCACAAAATCTGTACAAGCAAAGTTGATTATTTTTCACAGCCTGCAACATTTTGATAATAATGTCTTATTTATCTATCGGGACAGGGAAGTTGACCGTCCTCTAATTTCAACTTCAATTCATTTGAATTTTTTAAATTTGGATATTTCGCTATCAAATTAGATATCTCAAACTCAGTTAAATTTTTATGTATTATATCAATAGGTCTGATAGCATCCGAATTTCCACCGAATAGGTAGAGATGTTGACCGCTACACCACACCGGATTTTCTTAAAAATGAGGGTTGAATTACTAAAGATGTAGTAACTGTATTGATTCTGATGCAGCAAGACACAAATAAGAATGCAAAAAGGGACCTAATCTTTTTCCTATAGATTAAGAGTTTCCCGGTATTCAAATAATGTATAAAAAGGTACATTACATCCTTTTTTTTGGACACCTGTTTTGACAATAGATAAATTTCTAACTAATGAATTCCGACAGGAAACATAAGAGATGGTGAAAAAAAAGTGGAAATCTGAATATTTATTTTTTATTTTAAATAATCAGAAGAAGATGTCGACAATAAAATTATTGACAAAAGAGTATTATTGTGACCAGGCCTTTAGTATCTGTGTTTAAATAAATGATATGGAATTCCTATATGTTCCATGTTTTTATAAACATGTTGAATCAATAAATCAAATTTTTCCAACTTAAGATAATTATTACCAAACTATCAAAGATATATTAATTATAATGATCAGGTAATATAATATCTGATTCATCTTGTTGAAAAGTTAATTGTCTGATAGCAGTTGATATTTTTGATATAATTAAAGTTTTTTCTGGAAACAACATTTCATAAAGAAAAAAAAGATTAATATCAGCTGGTTCTTGTGGTAACGTTGATTTCCATTTAGAATCTTCAGCCACAATTCGTACCCATTCTATAAAACAATTGACAAAATCTGACCTTCCATGCAAAGTATCTTTATAGTAAACACTATACTCATTAAAAATACATACAATTAGAGGGAAATCATCAATATTAAAGAATTTCTTTGTAACTATATCATTTGCTTCAATTATAAATCTCTCTTCGAATCTTTGATTATTAACTGTGAAAATAGAATCAAAGAGGTAATTAATAATAATGATGCATAATTTATCTAAATCTAAATCAACAATTTCTGATACCTTTTCTTCTCCTCTTTCAATTAAATTTTGAACGATAGATGATACAACTTCTTTACCATTTAGTTTTTCAAGACAATAATCAATGTGTTCTGGTCGCCATTTTGCAATAATATTATATGGAGTAGGATCTCCAAATTTTTCTTCCTTAATAAATCTTTCATTTTCACCTATTAATAGATGCCATTTGAAAATTTCTTTTCTTAAGTCTCTTTCTATAAATTCCAGAAAGGGTTGTTTTATTTTTCCTCCAAACCATGTATGCAATGTTTGAAGCTTTAAATGATTATTTTTTAGACATAATTTAGGAACTGATTTCCAAGAAAAACATTCAGTTGCCCACAATTTCATATGAAAGTGATAAAATACACGTTCAGTTTCTTCAATGAATTCATCATTTATTTGATATTTACCAGTTTCTTGATTTATTTCACAAAATAAAGAATAATCAAAAATACGTTTACTCGTTTTTGTTAATATGAAAAATTTTCCACAACATAGGTAAAGACAATCTACATAATACCGTATAGAATCATGATATTTCAAAACATTAAACTTTTCCATTAATAATCGAATAGATCTCCATAATTCTTTTAAAGTATAATCTTGAACTATTTTAGCAGATATTAATAGGCCTAGTTTCTCGAAATATGCCAAACTTTCTATATTACCATAATCCTTTGACTTGTGCAGAGAATAGCTATGTTTGATTAAATCGATACGGCTTCGTATCACCCATAAAAGCATCTTATGTTTTCTTGGCATTGAATTTCGACATTTTATTACATGTTGAAAAAGATGTGCAGATATTTTTTCAAATTGAATTAGAACTGTTTCTGGAATGACAGATTTGTTTTCAAAAGAACTAATCAAATCTTCAACTTTAACATTTAGACTATGAAGATGTAGACTTCTATGTTCAATTACAAAAGGAATAGGATTATTTGCAAAAAATGTCCAAGTATTCAAAGGTCTATATAATTTCAACTCTTCTGGTTCATTATAAGATATTCTAATTCGTTTGGATGAAAATTCTTCTTCTTCTTCTTCTTCTTCTCTACCTTGCATACACATTTCATGGATAGTTTCCATTTTGATGACAAAGACACAAATTAGTTATTTTTAACAAATATATATCCTATAAAGTTTATATATTTTATTAGATTATGAATTACGCTGCATCTGCAATAAACGTTTTGGCTGGAAAAGGTGGGCCAGGATTTAGGAAGCTTGTTCAGATTAGTCCCACTATTACTACTAGTGAAGAAGATGAAGATGAACATCAAAATTATCTTCATATTGATGACAGTGATGATGCAGAAGTAAGAGGATTAGATGATAGAACATTATATGCAAGAGCAAACAACAATGTAAATCAGCATGAAAATGAATCAAATAATTCATGGTGTTATGTAAACACAAAACGTGTATTATCAATCAAAGACGATGAAATTTATACAAGTTGTAGTGAACTTGAAGAATGCGAAATAGAAAAAGAAGAGTTTATTAATAATGAAGATGCTGTACAGAGAAAAAGGGAAAAAATAAGAAAGTATTTACAATCAAATATTAACAGTTCAAATATTAACAGTTCAAATGTTCCAATTGATGATGAGCATGATTTTTCTTATACTCAGGAAGCAGAGATATCAAAGCTAAACTTTTCAGAAAGTACCCTTGTTTCTGATTTTCCAAGTGAACAAGAGAGAATAATACTAGGACCAGAACGAAGACAACGAAGAAGAAGAAGAGCAAATTCAAATTCAAATTTAAAATGTTTTGGCTGCATGTTTGGTTCTCCTGAACAAGATCCTATTCATGGGAAAAAAATGAATACACTTTTGAAAATATTTGAAGAGAATTATGGTAAAACAAGTAATCTTATGTTGGCTAGAATGTGTCATGTATATTTTAAACGGCATATTTATATTCCAATGAAAAGTGCTGGAAAAGATATCCCGATTTGGAGAACTAAAGATATTCAAAAACATTTTGAAGAACATGTTGCAGAACCTAGAATTTATATTGGAGAAAGTATAAAAAAATACAAACTTTTATCACGTGCTCTTCATGATCAACTTTTTAGACAAGTGCCTTCAGAAGAAACAGGCTTACCAGTGATTATTGCTGATAGAAATAACATCAGAAATGCCTTATTAGTTGATAAAATGTTGAATCAATTTTATCAAATGAGATCAGAAAATATGAATTTTTACAATACAAGTTGTACAATTGATTTTACTCAAATTGGTAACTTGATCAATGTTCAAAAAAATTGGAAAACGGATTTTGTAAAATAAATTAGAAGAAATATTTAATATCTCAACATAGACTTTCTGAAAAGGAAGCAAGAAAAGAGAAAATGGCATTTCAGTCAGCTGATATAACTTCGCCAATAGGTAATGCATTTGGACCTCCAGGTACTGGTAGAAATCCTATAACACAAATTACCAAAAAAGTTCCACAATTGGGTGTACCAATACCAGGACCTCCTTCATCTGGTTCAGGGTTTGTAAGACCTAGTTTTTTTGCTGGACCACAACGGTTTGCTACTGGAAGATTAGGATCTGAGGCAATACCTAGTGCAAGCGCTGGGGTAGTGAATGAATTATCAAATATTCCCCCCAGTCCATCATTTTCAAGCGATTATGCTTATGGTTGGCCTACAAATCCACAAATTCCCTATTCTAAAATCGTTCCTCGATACCAGCTCCCACTTTTAACAGCACCACAACGTTATCAATTAATGATTACTAAAAAACAAATAAAAGATCCGAATTGGGGGTTAAATAGAAATATTGGAGAATCAAGAAGATATACGGAATTAAACATACCCGCATGGAATTATATACAGGCTAAATCTGAAAAAATGCCTGCCACCAGAAATGATGTATTAACTGCAGAGGATATATGGAACAAGTGGGGTATAGAAGGTGTTGTACGTACAGAAGAAGGACAAGAAGATAACGATTCCACTGATGAACGAGGAAAAGAACGACTTATTAATTGTATTGTACGAGGTTATGCTTATATTTATAATACATGGGGAAATCAAGTAAGAACTGGTACAAAATTGTATCTAATTTTAAAGAAAAAACAGTTAACATCTAAAGAAGAATGGATTCTTAATCCAATAGGTAATGATATACAATTCATTAGTGCAGGAGACCGCACAGAACTTACACCAAAACCATTTCAACTTTGTTTTTGGGCTCATTACCAATATAATAATCCTCCTGATGAAATCTTACAATATGAAGATGAATTTGGAGATCGGCATCGAGGAAAAGCCATTTATATAGGATCTGCAGTAGATCCCCCAGGTTCAAATCAAAAAACTATTGGCAATGTAAATATTAATATAACAGCTATTCTTTCTCAACCGAATTTTCATATCTTTTTAGATGCTATAGAATAAAGCTTTTTCTCATCCTCTTTTTTTTGTAGTGATGTTTTGATTCAATTATATATAAATAAATGAGAATATATTATTTTTGCAGAAAGAGTCAATTTAGGATATCAGATGACTGACAGGAATTCTGATATAAATGCTTTACCAGGAAGTGGTAGGAGTCCTATCACCAATGCTGGTAGAGTTGCAATTAATGGTCATTTGGCTGAACAAACCATACGTGAAAGAATAGAAAATCATAGACGTGGTCTTACATTATATCCAGGGCCGGTAAATGATTGGGTATTCACAATTTATCCACGTGAAATAGTTCTAGAAGAAAAACTTCCCAGTGTTAGTAAAAATAGATATAAGTCACTCAACCCCTTTGTGCTTTCTACTGTAAACGCTGCTTTTAAAAAAGGAGACAGTCTATGGGAAATCACTGAAGGATTGGATTTCAGAGGGTTAGCAGGGGGACAAGGAGCAAAGTATGATGAAAGAGGTCAAAACCCAGAAATTGATCTCGCCTTAGTACAAGGCGGATTAATTACTATGAAAAATACAGGGCAAAAACGAATTCAAAATAATTCTTTACTCTATTGGAGTCTGCCTCCATTAAATGATCCATTCGAAAAAGGAATCCGTGGGTCTTCCAGGATGGTAATACACACTGTCTCATATGAACCTTCCCTTGACAAGCTTTCCGAGGATACTCTCGGAGAATTAATGACAAGAAAGGAAGATTCATTTCGTAATGAATATGATAAAGAATTTCGCTATCCAATTCAAGAAGGTGCAAGAAATATGAAACAAGCCTTAATGCAGATATTTCTTGATGCTTTGCACACATTTCTAATGAGTGGGATAGTTACATTGGATTTGAAAGCTATACACAGCCAGAGTGTGCGTCAAAAAAATTCTACCAAATATTCTAATGATACATTAAAAAACAGAGCTGAAATTTTTAGAAAGATCGCAAGTTCTCTTGAATTGCTTAATATACAAAAAAAAAGTGATGATCCTAACTTCAAATTTAAGGATCCTGCTCCTAATTCTGACAGAGAAATTAGTCTATTAGAATTTGCGATAGATGTTGTTTTAGGAAAAAGAGAAGCTTCTCTTATATTTCCATTGGTAGATGGAACACATGCCTTACCATCTGGTTTTCAAGGAAAAGTGGTACAAAATCAAAAAGCTGTTTTATCAGATTTATTTTCTGCTATTAACAAATCAAATAACTTTGTAACAAGAAGAATCTTTGGAAAAGCGCTTACTCCAGCTCAACCTGGTCAGGAGATGGACGTTCTTTTGCAACGTTATTCCTCTTAAATAAAAGTTTTTTTCGCTAGCAATTATTATTTTACCTTTCATTAATTTTTTATTCTTCTTCTTTAGTCTTTTTTTTTTTCATATTACTTTTTCGTCCACCTACTAAACAACTGCTGGAAGGATGAGAACCAAAAAAAACTTCTGAAAAGCATTCAAAAAAGTATGTATTGATGACGATTTTATTGTAATAAAATCCTGTTTTATTAACATGTTATAATTGGTTCACAGGTGGAAACATAGGCAGCACCATCATTAGTCTCTATAACATCCAAATTTGAACCCCCTACGATAGTATTTTCAAAAACATCTACCGAAATTCCAAAAAATTGATCATCATTTGAATCAAACGGATGCATTTTTCCTGCCCAAGAATATTTTGATCCTATAAGCTTATAGACATTTATAGATCCAGTAGAACCAAAAAGTGTATCATCCAGGGGACATCCAACAATAATGGTGTCTCCGGAAATTGCTACTGAATTACCACAACTGTCACCATTTGCTCTGTCAGGTGATATTAATTTTTGACTTTGTACAAAACATGTACCATTGTTAATAAATACATAGGCAACACCAGCACCTAAAGCTGTATCAATATCAGCACCTGGTGCACCAACCACTAATACTCCATTTTCCATACTAACAGATATACCAAATACATCATTTGCAACTCCGTCATCCGGTGTTACTGATGGACAAAGTGATTCTTGAAAATCTGTGACTCCGAGCTCAAATATATAAACCGTGCCTGCTGGACTAGATGAGGTAAAAAAAGGTCCACCGACTGCTATAGTTTCGCCATTATTAGAATCAATTGATACAGAGGATCCAAAATTTTCAGAAGAACTATTTAAAAGTCCTACGATCTTTTGTGCAGTCGAAACTGGCCATAGACCACTTGAATTACGATTAAAAATAGAAACTGTTCCAGGATTGGAGTTGGCATCACCTACGACTATTCTTTCTTCATGTATATCCACACTAATCCCAAAATCCACACTTATTGTATTATTAATTGGGTCAGTAAGTCCACCTAAAATATCAACATTAGACCATACTGTTCCATTTCTTTCAAAAATATACACAGTTCCATTAGGAGGTTGACCGAAATTTTCGGGGCTTCCTATCACAATGATATCTTCATAAATTGCTACTGAGTGTCCAAATAAATCTCCTTCTCCTCCACCCCCTTCAAGTCTTTGTTCTTCAGTCCATATACCATTAAATTGTAGAGTAAAAACACGAGCACTTCCACTTGTTGTATTTGATGGATCCGGTTTATCTTGTGATGCACCGACTACAATTGTATCTTTAAATATAGCTACAGAAGTTCCGAAATTTTCATTTGGATCTCTTTCATCTTGTGGTGGCAATAATTTAAAATGATTTTGAAGGTCCGTGATATTGCATACTGTAGAACCAGCAAATACTAAAGGATCCATATCATCACAGTCAGTACTAGTTTCTGAAAAAAGGAACACGCTAGTGCTTGGATCATTACAACTTATTCTAGTAAGAGAAAGACAACCATCGCCATCACGATCTTGATCACGATACCAAGTACGTGCTACGCCAATTCCATTATCAATATCATCACAATCAACATCACAAGGTACATTATCATTATCATCATCTCTAATGGAAAATGAACATAACCCTGTTTGTGTATTGCATGTAAAGTCAGTATGACACTCATTAAGATCTACACAATCAGAATTATTTTTACAACAACCAGGTAATGGAATAAATTCGCATTCACACTTCTTATTGCATAAATCAAGTGTGCAGGTACAATTATCATTGCAATCTGAACTAGTTAAACATTCCCCAGCATCAGGAATAAATTGTATACAACTGCAATTTGATAAACATATTTCTCCAGACCCACAATCAGCATCATGTGCGCATTGTCCAGCAGAAGGAAAATGTCTGCATTCATTTGAAAGAGAGCATCTATCAAGTGTACACGCGTTGAAATCAATACATTCTAGATCTGATGTACAACAACCGATATCTCTATGTAATGGAGTGCACAGACCGTCAATACAAGCGGAGACTCGACAAAGAAATGAATTACAATCATTTTGATCACATATAGGTACACATTCGCAAGATGTAAGATTGCATATTTCATTTGCAGTACAAAATTCATTTCCATTACAATCTCCTGGTTCTACAGTTGTAATACATTCATTATTTATACACGAATTATTTGTACATGGATTTCCATCATCACAATCACCATTGGATGTACAACAGCCAATATCTTCATGTAAAAGAATACAAATCCCATCAAGACAAGTTCTTACTTGACAAGGAAATGTATTACATGTAGATTCATTACATGTC
>SDBV01006290.1_pt1 | contig 16509 bp, 16 predicted proteins | sample 2277081 | NCBI WGS metagenome assembly SDBV01 (sample SAMN10402039, study PRJNA504765) | marine sediment metagenome | isolation source: marine sediment core GS10_PC15, 223 cmbsf | place: Arctic Ocean: Southern Knipovich Ridge | collected 2010
AAAAAGAATAACAGGTGAAGTTGCTCAATATGGAGGAGAAAAAGCAGCTGAGTTGATATTTGATGCTATTAATGATAACGAAGGAAAGACTTTTGCTTTTGATGAGAGTTTTATAAAAACATTAATAGAAAAAGTGTGTGCTGAACATAAAACAAATGGTTTGTTTGAAGATAAAAAAGAAGAAAAGAAATCCTCAAAAGCACTGAATAAAAGAGTTTCTGAATTGGCAGATGAGCAACAAGCATTAGGAGAAAAACTAGACTTACGGGATAAACGATATCAAGGTTTTACAATTACATCTTTAGTCAAACCTATGCTTGAGCAATTTAACACAAAAGTAAAAGAAAATTTTCCAGATAAAGCAAATTCAGAACCTCTTTTCGAAATAAGTATGAATAAAAAATGTCTAAGTATAATACTTTGTGAAGAAACCCAAAAGAAATATTTAGATGTTTTAAATGAATATCTCCGTTTCTTTTCAAAAAGTATTATCTCCGATTGGGAAATTTTTAATGAAACAAAATCTATCCAAATAGAAGCCAGATCAACTCAAACGGCAAAAGAATTGATGAAATTTTTTCAAGAGAGTAGTTTGCCCCTCGAGATTAAAGTATAACAACCTATACTTTGAGTTTAAGGTTCTTTCAAAGACATATTAAGATTTTTTATTTAACAAAAAAAATTATTCTCTTTATTTAATCGTTTTAAAGGGGGGCCTATATTTATGTTTCTTATTTTTTATGCTTAAAATCTAAAAGCAGATGACAAAAGTCTGCTAAGACTATTGCTGAAAACCCATATAGAAAATGATCACTTTTTAAAATAGCTATAAGCTCATTTCTTTTAAAAAAGGGTTTATCTAAAACATATAAAATCCCATAGAAAAAACCTCCAAGCCATAAAACTCTAGTTGTAGTTCCTAAAATAAAAGAGTGAGAGATTCCTCTATGTTTAAAAATTAAAGAATATCCTCGAAAGGGTAGAGTTAAAAAACCACGAATAGAGAAAAGCTTAATTTTATTTGTGATATCTTGATCTGGAGTCATGAATAGTGTTGCATATACAAAACATGCGCCAAAGGTAATCATTAAATTTAACTGAGGATGAAAAAAATAAACGATCCCCCAAAGAAAAAGAGGAAGAGCTAAAAAGATATTAAATGTTGAATGTGTTTTATATTGCGCCATAAAAAAAATACTAACATCTAGTTATAATTTAAGATAAACAATTTTTTAGTTTTTTTTTTATTTTCGATTAGTATATTTTTCTATCTCATTTAATAAGAAGAGGTAATTTATGAATGTAGTAAAAGGATTTTCTGAATTATGTAAAAATGATATAGAACCTATGTATAAAGAATGCTTTTCAAGTTTAAGAACTACAAGAAATTTTAAGAATAAAGTTGTTGAGCTTCTTAAAACAACTGATAAAGTGATTAGAAAAGTTATGGTCTATTATCCTAAAACTATATTAATTGGAACTATTGCTAATGTAATATTCACTGTTTTATTCCCTACTATAGGAAGTTTTCTCTCTTTAGCTATTAATTGCGTTTGTATTTTTCGTCATCTCGATTACATGATGATTTCTATTAAAGAATATAGTCATTATAAGACATCCGAATGGTTTTCTTCCTATGAAGAAAAAAAGGTATTAGAAGTAATAATTCATGGAAAAATTTTGGGAAATGATTTATTGGATAGAATAGGTAGTTTATTTAGAAGAAGAATCTAATGAAGAGTTATTTCAAAATCCTCTTAAAATATTTTTCTAAAAAAAGCTAATTAATACTGAAAGTTTGTTTCTATAGTTATTTTTTTAATTTTTTCTGATCTCTTGACTTTTCTTCTCTATTTTATGATACTATTTTATAGAAGGAAAATATTTAAAGGGTTTTAAATGATAAATTCTATGACAGGTTTTGGAGGGGCTTTAGTTTCTTCAAAAGTTGGAAAGCTGACATTAGAGATCACAACCATTAACAAAAGATTTTTGGAAGTAAGCATTTTTCTTCCAAAAGTTTTTAGCACTTTTGAAACTGAGATCAGAAAATGTGTATCTTCAAAAATTGTACGAGGACAAGTCTCTTTAAAATTTGAGTTTTCTCCAAGTGAAAAAAATATTTTCTCTTTGCTACCAAGCTCTACTTATTTGAAAAACTTAAAAAAAGGGTGGGAGAAACTATCTAAAGATTTGGGTTTTAAAAAGGATGAAATAACGCTAGAGTTTTTACTCTCTCAAACAAAATATATTCCAGAAGAGAAAATAAAAGATGTTGCTTCTCTAAAGAAAATGATTTTTGATTCAGTTGAAAAAGCTATCAATAATGTTATTCAAATGAGAAGAAAAGAGGGATTGGTAATTAAAGTAGATTTAGAGAAAAGAATTAATGCAATAAAAAAACAGCTTTTATCCATTCAAAAAAAGGCACCAATTACAAAGAAAAACTTTGAAAAAAGATTAAAAGCAAAATTTGAAGATATTTTTGTAGATAAAGTAGAGGTTGAAGATAGGCTTTTAAAAGAGGTTGCTATTTTTGCAGATAAGATAGATATCACAGAAGAAATTCTAAGATTGGATAATCATCTTAAAGAGTTTTTATTGCTTTTAAAAGCGAAACAAACCTCTGTTGGCAGAAAACTAGAGTTTTTACTCCAAGAATGTTTAAGAGAGGCAAATACGATAGCTTCTAAAGCATCTGATGCAGATATCTCAAGAGCTGCGGTTGTAATAAAAGATGAAATCGAAAAAATAAAAGAACAACTACAAAACATAGAGTGATTTTTATGAAGCAAAAACTTTTGGGGAATTTAAAAAAAGGACTATTTTTTATAATTAGTGCACCAGCGGGAGCTGGCAAAACAACGCTGACTCGAATGTTAACAAAAGAGTTTAAATCAGTAATAGAGAGCGTCTCTTTTACCTCAAGAGAGCCTAGAAAGGATGAAAAAGAGGGAGTTGACTATTTTTTTGTAACTAAAGAAGAATTTGAAAAAAAGATCAAAGAAGGCGATTTTTTAGAGTATGCGAAGGTATTTGATCACTACTATGGGACATCAAAAACATTTGTTGAAAAGAATTTAAATGAAAAAAAACATGTAGTTTTAGTGATAGATACCCAAGGGGCTCTGAAATTAAAAAATAAAATTGAGTGTACATATATTTTTATTTCTCCACCTAGCATTGATACATTGAAAGAGAGAATGAAAAAAAGAGCAGATATAGATGATAAGGAAATCGAAAAAAGACTCACTTGGGCAAATGAAGAGATGAAACAAATTGTCAATTATGATTATAATATAACAAATATTGATCTTGATAAATCCTATGAGGAGCTTAGATCTATTTTTATCGCTGAAGAGCATAAAGTCAATCACCTCTTCCTAAAGAAAGGGCTTGAACCGTGAGGATCAAGGGTAACTGGTTGATTAGGGGGCATTTTATGCAGAAGTTAGTTGGAAGAGATACATACACACCTACGGATACTCCACTAGTCCGTAGCAACTGTGATCTGTCATTAAACAGAGAGGAAACTCTCAGTGTGTCAGGTTTAAAAACACCTTCTAATAACCCCGAAGTGGATTACTCTAGCGGGCGGAGGCTTTAAAAGCATTAAAGCTCGCATTTTTAATATTGGCAATTCACCCCTTTCCTAAAGGAAAGGGGCTTCTTGCCATAAAAAGATAAAGTAAAAAATTTAAAATATTGGGAGTAAAACTTGAAAAAGCAAACATTTTTAACCAATGAAAGATTAAAATATAAGTTTAAAAGTTTTTTTGATTTATCGAACTTTGGTATTAAGCTAGCAAAAGAAAGAATTGCAAGAGAAGACTTTGTAACGCTTGCTGAAGTTATCGATGAGCTTGTGAAACTGCCAGATGAGTTTGAGCCACAAGAATTTTAGAGATGAAAAAAAAAATTCTTATAACATCAGCTCTTCCATATGCTAATGGACCAATTCATTTTGGTCATATAGCTGGAGCTTATCTTCCTGCTGATGTCTATGCTAGATTTGAAAGATTAAAGGGCAGAGATGTTTTATATATTTGTGGATCTGATGAATACGGAGTTGCAATAACCCTAAGTGCTGAATTAGCAAATAGAACACCAAAAGAGCATGTCGATATCTATCATGAAATGATCAAAGATTTTTTTGAAAAACTAAACTTTTCTTTTGATCACTATTCTAGAACAACGACTGAAATCCATAAAAAACTCTCTCAAGAGTTTTTTTTAGATTTATATAAAAATGGATATATTGAAGCGAAGACAGAAAAGCATCTTTTTTCTGAAAAAGAAAAAAAGTTTTTAGCAGATAGATATGTAATCGGTACTTGTCCAAAATGTGAATATGAATTCGCTAGAGGCGATGAATGCCCTAAATGCTCAAGAGCTTTTGATGCTAAAGAATTAAAAAATCCAAGATCTAAACTAACCAATTCCAAACTCATTTTAAAACCTTCAAAGCATTGGTATATGAGATTTGATAAGTTTAAAGAAAAGCTATCTTCTTGGATAAAAGATAAAGACTGGAAAGATAGCGTTTTAAACTTTTCAAAAGAATACATCAAAGATTTGAAAGAGAGAGCTATTACAAGAGATTCTACATGGGGAGTGCCTGTTCCTTTAGAAGAAGCTAAGGGTAAAGTTTTATATGTTTGGTTCGATGCTCCAATCGGTTATATTTCAGCTACTATGGAATGGGCAGAAAAAATTGGTGACAAAGAAAAATATAAAGATTACTGGTTTGATGAAAAAACAAAACTAGTAAATTTCATAGGTAAAGATAATATTCCATTTCATGGAGTGTTTTTCCCTGCAATGATTATGGGACAAAAAAAACCATATAAGATAGTAGATGATCTTCCTGCTAATGAATTTTTAATGTTAGAAAAAAGACAATTTTCAAAATCTGAAAAATGGTATATCGATCTAAAAAGCTTTTTTGAAAAATTTACAACAGATCAAATTAGATTTTATTTAGCATCGATTGCACCAGAGACTCATGATTCTGATTTTTTATGGAAAGATTTTCAGATGCACTGCAACTCTGAGCTAGTTGGTAAATTTGGAAATTTTATTCATAGAACGCTCACTTTTATTCAGAGATTTGCTGATCAAAAAATTCCAAAAAGTTACGCATTAGATGATGTAGATCAAAAATTTTTAGATGATATAATAAAAAGTATTACTGATATTGATATTGCTTATTCAAACTACAAACTTAGAAAAGCTACTCAAATAATTATGGAGCTATCTCAAATAGCTAACGTTTATTTCGATCATAAAAAGCCATGGAAAATGGCAAAAGATGAATCAAAAAAAGAAGAGCTCTTTACATGTCTAAACTTATGCTTAAAATGCATAAAAGCTCTATCTTTGATGACAAGTCCCATAATCCCAACATCTTCTCAAAAAATATGGAAGATGATAGGTAATGAGAGTGGGTTATCTCAAGGAAAATGGGATAGTGTAAAAAACTTGAACCTAGAAGAGGGTAAAAAACTTCCCCCTCCTGAGGTGATTTTTCAAAAAATAGAAGATGAAAAGGTGATAGAAGAGATGGATAAATTAAAAGAAGCACTTGATGATCAAAACATGCCAAAAAAAGCTATTCAAGATCTAAAAAATGAGATCTCTTATAAGGATTTTGATAAAATCGATATGAGAGTTGGAAAAATAATTGAAGCTGAGAAAATTGAAAAAAGTGAAAAGCTTTTAAAGCTTCAAGTAGATTTGGGATTTGAGAAAAGACAGATAATCTCAGGTATTGCTAAAAGTATAACCCCTGATGAGCTTTTAAATAAAAAAGTAATCGTAGTTGCAAATATCAAAAAAGCAAAACTTATGGGTTTTGAGAGCGATGGTATGATCTTAGCTGCAGGCGAAGATGATGATAGTTTGGAGATTCCTTTTATTCAAGATATGGAAATAGGATCTTCTGTTTGCTAAATTCTTTGATTTTTAAAAGGATCTTTTAATTAAAATCCCGGCAAAAATATTTCTTGCGCTTTAGATCCAATATTTCTAATAGCATTTTCTAAGCCAGTATATCTTTTTAAGACTTCTTTATTTTTTACAGCAATAGATAAAGCTTTTGTTGTACCTATTAGGATAACTAGTTTTTTACCCCTAGTTATAGCTGTATATAGAAGGTTTTTTTGAAGTAGTTTAAAATGAGTGGTGTGTATTGGCATAATAATGCATGGACACTCTGATCCTTGAAATTTATGAACACTAACGCAGTAGGCTAAATTAATTTCATCGAGCTCTGAAAAATCATATGAAACAACATTATCATCAAATGCAATATCGAGCCTTTGATCAATAGTATCGATATGCAGAATTCTTCCGATATCACCATTGAATACATTTTTTTGATAGTTATTTCTAATTTGCATGACTTTATCTTTTACATGAAAACGTCTGCCAGAACTATATAGTGGTTTAGAAGATGGATTTAGAGTGTTTTGCAAAACTAAATTTAAATTCTCAATACCAACTTTTCCTCGTTTCATAGGAGCTATTACTTGAATATCATCTAAGGAATCAAAATTTCTTTTAGGCAATTCTTTTTCAACTAAATATAAAATTTTCTTTTCTATCTCTTCTAAATCTTCTAAATAAATAAATCTAAAATCAGATGTTTTATCAGTATGAAGATCTGGAAGTTTTGCCTGATTTATCAAATGGGCATTTAAAATGATTTTAGAGTCTTTAGCTTGTCTATAAATCTCGGTTAGCTTTGTAAAAGCGACTTTATCAGATGCTATCATGTCTTTTAGAGTGTTTCCAGCTCCCACAGATGGGAGTTGGTCAATATCACCAATAAATATTACCTTTGCATTTGAAGGAATGGCTTTTAAAAGATGGTATAATAAAAGAGTATCAATCATTGATGCTTCATCAACTATTATTAGATCGCATTTTAAGGGGTTATTTTCATCTCTTTTAAAACCTTTGGATGAAAAGTCGCACTCAAGTAGTGAGTGGATTGTATAGGCCTTTTTTTTCGTTATTTCAGATAATCTTTTAGCAGCTCTTCCCGTAGGTGCACATAAGTATATTTTTAGAGTTAGCTCTTCTAATATTTTTAAAATTGCATTTGTAATGGTACTTTTTCCAGTGCCTGGCCCGCCTGTTATTATATGTAGTTTTTTCTCAATAGACTCTTTAATGGCAGTTTTTTGGTTTTGTGCTAATTCGATGTTTAATTTTTTCTCTGACCATAAAATTGCTTTTTCGGTATTTATAACTCTTAAATTGCTAGAAGATTTTTTTATTCTATTTAGCTCTTTTGCTATGTTTTGCTCAAAGTAATAAAAGGACTGAAGCCAAATAAATTCTTTTTTCTCTCCATCTTTATCAAGAAAATCTTTAATAACTTGTTTTTTTAAAATTAGAGAATCTAGCTCCTTTTTTATTAAAATATCTTCAACTTCTAAAATTTTTTGAGATGTTTGTAGAAATTCTTCTAATGGATAGCAAGTATGTCCTGCACTTGTCATTTCAAATAGTACATATTCAATTCCAGATGCGATTCTTAAAGGAGATGTTTTTTCAAACCCTAACTTCTCTGCAATGTTATCTGCAATTTTGAACCCAATACCCGTTATGTCTTTTGCTAAAATATAAGGATTCTCTTTTACTTTTTGAATAGATGCATTTGCATACATTTTGTAAATCTTTTGAGCATATGTAGGAGATATTCCATATGTTCTTAAAAAGATTATAACTTGTCTAATTATTTTTTGATCTTCCCAATTTTTGCGGATCATCTCGATTCTTTTTTTTCCAATGCCCTCTACTTCTAATAGTCTATGAGGAGTTTCATCGATAATATCTAATGTTTCTGTTTTGAACTTTTGTACGATTTTTTCTGCATAAACAGGCCCGATTCCTTTAACAAGGCCTGATTCTAAATACTTTTGAATTCCAACAATATCAGAGGGGATTTCAATAACAAAGTTTTTAACTTCAAATTGCCTTCCAAAGTTAGAGTGGTTTTTCCATTCTCCTTCAATTGAAAGAGCTTCCCCCGGTTGAACTGATGGCATTACTCCAATTATTGTCGTTAAATCTTTTTTTTGTTTTTCTTTGAATTTAGCGACTATAAAACCATTGTCTGAATTAGAAAAAGTAATGTGTTCGATGTATCCTTGAAGTGTATCCATAAAACTTTTTTTTAATATTTAGGGTATCATTTTGAAAGTTAATATAAAAGAAATTGATAAAAATGACTCTTTTTACTAAATTTGTTGCATGTATAGATATTCCGGGTTAGCTCAGCGGTAGAGCAGTGGACTGTTAATCCATTGGTCGCAAGTTCGAATCTTGCACCCGGAGTTTTGATCTAGAGGCAGTTAGGTGAAATAGACTAACTGCCTTTTTTAGTTTTTTCACAATTTTTACACAATACTTCACAACAAATTGCAAAAAATAAAGCATGAAATTATATAGGCAATTTATGTGTAAAAAAGCATCAAATGTGAAACCAATTGTGTAAAGAGTGTGAAATGGTCGAATATGCTTTTTGCTAAAGCATTAATTATCAAAAGGAATGTGCGTAACAGCCACTTGATTAGCAATCATATGCTTGTGTTTTTTGCCTTAAAAATGATATTATTTATAACTTAAAATAAGGAAAAAATTATGGCTTCGATAAGGAAATACAAAACAAAAGATGAAAAGACTAAATTTTATGTTCAGATAAGAATGAAAGGACATTCTCCTCAAACAGCGTGTTTTGATCGATTAACCGATGCTAGAAAATGGATTCAGGAAACGGAATCCGATATTCGTAACAATCGATACTTTAAAACTGCTGAATCAAGAAAGCATACGTTTAATGAATTAGCAGATAGATACATTAAAGCTATTTTGCCAAGCAAGAAAACATCAGCATCTCAAGAAGCTCAGTTAATTTGGTGGAAAAAACAAATAGGGGAGAAACTTCTTGCTGATATTACTCCTTCTTTGATTTCTCAATATAAAGATAAACTGTTAACAGAAAAGACAGTCCAAGGAAAGAAGCGATCTCCAGCTACAGTTGTTCGTTATTTAGCTGTTATTAGTCATCTTTTTACTGTTGCATCTAAAGAATGGGGTTGGGTAACTGATAATCCTCTTCGCTTAATTTCTAAGCCTAGAGAAGCCAAAGGAAGAGTTAGATTTTTAGATGAACAAGAAAGACAAACATTATTGAAAGCCTGCGAAGGAAGTAAAAATCAATATCTTTATATGATTGTAATCTTAGCGTTATCAAGTGGGATGAGACTTGGTGAAATATTAAATTTAACTTGGGATAAAGTCGATATTCAAAAGGGAAGGGTTATTTTAGAAGAAACAAAAAATGGAGAAAGAAGACAAGTTCCATTAGCAGGAAAAGCATTAGATTTAATAACACAACATCAAGCTAAGCGTGTTATTTGCTCTAAATTTCTTTTCCCTGATACTAAAACATATAAGAAGCCAATCGATATTAGATCTGCCTGGAATGCTGCTTTAAAGCGCTCAGGGATTAAAGATTTTCGTTTTCATGACTTAAGACACTGTTGTGCATCTTATTTAGCAATGAATGGCTGTACAATCGTCGAGATAGCGGGAGTCTTAGGGCATAAGACATTGCAAATGGCAAAGAGATACTCGCATTTAAGTGATAGTCATTTATCAGAGGTTGTATCTAAAATGAATGAGAAGATCCTAGGCTGAGGGTGAATGTCTCAAGTTATGAAATCCAAAACTTTTTATAAAAATAAATAGTTATGAAAGTTCTGTCATGTTTTGATCAAGCTAGCAAAAAACATGATTCTAATTACTCTCTTGCACCATTGGCTATTAACCATAGAATGATCTCTTCTTTATCTCCATATCGCTTTCTAGCTATGGTAAGAGCAGTTTCGCCTTGCTCATTCTTGATATTAAGATCTGCTCCATTTTTAAATAATAACTTCATAATTTCAAGCTGTCTTCCAAATTCAATAGCCACCATAAATGCTGTTCTATCAGTTTTATGAGGAAGAAAATTAACATCTACATGCTGTTCTTCAATTAAATATTGAATTAAATCTATTTGGTTATAAATAACAGCTAGCTGTAAGGCTGTTCTTCCATAAGGATCAATTTTATTGAAATCAGCTCCTCTTTTAGCAAACTCTTTTATTATTGTCATATTTTGATGGGTCTTATTTAAATATAGTTGTAAGGGTTTCCATCCTTGCTGTCCTTCTTTATTAACATCAGCTCCCATTTCTAATAAAAGTAAAATACTTTTTTCTTTTCCCTGTCTACATGCATCAATTAAAGCAGAATTACCACTTGAATTTACTGCCTCTAAATCTATACCATAGTTAATTAGAATATGAATAGCTTCTAAATTTTCATAATATGCTGCACTATGCAGTAAAGTTGCTTTTCTACAAGTAATATTTACATCTGCTCCATAATTAAGAAGGAACTCAAGTATATCAGGGGAAGATAGAGAAGCTTGAAGGGCATAAAAATCATTCACATTAGCGCCATTCTCTAATAAAATTTTTATGGCATTTATATCCTTCATTTTCACAGCATAGTGCAAAGGTGAAATGCCTTCAGGGTTATTTTTATATTTAGCTAGAATATCTAAACTTTCTGTCTTAAAATTAGCCTTATTTTGAACCTCAGCTTTTGCTTTTCTAAGCCCAGCTTTTGACATTCTAATATTTTTTTTATCAATATCTACTATATCTAAAGGTTTGGGATTATCGGATTCATCTTCAAATGAATTAAATAATTTCTTATCAACAATAATTTTTTGAAATTCTAAAGGATTTGATGAATTATTTATTTCATCTATTGAATTAATAGGGATTATTGGTTCTAAAGACATGTTTTTCTCCATTATCTAATTAAAAATAAAATTTACTGAATTAATTACGATTCATTATCTCATATAATAAAACTGCAATCAACTGCAGATATTTATTTAATTAAGTTAGGGAATATTTAATTAACAGCAATATAAAGAGTGTTTTGAAAAAATATCAAAAATATAACAAATAATATTTTTTTAAGATGATAATTGAGGTTATCATTACACTTGTCAATACTATTGAACAAGATAAAAGAAAAATTATAGGTTAGGAATTATGAAATAATAATTCGCTCTATTGAAACGGATACTTGTAGCCTTATTGTATAATTCTACTCAGTATGGAAAAAGATCGTCTTATATGCTTAACTTTCATTTCTAGTTTCGAGACTTCCTGGACTTTTATCATACTACATGATAAGAGTCCATGTTCCGATCATGCCTAAATTCATCCCTAAGTGCATTGCAAATATGCTGTTTAATCTCAAAGGTTACATCAATATATTCAAGTCCTTCATTTCTGATTTTAACTATAATTATTGTTTTTTCAACTGAAACACGATAGAAAGGGCGTTCTTTCTTGATACGAGCGTTTGTTTTAGCTGCTACGTCAAAGGTTTTTCCATCATAGATATAGGTATTGTTGCGTAGTGAAGATAAAGCTTGCCAAGACCTTTTCCAGCCTTTAACACTATAATTAATTACTTGTGTAATATCTAACATCCGATTGATAAAGGGAAGTCTTGAAGGGTTTTCAGCAGCTGAAATGTCAGCAATAGCCACATATACCCTTGCTTTAGAATTTAAGGATGCAGGATCAATATTTGTTTTTGGAGCAGTCATTATCAGCGAGCTTTTTCCTGATACTAAGTCTATGCCAGCTAGCTTCACTTTCTCTCTAAGATAAGTATAGCAGTTTTCTTTATAATAAATTTCACCGTTAATTTCCCGAGTCTTCCAGAGCAAAGCATCACTACCTCGTCGGTTAAATAGAATCCCTATCCCTCCGCTATCCTGCCTTAAGATGTCTTCTTCAATGGCAGATATCATTTTTTTTATCTTCTCCGCAGATTTTATCCAGGTTTCTGTTTGGTTTTGAAGACGAGTACGATCAAAGTTAGGTATCGGAGTAAATACAACTTTCGGCTTGTTGCTTCCTGTTGTTATCCCTAAATGGACTCTATCCAGATGGTATTTTTTGTTTATTACTCGTTCTATGTAAAGAACGGCATGTCCTGCCCAAGATCCGTATTCTATAGGATTGGGATCGCAAGCAAGAACATCGGCCATGGTAATAGCCCATTCATTTTCAGTTATAATATTAGTACTATCTAACTGACTCCTAAATGCAGTTACAAAATCGATATTTCCATCTTCCGTAACTTCGGGAGACACTCCTCTTTTGAAATAATCTATTACTTCATCCGCTGAACGGCCGTATTTATCAATATAGCGTTGTCTTATTATTTTCCCGGAAATAAGATCTACTACTAAATAATTGAGATCTTCACCATGTCTAATAATACGAATCTCTTCTCCAGCAACAACCCATCTTGGTTCAGAAAGTTCTTCATATTCTTCAAGAATTGGTTTAGAAGGAAAATATGAGAAGGGATTAAAATAACTCAATAAGTAGGGAATTGACATATAAACTATTCCTTATTTGTTAAATAAAAGAAGAATTTAAAGAAAGCTGATTTTTAATAGCAAGAGAAAAAAAAATATGGAGTTAATTAAGATATAGTAATTTTTTTAAATAATTTAATGTGTTTTTCTCTTTGCAAAAATTGTATTGATTGGTTTATGGTTTTTTTTAAATTTTAACTTTTTTAAAACCATGGAGGTTATATATGTCAAGTTCTATAGTAGCAAGCCCAATTCGTTCCCCAAGGATTGAATGGGATAATGAATCTGTAAAAACTGTTTTAAAAACAGCGCTTCCGATTGGCGCTAAAATAGCACTTGATGCGTCGGGAACATGCGCTAAACAAGCATCAGATCACGTATGTTCTGATTTGCCTAGTGAAGTTAAAGCGGCCGCAATAGATGTGTCTACACAACAAGTATCAACATGTGCTAGTAAAGCATTGGACAAATCTGTTGATTCATGTTTCGCAACTGATAGTTCTTGGGGTTCGCGTATTGTTAATTATTTTAAAAGTTGATTTTAACACAACAAAATACCCGAACATTAAAGTTCGGGTATTAATTTTTTATAATTTTTTTAATCGTGTGGAGATAACCAGAGATGTTTTGTTTGTCCATCAAATCCACTAGACCATAGAGACTCTGAAGCATGTCCAAATTCTTTTTCGTATTGTTCTTTAGTATAAAAATTAAAAACATCACGAAACAAGAGTCCATAGCTATTGCTCCATAACCAACGAGTAGAAGAAACATTACGAGGAGGAAAAGTTCTAAATCCTCCTGAAATTCGATCTGGAAAATTTCTTAGAAAATAAAATAATCTAGTCAAAATGTTGCATTTTTTAAATCGACAATCATTGGCACTATAAAGTTGATCTATTTTTTTCGATATAAGAGAACCTATGTTTCTTTCTTCTTGGCTATATTCGAAATGTTGTTGTTGTACTAATTTAATCACACGAGTAGCTAACGTATCTATCGGAGCTTCTCCGTTTAATCCTGGAATTGTTATATAACAATCCCCCCAAAAAGAAATATTTTCCTGGGCTTTATTTGCAAGGCTTAAAAAATTACTGCTTAAAGCAGATCCCTGCAGGGTTGTTTTTATATCCATAATTTCCCCTCTTAGTTACTAATTACAAAGTCTATGTTTTGATAAAATCATAATTTTGTAATTACTTGAATTATATTTAAGACAGGGATTTTAACCTTTAGTGTTATTAAAACTCAATTCAAATTTTTTAAAGGCAAATGTTAACAGAATCTTTTTGTATCAACTTAACTCATTAATTCAGTGAGTTACATTGACTGACAGATCTTTTCTTGATAACGTCCTAAAAAGAGTAGCCGCAAGGGACAAAAGTTAAAATTTGTCTAAAAAAACACGTGAAAAACAGCTTCAGAAGTTAACATCAACGAGAAAGCTCTTTACTTTCGTTTTAAGATGTTTTATTTATTAAAGAAGGCTTTGACATTGCTTAGGCATAGATAAGCCGATTAAAAGGGGAATATGAGCGAATTTTATAAGGAAGAAACAATGACGGATACGAATTCGATAAATGAGGTAATAAAATGGAAGAAATTAACAGTATTGAGCTTAAAAAGAAAATAGGTCGTCCTAAATTTTGGAATGAAACAAGAGTATCTGATTTGGCAGTGAGATTAGAAGAATGGGCTGAGAAAGCAACTTCTTATGCATTAGTTCAATTTTGTGCTCAAGAAAATTTACAACCTAATAAACTTGGTAAATTAGCTAAAGAAAACGAAGACTTTTGGTCAGCTCTATCGCGCGCGAAGACAACTCTAGCCTCTCGAATGATAGAAAATATTAATAAAAAAGATGGCTGTTGCCATCCGATCTTTTTCTCACGCTACATCCGTGCAAATGATTATTTTCTAGATCAATTTATGAAAGAACAAGAAAAAACAGAGTCTAGTGATACAGCAAATCATCTAGTTAAGATTATAGACTTTTCTAGCTTGAAAAATGAAAGAGACTTGAAAAAAGAGAAAGATAATACCTGCAATTAAAAGACGATAACAATAAACAGCTATTCTTTAGTATGCTCGAATAGCCCGAGAACGCATTTTAAGTATGCATTTAAAGTCTTTCAGAATTGCAAATGAAGGAGAGGCTTATAAAAGCAATGTTTTGATTGCCAGAGATGTTAAATATAATATTAGAAAATACAGCAATTCTTTCACATACAGGTTAATTTACACATTATCTATAATTGAGAGCTAACCAACTTTTAATAAAGAATTTTATGAAAAAACTTATCTACTCCTTAGCTTTACTTTTCACATTAACAAGTGCAGTATATGCGGATTTCCCTAGATCTGGATTTCAAAATAACAATACCGATCAAAGAAATGGATTCACAAAAAACTATCATGTTCCCCGCCGTGTAAATCACTATAATAGCAACGGAATACTTATTAGGTACTCAATGATATATTCTGATGGAACAGTTCAAGAATATGATGCAATGGGTATATGTATAGGTAGTTCAAGGTAGCACTCCATTATGTATGATTTAGACAAAGAAAATAAGCTGTTTAAGAAGAAAATTTTAGACAGCTATACCGATTTTGAAGACTTTAAAAAAAACTTTCAGGATTTTCATAAATTATCTGAAGAAGCAATAGGCGTTGTGAAAGGGTTATTTATACCAACAACACCAGACAAAATAATTAAAGCTGTAGTTGGTTGGGGCGTTGTTATTTCACTATTTTATTATTTGCAAGAGATACTTTTAGTGTGCCTTTCTATTGTAGGGTGGATCAGAGGGTGGAGTCTTTTTACGGATTCTATAGGATCAATGACAATAGGTGAAATTATTGGAGTGATATGTTCTTTTTTAGCTCTTGTTGTCTGTATATTGGCTGTTTTTACTATCTTTAACAGCACTTCTGTTCGGTTTATTTAGGTGGTGTTTTTGTATAGATGCAGAGGAAGAGGGAGAAGAATGAAAAAGACCCTTTTATTCCTTATTTCTTGCGTAATTATTCTGACGGGATTTGCTGCGCCCCAGAAAACAGGCTACTTAGAACATGAGGTTCAGGAGCAAATGAGATCTGTTATTTCAAATCAAATGTCAATAGAATTGAAAAATGAAACAAATCATGGCACAGCCTTCCTAGGAAGAATCCTTGATAAATTAGAACTACAGTTTATATCAAATGATATAAGAGCTGAGCTTCTAGCGATAGGCCGTGAAGATTATACCGCTGATAAAATAATAGAGGAGATTCGAGCGATAGGCCGTGAAGATTTTACCGCTTTTGATTCTTGGTGTAAAAAATATAATCTTTATTTTACATCCATAGAAAGTTTTAGGCAAGAAGGTGCGGTTTTGGCGCCTGGTCAGATAGTTCAACGTTTGGAACGCTTACACCGCGCTGCAAAATCTCTAGCGGAAGCCTACAAAAAAACAGAGTCTTTTCTAGAGGGGACTGGAACACCGTTTACCGCTAAACTACGAGAGGAACTACTAAGATTCGTACAAAACAATATTGATCAATGCTATGCTGACGACCCATATCTCCACAACTCCCTTTGTGCGGCGCGTATAACAGGTTATAAGGGTTGGTATTTTAACAATGTAGTACGAGGAGGTTGGGAAAAGTATTTGTGATAACAGGAGGTTACGGGGTGCTTTTGGGGCTTTTATCTGCCCATTCAAAGAAACTCTTCTCACAAATATATAGTCTTCTTTCTAGAGACTGTCTTGTTATGAAAAAAAATGTTCCAGGAATTGGATTAAGTTTTGGTTTTGGATTTTAAAAGAGATTCATTTAGTTTTAATCAATTGAATTACAGGATAAATTTATCAAAATTTCTATCGAATATTTGATGCACTTCAAAAATTTTTGTTTTACGATTGACGGAAAAATTACGTAATATAGCCGTAATTCAAAATGATCTTCTATGGAAGAAGATTAACCTAATTTACTAATCATTACTTGTGTAATTTTTCACGTTCTTCTACTCTATGTAATCGAGGTTAATT